>Ga0007819_1000108_pt1 | contig 28118 bp, 23 predicted proteins | sample CryBogCBE07Jul09_FD_71203 | JGI IMG/M metagenome (GOLD analysis project Ga0007819, IMG submission 71203) | Freshwater microbial communities from Crystal Bog, Wisconsin, USA - CBE07Jul09 | ecosystem: Environmental > Aquatic > Freshwater > Lake | place: Crystal Bog, Wisconsin, USA | collected... | reverse complement strand
ATTTACAGCAGATATTGTTCCAACCTTAAATCAATTAGCAGGCGCTGTTAATGCTTCTTCAAGTACAACAGTTACTGGTGTTGGAACTTCTTTCCAAACATCACTATCAGTTGGAGATTATATTCAACTTGGTAGCAGTATTTCAAATATTCGTAGGGTTACAGCAATTTCTTCTCAGAACTCTATTACAGTAGATTCATCAGTTACTATTACTAATGATACTATTTCATTAATTAGTGCTAAAATTAATGAACCACAAAATGAATCATTGATTTTCCCATTACCATATTACGCTGTTAAATCCGTTACAGCTGCTGATGCATCTAATCGTGTAATTTATAGCGCATATGAGAAATTTACTGGAACTACAACTTCTGGTTCTGGCGGTTACTGCACATTAACTATCGCTGCTCCAAGTGGAGTAATGATTTCTGCAGCTCAGACTGATAACTACCAAATTGTTGATGCTACGACTGGTTTGACTGTGAGCAATTCAAACTACACAATTGCTGTAAATCAAGGTTCAGCAACAATTACTTTACCAGCATCATATGCTTCTAGAGCTTTCGTTGTTCTTGCTGCAGTTACTAAAACAAGCAACCAACAAACTAGAAAAAATAAAACACTATTAACAACTACTGTAACATTTACAAGTCAAGCAGCTGCTCAAGCTCCAATTTTAAATCTTGGTCAAGCTGATGGATACAAAATTATCAGTATCCTTCAAGCAGATAATGTTGCGTTCGGAACAACTCCTTCTTCTTCACAGTATGTAACTGATATTGGAGAACGATACACATTTAGTGATGGTCAAACTCCATATTCATATGAGTTAGCTACTTTAACATTAAGTCCATCTGCTGCTCCTCCTTCTGCTCCAGTTCAAGTAACATTCCAATATTTTGCTCACGGAACTGGTGACTACTTTACTGTTGACTCTTATACCAATGTTCCTTACGCTTTAATTCCTACATATCAAGGCACTCCACTTCGTGATGCTATCGATTTCCGTTCAAGAAAAGATAGCACTGGTATAGCATTTACTGGATCTGGTGGCGCAATCTCCTTGATTCCTAAGCGTGGTATTAACATTGAAGCTGACTTCTCTTACTACTTGGCTAGAACTGATAAGATTGCAGTTGATCAAAAAGGTAATTTCTATCAGATTCAAGGAACTCCTTCTTTAAATCCTGGAGCTCCTGCAGATCCAAACCTTGGAATGTTGCTCTATACTTTAAATATTGAGCCATATTGTTTCAGTACAACAAATACTTCAGTTATTGTTACTAAAGCTGAAAACAAGCGTTACACAATGCGCGATATTGGTAAGTTAGAATCTCGTATCAATCAACTTGAGTACTACACTTCCTTATCACTGTTAGAACAACAAACTCAAGCTACAGCAGTTCATGATCCAAATACTGGCATGGCTATGTATCAGAATGGATTCGTTGTAGATAATTTCAGCGGAACTCCTTCTGGCGATACTGCAAATCCAGATTATCTATGCTCTATTGATATGCAGAACAATGTATTGCGCCCATTCTATACAATGAATAATGTTAATTTGATTGAAGCGAACACAAATAATACTCAAAGGGCTGCTTCTGATTATCAGGTAACTGGTAGCGTAATTACATTACCATATACTTCTAGTGTTTTAATTTCTCAACCATATGGTTCCCGTTTAGAAAATATTAATCCATTCGCAATTTATACATTCCTTGGTAAAGTTATTTTAAATCCAAGTACAGACGACTGGTTTGAAACTAATCGTTTACCTGATATTATCAATCAGGTTATGGGCGACTTTAACACAATTCAAAGTTTAGCTGCTCAAGCTGGTATTCTTGGAACTGTTTGGAATGCTTGGCAAACTCAGTGGACAGGTTCTCCACAAGTAACAGGCACGCAAGTTTATGTTGGTTCTGCTCAAGTTGGAACTACTAGCTGGTTGACAGGTCAAGTATCAAATGTTACAACTGCTCAGCTTAATGCGATGTTCGGTGTTAATAACACTACAATTAATGGTGGTTGGGGTTATAGAACTGTAACAACTCAGACTAGTGCAACTCAAGTTGGTCAGTCAAGAACAGGTGTTAATACACAAGTCGCTGCTCAAATTGATACTCAGCTTGTTAATGATTCTGTTCTTTCTCAAGCAGTTATTCCATATATTCGCTCAAGAAATATTCTTGTTCAGGCTACTGGATTGAAACCACTAACAACACTGTATCCATTCTTTGATACAACTGCAGTTGGTACATATTGCACACCTTCTACTAAGATAACAATTAACAACTTATCAGGAACATTTGATATTACAAGTAGTGTTGGTGGTAATGCTGCTGAAACTGCTCGTCAAATTTCTGGCGATTCTCAAGTTTGTTTAAACATTGGTGATGTTATTCATGGCGCAACTTCCCATGCTACTGGTGTTCTAGTTGGACTTGAAAATATCCTTGATACAAACAATAACATTGTAACTAGAAATCTCTACTTACAAAATGTTATCGGCACATTCCAAACAAGTGAAACTGTTTCTGGAAGTATTAGTGGTGCTACTGCCACTACAGTTACTATCGGTTCTACAGGAACTCTTGGTGGCGCATTAACAACTGATACTAATGGTAAATTACAATTTATTTTTGATATTCCAGATAGTCCATCTCTGGCATTTAGAACTGGTCAGCGTACATTAACATTAACTGATGATTCTAGTAATGGAATTAACTATTCTACCAGAGGACAGACTCAGTATAATGCTCAAGGTATTTTACAAACTAAACAAGCAACATACAATGCTGTTCAAAATGCTCAACTTGTTCAAACTCAAGTAACTCAAAACCAAACTATTACTCAAACATCACAGCGTGTTGTTTCTGATACTGGTTGGTATGACCCACTGGCAGAAACTTTCCTAATTAGTAATCCAGGTGGAGCTTTCTTGACTGGTGTTGATATTTTCTTCGCATCTAAAGATCGTAGCATTCCTGTTCATATTGAGATTCGTGAAGTAGTTAATGGATATCCAGGTATTAATATTCTACCATTCTCTCAAGTCACATTGAATCCTGAACAAGTTAATATTTCATCTAACACTGTTACATTACCAGACGGAACTATTGCTCCTAGTTACGACACACCAACTAGATTTACTTTCCCATCTCCAGTTTATGTAAATGATGCAACATCTTACGCATTAGTTGTGGCTTCAGATTCTAACGGATACAAAGCATGGTGCGCTCAAATGGGAGATACAATCCCAGGATCCAGTCGTACTATTTCTGCCCAACCATACAATGGTGTTCTGTTTAAATCACAAAATGGATCTACTTGGACTGCGTCGCAAGATGAAGACTTGATGTTTAATATCTATTATGCTCAGTTTGATACAACTAAAGTTGCGAATGTTTCTTTCGTAAATGATATGTTGCCAATTACAACATTACCAAGAAACCCATTCGAAACTAATACTGGTTCTGCGAAAGTTAAAGTTACTCACTACAATCATGGATTACCATCTGGTTCTAGTGTAACATTAGGAAATATTGTTTCATTACAATATGGTTCTGTTGCAGCAAGTGGTGGAACAATTACCACTACAACAAGTAGCGCAACAGTAACTGGTACTGGCACTAAATTTACTACAGACATTGGTTCGGGCACTATTGGTCAGGGTGATGTTTTATATGGTCCAAACAACACTTACATTGGTGTAGTTGCTTCTGTGGCTAGTGATACTTCTTTAACATTGGTTACTAATGCAGCTGCGACAGTAACTAGCGTAGCATATAATATTGCTCCTTCTATCGGTGGTATTCCAGTTACTGAAGTTTATAAATCCAATACTGTTGCTGTAGTTGTTGATCAAAACACTTATGTAATTAATACTACTACAACTGGTAAAACTTTTGGTTACTTTGGTGGAACTACTGCTACGGCAAATGGACATGTTGCGTTTAATGCTTTACAACCAAGCGTTAATATTCAAACATTCCCGAATACAACATCAAACTTCTTCGTTAAAACAATTACTGGTCAGTCTATTAATGGTTCTGAATCTCCATATATTTCTGATACAAGCACTAATAATTTAACAGTTAATGGAAATAGTTACACAGTTTATAATCCTGTTGTAATTAATGATACTAATTATTTCCAAGCACCAAGAATGGTAGCTTCTCAGCAAAACGAAAATAGTGTATTGTCTGGAAACAAATCATTGCAAATGACTTGTATTATGACAACATCAAATCCTTCATTGTCTCCAGTTCTTGATACTTCTCGTTTAAGTTTAATCGCTATTGGTAATGTGTTGAACCAACCTCTTGGTGGCGCTGCTGGTATTACTGGTGGTTATAACCAATCTGGTATTGATTCGATTAGTATTATCCAAACTAATACAACTGTTGGATTCTCAACTACTGGATTAATTACTTCTAATTCAACTGTTAAAGGAATTTTCCAGAACTTAGTTGTTGGTAAATATTTGACAATTTCTGGTGTTACTACAAATGCTGGCAACAATGGTTCGTATTTAATTACTGGAGTTGCTGCAGATGGTTCGAGCGTTACATTAAATGGAACATTTACTGCTCAGTCTGCTGGAGATAGCGTTTCTATAAACTTATTAAATGCGTATGTTGATGAAATTGCTCCAGTTGGTAGCTCCACATTAAGTAAATATGTAACTAAACAAGTTATGTTGAATACTCCAGCTACAACATTAAAAGTTACTTTGTCGGTAAACTCTCCAGCTAATTCAACTGTTTCTGTTTACTACAAAGCAAACCCAGCTGGCGCATCTCAGGCAGGATATAGTAGCATTCCTTACACTCTAATGTCTCCAGATACTCCAGTTCCAGATGTTCAACTTGGAGATAATACATATAGTGATATTAGCTGGACATTGAATCATCTTGCTCCGTTCGACTCCTTTACAGTTAAAATTGTGTTTACTTCCACAAATATGGCAGCGCCAACAACTGTTAAAGATCTAAGAATTATTGCTACATCATAATGGTTAATTTTGTAAAAGTTGAAGGAAATCCTTCTCTTGTTAGAGATATGAGATCCAACGCAATTGTTAATACCGATACAGTTGCATATTTAAACTATATGAAAACAAAGAATAAATTGCTTGAGAATAAAACCCAAGTAGAACAAAATACTGACGACATAAATATCTTAAAAGAAGATATAGCAGAAATCAAGAAGTTGCTACAGCTTCTTGTTAAATCCAAGGAAGATTAATGGCACAAATTACATTACGAAGCGTTAAGGGATCTCCTCTGACAAATGCAGAGGTAGATAACAATTTTAGTAACCTTAATACACAAGTTAATGCTGCTTTACCTGCAGCATCATACACTGCAGCTGATGTTTTGTCCAAACTTATTACAGTTGATGGTTCTGGTTCTGGTCTTGATGCTGATACTATTCACACTTTTGCTCCAGCGCAAACATCTACCGCATCAACAGTTGTTGTTAGAGATTCAAATGCTGACATTTTCGTTGGAACATTACACTCTACTGGAGTTTTAGCAACTAACGCAACGATTACAAATATTGCAGGAACTTTAACTGGAACTGTTATTGGTAATGCTAGTAATGTTAATGGAATTGTCGCTGTTACTAATGGTGGAACTGGTGGTGGAGATGCTAATACTGCTAGAACAAATCTTGGATTAGGAACAATCGCGACACAAAATGCTAATAATGTTTCTATAACTGGTGGATCTATCTCTTTAACAACAGCACTGGCGATCGCATCAGGTGGTACTGGAGCAACAACAGCGCAGCAAGCAAGAGCAAATCTTGGATTACAACTTGGTAGTGATGTTCAACCTTACAGTAGTGAATTGACAAACCTTGCTGCAGCGAACAGTTCGACAGGATTTTATGTTAGAACTGGATCTGGTGTTACTCAAAGAACAATTACTGTTGGTTCTAATGGTCTTTCTATTAGCAACGGAAATGGCGTTTCAGGAAATCCAACAATTGATATTTCCACATCAGCATCTGTTACACTAGGATCTATAACTACAACAGGCGCAGGAACATTTAATTCCGTAACTGTTTCAAATGCTCTTATTGCTGCTGGTATTGTTACTGGCAATATCACCTCATCAGGTAGTATCACTGCGCAAGGTAACATTACTGGTTACTACTCTGATGATCGTCTTAAAGATAAACTTGGTAAAATTGAAAATGCTCTTGACAAAATTTGCTCTTTGGAAGGTTTCTATTTCCAAGCGAACGAATTGGCTCAATCTCTTGGATATACAGCAAAACGAGAAGTTGGTATTTCTGCTCAGGCAGCACAAGCAGTTCTTCCTGAGGTTGTTCATCCAGCAGCAGTTGGGCAAGATTATCTAACAGTTGATTATGCTCGTGTGTTACCATTAGTAATTGAAGCAATCAAAGAATTAAGAGCTGAAATCCAAGCATTAAAATAATTTGAAGGTTTTATTATGTTACATATTGTTGACTGCGACGACGCATCGCTATATCAGAACAGTGTTTTAAATTCTAGTATAAATCTACTACTAGATCTCCCCCAAGTCCAAAACAGAACTCAAGGTGGTGAGTATGACTCAGCCTATGGAGAAGTGTTGACTTCAGTTGGTAATGAATGGTCAGATTTGATTACTATGCCAGGAACTACTGGATTAATTCAGTGGATAACACAGCAACTTCTAACAACAAATCCTGAAGCAAAATCCGTAAAATATTCAAAGTCTTGGTGTAATAAAATGTTTAAGGGTAGTGAGGGTTTAGTTCATGCTCATACCTATCCAATGTTTGGAGATAGAAAACCTGATTTCGTTGCTGTATTTTATGTTCAAGCTGCAGCAGATTGCGCTAATCTTGTATTCGTTGATGATGGCAGTTTTAATAGTCATTACTATGATTATGATGAATCTAGAATTACAACAGTATATTCAAGAACAGGCAGATTAGTAATTCATTCACCAAACATACCCCATGCTGTAACGATACATAATAGTGATATTCCAAGGATATGTTTAGTGTTTGAAGGAAACTATATTGTCTAATTGTATTATATTATCTGGTGGAACATGGAATCCTGAAGATCGTTGTATTGTTTATAGATCGCTCGGTCCATATAGAATCTCTGCATCTTTAGAAGACGCAGGGTATACAACATTCGTTTTAGATTATATAAACAAGTTTACCATTGAAGAAATCCTAGAAGTTTTAAAACAACATGTCGGCGAAGACACTCTTTGGGTTGGATTTTCTTCAACATTTTTTTGGCAACAAAACAGACCAAATCAATCCTTCAATGATAGAGTTACCGATTCACGAGGTAACAATAATGTTGAAGATATGTACTATACTGGAGAATATTCTGAGGTTGAACAGATATTTGATTTTGTCAGAAAAAATAGTAAAGCCAAGTTAATCTTTGGTGGTGCAAGAACTCCATGGTTTATTAAAGACCACAACATAGATTATTATGTTTTAGGATATGCAGATAACTCTACTGTAGAACTTACAAATTATATTGCTGGTAAACCAACTAATCCAAATCTTGTTGAACATTTGTCTAAACCACAAACATCTTTATATAACAGAGTTGTAGATTCAACAAAATTTCCTGAACCTGATGTAAAAAATATTCCTACTCGTTGGTGGAAACATAAGATTTTACCAAACGAAGCTCTACCAATTGAACTTGGTCGTGGTTGTATTTTTAAATGTAAATTCTGTTCCTACGCTTTAACAGGTAAAAAGAAAGGAACATATGTTAGAGATTTACAACAAGTAAGAGATGAGTTAATACAAACATGGGAAACCCATGGAACAGATACATATTCTTTTACTGATGATACATTTAATGATGATAATGAAAAACTTGAGATTCTTTATAACCTGTTTACTTCACTTCCTTTCAAACCAAAATTTTCATGTTATCTTAGAATAGACCTGATAAACAAGTTTCCACATCAGGCAGATTTGCTTACCGAAATGGGTTTAATTGGTAACTTCTTTGGTCTAGAAACAATGCATCCAGAATCTGCCAAAGCCATTGGTAAAGGATTACATCCAAATAAAATAAAAGACAGATTGTATTGGCTACGAGAAAAGTGGAAAAACAAAGTAAACATGGAAGCTGGATTCATTTTAGGACTTCCCTATGACACTTTACCATATTTTAACGAGCTTCTTATGTGGACAATCGAGGAAGATAATCCTCTACAATCTATTTTGTTCTACCCACTTATGATGTTTAATTATGGCAAGGAAGATCCAATAGCCAAATATGGTTCAGAATTTAGTATGAATCCAGAAATCTATGGATATGAATTTGACAAAACATATGCATACGACTGGGATCTAAAATCGCAAAAACTAAATTACCGCATGTGTCTTGATATTGCCAATAAGTTTATGGATCTGAGGAAGCCAATGAATAAGATTTCTGGATTCTATATTCCTGCAGCTTTATCCACAGGAGTGGTTCTGGAAGATATTTACAGTCTAACCGAGGAACAGATTATAAACAAATATGATATTCCCTCTATGAACAGACAGAAAATGTCAGAATATAAACAACTGGTTGGATTATAAATAGCAGTGTAGATAATACTAAAAGAGCAAAAAATGACCCTACCATCTTCTGGACCATTAGCAATCAGCGACATAAACAACGAAACTGGTCGTGGAACAACCACGCAAACTGGTATTGATTGGATTAAAGCAAACGATAAAGACGGAACTACTGATTTCGGCGATTGGTATAACAGAGCATGGTATCAAAGTAATAATCAAGGAAACTGTAACAACGGAAATTGTACTGCTTCGTTGAGTTCTGGAAATATTCAGTGTTCAAATTGTTCAAACTGTAATGCGATTAACTGTCAAAACTGCGATTCGCAAGCATACCTTCAAGGAAATTGCAACTGCAATCCAACTTATAACTGTACACAAAATACTGACCAATCTTATAACTGTAATTGCGCATGTAACTGCAACTGCTTCGTATGTGACTGTGCCTGCTGGTAATTTAACTTAGGAATATTATGATATTTGAAATTCATGCTGAGCGTATTGGCGACAATGATAAAAAGATTTTCTATTATGAAAATGTGTTTAACACACTATCCACTGAAGATGGAATCGTAATAGAATATCCAAAAGATCAGGTAACAAAAGAAACAAGAAAAGAAGTTGTTCCTTTTGATAAACACAATCCAATTAAAAAATCTAAAGATATTACCCTGTTGAAAATTCAACTTGGTTTATCTTGCAATTATACTTGTGATTATTGCTCTCAGAAATTCGTTGAAAGAGCACCAGAAACAAACAAGAAAGACATTGATGCTTTCTTGGAAAAACTTGATGTTTTAAATTTCTCTGAAGAAGCAGGATTAAAGATTGAGTTTTGGGGTGGTGAACCTTTCGTTTACTGGAAAACATTAAAACCTTTGGCAGAAGCATTGAGAGAAAAATTCTCGCATTGGAAAAATGAACCAAGATTTAGTGTTATCACCAATGGATCAATTCTAACCAAAGAAATATGTGCTTGGTTATATTATATGGGATTCTCCGTTGCGATTTCTCATGATGGTCCAGGACAACCAGTTCGTGGTCCAGATCCATTCGAAGATCCAAATCAAAAGAAAGTTGTTTTAGATTTTTACAAAATTATGCGAAAAGACAATAGAATTAGTTTCAATTCTATGTTAAATGCTAAGAACCAAAGTCGTAAAGCAATTCACGATTGGTTTATCAATTTTACTGGAGACCCAAATGTTCCACTTGGCGAGGGAACTATTGTTGATTCCTACGACTACGATGCGAAAGAAAATTCATTAAATACGAAATCTGAACATTTCAATTTTAGAAAATTAGCATTTAATGATATTTACGCAAACAAAGGTAATATTGGATTTGGTATGATCATTCAAAAGATTGATCAGTTTTCAAATTCAGTTCTGATGCATAGAGAATCTAAATTCGTTGGTCAGAAATGTGGTATGGACGAAGAAGGAACATTGGCAGTTGACCTTCGTGGTAATGTTATGACCTGCCAGAATGTGTCGGCAGTTGAAATTGGAATGAATGGCGAATCTCACTTAGGTGGCTCGCTTGAAGATTATGATAATGTTGCGATTAAAACAGCAACTCATTGGATGAACAGAAAAGAATGTTCCAGCTGTCCTGTACTTCATATCTGTAAAGGATCTTGTATGTTCCTTGATGGTGAACTTTGGGAACATACTTGCGATAACGCATTTTCAGATAACATCGCATTGTTTGCGTTAGGGTTTGAGAAAATGACGAATGGTTATGTTCCAGTTTTAATTAAAAATGATGTTCTCCCATTAGATCGTCAAGATATTTGGGGAACACAATTTAAACACGAAGAAAAACAAAAGAAAAAAATTATACCTATTAAAGTGGTTGCTGAAGTTGTTGGTAAAATTGACGATGTTGAGGTATATGGAAAGTCAAAAATAGAGGCATAAAATGGCAACAATTACACCAGATTTACAAAAAGTTTTAGACGCAGCAAAACAACTTGATTATATTGTTTCTGTTGATGTTCTTGATCCACCACATTATTTGTTAGATCAAGTTCAAACTAAAGATTGCGTATATTTGGATTATGTCGTTAAGGGAAATCGTGGAAAGAATGGAGAAACTGTTGGAATGGCATTTTTAGTTCCAACAGAAATTATTGACGAGAACTCCTATAAACAATTACCATTTGAACACTTATTTGATTGCCCTTGTCCAGATATGGCTGGAAGCCAGTCATTAATTGCTGGGCACAGCCCTTTCTATAATCGTGGAAAAACAATTTACTATGTTCGCCCACCACAAATGGATTTAGTTTTATTGGCTCATGATCAACCAACTATTGTTGGAATAGGTCCACACGATGAAATGCTGGGTCTATTGGTTTCTAAACTTCAGACATTAGATAAAGTAAATGATATTCAGATTGAAGAGATTCTTGATGAGAATTTGAAAGAAAGTTTAAATTCCGTCAGACCATTAATGGTTGTTGCAAATATTGAAGTAAATTCTAAAATTGCGCCGAATGTAAAAAATTACAATGTGTCTTTTGCTATAACTGAAACGATATACAATATAGAAAGCGAACATCAGTGGGCTGTCAATCAACTACAGGAAACTATCGCAGCGAGCAATGAATAATATAATGTTTGGAACTCCATTGTGGGTTCTTGATTTAGCTGGATTATTAGACAATGATGCTCTTGAACGAGAGGGCATTGTGTATCAGGGTGGTAATTATTTCGATCTTCAAACTGAAAATGTTTTAAAATTGAAAATGAAGATGAAACAACTCTGTGATGACATTTCTATACAGTATCGTTGGAGAAATAAACCAACTGGAATACATGGAATTCAAAGACCAATATTCCCGAAAGAATTAGATACACCACACTACCATCAGGGTCCAAAGATGATAGCTGTCTATTATGTAAAAGCTGAACCAAATTGTGGAGATATATTATTCCACGATCCAAGAGGTGGAACTGATTGGCCAGATTTAAATGCTGTAAATGATTCTAATGGTAAAACGCAAAGAACATATCATAGAGTAACTCCTAAGCCAGGACTTCTTGTTATGTTTCCAAGTTATTTGATTCATTCTGTTGAACCAAATTACAGCGACTCGTTAAGACTTTCTATTGCTATGTCGATTTATGAATAAGCAGAGTTTATTTTCTACTCCTGTTTGGAATACTATTATACCTGATTATAAAATGTTAAATCATGAATTATTGGCATTGGCACCACACTATAAACAGGGTTCTGATTATTTTAAAATTGCACCAAAATTAAAAGATATTGTATTACCATACATACAACAAGTTGCAGAAGAATGCAATTTGACAAAACATTTTACATTATCAGCTCGTCAAAACCCTACGATGCCAGGAGGAAATAACAGTCCACATCATCATCCTGAGTGTATGTTGGCTGTTGTTTATTATGTAAAGGTGCCAGAAAAATCTGGTGATATTTTATTACATGATCCAAGAGGTTCTATATTATGGCAGGATTCGCAGGCAAGAACTGATGTAAGTTGGGAATCGTATAGACCCTATCATAAAATTACTCCAGTTCCAGGAATGCTTTTGATTTTTCCAGGATATGTTATTCACTCTGTTGAATCAAATTTAAGTCAGGAGATGAGATTGTCAATAGCAATCTCTACATATTTTAAATGAAATTTGTTATTTTAGGTGGTGGAACTGCTGGTTGGTTGACAGCTCTTTATATAAACAAGAAATTTCCAAAGGATTCAGTAACTGTTGTTGCGAGTTCAGAAATGGGAATACTTGGTGCTGGTGAAGGAACAACTCCAGCATTTATGGAGTATCTAAAAGAAGTTGATATCAAGGAAACAGAATTAGTATCAAACTGTAAAACAACATTAAAAACAGGAATTAAGTTTACAAATTGGAATGGAGATGGAGAATATTTCTTCCACAATTTCTGGAACGACAATTATGCTTTACACTTTGATGCTTCTTTACTGGCAAAATATTTACAAGAAGTTGCAATTAAACGAGGTGTAACTTTAATCGATGACGAAGTCATAAAAGTTCTATCGGATGGTGGAAATATTACAACACTTGTAACTCCCTCTGGTCCAATTAGTGGAGATTTCTTTTTTGATTGCTCTGGATTTAAACGAGTATTGATTGGGGAAGTTCTTGGTGCTGAGTGGGAAACTTACTCAATGCCATGTAAAAGAGCAATTCCGTTCTTTCTTCCAAATGATGGTAAGAACATACCAGATTATACTGAATCTGTGGCAATGAAATATGGTTGGATCTGGAAGATTCCAGTTAATGGTCGTTATGGATGTGGATATGTTTTTGATTCGAACTTAACTACTGATGAAGAAGCAAAACAGGAAATACGAGATTATTTGGGTCAAGATTTTACAAGCCCAAAAACTTTTAATTTTACAGCTGGATCCTACAAAACTGTATGGAACAATAATTGTCTGGCTGTTGGATTATCCTCGGGATTTATTGAACCATTGGAAGCTACCTCTATTTGGGCTCAGGTTTTGACCCTTAAGATGTTTGTTGAGCAGTTTGGTAAAGAGAATGCCAAGGATAAAATAAACAACGATGTAAGGGAAATTAATGAAGATATACTATCTTTCTTATACTTCCATTATATGACACATAGAAAAGACACTAAATTTTGGTCTAGTTTCACAATAAATAATAGTATGCCAAATAAACTTAAAGATACGCTAACTTTATCTAAAAAACAGTATAACTTTAATCTGTTTCCACAGAGTAGCTGGAAGGCGATTTCTGATGGTATTGGATACCCTAAATAATAAATATCTAAGATCTGACTAGGATGCCCTGATGACCACAGCACTTTCAACAAGAGTTAATACAAACGCTACATATGCTCCATCTGTGAATGGAGCACCATTGTCCAGTTCGCAAATTGATAACAACTTTATCAGTTTAGCTGTAAACAAGTTGGAAGTCGGTAATAATCTTAGCGATGTTGGAAGTGTAACTACTGCCAGAAGCAATCTTGGTCTCGGATCAATAGCTACACAATCTTCTAGTAGCGTTTCTATTACTGGTGGATCAATTTCTGGTGTTTCAATCACAAGTTTAACTGCAGCGCTGGCAGTCGCATCTGGTGGAACAGGTTTAACAACAACTCCTTCTAACGGACAGTTATTAGTTGGTAATGGAGCGAATTACACATTAACAACTTTGGGTGGAACTGTAAACCAAATTTATGTAACAAACACTTCTGGTTCTATTACTCTCTCAACACCACAAGATTTGGCTGCATCATCTAATGTTCAGTTTGGATCTTTAGGTATTGGCACTCCGTATTCAGGGACTTCTGGCGAAATTCGCGCAACAAATCAAATTACTTCTTACTATTCAGATGGTAGATTAAAAACAAATATTGAAGTAATTCCAAATGCCCTTAGCAAAGTTAATGCGCTTCGTGGTGTTACATATAATGCCAACGATTTGGCAGAATCTTTTGGTTATACAAATAAAGAAAAACAAGTCGGTGTTATTGCCGCTGATGTAGAAGCTGTTCTTCCAGAGGCAGTTAAACCTGCTCCATTCGATATTAAACTAGAAGAGGGTATCGAAATTTCTAAATCAGGCGAAAATTATAAAACAGTTCAATATGAGAAATTGGTTCCTCTTTTAATTGAAGCGATTAAAGAATTATCATTAGAAGTAGATAGATTAAAAGGTAAGGAGATTAAATGACTGTAACTATTGCAGACACAACAATCACTGGGGTTGGCTCAGGTGGTTTACCAGATGGTACGATTACAGCGTCGAATCAATATGCTGGTGAGGGAACATTAATTAGAGTTCCACAATTTTTAACATCAGGAACTAGCTACACAACTCCAGCAAACTGTAACAGAATTTATGTTGAATGCGTTGGAGGTGGCGGTGGCGGTGGATATGGCGGGCAAGCTGCACCAAACGGACACTCTGGTGCAGGTGGCGCAGGGGGTTATGTAGCAAAATACTTCACTGTTTCTCCAAGTACAACTTATACCTACGCAATTGGCGGGGGTGGTGGTGATACATCTGGCGGTGGAAACACTACCTTTACTGTAGGATCAACAACAATTACTGCTAGTGGCGGTGGATCAGGAGTTCCTTCAAATAGTGGACCAGCTGGTTGGCCAGGAGGTGGTGGTGGATCAGGAACTAATGGTGATCTCAACGGAGGTGGTGGTGGTGGTGGATCAGGTTCTCCTAGTTGGGTAAGCCAAAAAGGTGGTGATTCTGCTTGGGGTGGTGGCGCTGCAGGAATGTACTACCAAGGAAACGCTGGCTCAGGAACAGGATACGGTGGTGGTGGTGGAGGTGCAGGTGGATATGCTCCAGGTGGGTCAGGATCTTCTGGTGCCATTAGAATTTGGGAGTTTGTGTAATGCCTATTCAACTTCAAAACACATCAATTACTGGTTTAGGTGCAGGTGGTTTACCAAACGATATTATTACACTATCATTAAATGCTGATGGTTCTGGTCCATTAATTAGATCACCTCAAGTATTAACTAGCGGAACATCTTACACAACTCCTGCATATTGTACTCGTATTTATGTTGAGTGTGTTGGAGGTGGTGGAGGTGGAGGTTCCAATAACGGATATGGTGGAGGTGGAGGTGGAGGTGGCGCAGGCTACTGCGCAAAATACTTCACTGTTTCTCCAAATACTGCATATTCATATGTTATTGGTGGTGGCGGTGGAGCCAGCGGAACTGGTGGAAACACTACCTTTACTGTCGGTGGAACAACCATTACCGCTGGTGGCGGTAGCGGTGGCACATCATCTGGATATGGACCAGCTGGTTGGAATGGTGGCAATGGTGGATCAGGTTCTGGCGGTGATGTTAATGGCGGTGGCGGTGGCGGAGACACTGGAACTTACAGCTATTCAGGCGCAGCTGGTGGCGCAGGAATGTTCGGTGGAGCAGGTGGTGGCGGTCTTGGTGGCGCATCAGGATCTACAGGTTACGGTGGCGGTGGCGGTGGCGCCAACTCAGGTGGTGGCGCATCAGGATATCAAGGTATAATTAGAATTTGGGAGTTTAAATAATGGCTATCGTTCTCGGAAACACAACAATTACTGGATTAGCATCAGGTGGATTACCATCTGGAACAATTCGTGGAACAAACTTTGCTCCCAACTACGGAATGTTATTGCGTGCTCCACAAGTATTAACTAGCGGAACAACTTACACAACTCCAGCAAACTGTAACAGAATTTATGTTGAATGTCAGGGTGGTGGAGGTGGAGGTGGTTCTTGTAGTAATGGACCAGGATCTTCTTGTGCGGGTGGTGGAGCGGGTGGAAGTTATTCTGCCAAATTATTTTCAGTATCCCCATCAACATCATATTCATATGTTATTGGTAGTGGCGGTGGAGCCAGCGGAACTGGTGGAAACACTACCTTTACTGTCGGTGGAACAACCATTACCGCTTATGGTGGCGGTGGCGGTGGCGGTGGATATGGTAACGGTGGAAATGGACAAGGTTCTTCTGGCGGTGATATAAATTTGTCTGGTTCAGGTGGTTGCTCAGGAAGAGATTCTTATGTGAGCGGACATGGTGGATCAAGTTTCTTTGGAGGCGGTGGCAATGGTAGATACTATGTTACCGATGGAGCTTCAGGAACAGGTTACGGTGGAGGTGGCGGTGGCGCATGCGGTTATGGCACTGGTGGCTCTGGAACTCAAGGATGTATTAGAATTTGGGAGTACAAATAAATGAAAGCTGTTTTAGTTAAAGACGGAATTGTAGAAAATCATATTGTTTGGGATGATAACAGTCAAGAAATCCCAGGATATCAGTATATTATTGTTGCAGATAACACACCTATTGGGGTAGGATGGGAGTATAACGCAGAAAATAATACCTTCGTTGACCCATTAACTAAAAATCCTGATGCTTGGATGGAAGGTGTTCCTTGGAACGACTTGAGAAAATTCTCATATCCTCCAATTGCGGATTATCTTGATGGTGTTGTAAAAGGTGATCAAACGCAGATCAATAAATACATAGCAGACTGTTTAGCAGTTAAAGCAAAATTTCCAAAACCTCAATAAGATTTAATAATGTACAAAATATATAATGATGTTGTTGATACTGGCGATTTAAAAGAACTCTGTTCCCAACTTACTGGGAACAGATTTTCTTGGTTCTTATCTCCAGCTATTATGGAAGCCGATGTGCTTAAACCTGATGATTATGACTCAAGTAAATATAATGTAGATCAATATGCTATGTTTCACTTGCTTATTGATAATGGAGGGTCAAATTCATCATATTCTCCAGTGGCAGTAAACCTAATCGAGTCTATTTGTAAAAAAGCAGGTGTTACTCATGAGGGTATTATTCGCGCACAATTCAACATGGTATTTCAACATCCAAAATCAAATTTACCATCATCTCCACATGTAGATAATAAAATATTTCCACATGGTGTTTTATTGTTGTATCTAAATGATTCTGATGGAGATACATACATCTACGAAGAAAACAGTAGAGAAATAAAAGAATCAATTACACCGAAACCTGGAAAGGTTGTTTTATTTGATGGCAAACATGTCCACTCTGGTGGAACTCCAGTAAAAAGTAATGTTAGATTAGTAATGAATGTAAATTTATTGAATATGAAATGGAATAATGATGAAACAAACGAAACTTGAAGATTATGTTAAAGTTTACAGGGGTGCTATTGATCAAGATACATGCGATTTAACAGTTGCTGGATTATCTCAGAAAGAATTTAATACACATAAATTTTATTATGAGGCAACCAAAGAGTATAAAAGTCACCAAAAAGAATTATCTAATTATTTTGCCACTGGTGAGGAAATGACTCATAATGCGATTATGAGTTATACTTGGAATACTATTGCCAAATATGTTAGCGAATTTCAAATGGAATGGTGGACAGGTTGGCAGGGTTATAGTTACCCAAAGTACAACAAATATGTTCCTGGAACGCAAATGAAAGAACATTGCGATCACATTAAAGATATGTTTGATGGTAACAGGAAAGGTATTCCAATTATTACTATTCTTGGTGTTCTAAATGATGATTATGTTGGTGGAGAATTTGTTCTTTTTACAGATACAGTTTATGATTTGAAAAAAGGTGATATTATCGTATTTCCTTCAAATTTTTTGTATCCACATAGAGTTAATGAAGTAACATCAGGAATAAGATATTCATACGCCAGTTGGGTTTGGTAATGATATTTGTTAAGCAAGTAACACCTTTTATCAATTCTTTATATGAGGTCCATGATCTAGCATTAGATTTGGATCTCATTCGCATTGGAGTTGATAAACATTTACAAAATGAATGTTCTTGGACTGAGCGTGGTGCTGGTAAACAAACTGATAATCTTACAGAAATAATACCAGAATTTAAACCCCTATTTGACAAACTTGATGAAGTTACAGAGGAAATTGTGGGGTCTTGGGGTATTAATACCAAACCAAAACTGTCTTTACATTTCATTAATATTGATGAAAATTATAGTTATTCAGAAGTTCACTGCCACGCAAATTGTATTCTAAGTGGAGTGTTCTATTTGGATGTTCCAGAAGGTTCTGGATCGATAAACTTTTACAGACCTGATAGTCAAGAATATCAGTTCAAATTACAAGAATACAATAACCCACACACAAACCGAAAATACACAATCAATCCAAAGCCAAATATGGCTATAATTTTTCCTTCTCACATTAAGCATGGGGTTGGTGTAAGTAAGATAAACCAAGAAGAATCCCGCATTTCTATCGCATTCGATTATATCCTGTAGTTTTGCAGTCTCCAGAATTATAAATAAGAGGTATAGTTGGAGACTTTAAATGGCGACAATAAGCAATCTAGTAATTGATCAGGGTACTACCTTCAGTAGTATCATTTCGCTTACAAATCAAGATACTACACCGATGAATCTTACTGGATACACTATAAAGTCGCAGTTCCGTAAGTCATACCAATCTTCCACATATGTAAGTTTTAATGCATCTATATACGATGCTATGAATGGACAGGTTCAACTTCAATTGAACCCATCCGACACTCTCGCTGTTGACGCAGGTAGATACTTGTACGATATACAGCTAACATCCCCAACAGGTCAAGTTATTCGTGCTCTGGAGGGATTAGTAATATTGACGCCAGAGATTACAAGATGAGCGATATAAAAGCAACAGTTTTACCTAATCCACAGGTTAGAGCAGCAATTGATGTAAATTCTATACCAACAATTCAAGCAGTTGGTATTCAAGGATTATCTGCATCTAACGCTGGTATTTCAGGATTAACAGATGTCGACGCTCTCTTGCCAGCTGATGGTTCAGTATTGGTATACAAACAATTAACAAGTAAATGGACTGCTACCACTGTGCTTGATGCGCAGGATATGGAAGGCGGAGAATTCTAATCGGAGAATAAAAGATGGCATCAACAATAAGAATTAAAAGATCGGCGACATCAGGAAATCCAAGTACGCTGGCTGCTGGTGAATTAGCGTATTCATCATATGGTGGTTCAGGTGGTAACAGATTATACATCGGTGCTGGTACTGAAACACTCGGTAATGCTGCCAACCACTTAGTTATCGGTGGTACATACTATACTGGTTTAATTGACGCATCTACTGCTGGTACATTAACAACAAACGCATCTTCGATTCCAGTTCTTTCTTCAACTGGTACGATTGATCAATGGTATGCTGGTAACTTACGCTTAAATGGTAACACATTAAGTTCAACAAACAGCAACGGTAATATCGCACTTACTCCAAACGGATCTGGTGCTGTTCAAATTTCTGGCGCATATACACTACCAACTACTGCTGGTACCAACGGATATGCTCTTATTACCAACGGAACTTCCGCTGCTTCTTGGCAAGCAATTAGCACCACATTAAACATTGCTGCTGGTGGTTCTACTTCTGGTTCTGTAAACTTACTTAACCAAACATTGACTGTTTCTGGTGGTAATGGTATTACTACTTCGATTTCTGGTCAAACATTAACAATTTCTTCTATCGGTGCTGGTGGTTATACTTCTACTGCGACTGGTGGAACAACTACTACTCTAACAGCTTCCAATAGTGCTAATCAGTTCTTTACTGGAACAACAACTCAAACTGTTAAACTTCCTGACACTTCAACATTAACTGTTGGTCAAGAATATATTATTACTAATAATAGTACTGGATCACTAACAGTTCAAACTTCGGCTGGTGGTTCGATTGTTACACAAATTGGTGGAACACAGGTAACATATACAGTTGCTTCTACTGGCGCACAGACTTGGGTATATGAATATACTGGATTTAGTACATTAAGTGGAACTGGTTCTGCTGTTCTTTCCACAAGTCCAACAATTGTTACTCCAACCTTTACTACTAGCGCAACATTTAGTGGAACATCTTCTGGTTCTACTGTTGTTCAAGCGTCAGCAGCAGCTTCTGGAACATTAACATTACCAGCAACAACTGATACTTTAGTTGGTAAAGCAACAACTGATATATTCACTAACAAAACAATTGATACTGCTGCTACAGGAAATGTGTTTAAAGTAAACGGAAACCAGATTTCCGCTTATACTGGTTCTGGCAACACTGTTGTATTATCAACTTCTCCAAGTTTAACAACTCCAACAATCGGTTCTGCTGGTGCTAACTTCTCTGGTTCTACATCAGGAACTATTACTGTTGCTGCTGCTGCGATTGCTGGTACTAATACATTAACATTACCAGCTGCTACTGATACACTTATCGGTAAAGCAACAACTGATATTTTAACAAATAAAACTTTAGATACTGCTGGTGCAGGTAATGTCCTTAAGATTAACGGAAACCAAGTAAACGCATATACTGGTACTGGTTCTACTGTTGTTCTTTCTGCTGCTCCAACTATTACTGGTCACCCAACAATCGAAGGTGTTACTTCTACTGGTGCTACTGGTACAGGAAACTTTGTTTTCGCGACTAGCCCAACAATTAGCGCTCCAACAATTTCTGGCCATGCTACAATTGAAGGTGTTACACCTACTGGCGCTACTGGTACTGGCAACTTAGTATTCAGCAATACTCCAACTTTTGTAACTCCAGTTCTTGGTGCTGCAACTGCCACTAGCATTGTTACTTCTGCTGGTTTAGTTTCTTCAGGAACATATGGCGGAACTTACTCTGATGGTGTAGTTGTTGACTATGTAACAGGTAATGGTCGTATCTCTGTTGGTTCTGGCGACGGAATTACACTTTACAATAACACTGATACAACTCGTCAATCTATTTTCGCAGTTGGTTCAACTGGTGCAGTTACATTACTTGGTGGTTCTATCACTGGTACTACCGCAATTACTATCACTGCTGGTGGTTCAAACTCTAACATTAACTTGGTTCCAACTGGTACTGGTACTGTTGACCATGGTGGCGCTCGTTTAACATCTGTTGGTACTCCAACTCAAGCGACTGATGCTGCCAACAAAGCATATGTTGATGGATTAAAGTCTGGTCTTGATGTTAAGTATCCTGTTCGTTTAGCAACAACTGGAACAAACTTAACAGCAACTGCTTCTGGATCACAAGCTGGTAAAACTCTTACTAACTCTGGTACTCAAGCAGCGTTGACTATCGACTCTGTTCCTGCAGTGGTTGGTGATCGTGTTCTTATTAAAGATCAAACAACTCAAGCCGATAATGGTATCTATACTGTTACAAACATTGGTTCTGTTTCAACTAACTGGGTATTGACTCGTGCTACTGACTTTGATGGCACAACTACTAACAACTACAATGGTACTGTTACTGCTGGCGCTTTCGTATTCGTTGAGCAAGGTACTCAGAATGCGAACAACGGATATGTTGTAACTGAAGCAGTTAATGATGTTCCAACTATTGTTGTTGATACTAACCCAATCGTATTCGTACAGTTCTCTGGTGCTGGTGAAATTACTGCTGGTAACGGATTAGCAAAATCTGGTAACACACTATCTGTTGTTGGTACTGCTAACAGAATTACTGTTGGTGCTTCTGTTGATATTGCTTCAACATATGTTGGTCAAAACTCTATCACTACTCTTGGTACTATCACTACTGGTACTTGGCAAGCTGGTGTTGTTGGACCTACTTATGGCGGTACTGGTATTAACAACGGAAGTTACACAATTACTCTTGGTGGAAATATTTCTACTGCTGGGTCATTTACAACTTCAGGCGCATACGCATTAACATTAACAACTACTGCTTCGACTAGCGTAACATTACCAACTTCTGGTACTCTTGCTACTTTAGCGAACAGTGAAACATTAACAAACAAAACATTATCTACTGGTTCTACTTGGAATGGTAATACTGTTACTGTTGGTTATGGTGGTACTGGATTTACTTCCGCTACTTCTAATGGTATCGTTTATGGTAATGGATCCTCTGCGTTACAAGTTACTGCTGCAGCAGGAACATCCGATCAAACAACAAGTTATCAAATTCTAACTGTCACTTCTGGTGGCACTCCAATTTGGACTACTTGTATTGATGGCGGTACATACTAACGAATAAATAACAGGTGGGTGAAAGTCCCACCATCTCAGTATATACTGAGTATTGGTTTCTACATAGAATAGGTATATAATGGCTACTCCGCTTTTATTAAAAAGATCATCAGTCTCAGGTAAGACACCAACAACTGCATCCTTAGCATTAGGTGAGTTGGCATTAAACACATACGATGGTCGTGCCTTTTTCAAATACAATCAAGGTTCTGATGTTCTCAGAGAAATCGTTACCCTTGATGGAACCCAAACTCTTTCAAACAAAACAATCTATAACGGATTAGTTACTGGAACACTCAACTTCGCAGATGGTAGTGTTCAACCAACAGCTTATACTGGTCCATATACAAAAGTTGTATCAAATACTAACGCAATTGTTAATTGTGGTTATCTAGCCAATACTGGCGCAGGTTCTTTTACAATCACATTACCAGCAAATCCAACAACAGGACAATTTGTTACAATCGCAGACGATAATGCGTTTGGAACAAATCCTCTTTATGTTGCTCGTAATGGAAATCCAATCGTCTCTACCGCTGCAGATTTAACATTAGATATTACTGGCGTATCAGTTACACTTATGTTTGATGGTGGTAGCTGGAATGTCTACACTCAAGTAGGTGCAACAGGTGGATCTGGTGCAGGAACTGAAGGTTCAGAATATAATTACAGTAGTTTTCCACAAAGTTTAATTCCCGATACGAATAATGCATATACACTTGGTAATGGATCTTACCAATGGAATTCTGCATATATCTACAATGTCTATGGAACATTAACAGGAAATGTAAACGGAAATGCTTCTTCTTCATCATATGCTTCTAATATCACAGTAACTACTAATAATGGTACTACTGGTTATTTGTTATTTGGTCCAACTGGCGGAACTAGCGAACCAGTTCTTAATTCAAATTATTTTAGTGTAAACTCTTCAACTGGGACACTTTCGGCAACTAATTTTAGTGGAACATGGATTGGTTCTGTTATATCTCCAACATATGGTGGAACAGGTGTTAATAATGGTTCTAAAACAATTACACTTGGCGGAAACTTAGCTACTTCTGGTGCATATACAACAACTTTAACTGCAACTGCCAATACTTCAGTTACTCTTCCAACTACTGGCACATTGGCAACCCTCGCTGGTTCAGAAACATTAACAAATAAAACAATCGCTGCTGCATCTAACACAATTACTGGTTTAACAACAAGCAACTTATCAAGTTCTGCTGCTATTACTAATGGACAATTAGCCAACTCAACCATTTCTGGAATCTCGCTAGGATCTAACTTAGCGACATTGACAATTGGTACTGGGTTATCTGGTACTTCTTATAATGGATCTACTGGTGTTACTATCACAATCGATTCAACAGTTGCTACATTAACTGGTTCTCAGACTTTAACAAATAAAACAATCGCTGCTGGTTCTAATACTATCAGTGGATTAACAAATAGCAACCTTTCTGGTTCTGCTGGTATTACTAATGCTAATCTGGCAAACAGTTCGATAACAGTTGGTACTACATCAATCGCACTTGGCGCTTCTAGTACAACTCTTGCTGGTTTAACATCAGTAACATCAACAAGTTTTACTGGCGCATTAACTGGTAATGCAAGTACAGTAACAAATGGCGTTTATACTACTGATACTGGGTCAGTAACTAATACAATGTTGGCTGGTTCGATTGCTAATGCTAAACTTGTTAATAGTTCTGTTACTATTGGCTCAACTTCAGTTTCCCTTGGCGCAACAGTTACTTCATTTGCTGGTTTAACATCTGTTACTTCAACAAGTTTCACTGGTGCATTAACAGGTAATGCATCAACTGCCACTGCTCTTCAAACTGCTCGTGCGATTAACGGAGTGAACTTTGATGGTTCTGCTGCAATTACTGTTAAAGCAAGTACAACAAATGCTCTGACTATTGGTACTGGTTTAAGCGGAATATCTTTTGATGGATCTGGAGCAGTTACTATTGCTATTGACTCAACAGTTACTACTTTAACTGGCAGTCAAACTTTAACAAATAAAACATTAACAACACCAACTATTAATGGTGCTGCACTTTCAGGTACATTATCTGGAACTCCAACTTTCTCTGGTCTAGTTACATTAAACTATACTGGAGCAGGTTCTAATTCTACTTTAGTTCTTGGTGGTTATAATAGTAAAGGTGGTACTGGTTATCATGATTTCTTAGTTGCTACAAACGGATATGGTAGCGCATCTAATCCAAATAAGTTTATGCGTTTGGATAGTTCTGGTAATTTACAAGTAATAAACAGTGCTTATACTTCAGTAATATTCCAAGTTGGAGATTCTGGTCAGGTATCTTTAGCGCAATCGTCATCAACAAACAACGATCCTACAACAAACTGGTTATCATTTAATAATAATCAGACTGCGATTTATGATGATGGTAATACGCATATTCATAATAGAGCTTCTGGACAATCAATATGGATTAACACCAATGGTGGTGATTTAAGATTACTACAACAGTCTACAGTAAATGGTGGTGCTCTTGGAAATTCTGTTATTGTTGGCGGTTCATCAAGTTCTAGCGCAACGGCATTCTTAAATGTGTTAGGTTCTAAAACTTATACTGTAACCAGTTACGGATATTTAAGTACTAGTGGTGCTGGAACAGGTGGCAACACAGGTAATGTGGCGTATGGTATCTACAATGCCAATCGTATGCAATCTGCAGAGATTGATGTTACTTCTGACGAGCGAGCAAAAGATATTCAAGGAACAATTCCTTTAGAATCTGCTCTTAAATTTGTAAAAGAAGTTGATGGCATTCTTTATACTTGGAAAGAAGGTAAAACTGAAGCTGAGTATGACGCAGGATTGAAGACTGGATTCGGCGCTCAAGCGGTTCACAAAGCTGGATTTGATCATATGATTGGTCACATTCCTAATCCTAAAATGGAAAAGATTGTTGATGAAGATGGTTGGGTTCACCCAGAAGGTATACAATTGACTATGGGGTATAACCAAGCAATTCCATATCACCACGAAGTTATTAAACATCTTTTAGAGCGTATTGAAAAATTAGAAGCGCAGTTAAAGGTAAATAATGTCTAATACTTTACTATCAAATATTGTCGCACCAACAAGTATTGTTACGCTTGGCGCAACACAAACATTAACAAACAAAACACTTACCAGTCCTACTATTAACAGTGCGACTGAAAACAATTTAACATTAACAGGAACTCTTACTGCTAATGGATCAACTGGATCTAATGGTCAAATTTTAACAGCAACTGGAACTGGGGTAAAATGGGCAACTCCTTCTGGTAGTTCATTAGCTACACTTTCTGATGTTTCGTTATCAAACCCACAGTCATCTCAAGTTCTTACATATAATGGAGCACAATGGGTAAATGCTGCAGTTGGTGGTTCTATTGCTTCTGCGGTTTTCGCTGCTGGAGCTTCTTCTGATTTAGGATTAGTTACAGATTTAACTGTAACTCACTCTGAAGATCTTGGATTTATTACCGACACTCCACCAGCTTTATACTATGACCTAAGTATTCTTCAGGTTCAGGGTGTTGTCGCACTTTCAAATTTAGATTCGTCTGTCAGAACAGACTATATCGGTTACTCAATCATTTTTGGTTTTTAAGGATTATATAATATGGCTCGCCAATTAGTTGAAAAATATATTTTTACTCCAGGTACTGCTGGAGCAGGCACAATTAAATTGCCTGGAAAAGTAAACTTATCTCAATTGTTAATTATTGCGAATAAAACACAACAAGTAAATATGTATACTCTTGGTGATCCAACCAAGAATGCTACTGTTTCTTATAATGCAGCCGATACAACATTCAAACCACTTCAAGTTAATGGTCCGACGCAAACATCTACTCAGCTTGGAGCAACGACAGTAACTTTTGCTTCTGACACTTCTTTATATAATTCAACAGATCAAATAGCAGTTTATACCGATGCTCCATCAAATGTTGGTAATATTATTAGACCATATGCATTTGGTGTTGATGCGATTGAGCGCATGCGTGTATCAGAACCACAATCGCTAATTGACGCTGACTTTGAATATGGTCTTCAGCCTACTAAGTGGTTATCATACTCTGACATTTTAACAATTCCAGGAATTTATGAAAAACCTGGACTTGACTTATTCGTTACCAATGTTACAACTGATGGTAACTCTCCATCATTAATTACCGTAACAACATCAGTGGCTCATAACCTTTCTCTTGGTAATCCAGTAATCATATATGGTCTTGGTAATACACCTTATTACGCAAGGGCAGAAGGTTCTTTCGTAATTAATTCTACTCCGCTGACAACAACATTTACTTTCTACGCTAAAGGTATCGTTGGAACTTCTGGATTATCGCTATACACTGGTTCAACATATGGTCGTAAAGCTGGATTCTATAATGGAGCAGGAATTCCTATATCATCAATTACTTCTAACGGAGCAAATCCTTCTGTTATTACAGTAACATGTTCTGCTGCTCATGGTTTAACTCCAGGAGCTCCAATCGTTTCAGTTGCCACATCTAATGGAACAAATCAAAATTTAGTTACTGGTGATTACTATGCAGAAACTGTTCCTTCCTCAACTACATTCACTTTTACTGCTCAAACAGGTGGAGCAGTTTCCAGTTCTGGTTTAACAGCAACAATTTATACTCGTTCTGATGCTTTCGTTGCTCATCGCCCATTTGATGGTGGTGTTCAATTAGGAACTAATACTGCTGCATATGGAGCAACTGTTCTTCGTCAAACTAAAAAATACATGCGTTACCAATCTGGTAAAGGTATTCTGTGGACATCAGGTGTTCTATTTAATCCTGTTGCTAACATGGATCAAATCAGCGCAAGCGGAACAACTGTTGGTTCAACAATTACAGTAACCACTGAATATGAACATGGTCTTCAAGCTGGAGCAACTGTTGTTCTTTCTGGTGTTGTAACATCAGGATATAACGGAACATATGGTGTTACTTCTATTATTAGTGAAGTTGCATTTACTGTTTCTGCCTCATCTGTTTTAGGTTCTGCTTCTGCAGTTTTAACAGACTTACCTCGTGTTACATTAACAGGATGGTCAGGTGCTGCAGTTCGTGTTGGTCCATTCGATGATCAAAACGGATTATTTTGGGAATATGATGGATCTCAACTTTGGGTAGTTCGTCGCTCAGGAACATATCAGTTATCAGGATTTATTAGTGTTAGTACTGGATCGCAATCAGTATCTGGAGTTTCAAGTCGTTTTACTCAACAGTTAAAAGCTGGCGATAACATTGTTATTAAAGGTCAAACATATAAAGTAAACTCAATTACCAATGATACAACAATGACCATTAACCCAGCATTCCGTGGGCAGTCTAATGCTACTTCAATTAAAATTGCTAAAATTCTTGAAGAGCGTTATCCACAATCACAATTCAATGTGGACAAATTAGACGGAACTGGATTCTCTGGATATAATATCGCACTAAACAAAATGCAAATGATGGGAATTTCATTCTCTTGGTATGGTGCTGGTTTTATTGACTTTATGTGTCGTGGTCCAGATGGTAATATGGTTCTGGCTCATCGTATGCCACAAAATAATAAGAACGATGCTGCCTATATGCGTTCTGGTAACATGGTTGTTCGTTATCAATCTATTAATGATGTTGTTGCTGATCGACTTGTTCAATCTATGTCTTCTTCAGATACGACAATCTATGTTAATGATGTGTCAAGATTCCCATCCGCTGGTGGAACTGTTTGGATTGAGGGTGAGTTAATTAACTATACTGGAACAAATTTAGCAAGTAATTCTTTAACAGGATGTACTCGTGGCGCATCTTATTCTTTCTTTGCTGGTGGCACAAACAGATCCTTTACTGGCCAAACTGCTGCTTCTCACGCTGTTGGCAATGGTTATAATGCTGTTCGTTTAGTTAGTGTTACTGCTTCTCCAGTTATTACTCACTGGGGATCTTCTTA
>Ga0007819_1000093_pt1 | contig 30615 bp, 50 predicted proteins | sample CryBogCBE07Jul09_FD_71203 | JGI IMG/M metagenome (GOLD analysis project Ga0007819, IMG submission 71203) | Freshwater microbial communities from Crystal Bog, Wisconsin, USA - CBE07Jul09 | ecosystem: Environmental > Aquatic > Freshwater > Lake | place: Crystal Bog, Wisconsin, USA | collected... | reverse complement strand
TTCTTCTCAAACAGAATGTGCAAAACGTTTCGATACGTTTGCAATCCTTCAATGCTGTCTTTTATCTGCAGTCCCATGCATTTCTCCTTTACTGAACGTTGGGTCCGAAAGAAACAATAACAACTTTATGCTCAAATGTACATACTTATTTGACTAATCTTAGAATTGCTGATGGGACAAGGGCTGTGCCTTTTGAAGAAGTGAAACCTTCATCGTACAAAGCACTCGCAATCTTCGTCAGTGACAAGCCTTCGCCGTGCAATTGTTTAGCGCGCAATGCAACATCTGCCTTGTGAATTCGAGGGCGTCCGAGTCGCTTACCATTCGCTTTCGCTTGTGTCAACGCTTCACGCGTACGTTCTTGGATACGCGCTCGTTCCCACTGCGCAATTGACGCCATGATGCCTACGACTAACGTCCCTTCAGGTGATGACGTATCAACGCCCAAGTCGAGAGCAATGAAGTTCCAATGCTGCTCCTTCGAAATTTCGAGGAGGCGAGCAATGTCACCCATTGACCTAGCGACTCGGTCCAACTTCGCAACCATTAGTACATTAGCCTCACCAATGCGAAGCTTCTCGAGGGCACCTGAGAGTCCTGGACGCTCGAGAGGAGCAACTGACCCTGACACTTTTTCGCCGATGAGTTCAAAGTCGAACTCTCGGTACTCTGCCTCAGCGCGTAGACGTTTCTCTTGCACTTCGAGCGAGAGGTCTTGCTTCTGCGTTGACGTTCGTGCGTAGCCGATTGCGTTCATTCGCTCTCCTTCGCAGGCGTGCACGCTCCAATTTCGATGAGATGCGCTGCCATTCGCCCGTAGTGCCCTTGCAACTTCCACGCATCGCCTGTGTCAATCAACCTCTGAAAGAGCGCAATCGTCTCTTCTTCATTGAGTTCGCCTTGCTCATACTCAATGACTTGGCTGTACAACTCTTTCATGCGACTCACCTCTCACCGAAAGGGACGCGCCCGTACTTTGCTGTGGGGTAAAACCAGAACGAAAACGTGTGAGCGCCAAAGTGCACATCAAAATTGATGCCAACTTCTTTTTCGGCCCTGAGCATGCAACCGAAACGTAGCGAATCGCTTGGGTACGCAAGTTTCTTTGCGTTGTAATGTCTGAACGTCATACATCTTCTCCTTCATTAACTTGTAGACACATCAATCCTAGGTCGCACCACATCTCAACGAGGCTCGGCTTATCTTCGAGCGAGAAGAGAATAGTGCACTTCCCTTCAATGTTCTCACGATAAATGTCCCGCTTCACTTCGTGGCCCTTGCGATAATCGTCTTTCGATCGCATATACAACTCGATGTTCTCACGCTTGAGCCACAAGTGGTCCGCAAGCCACGTCAGTGTGTCTTCTCGACATTCTTCGCTGCGTCCTGTGACAAACACAATCTCGATGCCAGCGTCAATCAACGAGTTGACTAAATAGACGATGGGTGGGTTGGGTGAGTCGATGCTAACTCGCGCCCAATCAAATGGGTTGCGTAGCGCATGATTCTCGATTGTCAGCGTCCCATCGATGTCACAGATGACAACGTTGGTCTTCATACTGACGCTTTCTTACGAGAACAAAGGCCAGCAGTGATGAGGAAGCGCAACAAGTTCTTTTGCATCTTGTCGAGTTTGTCCTCGATGCCTTCGTTAATCACTGCTTGATACATTGCAGCGTATTCATCACGCTCTCGATCGACGTAAGCGTTCACCTGAGCGAGCAGGTCATCAGTGTCCTTGTATACAAAGGTCATCGGCTCACTCCTGGCTCTTTGAAGAATGAGCAAGTGCTCTTGCCTTCGTAGTGCATACGCCCATGATATTTGCGAGGCATCTCACAACGCGTGCAACGATCTTGGTCATGTAAAGCGTGCCACTTCTCACGCTCTTGCTTTCGCTCCCAACGAAGTTGGGCAATGAAGTCGAGTATCTTCTTCATCATTCTCCTTTTCTTGTAAACACCCTATAGCGTTTCGCAAACGCACACATTTTTTATGTGGGGTGGATGTTCCATTATTCCATAACAAGTTGGATGTGTACACTCATCAAGCGTAGTGCGCGATGAAATGTGTTTACACTTATCGCGTCGTGCGACACATGGCATATCTCGGTAGGGTTGCGACGTTTCGTTTCTTCCTGCGATTGTGAAGAGTTTGCAGGGGTGTCGCCATCGAGTGTGTGATAGAGCGTACGCTGCGTCGCACATCACATCACTCATCGCATCACTCATCATCGCGTGATGCATCATCACTCATCGACAACATTCAACAATCCTTGGAATGTGGAACGCTCATCACGCAAGAATCGTTATGAGCGTTACGATTACGCTCATCATCACGCGTAATGCGCAACGCTCATCATCACTCATCATCACGCGATGACGTCATCATCACGCGATGTGTGCGCTCTCACGCGCTCACACGCTCACGCGCACGCGTGTGCGTCACAACGTCTCGAGCGCGAGACGCTTGACATGTGAGGCCACTCACATGGAGGGCTGAGGTGAGCCAGGTTGAGTGCTGCTTTCTCTCATCACTCACGTCATTTATGCTATCACTACTCAAAGCCCTCAATCATCATCTCGTGTCATAGATATTTCTATCTAATAGTTGTTATACACACACGTGCATGAGGCTAATTGAAGCGCCATGTCGCATACAATTCTTTCGCCCAACGCTTGTACGCCCACCTATCGCCAAGCGTACGCAGACGCTGAATTGTGTAGTCAGAAGCGCTGATGCGCCACACTCCATCACCTTCAATTACGTTGACCACGCGCGCAGGGTTCGTACAATATTGAGCAGCGTACATCATCTTAACGATGTCCGACTTCTCTTTGTCTGCCCAATACGTTGGTGCAGTGTCGTTCAAAAACTCTTGTACGCTCACCAACGCTAACTCATCATACTTCGCCAACAACACATCGCCGATACTCTCTGCGTACGATGCGTACGCGTAAGCGTCATCTTCACTGATTTTGACATTCATAATGCGCAAGAAGTCATCTTCAGTGTACGTTGATTCGAAAGCAAATTGAGGCTGCACCACCTTTTCATTGACAATAACGATGTCTCGCTGAAGTGCCCGCTTATGAACTTGTCGACCACGTGCGGTGATGACAAGCATCGCTGAAGGTCGACCATTCGCATTTTGATGTTGCTTTTTCACATCAAGCAGACCATCGTCAATCGCTTCATTCACTGCAGCGACTAAAAGATTTGTGTTCCCGCGACATTTCTTTGTCACTTCACTTTTTGTCATTGCGCCGTCGTTTGAACGAATCATGTCGAGCACACGCAAAATGTACCCTTCATACGGTGATGTACGTCTCATCTCTTCACTCTCATCAAATAGTTTTAATCCATTGCGTCATTTTCCTTACGCTGCCTGACTACTTTCGACACATCGTTTGAACGTAAGGCTTTTTGCGTATGATGTCATCATATCATTTCATTCGTCAAAAATTCACTCAACGTTCACTATACGTTACAAGGTCTTTGACGTCTAAACTAATAAAAAAATAATACAAAACAAAAAAGAATACAAAACTAACGTCAAAAGCCTTACGTCGCAAGGTCTTTGATGCTTGCGTCTAAACACACACTTTTTGCGGACACAGACTTTGACTTTTTGTGTAGAATAATTTCGGAACGAAATTCTTCTACACAAAGTCTAAGTGTGAAGAAATTGTTATAGCGTTTCCGAGCACTCACGCTCTCTTCTCACTCTTCCCGCGTTCATACGCTCCTTATATTCACACACTCATCGCCCCTTCACCCCGAATTGAGTGTAGTGCATTACCCGTGCCCTCACTCGCCCGTGAATAGTAATGTCATTGCCATGTCAACGAACATCACACCTCGCAATAACTTTGTCATTCTTCAACTCGATGCGCAGCCCGAAGAACTCGTCACGCAGTCGGGACTCGTACTTCCCGACACTGTCGCCGAAACACCTGACACTGCGACAGTAGTCTCAGTTAGTGAAGACACGTATGACCTCTCAGGTGCACACGTGACCCTTCAATTGAGTCCTGGCGACCGTGTTCTCTTCCAACCGTGGAATGCGAAGACGTTCAAGGTTGACGGTGAAGAATTCTTGTACATTGCGTACAACGCAATCGTCGCTGTTCTTTCGTAACACTCATTCCCGAGTCGTCTAACGGCAGGACAACAGATTTTGGTTCTGTGAATCGAGGTTCGAATCCTTGCTCGGGAGCGCAATGTGTTTTCACACTGTGAAGTAGAATTGTGCACATGAGCAAAAAGATTGTCATTGGCGTCGTACAGAAGCAAAAGCAGGCGCTTCCCAACAAAATTGTTCTCGGCACTCTCTTGAAAGACGCCGTGTCAGGCGCAACGCAAGAGCGCACTGAAGCGGGTGAATTCGCGAGTGAAGGCGGCACTGTCACGCCGCACGGCAAGAATCAAATGTTCGTCAATGGCGATAAGATTCGCGTCGGTGACATCGTTCACCACGGCAATCCGCTCATGGACGGTGGACGAGTGATTGCGATTACGCCCGCTGCGCCGGGCAAAGAAGACCGTGGGCCACGCATCAAACTTCAGTTCAAGAACGGTCACGTCATCTCGAACTACTTTAAGCCCACCGTTCAATTCGTTGTGACGCGTGGTACGCAAGCGGAGCCGAAGACTGCACCCGCAAAGATGCCCGGCGGTGGCAAGCCTGCGGACGGTGGTGCGAAGCCCGTTGGAGGTGGTAAGCCAGACGTTGGAGTGAAGCCAGATGCAAGCGTCAAACCGCCCGCACCACAAGAGTCGTCATCTCAAAAAGAGTACGCACAAAAGATTCCACTCTCAATTAAAAACGTTGAAGTAGGCGACCGCATTACGAAACTACTAAACGGTCTCGTCGTCTCAGGAGTTGTGACGGGCATTAAGCCTGTCCCGGGCGGTGCCCGTGAAGTGAAAGTTCGCAAAGAAGACGGAAGCGTTGAAACACATGTCATTCCGTCGTCTGCAAGTGTTTCTTGCGAACCGCGTGTTGCAAGCGTTCCGTCGCTAGAAGAACGTCGCATTCCGTCATTTCCAGTTATGGATGCGAATGGAAAATGGTACGGCACTCATGGAAGCGTACCGTGGGAAGACTTTGCAGTTGGCAATCGCATAACACTCCCATTTAATAGTGATGCTCCATACGGTGAAATAGGCACAGTTGTAGGCGATCTTGTCGGTATTCGCGACCAAGGTCGTGGGCGTATTGACTATTACGTAAAAACCGACGGTGGAAACGTCTACGTTAAGACGTACACTGCTGCGCAACGAGCGTGGAGCAGGGCGCAAATGACCCGTCCAGTTGCAAGTGAGTCCGAATGGGCGCAATACAAAGCACTTGCCGCAGACAAGATTAAGGCGGAAGAAGAAAAAAGAGCGAAAGAAGAAAAAGAAAAACTTGAGCATAAAGCAAAAATTGATAATGCAAAGAATCTCTCTACGCAAGAATTCTCTGCATTCATTGGCGCTGTAAACGCGCGTGCGCGAGAATTGGACGCATCAAGTCCTGCCGCGCCATTCAGCGCAGGTGATGTGCGTAACGGCGGATGGGGCATTACGAATGCTGAACTCGCTGCGACATGCGCAAAGCCAGGCAACCTTGATGCTTCACAAGGCGCACAAATTACAAAGGTAAACGTAGGCGGCGCAATTAACGCAGGTACGTTTAGAGTCGAAGCGGCTGATGGTAGTCAATTGTTTGCGAAAAGAGTCACAAGCGGCTACAAAGAAATTGGCAATGAAGTGTACGCTTCTCTTCTTGCGCAACGACTTGGACTAAATTACGCTGCAACAATTCCGTGCTACATTCGGCCGAGTTACACAGGCTCAGCGGTTATCATCACTGACCCGTCAAAACTTCCAGCAGGTGCGCAATTTAATGGTGTAATCATGGACCGCATCCGTGATGCTAATGGTAATTCACTTAAAACGGCTTCTCACACAAGCGACGCAACAGTTCAAGCGTCGAACTTCGATCAAATGCAACGCATGATGTTGCTCGACGCTCTTATCGGCAACAGCGACCGTCACGACAGCAATTACTTTATTAACCCCGACCCGAGCATTGGCGTTGTCCCGTACGACGCAGGCTTTGGCTTCAATCAACAGATGAATGATGTGCTTCCCAATCGCATACCAGGACTCCGTGCAAACACTACTTTTGGCCCGATCGTTGATGAAATTAGACAGAACACCGGCGACGCAATAAAACCGAAAACAACTTGGGGCATTAGTCAAATTGAAGCGTTAAATGCGATGATTGGAATGCCGTTGATGACAAATTCGCAAACGAATCGCGATGGCACCGTCACTCTTACGCCTACGCCGTTCGCTGAATCATTGCGTCAAAACGTAGTTGACGCAACCGCTGACTTTATGCGTTCATATCAAAACGTTGACCTGAACGTTGAAATGACTTCGAGTCCAGGATATCTTTCGACTGGCATATTCGATAATAAGCCTAACCTCCTAGGTAGAGGCTCAGGCTCAGGCATTGGCATGATACCTGGCGCGCTATCAACTGCGTTAGGCGCAAACACGGTCTCATCATTGTCATCGCAATCAGACGTAACGTTCAATGACCCATCAAACGTATTGTCTGTTACGAAAAGCATTGCGTCACATCTCAAACGCGTATCCACGGGCAAAATTAAGATTGGCACTTTAGTTAGGAAGGCGCACTGATGGCGAGCAAACAAGTTGTCGGCATTTTCGAGTACAACCCATTCGAACTTAAGCCTAAACTTTTCGACACGGGCATGCGTTTCTACATTGGTCCCGACAACGATGACTTAGAAGTGTGGGGTCTTAATGATGCGTCACAACAATACGCCGAACAATTGCTTTCTCAATTGCACAATTTGCCAGAAGTAGAAAGCATGACGTCTGACGAATTCATTCAATGGTGCATCAATGAAGCGAATGAAACTAATGTTATCGGTATGTCTCGTGTGTTTGCTGACCCAATGCTTGCGCAAACGAGCGGCATCATTGATTCCTCAACAATTGGCATCACCGCGAAGGCAGCAGCCGCACTTCGTTAGTAACACCGTCTCAGAATGAGTGTACGCACTCATCGCCGATGTTACGATAATTGAGTCCCACTCCTCCGGCGCGCCGTGAAGAGTTGCGACATCTACAGCGTCACCAACCCGCTCACGTTTGCGTCCCTAATGCATGCCACACGGCACGTGAGATGAAGAGAGCCTGTGTTTGGTCACCCTTCCCGAGCACAGGCTTCTTCATTTCTATGATTCGAAAATATTTTTTGCGAATGCCACACCGATGTTACAAAGGTATGTTATTGTGACATCTACGAATTCACGTTACATGAAGGGAGAAGCAAATGAGAGTGCGTGTGCAAGAAAACCGCCACTCACGAAGCGACGTTGAATTCATTCCTGATGATGCCGGTGATTACCGTGACCAATTGCTCGACATCATTCAACGAATGAGTTCAGGATATTGGCCGCACATAGGAGTGAGCGTTGGCTGGTATCCGTTAATCGTTAATGCTAACGAGCAACTTGATGCTCTGTGTCATAACTATAAGATTACGTCACTTACGAAGTCGAACGGAACGATTCAATATTTCTTTCGTCTCCCGTCGTATGATGACGACGAATTAGTTAAAAAGTGCATCGCTATTGTAGTGAAAGCGCAAGAGCTCGCTCGCAAAACGTGTGAAGTGTGCGGCGAAATGGGTTCGCCCGACAAAAGTGGGCGTTTCGTTTTTTGCGAAACGCACACAAAGAAAGTTGTAAGACGAAAGAGGACAAGTAATGACGAAGTACAAAGAGACAATTGACGGTACGTTAGAAGACGCAAAGCGTCGTCTTCTCGACATCCGTGAACTCGGCGAATGCGCAAAGTCGAAGGTCGACTTTTTCGAAGAGCCGGTGCCTTTTCGAGTACGAATGATGTGCGATAAGTGCACCATCGTAAACGATTGCCTAGACTACGCACTCCTTTATGAACGCTACGGCTTTTGGGGTGGGACGACTGAGCGTGAGCGCATTCAGATACGTAAGATTCGCCGCGTCAAACTCACTGATGCATTCACTCGTCAACCGCACACATCAGCGACAAACAATCCCGCAATTCGTACGTTCGAATGTGGGAAGCCTGGCGCTGGCGGGTACCGTGCGCATAAGCGTCGAGGCGAACAAGCGTGCGAAGCGTGTCTCGTGCAATTTCGTCTCGTCAGCGAAAAGAACAACAAGAAGCGTAAAGTCGTTCGTGAACGTTTTGACATGAACACGGGAATTCTTATCACAGAAGGAGAAGTATGACAATTGCAATACCGTATGACATTGAGCCGGTGATTGACACATCGATTTGTGAGTGCTCACATCTCGCTGACGCTCACCGTCTCATCGACAATGTAATGATGTGCACACTCACGTGCGACTGTAATGAATGGAGGCCTCTCTAATGACGGCGAAAGTTAATCAAATATGGGTGTTCTCGTGTCACGAGTGTTCAGTGTTCACGGCGTGTGCGTCCGAAAGCGAAGCAACCGCGCTCGCTGAAGCGCATGACATTGATAAGCACATTCCGCATGAAGAATGCGAACATTGCGGTGAAGCCATCATCAAAGACATCCGATTCGATGGGCGGTATCGTCACATTTACCCTGTCGTCCTTGACGCCCCCGACCAATGTCGGGCTATTCAAACTGCGACGCCGAAGATGACAAGTGAATGGAAGATTGTTTCGAATCATTGGCTGAAAAAGAATTGGCCTCATGAGATAACGAAAAAGAAGCCGGAATGATACGCGAGATTCTTAAGTTCGCACTGCCCGTGCTTGCATATTTCGGTCTCGCGATGTTTTTCAGCGATAACTTTCGTGACCGTGAAGGCGCGATGTTCTTTCTCCAATTGCCGTTCATAATGCTTGGCATTATGATTGTGATGTTCGCAATCATTATGACGTGTTGGTGGGTGTATCGTCGATGAAATGCACACTATGCGATATGCCAATTGAAGAATATGACACTGATGATAATGTGATTGCATACACTCACGTGTTACGTAACGACTTCGGAATGCTAATTGAATGGTATGACGAATGTCGCTTACCCGCCCGTGTCGCAACCCCACCTACAAAAGAAAGTGAAGACAATGAAGACAATTAACGTAAAGAAGAATGACACTCCCGTGACTGACGGTCTCGTGAACGTTGGCGGACTCCTTCGTCGTTTCGAATCAGCTCACGACAACAAGGACCGTCGTTACGGCGACCACAAGTACTTCCGCGCAAACACCGCATTCAAGTTCTGCCCAATGTGTGGCTTGGAGTTGTAATGTCGATAGGTGTCGCACACGCATTGATAGCGTTCGCCGCAGGTTATTTCTTACGCGCATTCATCGCACGGTAACGAAATGAGCGAAGCATTCGACGATTTTGACGCGTTTGTCGCAAAGCATAACATCACCGATGATGAGCTCGGCGCAGCGTTCGCCGCTTGGCTGGGCGGCAAAGGTTGGGACGGTGACTTTAAGAAAGTCGCCGATCGAAACAAAGCAATCATCGATAAGATGCACATGGGAGATGACGTACCGTGACCCCCGAAGAACGCCAAGCCCTACGAGATGTGCATAGCAAGCGTGTCGAGGAACTCCTTTTAGAACTCATCTCCGAGCGCCTGCTGAAGCACAAGCCACCGTCGAAGGGAGAAGTCGAAGCCGACGACAAGCGCATGACCGACCTCGACTACCCACCCACTGAAACCGAACTGGCGCATCGCAAGGGCTACGACATGGGGTGGTGGGATTGCTACCAAGCACTCTCTGACATAATTGATGCACACACCAGTGACACATTAGCAAAAAGCCTGCCGTAACGTTTAAAGCGTAATACAATCGATAGCCCACCCGCTATCACGAAAGCAAATGAATTGTGAAGAAGACAAAGAAGCGTACGCACAGACCGCCGACTGGACCCGTCGTTCGACGCATAGTTGTTGATGTGTATCACTGCGCAAAATGCGACACACAATTTATTTTCGGCAAAGATAACCGTCTCAAAAGAAAATGCATGAACGGATGTGAATGATGGCGAAAATTAAAGGCTGGCTCATTGAATGTGATGAATGCGGCGTAAAGAAGTTTTTCGTTACAACGACAAAAGCAATTGCCGCAGGTTGGCAGACGCTTAGAGGCGACAAACGCGTTCTCTGCGAAAAGTGCGCGCCAGAAGTTATCGTACCGGACTATGTTATTCATGGAACATACAACGCATACGCAAATTATGGTTGTCGTTGTGCACCGTGTCGTGAAGCAGCGAGTTTATACATGAGAGGGCGAACGCGCTAATCATGGAACGAAAGTGCGAATATTGGACGGTGACTATGCGTGACAAACGACTATGCATTGCTTACGCGACACGTTTACCTCGCAAACAGAAGAAGCTTTTGCGCTCTATCTTTAACGCTGTTGGGCGTGAAGCAGAAGAATATGCATTAGTGAGTCCGTATCTATCAAACATACTTTGGAGCAATGATGAGTGATTCGAAAAACACAACAATCGAAATTGACTTCACGGGCGACGAATTAATGAACATTGCAAAAGCATGCGTTCTTCGCAATATGACGTTTAGTGAATTCATTAACGTCGCAATCACGGAAGCTATCGCACCGTATAAGGACATCATGTGATGTCACGCATCATTACGCCAGAAGTTAAGAAGAACATCATTAATGCGTTCAAAAAAGAAATGACGTATGATGAGTGGTTCGCAATCGGCTTTGCAAAAGGCTTTATCAAAGTTGGACTTGAAGACAAGGACAAAAATGAAACTAACTGACGCACTCGCCGTCATGCTCGTCATTTTTATTGCATGCGTTATCGCATTTCTTCCAGCCGTGCTGTTGTTCGCCGTGAGCGTACGTGCAGGCTTGGGCGCATTTTTCGTTGAGGTAGGCGCGTTGTACATTGCTCGCGCATTTATACGACTCATCGAGAAAGAGGACAAATGACACCGCGTAAAAACTCAAAAAAAGCGATGCGCAATCACATTATGGCGTTAGAGGTTGAGCGTGATTTGCACCGTCACGAAGCGAACGTTGCGCACGCAAACTTAAAGAAGTTCACTGACGCAGGGCACGTTGTCGATCGCAACATTCTCAACGCCGTGAGTCAGCAAGACATAATGAACGCAACGTTTCTCGAGTCATGGACCGCAGCGATGAAGTTCGTAAAGATGGTGAAGTCAACCGTTGACGCCGCCATTGCAGAAATTAAGACGTATACTAACGAGGACGATGACACCATATTCGTTCGCATTGTCGATGGCACACTCGATGAGTGGGGTGAAGTTATCGGCGTGATGCAAGCGTGTAGCGAAGTATTGAATAGCGCAGGATAACGATGAGCGCAAAAAGCGCTAACTCAGAAAAGTGGAAAGACGACGCTGCATGCAAAGACGTCGGCTTTTCGCTTTTCTATCCACAAATTGAAACCGAAGACGACATCATTTCAATCAGTGACTTCGTCGTAAAAGATGAAGTAGGCAATCCCGGATACTACTGTGCTCGATGCCCCGTCATTGACGAGTGTCTCGCGTACTCAATCGACAATCGCATCGTTGACGGCATTCACGGAGGGATGAATGAAGAACAGCGCAAACGTCTCATCAACATCGACATCAAAGACCGTCGCGCTACGTCCCGTGAACTTCGTGCTCGCCGTCGTCTCGAGGAAAGCACCTAACACTCTTTTAAAGCGCGGTAATTATTCGCGGCTGAGTGTTAATGTAATTAACTCAGGGACGCATCAGGAAGACGCATATGATTCACTCATCGGCAGAACGTATCATGCCTACTAATTCTCTCGAATACGCGCTCGAATACGCTTCTCACGGGTGGCGTGTTCTCCCAATTTGGTGGGTCGTTCAAGGACGTTGTGCGTGCGGTGATACGAATTGCCGTGCCGCAGGCAAGCACCCAATCGGTTATATGGTGCCCGATGGGTTGAAGTCCGCGAGTAACGACACAGGGACGATTGAAGCGTGGGCGCGTCAAGCGCCGCAAATGAACATCGCAATTGCGACCGGTGCCGCAAGTAATCTCGTTGTTCTTGACCTTGACGTTCGTGAGAACGGTGATGACATTGTTGACGGCGAATATGAGCTTAAGGTCTGGCTCGCATCACGTGGCATTGAATTGCCTACGACAAAGATTCAGACGACAGGAGGTGGCGGCTCTCACATTCTCCTTGACTGGCCAGGGCCCGTCTCAGGCCCGCGACCTCTCATCTCGAGTAGAACTAATTGGCTCCCAGGCGTTGACATTAGGGCTGATGGTGGGTACATCGTAGCAGCACCGTCTCAACACGTGAGCGGCAACTTTTATCATTGGCGTGACGGCGCAGCGTTGTCTGCGATATCGAACGATCTCATCACGATTCTTGCGAATGAGAAGCGTCAATCATCGACAACAAGCACGGGCGCTAAGCTCGAGACAACACAATCACTTAACGTTCAGACGCTCGTTAAAGAAGGCTTTCGCTTAGGCGAACGTGATGACGGCTTCACACGTCTCGCTGGCATTCTTCGTGCTCGCGGCGATTCGATCGACACGGCGTACATCATTGTCAAGCAAGTGTGGGAGAAGACCGACCAGACTGAATCGGACTACTTCCCACTTGGCACCGCATATGAAAAGATTGAACGCGGCTATAAGCGTTGGGACGCGCCAGAAGAACTGAACGAGATGCTCGTTGCATGGGCGCAGAAGACTGACGCCCGTGCTGCCAAGCAATCACAAAAAACAGCCGCGTCAGCGCCAGTAAATACCATTAGCCCCGCTCTCGCAGGGCCTACAACATCATCTCAGGGCCCGTCTTTTGTGGATAATTTGACCTCTTTGACAGAAGATGAAGACGAAGAAGATGAAGGTGACCGCGACCCCGCTGAGCCGTTTGACGTAGGCGCATTGATGTCGGGCGGAGAGATTGAGCGCGAATACCCGTCTATGTTGCGTCGCAGCGATGGGAAGTGTCTCATCTATGCAGGACGTCTTCACTCAATCTACGGTGAGCCCGGTCACGGTAAGACATGGGTGTCGTTGTATCTCGTGCGTGAACGCATTGAAGCGGGCGAGACTGTTGCGTATCTCGACTATGACGAAGACGATGGCGGTAAGTCGATGGCGTTGCGTTTGCTTTCGTTAGGCGTCAACCCGTCACTCGTTAGTGAGCACCTTCGCTACCTCAATCCGCAAGGCATGGGCAAAGGTCAGTTAGCATGGCTGAAGTTGAAGCAACAACTTAAAGCATGGCAACCGTCTCTCGTGATTGTCGATACGATGGCGCCCGCACTCGTCGAACTTGGACTAAACGAAAAAGACAACGCAGAAGTTGGTGCGTGGTACGCTCATGCACGGTGGCTCATGCGAGGCATTAAGCCGCAAGCAGCGCTCGTTATCGTTGACCACGTTACGAAAAACGGTGAAGGTCGTGGTCGTTGGGCTCGAGGCGCAGGTGATAAGCTTGGACGTTTGCACGCTGCATACGCAGTCGAAAGCACCGTGCCGTTTAGTCGCACTAATGACGGCTTCATCAATCTTGTCATTGCGAAAGACCGAGGCGGTGAAGTTGGCCGTGAAGGTGAGTCCGCAGCGACAGTGAAATTTCACCCACGCGATAACGGTTCACGTCTCGACATCACTGTTGACGTACCGTCATCTGCTCCTATCGGTGCGCTATCGCAACAGTATGACAATCAAAAGCGTGCGATTAAAACGCGCATTGTTCACGAACTTCGCGCTAATGACCAGCCGCATTCACGGTCACAGATTAAGAAACTAATGAATGATTCAACACCCGCCGCAGACGCAGCGATTGATGAACTTATATCGCAAGGCGCCTTCATCACTCTTGATAATGAAGGCGGCCGTGCTACAACTCGATACATTCTCAATCCCGACTTTGTAGAATAGTCTCATGTCGGACTTCAACGAATACATCGAAGATGAAGAGGACGAAGTGCCAAATTACGATGAAATGGTAGATGTGATTCGTTACATGTTTACGATGGCGATGGAGCAAACTGGCCCAGGCATTGCGCAAGTCACCGTTGAACAATTGCGCGCAAGCATTCGCGAACATCTCGAGAAGATTGAATGTGATTCGTTTAACGAAGAGCAGTTACGAGCATTCGCTCTCGGCGCTCTTTTCGCAATTAACTCGCAAATGGCGTATACGCAAGTAGGCACCGTGACAGCGATGGTGCCTGCCGCAGCGGTGCACATGATTACTGAGCCATCGCCTCGCGATGACATGGTGACGTTAAACTCTCTCGCTAAAGCGCTTCATGTGCCTATGCACGAAGAGAAGAAGTCGCTACGCTTCCGCGATCTCTTCCGTGTCGCTCTCGAGAGTATCGAAAGAAAGTAAGCCGATTGCAACATTGCGATGCAATTGGTCGCGTTCACGGTCAAGCGGAATAAGAACTGCACGCCCATCATCTGGCATTTCATCGATCGCTTCCAAAATTAACGCACCGATGCGACGCGTGATGTCGCTTCTCGTTTCTTCACGAACGTGAATGTTTGAGCCGATACCCGCAGGCGTGACATCCATCGCAAACAATCGCTTTTGCCGTGACAAAAACGTGATTGCGCAATCAAGCGAGCAAACAATCGCACTATATCGTCCGTCCCTAAACTGATAGGGAGGCTGAGCGGACGCTATGTCCAGCCCTAAGGTAATCCATCCCTCGGGTGGGACGGGTGACATGGTCAAGGTTTGAGAGGCCTCTACGCCTCTATTTGAGCAACCTGCCGCACACTCAAAGTCAGGCATGTGGGTGCGGAGGTGTCTCAGGTCCAAACGTGGGTACGGTTGGGCCTTGAGATTCCGCAGGCATGTTCGCCCGTGCTCGTCCTGCGTCTGGTCCTAATTCACCGCGTTGAAAGTTATTAACTACGGGGCGCGTAGTGCTGCGCAAGTCAAGTTGGTCAATGCTCGGCTGAACGCTTAGTCCAGTCGAATGCTTCCCATACTTGCCCGTGTCTTTTGCACGTACTTTACTCATGTGTTTATTCTACTTCTTTATCGCGCAAAACTTTACGCGCTCTGCGCACGGCTTTCACCGCGTCATTCACTTCATTTGCTTTCGGCATGTCTTCACGCATTTCTGCAAATGAAGGCATGTCGACCGTGGGGTTCCAGTCTTTCGGTATCCAACTAATCTTTGTCATTGCACCTGCCTTAAACGAATGAAGTGTTGTCCATTCTCTCCTAGTTTGTCTTGTAATACTTCAAAACGACCCGCTGAAACGATTTCTTTTTCGTATTTTAATTGGCTCATCGCAGAAATGTCAATGCCTCGCGCACCACCTTCAACGGTAATTCGAAACGGCGTGCGACCCGCTAATTCATCTGCGTTTAAGCCAAGCCCAGAGAATCTATCCGCAATAGTCATCTCTTTCGAAAATGATGAAAGACCGATGTCAACGTGTCCTTGATACACTTGCTGAAGAAACTTCTCTGCTTCTTCCGAGTTTAAACACATTCCGCGATACATTTCGCCCACTGGTGGCGCTGCACTTAGCAGTCTTGCGAATGTGTCAGCGATTTCTTTGACGCCTTCATTCGATTTCGTTGTTTCGCCGCGTTGCATTGCAGAGAACTCATTTCGAATGTTAGTTGAAGTGTCTCTTGACCACGTCCATGCGTCAATAGCGTTGCCAATTTTTTCTACTTCTGCGTTATCTTTGCCGTACTTCTCTTCAAGTTGCTCGAGTGTCGCACCGTTAAAGACAGACTGATGTATCATAGTCGTTTCTTCGCTCGTGCCGCTAGCGAAACGCCCGTGATAGTTGCGCTCTTGCTCTGGGTTGTATTTAGAAATTGCCCGTGCTTCTTCAATAAGAACGCTTAGCGATTTTTTTGCGTCTTTATTTTTAGAAGTGATGTCATCTTCACTCCAAGCAAAACGATCAGCGCGAGACGCATCCATTAAAGACTTTTCGGTGGCATTTTCATTACGATGAATAACGACATCTTCATCGTCCCATACAAAGTAATTGTCACTCATTGTGAAGCCTTCACGTGAACAGTGCCGTCAGAAGAAATTGACGTCACAGTGTATGTAGTGTTTCTGTCGACTAGAATCTCTTGCTCAACTTTTCCAAGTTTCCCACCCGTGAACTCAATACCACGCGTCCCAATAGGTAGAGAAACCTCGAGCACACTCCCGCGTGTACCGCCAGAAAAACGTTCAGCAACGTTTCTTGAAAGTGACGTAGACGAGTATGCTTTATCAGTGAATGAGTCGCCGACTTTTAAGCCTTGAAGAAGTTTTCCCGCAACACCACGGTACACTGTTTGCGCTTCAGGTAGCGGTGAACGTTGCATCATACGATCGATTTGCGTAATGCTTTCTTTTACTCGTTGTCGATCGTATTCACTTAATTCTTGCTTGCCCGTACCGCGCAATTCATTATTGATGTTTACGAACATTCCACCTTTGTACCCAGTCAATGCGAGTTGCTCGGGTCCTGTTAGGCCGCTTACGTTCTTCCCAGAGAATACGACTCGTCCAGTGCCAGATTCAGTTGGCATTCCTTTCGGAAAGAAGTGTCCAGCCCATTCTTCTTTACCATTGCGCGTAACGTGTAATGTACCTTGTGCCGTGACAATGTGACTTGTATTACCTTCATGCGTTGCAGAGACGACTTTAATTTTGCCTTCGCTGATTCCTCTAGCGACATTTGTTGCTTTAGAGTCGTGAAAGCGATTAATGAAACTTCTACTTTGTGCAAGGTCTTCAATATGCGCGCCAGTATTTTCACCAGCAACCCATCTTCCCTTTTCACCACGCGCTTCATTCTCATCATATTTGAGAAGCGCCCGTGCTTGCTTCAACGCGCTTAACGCTTTACTTGCACCGCGTAATGACGCAACTAACGCAGGAATTTGCGCTTGTCGCGCTTGAAGTGTTTGCATCCACGGGTCAGACACTGAACGAGGGATGCCCATCGCATCCCACCGTGATTGAACGTTATCGAGATTGATGTTGCCAGCACGCTCGAGAGAATCGGCCGCTTGCGCATCAGTCATGTTTCCGTACATCGCTTGGCCTTGGTCAGACGTACGCATTGATGACGGTTCAACCCATTCAGCGTCAGGGGAGAATGTCGTTTTGTTTCCGCCCATCGCACGATACGCCATCGCACCGCCTGACTCGATGCGAGTAGGCGTACCGTCTTGCGCAACGAGAGTGTTGTCTGCTTCTAAGCCGTGCACGTCCCAGTGACTAAGCAACGCGTCAGTGCCGAAGTCGTGTGCTGCGCGCGCTTGAAGTTCTGGGTCGCGTCGCCACGCACCGGCGCTCTTTTGAGTGAGCCCATCAATCTTTTGACTGACGAGATAAGAGTCTCCATTAGCGTCTTTGACTACGCCCGTGTTAGGGAATCGTACGCCTGCTTCGTGATACACCGCAGCAGCAGCGACTTCGTTTTGTCCATGCTTCTCATCGATAAGCGGCTTAACGAGATACTGCTGGCCGTTAGCGTCCTTACGCCACTCACCGCCTTGGCTCCCAAGAGGCCCTGAAACCCTCTCCATGCTCATCAACTCTGAGTGAGATGGTATTCCTTGGCCACCACTACCCGCGAACCTACCGTGACTATCTCGTTCTTCGTCAGCGTTGTACTTTACAATGCCGCGTGCTTGTTCGAGTGCAGCCTTAAGCTTCGACATTCTGCGTGCCAAATTCTTCTTCCCATGTGGGACGACCGTGAAGCGCACGCTTTTCATTCACTTGCACGCGCATTTCTTTGAGTTGTTGCAAATACGCTTCGCGCAATTTACGAGGCGTTAAAGCGCCAAGTTCTGTTGACAGCGCAGTGAATTCACGGTGCAACGCTTTCTCAACACGAAGAGAGATGATAGTTGAGTTATCACGCGTACGCATATATACATTCTACTTCGTGTTTCGAAGAATCTTCTGCGCTTGCTGCTTCAACTTCTGCTCTGCAACATTGCGCGCTGCGGCTTTCTTTGAGTGAGCAAACTTCCCACCGTGAAAGCGACATACGTCAAGCCCATTCATCGGCCACTTGCGACACCATGCATCATATTTGTTTGCTCGACTTTGGCACCGTCCAGCATTTTCAATTTGCGCTAAACGACGACGTTCTTTCTCTTGCGCGTACGTACGAACTGAACGCAATGGGAAACGACGCGGTGCACCAGGCTCAAGATACGCACCTTCATTCTCCCACGGTGTGGGAATGATGTCGCTTGTATGACCTAAGTAAGAACGATTAGGGCGCCCTCGCTTATCGAGAGGGAGTTGCGCGTCATCCACGTTAATCTCTCGTCCAAACGCGAAGTTTTGCCCAACCTTTTGTCGCTTGAAGAATATGAAAACCTTGCGCTTCAATGTCTCGTGTTTGTTCTTCCATCTCAGGTTCAAACTCAAATTCAACGGCAATGTGACGCAATGATGACGGCAAATCTTTAAAAGAGAACGTTCGTTCTGCGCCTTCAATGTCTATTTTTAGCGTAGTCGGTTGATGCTTCTCAAGTTCTTCGCGAAAGTCATACGTTTTCACCGTGATGGGAGCTCTATTCGTTGTTGCACGGATGAGACTGTGCAGACCTGACCCGCCACCTTCACCTTTTAAGCTTAAATAAAGTGTTCGCTCTCCAACTTCATTTGCTACAGCACCGTGAATTAACGTTACTTTAGGCGACGTAACGTTCATTGTAAGAAACTTAAAGTTTGTGTTGTCAGGTTCGTATGAAATAACTTTCGTCACACTTTCATGCGTAAGCGCGTCACGCGTAAATGTGCCGATGTGAGCGCCAAGGTCCATAACCACGCCTTCAATTGGTAGAAGTTTGTAACTGTTTTCTTTGAGGATGTAGCGATCCCATCGCCCAGGACGAAACATAATCGGTTGCCCGTCACGGAACGTCTCTGTAATTGAAGAAGTAAATGGGTCCATGACAACGTAATCGTCTTCAAAGAGTGTACCGTCACGCAAAATTGCAGTGATGTGATACGTGCCCGCAGGCGCAAGAAGTTTCACCATTGACTTATCATCGCAAACAAACGTTTCAACGTTTTCATGCGTAAAATAGTCGATGATGTTTTTCGATGGCGTGATGTTCACTACGCTATTTTTTCGAAGACGCACTTTATTTTCGTTCATCACTCGAAAATAAAGTGGAAAATAGCTTTCGGGCCACTCTTTTATTTTTTGCGTGTCTTTCATCATGCCTCTTTTTAATGCGTTATTACGTTTTACTTTTTGAGCGATCGACACTGACAACGTCCGTGTTCATCACGCTATTCTTATTGTTTCATTGAACGATTAACTCGAACAATATCCGTCAAACCGTAATTCTGAAAGCCGCCGTACGAACCGTCTGGTCGATTAAACTGAGCAGTCAAAGTGCCGTCACCATTATGCGTGACTGACGTCACGACACCGGTGCTGCGCATCATTCCCATTTCTTTGATTGTGTCGCCTTCTGCTAGATGACGCGCGAGCATTGGTCCGTCGTACGCGTTATTCCCAGGATTTTTTTGTCCAAGCAGTTGGCTCAACTTAGACGTGTCAACCTGACTTTCAGGTGAATTGGGAATTAGCATTTGTGCTCGTTGTAAGCCAATGTCAAGTCCGTGCTCATTAGACCCGTACGGCTCGTGTGATGAGACAGTGCTGCTAATTCCTGAGCGAATTTTGTCGATTTCAGCAGACGGATTTTCAGACGTTCTAATTATTTGCGCGCCGCGAGACAGTCCTTCAATCATGCCGTAAGCTTTGTCATCGTTCGACTTAGCCATTTCACCGACAAATTTCGCTTGGTCCATTAGATTTTGAGCCGCCGCTTCTCTGCCACCACTGGTCCAACGTCCGTGCTCATCGCGTTCTTCTTCTTTGACGAGCGTTGCGCTAAATGACTTATACGTTGCACGCATACGTGCGCAGTCTGCTTCATCTTTACAAGGTTGGTCACCGTGCGATGCGTGCCAATCGTCATGGCCTTTATCGTGACGCAATACGTCTTCAACAGTGTGGCCCTCAGGGACTGCGACTTCCGCTTTCTTTACGGGGCCGTATGTTCCACCGCGTTTTTTGTATTCTTGAACGACCCAAGCATTTGCAACCGCTGACGGGTACACATCAAACTTCTTTTTTGCTTCGCGAATCACAACGTTGTAAAGGTCTTCATTTGCTGGGTCGCCTTTACGATCGGAGATGATGTTGTCGTAGTCGGTCTTTGCTTTTTCAAGCGTTTCACGCGCAGCGAGACCTTGCGCACCGCCTTGAAGAGCGAGTGCTTCAAGATAAGCTTGGTATTCAGGCGTAATGTTTTTCATTTTGCTTTCTTACTATTTCTTTGAACGACTAACGTTAACGATGTCCGTCTGACGCAATTTGTTTCGCATATGCGTATCCGTCTGAGCGTCCACCATGATACGCTGAGCCTTGCGTCGATCGACCGTTGTACATACTTTCTTTTTCAGCGGCATCCGCTTCTTTTTGTTTTCCAACGTAATCAATGTGTCCACCAGCAACGCGCTCAGCCGCTGCTTCGCGTAGCGCATTCGCTTGACCGCGCAATGATTCGCGTTTTAAAGGGTCAGTAGTCGACTTACTTTTAGCTTCTGCTTCGTTCGCGGCTTTAGTCATCGCCTCAGCGTGTTCTTTACTTGAATCGCCGCCGCCGCCACTTACCCAACGTCCATGCTCGTCACGTGCTTCATCTTCGTTAGACTTCTTGACTTCAGCGTCACGGAGCTTTTCCAGTTGCTCCTGGGCCGCGAGACCTTCAGACCCGCCGCGAATGGCGAGTGCTTCAAGATAGTTTTCGTATTCGTTTGACACTACATTAGACCTTTTGTTGCATCCATCGCTTTTTGAGTTGCGTTAAATGCGCTTCGTTCGTATTTAGTCATATCACTGACGCCCGAGTCTTGCTTTATAAAAACTCTCCCGTGCGCCTCATAAGCTTTATCATGCAAACTTGCAGCGCGTTCAAACTCCGCTTTTTTACCTGCGTCAGACGTAAGTTTTGCAGCTTCGCGAAGTGCGCCGGCTGCAGCACGGTGCCCAGAAGCTGTGTCTCTACGTTGATTTAAGTCAAGGAATGGGCTAGTAGTAATTCTTCCAGTAGCGTTTTTAATTTGTTCTGCTACATTTTTTGTCTTGAATTCTTCAGGCGTAACGCCGTTCTTCATTGCTTCTTGCGCCATTTTAACTTCTTCAGTGAACTTAGGGTCGGCGCCATAGTCGGCTGGTGTGTACTTTCCAGTGAGGTCTTCGCGCGAACCACCGCCTGACGAACCGCTTGCAAACTCTCCGTTTGAGTCTCGCGCTTGGTCTGGGTCATACTTCATAAGAATCAAAGACGCGGATGCACCTCGCTCTCCGCCTCGCATTACTTGTGCTTCGAGATATGCACGGTATTCAGGTGTGATGTTAAGCGTCATTTATTTGCGCCGTATTTTGCGTTGTACTTGTCGAGTTGCTCACCGACTCGCCAATCGACAGTGTCAGGTTGCCGACTAGCAACGCCTCGCGTGTATCCTTGAGTGAACGTAGCAACGCCACGCGACCAACCTGAGAAGTCTTTCGATACTTGCGTGTGCTTTTCGGCAGCCGCTTCGTGCTTATTGGCTACCGTTTCAGCCGCGCGTGCTTCTGCGTTTTTTCCTTCACTGCGCAACTGATTCGCATGTTCACGCCACGCATCTGCTGCTGCCATATGCGCTGCAGCACTTTTGTCTAACGCTTTTGCAAACTCTTCCGCACCGCCTCTACTGACGTCATTGTGATTGAACTCGCGACTTCGAGTTTCCTTTGTTTCTGCCGACGCAGAAGACGCTGCAGCACTTGCTTGTGATGCCGCTGCACGTGTGCCACTACTGGTCCAACGTCCGTGAGAGTCGCGCTCTTCTTCTTCTTTTGCGATGAAGTCATTGTCGGAAAGACCCGCAGCTTTAAGCACATCACGCGCTTGCTCGCCTTGATGCCCACCGCGCTTGATTAGGCGGCTCAGGTATGCGATTGTTTCTTTGTCTAGTTCAACTGTCATAGCGTGAATCTCCATTCCGTGCTATTTATGTACTGCGCATCTCGTGATGCACATTCTTATTTTACCAACCGTGTCCGCATCCATATTGGTCGGGTACGTAAGCGCCAGCACTCAATCTTTTTTGAATTCGTTCCGCGATAAAAACTTGTTGCATTGGCGTCGCAGCCCATGCTGGGCCGAATAACGCTTCACCGCCAAACGCAATCCAATTTGCGTTAGTGATGCCGAGTCCACCTGAATAAAGCGACCCGCGCACATTCCAACGCCCACCTTCTTCGCAGATGTTTACTTTGCGCCACATCGCCATCATTGTCTCTGAGACAAGAGGGACATACATCTTTTTCTTCATAATGTGCCGTGCAACTTTAATTGTCGTTGTTGTCACTGCAGTTGTCTTAGTTGTCGCTTGACTTGCGATTTGAGGGACGGTTACAGTCGCTAACATAACTGTTGCAAACGTCCATTTTGCGATCGTACTTTTTCGCATGTTGTTACTCCTTAGTGTGGTCTATCTTTGACCTAGGTCGTTTCACTTGTGCGAGCGTTCCGCCGTCAATGCATTCGAGCCGAGCCTAAACTTCAGGCGAGACGTATTGCCTATCGGTGTGCTAGCGGGAATTTGCTCTGCGGTTATTCTGCTGCATTTGCTCCTTACTTCTTGACTTCAACGACCGTATTGGCGACTTGCTTGAGACGCTTTGCAAGGGCCAACGCACCATCGCGCGTGACGAGACCAAATGACGCTCCAGCACCCGTGTACAAAGCGATGACAAGCGCTTGTTGGTCCTCTAAGTCAACCTTTTGTACGTCGAACATGGCAACCAATGGATAGACGGGAAGCGGCCACTCCATTGGAGGACGCTCTTCTGAAGACTCTTCGTCAACCGTCTCTTCTACGACACTCACTTGCGCCTTTTCTTCGGCGCGCTTCAACGCTTTGTCAAGCGAACTCTCGAGAGCCGGTGCTACTTCTTCAATGTTGGTGTCTTCTGACATGTCGTCTCCTAATACTTAAGGTAAGAAACTTTCTTACCCGTGTCTGTTGCGATATCGATGATGCTTTGCGTTTCATCATCGATTGTTTCATTTGAATTTACTACGAACACACGGTCGCACACATCTACGCAATTGTGCTTCATCTCAATGCGTTGTGTTTCACTCAACGTCTCTTCGCCCATTAGCCTTAAAGGTAGCCCGTTCGCGTGAGTTATGTCCCGCATTGAGGCTTCTACGTCCTCATTAGAGACACTCAACGGTGTGAGCAAATAGATTACCCTTGGCCTATCGAGTGGCAAAACGTCAATGTCCATTGACCAAATGTCTGCGCTCTTGCTTGCGAGACGCCAACGCACGAAGCGTGAGAATGGGATACGTTCGTACCCCATTCCCACAACTTCGCGAAACGTTTGCTCACCTTCGTCTGGCGACCCGTTGAACAAAACGTTTAGACGTACCGTCATTAGAGAAGAATGAGATTCTCTGAGACGTTGTTGCGCACTCGAGCACCGACTCCTGACGTGATTGCTGCGTAACGAGCAGCAGCCGTGCGGTAGTTGCGGTGGTGGTCAAAGTACTCAGTCGCTGCGTTCAGCCCAGCCCATGCAGTGCCCTTGAACTGCTCACCGATGAGATTGCTGTACTTAAAGACGTCGGTGATTTCGCTAATCATCTTCGCCTTCTTGTCCTTCTCCTTGACAAAGTCGAGTGACGCGCCAAGAATCTGCTGCAAGTCCATTTCAGTGAGCGTCTTCTCGATGAGTGCGTTAGCCGTGCTTTCGAACCACTCAGCGTAGCCGGTGATTTCTTGCAACTCTTCTTCGACGAACTTTAAGTTTTCTTCCATCGTTGAGAGGTGACGCACTGACCACGACTGCTTCGCGGTGCGACTGATGAGTGCCAACTGATTTGTGCAGAAGAGACGAATCGGCGTGATGTCCGTGCGAGTTGCTCGGGTGCCATCGTGCGATGTCGTCACCGTAATGTACATGTCGACCAAGTCTTCACCCTTAATGTTGATGCCTTCGTTCAACTTCAACGTTGCACCAACGCGCTTACCGCCCTTTAATTCGAACACAGTGTCGAGTGTTGCTGCACCTGAGATGAGAAGTGCGTCCACGTGAGCGAGTGCGTTTGCGTTGCTCATTGGAACGTAGTCCCCACCGACACGGCCAAGATACGCCTCGTTGTCACTGCGAAGAGTGGCGTAAGACGAAGTCATTGGCGCTGGAGTGCCGTTGTCCTTCATGTAGAACGTCGGGCGCTTTTCAACGGACCAGTTGAGACCGTTACGCTCGAGTGCTTCGCTGATGCTGGTAATACCTTCGGCGACTTTTGCGACGCCTTTAAGTGTTGGCAACATTATTGTCCTTCTCCTTCTGTGGCAATGCCACGGTTTGACCTCTGCTTTTGCAGAGCCTTTTCTTTCGGTAACACAATACGCTCTTCAGTGAACATACGTGTTAACGATCGACCTTTACGCCCGCCAATGACGGTGACCCACAAAGTTTCACCAGTCTCGGCGTTAATTGTTGCGTTAATGAATTTGTATGAACCGGGTGCTTCAGTGACCGTGACTATGTCACCCGGAATGAGACCCTTCCAAGTCTCGACAGTGCTTTTCATATGCGTCCCTTCGTCCTGTGTATAACTCATTCTAACACCTTGCACAATCAAAGTACAATGATGCGTTCAAACTTATTGAACGTCTTTGTCGAACCGTCTTCGAACGTCACAGTAGTCGATACATTGCCACGAGTAGAAACGATTGACGCTACAATGCCCCACTCCGTTTTGTCGCCAATGAGAAGTTCTGGTGCCGTGACGTCAAGGACACCATTAACTTTTGCACGCTTCTGTGCCGTTTCTTTCGTTTCGAGAGCGAGAAGCGTCGTCCACACGTCTCCGTAAAGCCGTGCTCGCTTTTCGCCTTGCTTTTTGTACACTTCGTCTTTGAAGTTGCTGTAGTCGACATCTGCACCGATGCGAGCGAGAATTGAGGGGAATTCTTCTCGAGTGCATAGCGCACGGAATGGGTAATCCGCCGTGTACGTTTCGATGATGTCACTGAGTTCTGGTGCGTACTTCTCTTTGAGATTTTCGAGGTCTTGACGGTCGCGTGCTCGAATTTGCACGCTCCCGTCTACATTCGAAATTGTTGCAGAGAAGAAGCCGATTGTCGTAACGAGCCACATATTAGAGACCCTCCTTGTTAGCGCACTCAGGGCCAAGACCGCGGTGCAGTGACGCAGGCACCGTCAACTTGCGATTACAACGTGCGCACTTACCGCTTGCAATTGCGTACGCTTCAGCGTGCTTGAGGAATTCTTCATGCGCTTGACCGAGACCCGCCTCAGTCTGTGCGATTGCGAAGAGCACTTTTGCGGCGTGTGCAAGACGCTCGTTGCCTGCGAACTTGCCCCAGACTTTAATGCCGTTGGCGTTGACGAATGCAAAGCCCGTGTACGAGTTTTCGTTGTCTGCACCTGAGAGATATGACACCATGATTCGCTTCTCTTCAGTGAACGTTGCAATGCCTACGCGAAGCGTGACATAGTCGTTCTCACCGAGTACGACGGTGTACGTCCCAAGTGGGATGCTTGGTGCTGACTGCTCGACTTCAACTTTCTTGTCCGCAATCTTCGTTGAAATGCTAAGCAGTGCGTCAATTACCCAACTTGCGCCGTGCATCGTCAGTTGGTCCTGTGCTCGAACGCGCTGATACGCTGCTTCAATGTTTGAGAGAAACTCAGTGTCCTTCTCGTTGAGGGTAATGCGGATACGCTCACTGATGAGTTTCTCAATGAATGCGATTTGCTTTTCGCTTGCCTTCATGTTGTGTCCTTTCGTCCTGCCCGGTTGAATTACCAGACAGAATCACTATAACAATAATTTGTACCCGTGTGACACTATTCTTAAAGAATCTTTGAAAACCTTACAATAAAAGGAATTGAGGGCCCAATCAAGGGCCCCCAATTCACTTTAGTGTCTTCGAAATATTAGTCGAAGGTGTTACTACTCTTCAAACTTCTTCCACGTTTGAGTGACATTGATGAGACGTTCGCGGTCACCAATAAGTTCGCCAGTGTACGTACCAGGCGTACCGTCAAGCGACTTGTACAACCATTCGCCAAAATAACGACCAACGTCAACAGTGACGCCTTTGCCCCACGTCAAACGCAATGCTTTGTAATCGCGAAGCGGCTCAATCTTCCAATTGTCTGGGTAACCCATGAGACGCGCGACTTCGCGGTGCGTAATGTTGCGGTCTTCAGTTGGGTGAATGAGCAAGTCGAGACCCCCACCCGTGATGACTGGGCATACGTAATCAGCGCGCAAACGATACGGTTGCGTGAAACCAAAGTTGTAACCGTTGCCTTGAAAGTGCGCGTGACGACGTTCGTAAAACTCAGGCCATTCAATGTTCTCATCATCGAGACGACGCATCACTTTACCGAGGTCCATACCTTGGTCCCACATGCCGGTGGCCAACAACTCCTTGACGCGACGAGTGTGAGGAATGTCGAGAGTGACGTGACCGTCTACTTTTGTCTTATTGCGCTTTGACTTTGCCCACTTTGAAAATGCATCGTGAACGTACGGCTGCGCTTCCCATTGAAGTTGAAGACCCGACAAGTCGCCAATTGCGTCCCAGACGTTAGGCAACTCGCGAGGCTGAGGCTCTTCTACGCCGAATGGCACACGGTGAGCGACGAACATATAGCGACGACGCATTTGAGGTGAGCCCATCGAACGAGCAGAGTGCAACACGTGAGTGAGGTCGTACTTTGCGCCCGTGAGTTCTTCAAGACGAGCACGCAAGTCAACCATCAGTTCATGGCCTTGCGTAAATGCGCCTTGCACGGACTCAAACGCAAAGATGGGAGGCGCAATCTTCGCAGCGTACTCAGTGATTCCCCACATGCATGCATTTGCGCGCGAGTTCACACCTCGAAACGACTTGCTCGAGAGCAAACTGAAGCCGCTGCACGGTGGATTACCGATGACGAGCTCAGCGTCAATTGGCGTCCAATTTTCGTACGACTCGACTTCAGTCTCCCAATTATTTCCAAGAATGTGACGGTTGGCTTCCATGTTCGGTGCGCCAAAGCCACCCTTCGTTTCTTTCTTGCCGACAAGTTCAAAGCCACTTTGTTGGACGCCTAGTGAAAGACCTCCAGCGAACCCGTGAACGTCGACGAATCGAAACGTATTGCTCATTATTGCTCCTCTACACATCGTTCAGATGTGCACTTAACTGCGACGTCATCGAGTGCGCGTCGACATTTTTGACATTTGTTCTTATTGTCGTAGCCATCTCGCTGACGTTTTGCGTTGATTTCCATCTTCGCTTTATAGCGGCGCACCCATTCTTCATCAGTGCATCCCATCGCGACGGCGAGATTTGCGAGAAAGTGAGCAACATCAATAAGTTCACCGATTGCTGCATCTCGATTTGCGCCGCCGCGAGGCTTTGCCCACGGCTTCCATTGAATTTCACCGAGGAATTCGCTCATTTCGTCGACTAGAGCGACGTGATTCCAAAGAACGAAGTCCGCAAGTTCTTCGCCCGTGAGCGCAGAAGGGTCTTTCCCATACGCTTCAATTTGAAGCGTGCGAGTTTCTTTTAGCCACTCCCATGCGCTCATGACATCGCCGAATCAACGAACGTTTGTGCAATTGCAACTACGTTATTGCGCTTGCGAATCACTTCACGGTTGTGCTGAACGATACGCTTACGTTCTGCTTCATTCTGCCACACATCGAGACACTTCTCATACATGCTTGCGAGTTCACGCACCGTCGAATCATCGACGCGAAGCTTTGCGAATGACAATGCATTCTCGTACGTAGGCAGCACAAACATTTCGAACTCAGGGTCCGACAAGTGCTTAGGCACAATAGGGAATGCGCCGGCGTCCATCGCTTCAAGCGTTGAGAATTCGACAAGCCCTCGAGAGAAGTTGCCCGACGTCAAACCAGCGTGTGCAACCATGCGTGACGCTGTTTGAAGCGGCTTGTCATAATTGCCCAAGTACTTCACCATTGCGTGACCTGGGAGACGTGCTTCCCAATTGTACGGTTGAATGACGTTGCCATCGGTCCCGTCAGGGCCAAAGCGCTTGCCTTCCCACTCGCCCTTACGCACAAATTCTTCGTACACAACGAACGTAGGAGACGCAGACATTCCAATTGAGCACGCGCCCCAGATTTCTACTGTGACGTCTTCAGGAAGAAATGCACCAGCCATCGCTACAATGTGCTGGCCTTTATTCCAAATGAAGCGACCCATTCCGCCCACAGTACGCGGGTCTCGAGGGATGTCAGCGTCAACATCAAACGTAGGAACGTAAGGCAGATGCGCAAACGCCCAATCGATGTCTTTAAACAAAGGTGACGATTCGACTGATGACCAACTTGCCGTGACAAGCGTCTTGCCACGTGTTGGCGATGCGAGAAGTTGCTCAGTGAACACCGTCTCCTTCTCACCATAATTCGTACCGTGCAACGCAGTTGTCCAAGGCACACCGGCTTTCACAAGTGCGTCAACGTAAAGCGGGACAGTCTCTTCCTTCAATGCCTCTTTGTCGTGAGAGGGATTGCGAATCTCAGGAAGAATAACCATGTCGTATTCTTGCAACACTGAGATTGCGTTTGAGTTCTTATCGACACGGTCAATTGGCTTCAACCACCAACGTGCGCCAGGCTTAGGTGTGCCCCACGAGACGCGGGCCTTACCGGACTTAGTGAAGGAGACTACGTCTACTTCGTGACCAAGTGCGATAAGACCCGCCTTGACGTGATACGCATACGTAAGCGGCCCACAAATGCGTGGCTCCGGTTCGTAAATTGCGATTTTCACGTTTGCTCGTTAGAACGGTGCGGCAGGTGCAACAGGCGCTGAGGTGGGCGTGGGTGCTGGTGCACTCATAGGCGTCACAGGAGCGGCAGGAGCAGAAGCGACAGGTGCAGCGACCGTTGCAGTTGCGCCCTTCGACGCGAGCACCTTCTTGACTTCGTTACGCAGTGCGCCGTTGTATTCAGTCTGACCGACTTCAATCGTCACGGTGCGACCAACGAGTGCCGAGGCAACAACGTCATCGCTTGGTGATGCTGCAAAGAAGTCAGAGTCGAGGCCGAGTGCACGCATGTTCGAGAAGAAGTACGCGAGAGCACGAGGGCTGTCAGGTACGACTACAAAGCGATTCCACACGAAGCGATTCGCGTGCGGTCCCGAGATTACTTTGAACTGCACTTCGAACATTGACTTGCCCGACTGCGCAATCTTGTGTTCGGCCTTTTCGACCGTTACATCATAGGTACCGCTGGGCAGTGGGTCATACCCCTGCGTTACGGTGCCTGCTTCCTTCAAAAGGTCGCCCCAAGTTGTCATACGTCTACTCCTTCTAAGAGTCTAAGTGTTTTATTTTTTGATGCGTTAGTTATTGCCACCGTATATCATCTCCAACATGGTGATGACGTCCGGGTTGTCAATAACATTACCAAGTTTGCCAGTGCGATCGCCAGCCTCAAAAGCACTGTGCGGTGCACACAACAAACGCCGTCTAACGACACCGTCTTCTCCGAGCTCCGTCCACAAGTAACCGCAGACGTCGACGTAGTAAGGCAGTGTGTTAGAAAGTTGGCCCTGAACGTACGGGCGTCGTACGTTGTTAAACTCACGCGTCATAGCGACAAAGATTACCGCTTGCAATGGGTTGGTCGGGTGAATAATGAGGTCACGGTAAGAGCGAACGAGAGCCGACATCTTGCGAAGCAAGTCGCCCCAGTCTTGCGTCTTCATCTGGTCTGTGCCTACGAGAGCGTCAATGCAACGCTGTTGCGTTTCTGAAAGCGAGTCGATTACGACGCTTTGAAATGAGTGCTTGCCTGAGTTCAACCAATCGTACACACGTTGGACGTCTTGGAATGAACGAACGTATACAACGCACGTCTCCCACGTACCGTCATACGCAGGAGGCGCATCACGCATCGGGTCCCACACAACTTTCGATGAGCCCGTGAAGCGAGTGCTTGCGCCACCTTCAGCGTCGAGAATGAGACGTGGCGCAGGCGCCGAGTCTCCAAAGTACGACTTACCGCTCTTGCTTAAGCCGTGAATTAGCATACTGACGCCTTGCGTCATAGTGTCACCTCTGTCTGGTATCTTTCATATGGGTTGTGAACTCGGTACGCAGATTCAATTAGGCCCTCTGCGTGGGAGCCATCGTCGAACAGTGGGCACACTGCTCGAAAGTCGCAGTCCCAAGCGCACGTGCTTGTAGGAGTGGGATACGCGACTAAATGGTGGTCTTCACCGTCATTCAAACGATTTTCAACTTCAACCATCGTTTGCAACGTACCGAGAAGACGCAACCAGAAGTTACGAAGCTCTGTGTCGTTGTGGTGAATCATTTCACGAAGATAGAAAGGTGGCTTAGCGTTTCCAGTGCGCTTAACTTTGCGCAACATGTTGTACATACCGCCCGTGACGTGTTGGTCACTTGGCTGCGTAAGGCGCTCGAGAAGTTGATACAT
>Ga0007819_1000064_pt1 | contig 35285 bp, 42 predicted proteins | sample CryBogCBE07Jul09_FD_71203 | JGI IMG/M metagenome (GOLD analysis project Ga0007819, IMG submission 71203) | Freshwater microbial communities from Crystal Bog, Wisconsin, USA - CBE07Jul09 | ecosystem: Environmental > Aquatic > Freshwater > Lake | place: Crystal Bog, Wisconsin, USA | collected... | reverse complement strand
TTTCGCAAAGTAAGTCAACTGCAGTTCGAACATCACGCCAAACATTATAAGGTGCAATAAAATCGACTTTAATTGATTTACAAAGACTATCAATACACATTTGGTCTAGAGAACCACGAGCCCAAAAGGTTTGGTCTTTCTCTGGAAATTGTGCGATATATTCTTTTATTTTATTGATTCCATCTGAGATTGTCAAATCATCTTTGAGTCGAGCAAGAGAAATCTTGCGGACATATTCGTGTTGTTGTGACCACCATTCAACTGTGCCTTTGTCAACTGAACGACCAAGATCAACCTGCTCTTGTGCATTGAACTTAACAAATAATGCTCTGTTCAGCAATTCATTGTAGGTTACTTTTTCACCAATTTCAAAATGAATGATGGACGCAGATAAGACAACGGCAGTTGACTCAGCGTCCAGTGTTTCAATATCGAACATAAACATAATAAAAACTCCTCAGGTATTCATATATTATACCTGATTATTGAATAAATGTCAAGGACTTTTTCAGTCCTTGCAAGGATTATACAGGGGCGATAATGCTTTGGGCTGGGGGAACTATAATCCCTGCTCCAAAGATTCGGTTGTATTCGTTTACAAGATCTTTGGAAGGAATGCAAGAAGATCCAATGGCAGACTTATAGATGTCTACATTACCATCAGCATAGGGCATATATGGAGCGATTGCGACTCCAACACCACCAGATTTTGGATCTCTTTGAAGGACGATCTGGGCTGGTTCTTTAATCTCAAAATGGTCGCCGAATGCAATAAAAACTTGACCAATAATTTCTTCACCATTAATCATTTTAAAAACTTTAATATCATTACTCATTATAACTCTTCCTGTTCAACTAAAAAATCTACAAAAGATGCAGCGAGATCTGCATTGTCAAATTGTTTCACTACTGTAGAGAAGGTATAAACATTATAACCAACAATCAATATAGAGTGATCTTTAAAGATTGAGATCTTTAATACCCAATCTCTTCTTCGGATGGGTACATAAGTTACCATGTTTGGAAATACGCTTGCTCTTTTCTTCATACTTCTATTTATGAAGCAGAAGAAGTAGGGAGCCGAAGCTCCCTTGTTATTACTTCTGTGGGTTTGGCGGAATCTTTCCATTTACCCAATCCCAATCATCATCAGTCATAGGGATCCAGTTACACATTATAGACCCCTCGCTTGACCATCGTAGTATCTACGAGTCCAGTGTTCAACATCAGATGATGTCTGAGGATTTTTACTTACAATGTAATCTTCTAAAGGCGAAGATTGTTTAAACAAAAAAGAAAAGAATTTTAAGAGTGCCATTTTGTATGCTCCTCTGCTTGCATTCTTTTTGCTTCTTGTATGCAACTCACAACTTCCATAACAAATCCCTTAATGGATTTTAGAATGTTAGTCATGTTATTCTGCCTCAGTCAAGAACTCTTTTTTACCAGTTGTCTTTACTGGAACTTTCTTTGGTTTCTTTTCCTCAGGGATAAGACGCTCCAGAGCAATCTTAAGCATACCATTGAATAGTTCTGCGTTCTTTACTTCAATGTGATCATCGATAGCGAACGCACGAGTAAACGCACGAGTTGCGATACCCTTAAACAAATAGTCATAAGACTCATCTGTTTCAGCTTCAACATTTCCTTTAACAATTAACTTACCACCATCAATAGTGATGTCGATCTCAGACTCACCGAAACCAGCTACTGCGATTTCAATTGTGTATGAGTTCTCATCATTCTTGCGAATGTTATATGGTGGATAGTTGGGAATGTTTTTAGTTAGATCAGCATGCATTGCCTGCAGCTGTTTTGCTGTATCATCAAAACCGACAAAGAATTTGTCGAAGTCCTTGAATCCTGGACCAAATAATGCAAATTGGTTGTTGTTACCCATGTTATATCTCCTATTAAGCGAGTTAAAATAAAATTCACTACCCCAAATGGGCATAGTGTTTTGCTGGTTACTGGATCCAGCGGTATCGTAATGTCATACCAGCTTTAGAACACTTCGTACTTAGCGGTCCTAAGGTGAAGACTTTATGCTGCTGGGGCAGCTGGTGCCTCAGGAGTAGCTGGCGCTTGAGCAGCTTGTTGAGCCTGCACAATTGCGTCTACCTGTGGATCACCTTGTTGTTTAATTTTGTTGATTACAGTAACAACTTCTTCGAAAGGGTGCTTACCCAATACACGAAGAACCATGTTTACTTCGTCAATTGTCAATTCAAGTTTAATGATAGAATCATTCATTTCAATTCACTCCAAGTTTAAAATTATTTAGTTACGGTAACCTTTTTACCGATATTATATTTAGGGACTAATTCCCACTGGTCTTTCTCTTTATATGCCACAACCTTAATCTGCGACAGAGAAACTTTTGGTTCTGCTTTCGTAGGATGTACGATAGAAAGCAAACCCCAATCTTGCAATAATCCAGCAACAGTATTTCTGCGCTCTACATCGTTGGAAGTAATGTTCGATTCTTTACCATCGAGGGCGAACAGTTCTTTGAAGTGAACGATAAAATACCTACCTTGTTTATGCAAAATATGGCATGATTGGTATAACTTTTGTTCTTTTCTGGAAGCGATCCCGATTCGGGTAAGAGTTTCACGGATTTTCAAAAAGTTATCAGGTTCTGGTAACAGTACTTCCAGCATCGAATCTGGAGTCCAGTCATAATAAATCATTTCGACAGACATTATTTTCCACCTTTGAATAGTTTTTCTTCTATAATCTTAATCTGAGCAGGTGTCAAAATGTCTAAGACTTCCCTTGCCCTCTCAGTAGAATATTTATAATATTCCATAATTAGAAGAACAACCTTATCCTCGGCTTCTTTTTTATGCCACTTCGAAAAACGCTTCTTCTTGGATACTGTATTTAGAAGAAAATCGTTCTGCCATACCTTTGGGATTCCACCATGTCGATTCATCTCATTCGCCATCATGACTGTGTCAGAGAAATAAGATAGTCCTCTGTTTACCATGAATGGAGAATAATCCTTCTCGTTCAGTGGATCTTCCCTGAGTAAATCTTTTTTGGTTACATTTATAGCATTAATAAAATCAAAGGGACTTGGCATCGCTAAACCCCTCATCAATTTCCTTCTGGTCAGCTACAAATTTCTTCCCTGGAAACTTCTTGAGAAGAATCTCTTCGACTTCGTTACGACTTGAACCCTGTGCCATAAATTGCTTTGTGTTCTTGTCATAGATGTAGATCATACCAGCATGTTTTTCAATACTAATCTCTATAGAATTCTTACGGATTTCCTCTGTAACATGTGTAATCATTTTACCCATAGTACGCTCAAGAAAATTTTGATGTCTGGTCCATCCAAACAAAGCACCAAGAAAGAAAACAAACATCAAAGAAAGAATGACGGAAGCATAAAATACAATTTCCATATCATCCTCACTTAAATTTACATTGAATCATAATCTCGGTCATCGCTGCCACTGTGTTTAATTCATGGTCAGCAACGAACGCTGCTTTGTATTGATAGTCTGCCAAAATCAAAACGAGATGATGTACTGTGGATGTCTCAAGGAAATCTACAGCTTTGTCATATAACTCACGGAATAACTGTGTAGTTTCAATGTCAGAATTCTTAGCAACCCACTTACGAACTGCTGGGAAATCTTTAGTCTTCAGATAACCAACGAGTTCTTTGTAAGATTCATCGGACAAGTTTACAAGAATTCCACTGTCGATTTTACCAGTAACAGAATATCGCTGCAATTCATTTAAGATTCTACGATAATCTGGGAAGTGTCTTGTAATAACTTCTGCTACAACCTTTGGATCAAACTCAATACCCTCGTCTTTAAGAATACCTGAAGCACGCTTAAAGAAATTTGCTGCGATAGATTGTTTATCTTTCGTGTCGATCTTGAACTCAACAACGGCACATCTACTATGTAGAGGCTCGATGATTCGGTTCTTGAAGTTACATGTAAAGATAAATCGGCAATTGCTAGAGAACTCCTCAATGAATCCACGCAACGCTGGCTGAGTAGAATTGGCATTAAGATAATCCGCTTCGTCAAGGATAACTACTTTCTTGGCATCAGTCAACGAAACAGTCGATGCGAAACCCTTAATCTTTGTTCGTAGAACATCGATACCAGATTCTTCAGATCCGTTGATTAACAAATACTCAGCACCAATTTCATTACATAGTGCTTTAGCCACTGTAGTTTTACCAACACCTGCTGTTCCACAGAACAAAAAGTTTGGTAACTGACCATTAGTAATAAACTCTTTGAATGTTTGCTTCAAAGAATCAGGTAAGATACACTCGTCAATGGTCTTTGGTCGATACTTCTCAACCCACAAAAATTCACTCATAATATAAAACTCCAATCAAATAAAAAATGCCATAAGCGAAGCAGTTGATTTTTCCTTCGGTAATCTTGGTGTAGACATCTTAGTAAAATCTGTTTTACCCTTTGCGATATCCCAAGCTGCAATACACATGTTTCTAACATCAGTTGGGTATTTGGCTTTGGCTTCACTTTCTAAATAGAAGTCAGCAATCCATTCCCACTGTTCATGGTAATCACACCAAACCATTTTCTTAACAACTTTACCAGTTTCTAAATCAATAGTATAGAGTTCTTCTTTTGGTAATACTTTGCGATTAACTCTAGGAGATGCTATCTGCTTTCGCTTAGTCATAATATAATCTTTCAATCAATGTTGCCCATAAGGATTAACAGGGCGATCCTCATCACCCTGCTCTGGCACTACATAATAATTAGAAGTCGAAGGTGGAGTCTGCTTCAACTGCGACATAGTAGACGAGGTCGCTTCGTTGGAATCTTGAGATTCGCTTACTTGAGATTGACACATCAAATTCTCCTGGGATCATTTTAAGATTTTCGACTTTAAGATTTACCTTAAATTTCTTGTCGGTTTCACCAAGATGTGCTTCAAAGTTGTTACCAGTTGCGTTCTTCTTCTGACCAACTACGGCAGTGATTTTCTTACCATCACCAGAGATAGTCAAGTCGGGAGCAGCCAATACACCCGAAGTTTTACGGATAAGGTTCAACTGACCAGCTGTCAACTTAAAGTTAATCTCAGCGTCAGGGAAAACGATTTCCTTCTGTGGAACTGTTAGATTACCACCTTCTGCTGCGTAATAGTGAATATGGTTATCGCCTTGTTTGATTGTAACATATTTCTCGTGGAACTTCAACTCAGGATCTTCAAACAAAGATAGTGCGTTGAGGAATTCGTTCAGGTCATAGATACCAAACTCCTGAGGAAAGTCTTCGGCAACAACAGAGGATGCCATAATATTTTTCTGCTCAGAAATCGTAGCAATCTTAGTACCTTTCTTCAACAAAAGATTCCCATGAATGCTGGAAAAGTTTTGTAGAAGTTCGATAGTGGCTTTACTTAGTTTCATTTTTTCTCCAAATTAAAAACATAATAATATGTATAAAACATTATACCTAAAAATGTGGTGTGTGTCAAATATTTTATTGTAAAGCAAAAGGGCTTACAAGAATTCGTGGTTCAATATAAACAGGTTTGGCTTTACCATCTTTATGATCAACACAAAGAACCCAAGTGCCATCGGCAGAAGCTGGGCTGTATAATCCATTTGGATCTGCTTGAGGTAATGTAACATTACCATTCTGTCCACTAACACGCATCTGTGGATTTGTGTACTGTGTTGCGTAAGGTAAACCATAACCAACTGAATCACATACCTTGGTCAACTGATTGTTCATACCAACCAAATAGGTTGTAGTTGGAACACTGCGATCGCGCAACTCAAGGATATCTTTGAACATACGCTTTTCGGCAAAGTTAGTGATGGCTGGCATACCAACTGACTGAACAGCTTGTAATTGCAGTTCTTCCTGTTTGGCAGCTTCAATTCGACGACTGTCTGGATGATCATCACAAGCTGACAACAAAACTACAAAAGGTAATACTAATAAAAGTTTTTTCATATTACTTACCTGCTTTCAAATCATTATAAAAGTTACGAAGGTTTGGTGGCAACTTGTCCTCTGGATAAACAGAAAAACGATGAAGGACGATAGCACGAAGCGCATCCTTGTGGTCTTTATCAGCGTTGATATAATCCATTTGGAGATTTTCCAAGTCGCGAATCATACCATCATTATATTGTTCAGATTGTTTGAAGACCTGATTATCTACCGCACGATATTTTGGTGCGAAATATTGGTAAGCATAAAAGCTGCCAAATAAACCAACAACAACTAAAGCTACCCAACCAAATACGATTGCTGAGATTTCTTTAAACATAATTACTCCTTTGAATATTTTACATCATGTTCATACAAGAACATTAGGCAGCACATTGCATGCGCCAAGTGATTTTTACCTGTCTCGGGATCATTTTGTTCTCCCTCTTTCCATGCCCATAAATGTCTTTGCATTGCATCATAGTACCTACGCTTAGAATCTGGAACATGTTTCCAATTATCTGGTTCGTATTTCTCCGCACCAAATGTTAAAATTTCGACTGTTGCTTTTAATGCAAGTGGAGGTAGCAAGCCATACTGTAGCTTACCACCATCAAATTTTCTACCACCAGTTGTGGCATTTTGCGATGCTCTTACAACTTCTTCAATCTCTTTTCTAGTTGCCATAGACTTGAACCATCCCATTAAAACTCCATAATGAAAATGAGTCTGAGAACTCGTAAGATCCCAGACTCATATGTACTCACAAATTAAGCACGAGTAAATGCTTTTGCGCCAGCAACTGCGTTAGCCAAGGCAATGATCTTGCGACTTGGAGAACCGATACGGTACTTAGTAGCAACTGTGCCATTGCTCAACTTAGTTGGGTTGCTGTATACACAGTAACCTTGTTCACGCAAAACTTGAACATGACGAGCTGGGTTAGCAATACCAAAAGAAGCTGTAATTTGCTTAGCAGTAAATACCTTACCTGCTTGTAAATGCTTCAACAATAAGTCTTTCTTAGACATGTAATAACTCCATAATATAACCATCGTATAAAAAATGAGGGATGGCGATGGCATTAACCACCCCTCAAACTCGCTTAAACGGAGATGCCGTTATCGCGGAGTTCCTTGATGAAGTCTTCATCAGATTGATATTCTACCTCGAAATCATCGCTTGTGTCAATAATTTCTTGAAGTTTACTTGCATCTTTATCAACCTTTGCAACTTTTACAGTTGAGAAGGACTTCAATTCGCTTTCGGTTGGCCAAGGCATTTGATACTGCCCACGACCTACTCGGTTATTTGTTTGCAACCAGTTAGGATAACCCAACTTCTCACCAGAATTATCACGCTCAGCTTTCATCTTGTAATAAGATGCATGAATTTGCTTGGCGCCCAGTGTGTTTTCTTTGTAATACTCAGGAAAGTTTTCCAAAGTACGAACGATAAACTGCTTCTGTGACTTGGTTAGATCTTTAAATTTCAACATAATATAATACTCCTTCAATTAAAATGGAATGTTTTCTTCAGTTTTGACTTCCTCAGCATGAACAGGTTCTTCAACAACCAATTCACCTGCGGATACCTTGTCGAATAAGTCAACAAAGGCAAGACGAGTTGCGTCGTCAAAACGATTAGTACACAACTCAATTGCTTTCTTCTGATTCTTGAAGATCGAGAATGCTCGAACGATGTGAACCAGACGACGAGTGGTAATTGTTTCGTCAACACCACCAGCATCGAAGGTGCGACGAATTGCTTCAGCCCACTTGACTAGGTTGCTTGCGAAATCAGCATCATGGCAACCAAAAGACTTCATAAGATTCTCAACAATCTTAATCTCTACTTTCGCATCAGGATATTCTTGATTGAAAGTAACTGCGAAACGCTCTAAGAATGCTTCGTTAAGAACATTGGTACCGATGTAACGACCATCATCGCTACCCTTACCCTTTGTGTTAGCAGTTGCGAACAAGTTAAACCCAACAGCTGGATAAACCATCTCGTTCTTAAGTTTGAAGTAGAAAGGTTTGCCCTCTAAGATTGGCTGGAGACATAACAAAGTATTGGCACCACCAGCGTCAATCTCATCGAGCAAAAGAGGGATGCCTAGACGCATCGCAATCATTACTGGACCTTCAACGACCTCGACATTACCATCGACAAGGGTCTTAGAACCAATCAACTGATCTTCGTCAGTCATTTTGTTTAGGTTTACACGGATAAGTGGTCGATGTAACTTGGCACAAATCTGCTCGATAGAAGTAGATTTACCATTACCAGTTGGACCAGAAATATAAGTTGGGTAGAACTGCTTAGAAGCAATGATTCGTTCTAAGTCTTTGTAATTACCAAAGGGAACATAGTTTGCATCCAACTTTGGAACAAGGGAATCAAGGTTTGTATAATCCACAATAACACTCTCAGGTTGTTTCGGAGCAAGGGCAGTATTGCCTGCGATTGGAGCTGTTATGCTACCACCAGGAATGGCATACAAACCACGACCAAGTTTATTTTGCATCAACCAAGTCGGATACTTGGAAGATTTTAATTTCTCCATAACAGTTTGAAGCTGTTTACGGGAAACTGTGGATGTTGTTTTAACATCGGGGAACAACTCAAAGAGTTTTGTTTCAAACTCATTCACATAGTTAGCATCTGCCATCATTCACTCCATTCATAATATACAATAATTATACAACTTTTCACAATTAAAGTCAAGCACGAAATGCAAGATCGTATTCAACTTCGGTCAAGTGTGCTTCAACTTCTTCTCGGTTGAATAATCGCCCACCAATCACAACTAATTGATCCTGAATGCCATATTCTACAGCAAGGTTGATCAACTCATTATCAGTAAATCCATCCCACATAACGACCTCCATAATCAATTCCATAATATAATTATACCCTATTTGGCAATTAAAAGCAAGTAATAACCCTACTTTTTATAGGGTTATTTTCTCCTTTAAAATCAATAACTTACGCAACTAAGCCCACGAAACGACTCAGAACTACTCGGCTGGACTTCTTTACACCGAGGTATTTGCTGAATTGTTTTGCAATAGACTTGGCATTCGCTGTAGAGTCAATCTTAAGGTCACCCTCCTCAATTTTCTGTTTGGAAGCTGACAACAGATACATCTCATCACGACCTGTGTTTTGGATCAAAGCATAGTCGTTCTGGCGAATATCCTTGCGGATCTGTTCAGTCATGTAATATTCTTGGCTATTTGATACGCCACCAACATTATCACGAATGAAGCAACCAATATCACGGCGACTGTTATGAGCCACATGGAATCCAACAGTTTTGATACCGTAACGATCCTTAATGATACGCAAGAAGGTACGAGTTTGTTCACCACCATTGTCAGACAAAGGATATTCCTTCTTAGTCATTGGGTCGCGAATAAAATTCTTTACCTTGTATGTAGTTTTGTAATCATCGCTGTGTTTGTAGCTACGCAAACTTTGACCAGCACCATGAATCGCATGACCAGATCCATCTGTCAAAGTAATCAAAGACATTTTCTCAACAGTATTCTTCTTGATGAAAGTTCCAACATAGTCGCAAAGGAACAAGAGAGATTCGTTCAGCGGAGTGCTGTTCAAATCATAATCCCTTGAGTAAGCCCATGGACGATTAAACAAATAATCAATCATAGCATTAAATTCGCTGTTGGTCATCTTATTATTAAAGAACTCAAGTAGGTGATAACCAGTGTCAGCAAACCCACTCATTGTTTCAGCAGCAGAATTAGCACCTGCTCTACGAAGAATATCTTCATCGCGAGAAGATGAACGACCAGTCGTAAAGGCAAATACCTGATATGGAATTTGAATTCGTTGGCAGAACATCGCAAGGTTGATAACCTGTTTAATGGTATCATCCATAACACCAGACATAGAACCTGACCAGTCTAATAAGAAAATCATACCATGGTTTTTATCTTCAGGCAACACATCAAGTTTCTTGAAAATATCATCAGTCAAAGTATGAGCATACAATTTACGCATATCCAAATCACCAGACTTAGAAGTTGTAATACGCTTATACTCAGTAGCTGACTTACGCATCTCAAACTCTTTAACAAGATAGTTTACAACACGCATTGAGTCAGTCTTAAACTTCAACAAGTCTACTTGTTGTTTAGCAAACCAACGATCAGCATGTTCCTTATCGTGGTAATTTACCATTCTTTGATAGAGAGCTGGTTTGGCTTCTTTCAATTCAGACAGAATTGTTTTATAGCCAACGATAGGATCACGAGTAGACTCAAGTTTTGGTGTAAAGTTTTGAACGATAGTCTCGGTATCAGCCAAATCTTTAAGACGCTCAGCAAAAGACTTCTGAGTTTTAGACTCTAAGTCTTCTTCTTCCTGTGCTTGTTCTTCTTTCTTCTCAGCTTCGGGATCAGACTTGTTTGACTTAGGTGCTTTCTGATCTTCGTCTTCTATTTCCTCGTCTGGTTGATAATCGTCAAAATCATCAGGGTCGTCCATAAAGTTATCAAACTCTACTTCTTCTTTCTCGTCTTCCCCATTCAACTCACGGAGTTCTTTAAGTTGTTGTTGTTTAGCATCACGCTCATCTTTGGCATAAGAATAAATTTCTTGAGCCAATTTATACACATCTTCCATAGAATCGCAACGATCTACCTTGCGAACCAAGTTCATTTCTTCAGAGTTGAATTTTACACCACAGTTAAAACCACACTTGTAGTATAGATTAATACGGTCAATCAACAGAATATCAGACAGGTCTTTGTCTTGAATACCAAAGAAATCTTTCTCTTTGAGTTCTTTGTAGGCTGTAATAAATGCCTTACGCAGACCTGGATATTTGTTTTTGATTTTCTTTTCGATACGAACATCCTCGATTACATTCATATAACCTTGTAATTTACGGAAGTCCTCTTTCTCGATATGTTCAGTCGTAGTATACAAAGCATGACCAACTTCGTGACCGATTAACATTTCCTCAACTTCGGTTGTCATATCCTTCCATTGCGGAAGAGTCAAGGTGCGAGTAAAACTTTCAAAAGATGCAGTGGCAACATTGGCACGAATAACATTCAGATTTTCGTTCGCCAATAGTTTTGCGAGCAGGTCTTTAGAATTCATCATATAATTTTCTCCAAGTTATAGAGTAATTATACGGTATTTATGAATTAAAAGCAAGCATTTTTTTCAGTCCCGTCCAGTGGGGCTTGCAGGATACCCTACAACTTGTAGGGTTATACAATAACTGAAAAATCGTTCCGTTTTTCAAATTTTATGACTGATCTAAACTTGTCAAATAGCTGGTCGCCTTTGTGGGAGATAACAAACACATTAGAATTCTCACCCAAAGTATTCATCAGGTTTAAGAAATAGTCAGTGCCATTCACATCCAATGATGAATCAAAAATTTCATCAAGAACTAAAAGGTTTGTATTGACAGAGTTCTTCAGCTTGGCGATTTGTCTCCATGTAAACAGGATAGCCAAGTCAATACGCATCTTCTCACCTTCAGAGAAAGAAGCATAGGTAAATTCATCACGGAATCTTGACTTGATTGTTTCGTTAAACGACTCATCTAACTCAAAATGAATGTAAGAATCCATCTGGTTTAGATATTGATTGATCAACTTATTCATGATTGGTAGATACTCACGAATAATCGCAGTCTTAATACCAGTGTCCCGTAGCAGAGCAGAAGCTACATACTGTAGATCTTTTTCAGAATCAAGTTCACCCTTACGACCAATATTATCAAGAGCTACCTTTGCCAACTCTTTTAACTTGGATTTCTCCTCATCGATATTTGCCGTATCAGTTTTTGCGCTGTCCGCTTCATCTTGTAACGCTTTAACTTGTTTATTGAGTAAGGTGATTGCTGAATTTCTTGTAGATAGTTCAATATTTTTGTCGGTAATCTGCGATTGTACTTTAGCAATTTCAGATAACCCTTCATTAAGGTTGGAGAGGATATTCTCAAGTTCACCAATTTTTTGGTTTTGTTCCAACAATTTCGAATTAAGATCTTCGACAATTTTCGATTTATGTTCCTCTGGAATATTCTGGTCACATGATGGGCATACATCATGTTCGTTAAAGAACTTAGTGTGATGTTCACAAGTTTCGATTTTCTGTAAGAGTTTTGATCTGAAAGATTTTGCTTTGTCGATGTCTTCAACAATAGTGTCTTTGTTTGAGATGCTTGATTTAAGTGTAGCGATCTCTTCCAAGATTCCTTCGATCTCGCTCTCTGTCTGTTGTATTTCAGCAGTGCTAGCAGATATCTTTGTTTTAATACTATCGATGGCTTCTTTCTTAGCTGAAGAAATTGTTTTGATGAGGTTTTGCTGCATCTCAACTTTATCCTTAGCAGATTTAATTTCTGTTTCGATTCGTGCAATCTCATCTTTTGTTGCATTTTGTTTCTCTTTTAAAATCTGATTCATGGTAGAAAAGATTTTAATGTCGAGGATATCTTCAATAACTTCTCTACGCTGATTAGAAGACAGCTGCATAAATGGAACAAATGATGCTGCTCCAAGAATAACTACTTGAGTAAATGTTTTGTAGTTTAAACGAAGGATTTGTTGTTCAAGAATCTTTTGATAATCTCTAGTTGCTGCGTCTTGATTTACCAACACACTATCAAGATAGATCTCAAAAATGTTTGGTTTGATGCCACGAATAATTTTGTATTCTTTTTGACCGATAGAAAATTCAATTTCAACAACTGTGTTCTTACCATTGATGGAGTTGACCATCTGGTTCTTATTGATGTTTCTGAAAGGTTTACCAAACAACACAAAACACAGAGCATCTAGACAAGTAGATTTACCTTCACCATTCTTACCAATAATAAGTGTTGTGGTTTGTCTGTTAAGTATTAACTTGTTTGGCTGATTCCCAGTTGATAAAAAGTTTTTCCAAGACAGCGTCTTAAATACAATCATTTATCCTTCCACTCCCATCCGAGGGTAAGTTTAGTAAATAGTCTATGAATAAAATTAGGTTTTGTTTTGCGACCGACAGACATGTTTGGTGTAACTTGCCAGCTACCAACAGCGCCATCGGGAAGAACTTGAAAGGTTTGATATGTCGGATCAGCAACTGCCCATGTCGCAGTATTAATTCCAGTTCCAGCAGTCAAAAACATTCCTGATGTTACAGAACTCTTCGCCCAATCTTCTCGTTTCTTTTTCTCATACTCCTCGCATGAAGTATAATCTAAGTCAAGATTAATCTGTTCAGTAAGTGGCCAGAAAAATTGGATCTCTTGTTGGTACATTATTCTACCTCAATGTTTACAGCTTCCGTATAAAGTGCTTTCATAAATGTCTTCACTTTGTCTTTATCATAATCAGTTTCAATTGAGTCAACATAGTTAGACAACACATCTAGAGTATCCTCAAGATTAATGTCGGTGGCAATTTCTCCTTCAGTGTATTCAGAGAAATCCTCAATGATTTTTACCTCATATGGATTAGAATTATAAACCTTGGTAATGAATTTGTCAAACTTATACAAGTCATTCTTGTTTACAACAATAACTTTTACAAATTTATTTTTTAGATAGTCGTAAGACTGGACGGATGGATCGGTGAGGGAGTCGTCGTATTCGACTCTTTGGAACATCGTATAAGGATTTCCGATGAATTCGAGCTGTCTTGTTTGTAGATCGAACAAGTGAAATCCTCGGGGATCGTTATAGTCCTGCCATGTGAGTTCGTAAGGATTTCCCAAGTAATAGATATGACCATCGTCACTACGATGATGGTAGTGACCACTGAAAACCATATCAAACTTTTTAAACAAATCTTTAGAAAGACCTTCATGACTTTCCATTCCTCTATACATAGCAAATCCAGCAATTTCGAAATGCCCCATGCAGATCTCAGCTTTGCTGGTATTTAGTGTTTCAATACTGTCATCATAATTTTCTGGACAAATCCAAGGAACAAAACAAATTGGTGTATCATCAACTGTAATGTCCATTGCTTTGTGAACCAAACTCACATTAGTATATTCAGCAAGCAATAACTCGGGGGAGTTTACTTCATTTGTGTTCTTAAAGTATGTGTCATGATTACCAGCAATCATAATAACTTTGATTCCTCTTTCCTCGAGTTTATTGAAGAACATTTTCTTCGCTCGGTCAAGAGAATAAAAGTTTACATATTTGCGTCGATCAAAAGTGTCACCAAGAATAAGAACGCAATCAACATCATTTGCATCCAAAGTAGGAAAGAAAGTATTGTCATAAAACTGTTCAAAGAAATCCAAGAAGCCAACACTATCATTCCTAGCACCAAAGTGCTGGTCTGTAATAATTGCTACTTTCAAATGAATCCTACCTTTCTAACATTAGGTTTATGGGTTTGTTCATTAAAAATTTCGGCAATAGAATACTGGTCTTTGATATCAGGCATCGGTGCTCCCAATTTTTCAGCCAGCGCTTTTGCTTCACCATAAGACAGTTGATTAAACTCAACAATATCAAAACAGCGTCCAGGTCTTGTTAATGCTGAATCGATATCTCGCACAGATGGTAAGTTGGTAGAGAAAATCATTTTCTTACCTTTGGTTGTAACAAGACCATCGCCCACATTAAGGAAACGATGCATCATTGTATTACCATCGCTACGAGGTTTCAAGAAAGCATCGCTATCTTCAAGTACCATAACATTGTCATCAGATTCAATGAAACGAGCAAAGAATCCATCTTTGTCTAAAATGCCTGCATCGTAGGAAACAATAGCAGAGGAATTTGTATGCGCAAGAAGTCCACGGATAAAGGTAGTCTTACCAGTTCCTGGAGGTCCAATTAGCAATAAGATATTTGCTGAAGATGCCATATAACGATCGTAGTATGACTCAAGAGTTTCACCTTTAAGGAAAGGGTACATCTCAGCAACAGGTAGTCGTTCGCGATTTAATGGAACATTTACAGATTGTCCATCGCCACCATAAACCCATTCGATGTGGCAAGTAACAACAGAGAAGTTTTCTTCAACGATCTCAATAATATCTTCAACAAAATCTTCGTCGCCAAACGCACGAACATCAGTTGTATTGCTGTTGACATCAAATTTGATAAGGTTTTGTGTTTCTTTTTCTACAATGAAACCTGAGGATGATCCAGATTGAACAAAAAGGAATTTTTTGAATTGACCTTCTGCCCATGTTTGCCATTTCTCGCGATTACACAACACAGATGTATTACGGAATACAGTGGAAACACCACGATCAGAGCGGGATTTCAGAATCTCGGCAGTTACCAAGTCTTCAACATCCGAAACGCCAAGGAAAATTTTGTTATCTTCTTTCATAATATCTTTCAAACTTAACATATTATCAGTAGCATCCCAAGTAAGTCTCCTGAGAAACTTTTTGTTTCTACGAGCTTGTTTTCTCCGTGATCTACCTAAAGGAAACCTGTGTGTAACTACTGCATTTGCCATAACATCTTTCAACCATTCACGAACTTCTCTACTCATTTACAAAATCATCCAAACTTGATTCTTTTTTCTTACGCTTGCGTTCTTTCTTGCGTTCAATAAAATCATCAAAATTATTATTATGCTGCATAAACTCTACATAAGAATTATGATATTCACCTGTTTCATCTTGTTCTTGTAACTCAAACATTTCAAAAGGCATTTCCTGAAGCATCTTACCTTTAATGTAAGTCTGTTTCTTTTCCTCAGCAATGCGCCTTAGAAATGCATAGTATATAATTTGTGTGAAATAAGCAAAGGGGTTTGAGGATTTCTCGGGATCAAAGTTATCGATATATTGTAGACAGTTTTGTATACCATCTAAAATCATATCTTCACGATAACTATAATTGATAAAATTTGCTTTGTATGATAAATGGGTGCCAATCTTCATAAGACACTCACCAATATATGGTGTAACCTGTGGCCAACCCTTATCGGATTTAGTCAACCCTGCTTCCTTTGCAGCAAGTACCTTAATTCGATACTCTTTCATTGCTACTAGAAAGTCAGCATTGTTCACATAATGCGCACCTTTGGCTTTTGTCGCCATAATAAAACTCCATAATTTTTGTTATTACCAGAAGTATACTACCTTTTGATTTAAAAAGCAATTTTTCTTCTTGTAATTATTGCAATAAAATAAATTTGCTATTTGCTTGACGAAAGCGTATACTCTCGATGTAGGGTTTGAAGAAAGTTAATGAAATGTATTATTACCTTCGATAAAGATTTTGAAATCTTCCTCTTCTTCTACTTCCTCTATCTGTTCTGCTATTGATTTCAAAGCAGCGATGGCTTTAGCTGTTTCTATCTCAGGACGCTTAACTTCATCTTCCCAATCCAAACCATTTTGTGTATACGATAATTTAACACCCTCGTGGTCGCGAACCAAATGCACATAGTGGGGAATTGCTTTTTCAGATAGCTGTGTATCTAACACAATATGTTTCTTGTTTACATGGAATGGTTTTGTTGTGTCAACGAATAAAGTATATGGACCTGCGGTAACTTGTTCAGAAACTCTTCCACCTGCAACACCAACCATATGTGTTTTAATTAACATAGGAAATTTCAAAGTCATTGACTCATCGTCTTCTGACTCTTTATATGCCATCAACTGTTCGCCAGTTACTAATTTAATATAAACAAACTGTTCGTTCATAGTTTTACCTCGACGATCTTGTAATTAAATTTTTCTTCTGAGTAGGTTTTTAATCTTTCAGCGAAGTGATTCAAAGTATGATTCTTCCAAGATTTCCAACTCAGGTCGTCTGCCAAATCATATAGATTACATTCTGTCTTACCAGACTTCAATCTTAATCCACGACCAATACTTTGTAGATTTCGTATTTTCGATTTCGATGGGGATGCGAAAACGACATTCTCGAGAGAGGGTATATTGATACCTGTAGAAAATGTACCAAAACTAGCAACAATAATAGCATCGCTCTCAGTTTCTGTAATTCTTCTAATGGCTTCTCTATCTTCAACATCAGTATCGCCAGACACAAAGAAAACTTTTCTTTTATCGTGCGCTTTTTCCTCAATCATTTTCATAAGAACTTTACCATGTTTCTTTACAAACTGGAAAAGAACAAGAGTATTACCTTCACAATTTAATGCAAGATTACGAATAAAATTATTTCGTTTCTCATGCGTTACAATAAAATCCATCTCATCAGCGTATTGATTATTTTTTCTACCTTGACGAGTTATATCATCATACTTCAGTAGTATACATGTAATATTTAGTTTGGCTAATGTTCCCGAGTCCATCAGTTCTTTAGTTGTAGTTACTCGATGGGTTGGACCAAACATACCTTCGAGAACCAACTTATGAACTTTCTTGTTGTCGAGAGTTCCTGTAGTTCCGATACGATATTTTATATCAGTCATTTTACCCATAACCAAACTCAACGAGTTGGCTTTAAATTGGTGGGCTTCATCTCCAAAAATTACATCAAACTGATTGAACCATGCCTTTGGTTGTTTATAAACAGATTGCCAAGTTGTAATTAACACATCTTTAGATATATCTTTGGTAAATCCGCTGTATAATTTTTGACAATGAAATGATGTTTTCCAACCATTGGCACTTGAGTAATCTTCAAAGTCAGCGTATAATTGTTCAACGAGAGAAGTAGTAGGAACAATAATAATACACTTGCGCCCAGCTTCTAAATGATGGCGCATAGTTGTATAGATGATAAAGGATTTACCTGATGCGGTAGGAGAGAGCAACAGAGTACGCTTATGATCAAGCGCATGTCTAACTGCTTCTATTTGATAGTCGCGAATCTCGATTGGTTTACCATGACCATGAGGGTTTAACCATTTAGCAAATTCTTCTACTTGCTGGTATGTAGTATTCTCGCGACCAAGAATATTATCTTTATCTTTAAACTGTATTGCGTAATCGTTTCTATCACAGAACTCAATTACATAATTGACTAGTCCAACATATAATGTTTTACGAATGATATCATATAACCTTACTTTACCATCCCAAAGACGAGCACGATACTGCGGAGTAAACCTTGCTCCTGGATATTCAAAGGTAAAGAAGTCTGATAGTTCTTGTTCTAGCGACGGATCGTCAGCATAGATTCTTAGATGAACTTCGTCAATTTTTTCTACTGTTATCATGCGCCACTTATAAATTTCTTCCACTCGATACTGTTGCGAATTTGCCAGTCGCGAGCTTTAATTTGATTCATTACGGATTCGAGAAAATCAACTATACATTGAATGTAGTTTGCTTTAATCTCTGCGTGATTTAGATCTTCATCACCACCAAGAAACTCTTCCATTTCATTCTTGAGTGGTTTGATACCTTGCCATTGTGACCAACCCAAGTCATGTAATTCTTCACGAGTTAATTCGCCACGATAATAGCGGAATTTGTCTTGGCGGAGTGTGTTGTAGTCAGACTTCATTTTAGCAAGTTGTAACTTGAATCGAATGAGTTCGTTTAAATATTTTGAGTGGAGTTTTGCTGTGTTGACGGATTCTTGATCTAAATGATTGTCATCAATAACACAGTCTGCAGCCCACGATCTTTGCAATTCTTCAAGGTTCATAATAAATTCTCCAGTTATATACTATAATTATACTACAAAAGCAAATTTATAGCAAGTTATGGAGCTGCAAAAGTATAGTAGGAGAAACGGAATGTTGCTTCGCCTTGCAAATAAGGCACATCGGTGTTAGTAGATTCAAAGTCCAACGACTCAAGAGAAATTGGAAACAAATCATTAAAAGTAATTGTCTTTACAGGATTGTTTGTGTTGTTTAATATTTGCATAGTTCCAACAGAATAATTGGAAGACAAATTGCCAATAACACTTGCCTGTGAAGCAGAAATATAATCAATATACTGCTGATAACTTTGTGGGAATCCCAAACCAATTAACCAGTTATATACAGCAATATAGTTGTCCATGTTTTCATCAACAAGGAAACGAACCTTTAACAAATCGTATGTTAAATGGTCGCCTGGAATTGGCATATTAGCAAATGGGTTAGCCAATACTGGATCGCCAAATGTAATGCCTGGAATCTGAACTTGCTGACAGAAAAATTCTACTTCTGGCAGCGAAGCGATATTGAATTTAAACCCATTCGGTGAGAGTGGATTTGTATTTGTTGGGTTTGTTAGTGTTATGCTCATACACTTATTTATATGAAAAAAAAGGGAGACATTTCTGTCTCCCTTAAACACCGCTTCTTAATGTCGGCTTAATTCATAACCAAGCCGAATTCAAGATTACATCAAGTTAGTAACAGCTACCTTACGGTAGTAGTAGTTAGTACCTGATTGTAGGTTAGTGTTGTTGCCGTCCAACTGAACGAATGGGTTAGATACTAAACCGTAACGAGTCTTGAAACCAATCTTTGGTTGGAAAGTATTTGGATCAACTGCACGAACCAATTGTAATGGAACATATGGGCAGTAGAAAATACCAGCGTCAAAAGCAGAAGTACCTTTGTAGCCAACAGTAAAGAACTGAGTAGCTGATTGGTTAGCAGAGAATGGGTCAACATAAACTTTGTAACGACCATTCAATACACCAGCAAAAGTAGTGCTAGCTTCGTCAACATTTAAGTTAGTAGACAATGCTGGAGCATAGTCAAGAACACCAGCCATAGCCAAAGCAGAAGCAACATCTGAAGAACAGATGATGAAATTACCTTTACCACGACGAGTTTGTTGAGCGATCGCATTAGCTTCGCGTTCGATTTGGAACAAGAGTCCTTTGAATTTCTCAACAGACCAACGACCATTTGAATCAACATCAAGGTCAAAAGTACCAGCAGTAGCAGTACCAACTTGAGCACCAGTCTTAGCTACATTGTAGATAGTACGGATAACTTCACGGTTGATTTCAGCAAGGATTTCTGTTGAAAGAATGTTAGACAATTCACCTTCAGCGTCAAGACCATGAACTGATTTCAAGTCTTGTGCTAATTCAACAGTGTATTCTGCTTTCAATGCACGAGTTTGTGCAGTTACAGAAGTTTTCTCGATAGAGAAAGCCATTTGATTGAAAGTAGAACCACCTGAATCACCTAAATCTTCAGCAGTAGCAGTAGTCATACCAGTACCAGTAGTATAGCTACCAGAAACAGGGTTATGACCAGCAGCAGAACCAGTTCCAGCAAAGCCAGTATCAGCTTCGTTGAACAATGCTTCAGTACCGTTTTGAGCAGAGTAGCGTGACTTCATAGCGAAGATCAAGCCAGTTGGTTGAGTCATTGGTTGTACACCGCAAACATCATAAGCGATCATTTGTGGAGCAGCACGGCGAACCAAGCTGATCAACACTGGATCGTAACCAGCAACAGTACCAGTAGAAGAACCAGATCCGCCTAATGCGACACCAGTTCCGCCATTGTTAGCAGCGATAGTTTCGAACAATGCTTCTGCTTGCTTTGCGCCTTCGCGTTCTTGGTTTTCCAAAAGAACAGCAGTAACTTCTTTACGATAGTTATCCTTGATTGATGGCATTGCGCTATGTTCAAGGATTGGTGCCCATTTCTTTAATAGGGCTTGACGGTCTTGAGTAGACATTTTTATTTCCTTTTTATTGTTTAAATTTGTCGAGGACATCAAGATACTTCTTAACAGAAGGATCGATAGGTGCTGCCTCAGTTAGTTGCTCAACAGGTGTATCAGTAACAGCAGATTTCACAGTGGAAACAGCTGCTTTTGATTTACCAAAATAATTTTCACGGATAGTCTGTAATTTTGTAGCATATGTATCTAAATCTTCGTAGCTCAACTCTTCAGCAAGAGCAGCGAATTTTTCAACTTCAGTATCAGTTAATCCATCAGCAGTTTCAGCGATAGCTGTAACACGCTTCTGTTCATTAACAACTTTAGTCAATTCAACATTTGCTTCTAATTGTTCATCAAGTTTAGCTGCTACTTCAGATAATTGTTCTTGTAAATCTGCCAATACATCAAACTTCTCTTCTGGAACTTCGATATAGTGTTCAGCAAATACAGACTTCATACCTTCAATAAAGCTCTCCATGATTTCAGACTTCATACCAGATTCAAGGGCTAACTCATTCTCTTGCACCCACTGCTCGACAATATAGCCGAGATATCCATCAACTTTTTCAACAAGACCCTCTTTGATACTTTCAACTTCTTCTTGCAGACGAGCTGCATAAGATTCTTCTAAACGAGCAGTTTCTTCAGTAATACGAGACATAACTGCTGCTTCAAAAATTGTAGCTGCTTTTTCTTTGAAACCTTCTGGGAGGTTTTCGCCTTTAGTCAAAGCATTGATATGATCATCATACTTGAATGGAGTAGTATGGTGAACTTCATGTTTGTCAGCGAAACCATCTAAGTGGCTCTTCTCAGCTGCTTCAGCGTGTTTGTTTGCTGGATTGTCACGGCTGTGGTCTTTAGTTCCTTCTTCGCCTTCTTCTTGCTCTTCAGCAGAATTACGCTTGTTGTCAGGATTCATACCATCAACTTTAGTGTGACCATCAGTAAAACCTTTTAAATGGCTTTCTTCTTTTCCTGACTCATGCTCTCTAACTTTATTGTTAGCGCCATGTTCAGCACCCATTTCTTTTACTTCTTCGGAAAGTGCTGTTTTCTTTGCTTTTGATTCAGCAAGGATTTCAGCGATTTTTTGTTCGATTGACATCTTGTTATCTCCTGTAACTGGATAAGTTCTATGTAATTATTTATAAATTACCTGATTTTACTCAGGAAATTTTGAAACTCTCTAATTTGAGTTTCGGCTAATTGTCTTGAAGAAACCTTTTTAATTGCTCGTTTTGTTTCTTCGATATGTTTTTCCACAAACTTTCCATCAACAAAAACCCATTCTTTGCCTTCCATAATTCCACGCACGAATGCGTCTGGGGCAGATGGGTCAGCTACGATATCCGCAGCTGTAGACAACATAAAGTCATCTTGAACAACCTGAACGCCATCAGAGTTTTCCTGAAGGGATCCCATTGCTCTACTTGAAACGCCAAGATTTGCACCACCCTCTAACAAACCACGAGCAATGTTACCCATAGGTGTTTCTAGAATCTTTGCTTTTCCAATCCAATTTGTGCCTTCTTTGCGTAAAGAAGTAATCATATGAGAAACACGATCTAAGTTAATAGATGGGTTTTCTGGATGACCAAGTTCGCCATAGGCACGATTATTATCAACGCACTCTTTCAAGTAACGACCAACTTCGCGATCCATAATATCTTCTTTATACATGCGGTTGTTACGATTTACGAGTTCTGATTGTAAGAAAACTCCCTCAATAAAGAGAGTCTTCTTTCCTTCTTTTTCTTCTACGATAAACTTAGTATCGTGAACATCTTCTCTAATTAGTTTCATTATCTGAATGCTCCTCCTGCGTTATTGCTACCAGTTCCAGTTGGTGCGCCAGAATTGCTATCTGGACCAACTACAGTTGGGTCATCGTATGCACCATAAGTAGCATTTTCAACAGTTGTATCCCAACCAGACACTTTACGAAGAACCAGATAACCAGTTACTGGTTTCGCAACATCATTTGTTACAACAATATCGTAAGTATTATTTGTGTGGTCAGAAAATCCATTTGAATTTAAATCCAACATTGGAGCATTTTCTGGAGCGCAAGCAATAATATTTTTACTGTTACGAACAATTCTTAATCCAGCACCAAGTTCTCCAGTTGAGAAAAATTTAACGATATTAACAGTAGGAGTTCCACCAGATGTCAATGCTTGTGTAGAACAACCAAGAGTGTTCAAAGCAATAGTACCAGATTCAGCTGCCACTGTATCGAAGTGGATAATTGTTTCTTGGTTTGTATTCTTAACAGTTGTAAATAAGACAGCCATTTTATTCCCCGAGTTCTTTTATTATTTTCATAAAGTTGTCTTTGCTTTCGCGCATATATTCAACAACTTCGTTGTGTTCTTTCAATAATATATTTAGCGATTCTTGCGTAGACTCGTCAATCGCAACAACAGAACCATCTTCTAATTCGTATTCTAACTTACCAGAAAATTCTGACAACTTAGATTCTTTAATCGCAGTAACAACTGGATCAATAGTAAAAACATTGGAAGAAGCAAGCTCAATATATGATTCTATAAGGGTATCTGTAATTTTATCGATATCGTGATATTGTCTAATATAACTAGCTACTTTTTCTTCAGGTATTGTCGTTTCAATATTCTCTAATAACTTAATGTTTTCAATATATGATTTTGCGTAATTGCTTGCTTCTTCCAATGTCTTCGCTTCATATTCAACATGGTCGCCATCAACGAAAATATCTAACTCTTCAGAAATATCAACATAGTAGTTATAAACTGTGAATGATGCAGAAAGTCCATTATTAGATAGGACTTGCTTGCGGAACGAGTTATAACTTTTAGTCATTACTTTTTCTTGTTTAATTTAGCCAATGTTAATGCCAAACGAGCACGCTTTCCTGCAGTACCTGTAGCGTGTTTATGCTTCTCAGCATATTCATGAGTAGACTCACCAGCTTTTTTAGCTGCTGCAGTTTCTGCTCCTGGATGTTTGATAGCGCCAGCGATCCAATTCTTTTCGTCAAGGTTTTCTACTTCTTCATTTTTAAGAGCAGACTTCTTAACCATTTTCTTAATTAACTTCTCGTCATCCAATTCGTCTTTCTCGTTTCCTGGATGAGTTCCCATAGGTTTTACCTTTGACTCTTTTTCTTCTTCAACAACTTCTTCTTGAGAAGCGAACATGTTCTGAGAAACATTAGAACGCATATCGTCTAACTTCTCAGATACTTTAACAGCCATTGTTTGGTTAAACGCTGCTTCAATGCTAGTAGCATCTCCGCTGTAAATTGCATCAATTAAATCGCGAGTACTCATTTCTTATCTCCTGTTTTGTCTTCGCCAGTATCTAGGAATCCAGCTTTATCAAGTTCTTGGTTGGTAGCAACTTGTTGGATACCAGCCATTTGACCTTGCATTTGAGCATTACTTAATTGGTAATCTCCATCTTTCTTGATTTGTGTATCCATATCTTCGATTTGGTCTTCAGATAAACGCAGAACATTTTTCTTAACCCAATCGGTTGAATAAAACTTACCAATATATGGCTCAATTTGTTGTAATGCCTGAATTCTATTAGCAAGAATCTCAGCATCTTTCAACTCAGCAAAGTCGTTGTCTTTCATAAAGTCGTAGCGCAGATCTTTCTTGATATCTGACCACTCGTCTTCACGAATAATACCTTTAGCAATCAATTGAACTTTTAAAGCGTCATTAAAGAGAGCAGTAAAACGCTTACGCAATCTAGAGATAAACTTTGTAAATTTCAATTCATCGCGACTAATTTCAGAAGCACGACCTAACTGGAAACCATCGCCAGATTTGAGTCTGCTTGTTGGCACATTAAGCGCCTGATATAATTTCTCTTGGAAGTATTGGATGTCTTGGATTTCACCAAGGTTTTGACCACCTGGAAGTGTAGTAATTTCTGTTCCCTTACCACCTTCGCGACGAGGCATCCAAAAGTCTTCAAGCATCGAAAGAAACTTACGATCGTCACGGACTTCGCCAGTGTTAGCATCGTATGTAACTTTATTACGATAACGATTCATTAAATCATTAACATATTGTTCTGCTTTAATCTTTGGCAGATTACCCACATCAACATAAAATATTCTACGCTCTGGAGCACGAGAGATACGGTAAATAACTACAGCATCTTCGATCATCTTAAGTTGATTGACTGGCTTAATTGCTTTATGCAAATAAGATAACATCATTCCAGTGTTAGCATCAACCATACCAGAACCGCAATATAACACAGAGTCAACAGTTAAACGGATACCCTGTGTTGTTTGTTCTGTAATTCCTTTGTCATTATAGATGTAGTATTCTTCAATACCAACTACAACTTCAACACCTTTACCATCTTTATCTTTTCTAATATTCTTAATGCGACGAATTTTTCTTGGATCGATAGGTCTTAATTCTTGAATACCTTGTTTCGGATCTTTCTCGTCAATAAGAATGTGGAAGTAAATTCTTCCATCAATATACCACTGTCTGAAAAGGTCATGTCCTTTATCAGGAAATCTTAATAACATCATAACATTTTCAAATTCTTCTCGTATCTTTTTCTTGATACTATCAGAAACTTTAATGTCATCAGCAATAATTTTTACAGCTTCTACATCTTCTTCAACAACAATCGCTTCATTAACAATATCATCGATCGCAGTATCGCAATCGGCATATTGAGCGACTTCACGATAACGACGGATAAGGTCGTTTTCGTTTTTAACAATACCTTCCATGTCAACAACAAGAGAATAATATGCTCCTGCGTTGACAGATGTGGTTACAGTAGAACCATCATCTGGAGTAGGGATTACCACTGAAGGTAATTCCCTCTCCTTTTTGCGTTTAATCTCAAAACCGAATAACTCAGCCATTATATAACCTCAAGTAAAAAATCTAACCCAGATGGATTAGATTGGGAATGTTCCAATTGGTGTATTAACTGCAGCAGTAACGCTAACAGCAGATCCACCAGTTGTAGTATTGGAAGTCCAGTAATTGTATTGGAATGTCACATCGAAAGTTTCGATTTGATTGGTTGTTTCATAATCCAAACCAATAGCACCAATGCTAATTGGATATGCATCAGTGAAATTGTAAGTCTTAACAAAAGCACCTGAACGATCTAACTGATTTACAGACATATCAACTTGGTAATCTCTTGGATTAGTACGACCTAAAGTAGTCGAATTATTTTGAATACCATCTGACCAAATTTCAAAAGCATTTCTGATATTGAAAGAAGTGTCGTTGTAAATAGTAACAGTCCACTGTTCGAAGGTACGCTCGCCAGCAAAATTAACAGCACGACCACGGTACTGCATCGCGATGTTTTCTAAAGTTGAAGCTGGTAAAGTTGTTGCTTTACACAAGAATTGACCTTGTAGACCAGCAAGAGCACCAAGAGTTACGAATCCAGGGAATTGTAAATTAACCATAAACTGGTTTGGGCGTGCGCCACCACCAGTTAATTGGGCTTTAAAATCAGCAATATTTGCCATTTGATTATCTCCTTAGTTTATCTATTTATCTTTAATTAACCACCAATTTCAGTGAAGTTAGCAGAAGTGCTAGCAGCAATGAAGTTAAGTTGAATAAAGTTAATAGAACGAGCTGGCTTAATGTAGATATCGGCAACGAACTGATTCGAGTCAACTACTTGAGCTGTATTGTTGCTTGAGTTACATACAACAACGAAGTCAGTAATACCACGACGACCCTGAACATCACGCAAGAATGGTTGAACCATGTTAGTGAATTGAGCTTGGGTAAAGCTGTCGTTGAATTCAAACAGTTGATACTTAGCAGCGATAGCAATTGCTTTCTCAAGAACGATAAACAAGCGACGAACATTGATACGATCAAATGCGCTTGGTTTAGTCTGCATAGTTTTGTCTCCGTAGAGAACAACACCATTTCCTGGGAAGGAAACAACTGGGTTTACGTTTGCTTGATATAATGTATCGCGATTAGTTGAATCTGGGTTGTAAGCAAGGCGAACAACATTCTTAATTTGTCCACGATTTAAACCACCTGGAGACCACCATGCGTCATTAGTTTGATCAGTACGAGCACACAAACCAGCGATATCGCCATTCAATGGGATATAACGATATTTGTCGTTGTAGCGGTCGTATTGATATTTGTAACCAGAGTCCATTACAGCGTAAGAGCCAGAGTAATTAACTGCGTTACGATAAGCAATAATTGCTGTAGTTTGAGTAGAAGTATTTCCGACAATTGGACCACCAGCTGAAACATCTTGTGGGGAAATAAACGCTACGCAATCTTTACGAGTATCAGCAATACCGCAGATATAATTAGCAGTAGTTGAATCAGCAGCACCTGCCATCAATAAACTAATATCATACAACTCAGCATTAGTAAACAATGCATAAGCAGATTGCTGGTATGAGTCAGTTAAATTGTAGTCAGAAACACCACCAGAAAGTGTATAACCAGTAGCAGCAGCAGATTGAGCAGCAGCAAAAGTTACACCAGAAGCATATGCACCCCAGTTACCTGATGGATAATCCATCCACCAAATATAATTTGATGAAGAGTTGATTACATTTTTGTAGTGATTATTTACACCACTGCTATTCATAGCATCAGCAGCTTTAGAAACATAACCAAATTTTTCTAAAATAGTTCCTGGAGTTCCAGTCCAAACACCAGTGCTATCAACGATAACAACATGTAACTCATCAAGAGATCCACCAACAGAAGCAGCATAAGCAGAAGTACCTGGAGCAGAATTAAACTGTCCTTTGTATGCCCATGTTGAATAAGTTGTAGAGTCAGCGTAAGAGATTAATAATCCGTTACCTAATGCTCCTGGATACTTAGCAGCGAATTCGCCAACAACACCAGCGCCAGTGCTGTAGTTGTTTAAGTAATCTTGACCATTGTTAATTTTAACACCAGCAGTAGTAATAGTAGAAGTTGCTACAGCTGTAGTTCCACTTGGTGGAGCAGCGATAGTAATTGTTGGTGGGTTAGCGTAACCAGTACCAGCAGTTGTAATATTGATTGCAGTTACAGAAGATGTAGTTAATGTTACTGCACCAATAGTAAATCCTGTTCCAGTTCCTGTTACAGTTACTGTAGGAACTTTCTTATATCCAGTACCAGCAGTAGTAATTGTAAATCCAGTAATAACACCACCAGAAATAACAGCAGTAGCTGCAGCTCCAGTACCACTATCTCCAGAAACAGGAGTAATAGTTACTGTTGGAGTACCAGTCCAACCAGTACCACCAGTACCAACAGAAATAGCACTAATACCACCACCAGAAATAGTAGCAATTGCAGTTGCCTGAATACCACCAGATTCGTCTGGAGCTGAAATTGTTACAGCAGGTCCAATACCATTGGCATAAGAAGCTACTAATGAATTATATCCGCTACCAGCAGTTCCAACAGAAATAGATGAAACACTACCAGATTGAATATGAACAGCATTTTTAGCACTAGCAGAATCGGCACGAACTAACAAGAGATTGTTCGAATATGTTAAAAAATTAGCTGCTGTAAAGAAAGATTGGAAGTTGGAATCGTTAGGAAATCCGAATTGTTTTACCAATTGATTCTCAGAAGAGACTGTAATTGGACTTAAAACTGGACCCCATGGGAATGACCCAGCGAACGCACCAGTAGAAGTACTTACTGCTGGGATGATCGATGAGAAATCTTTTTCTACGACTGCAACACCTGGACTAAGTTGAAAAGGCATTGTAATTCTCCTTGTTACATGTACATGTTATTTGTTTGTGCCATTGAAGTTAAGCATTCACCAAATTATTTAGTTTTTTCCGCTTTTTAGAAGTTCAAAAGAGGTCTTTCCTCAGAACCTTGGCCGTCTGCTATAAACCCAAATGGGGTTAATTCATTTTCAATCGCTTTGATTCGAGTTTTATAAATCAATTCTCTGAGATTGATATCATTTAAATCTTTAAAATATGGCTGGGTAGTTAGCCAACCAAATAGAACCAGTGTCATAACTAGGTCGTCATTGTATCCATCGTCTGCAGCGTATGAACCTTTTGATTCTATAAAAGTTGTAATTTCTGAAATTGTATCGGCATCAGGAATAAGTAATTTCTGTTCCTCAACCATACTCTTAAAGTTCATACAACCAATTCTTTTAACCTTTCTATCGGTTGTTACACCCAACTGAGTGCGACCACCACCGAAACCACCCGAGATCGTTTGACCTTGAGCATTTCTATTCACAAATAGTAGGTTTTCATACTCTAGTTCATTATGTAGAATATTAGCAACTTGCTCACTTATATTTATCTCTATTAAAATATAGGCATTATTGTATTCTTTGGCTACTTTGTATATAAAGTTTGGATATAATAGTGGAGATACATCGTTTTTTCTAAACTTAGCTACCTGTTTATATGGAGCAGTTGTAATATCAATAACTGAAAAAGCTGAATAGTCACCATCAATGCCAGCGCCCACATCAGCAATTAAAACATAAGAATGTGGTGGTTTGAATTTTGGTTTACCGAAGTCGTCGTATTCTTCAGTTTCTATTTCATAAACTGGTTCTTCATAAACATCTAAACCATCTTTAGAATAGATTGGATATGTTGGTGACATATTACCAATTACATCAGAATTGATAAGTGTAAGAGCAGAACCAAGGAATTTACAAAGAACCTCTTGATTGAATTTAAGATCGCCAAGAATACCACGCTGTTCATCAGCCCATTTTTTATCACGACCTGGAATTTCCCAGTATGGAATAAACAGATTTACGAAACCATTACGCTTGTTATCAGCATCGTTCCAGAATTTCCAGAAGTGATTATAACCAAGCGGAGTTGAACTCAAAAGAATTTTTGTAGTTTCACCTGCAGAGATAGTAGGATAAACAGAAGCGAAAAACTGCTCAGCAACAGTATTAGGTATAATTGCCGCTTCGTCGACATATAACAAATTAACAGACTTACCACGGATACCTGAAGCAGATGTTGCAGCAGTAAAAACTTTAGATCCATTCTCAAGTTCAATATCTCCCTTGTTCCACGATTTAACACCCTGCTGTAACCAGATTGGTAATCCCTCAAACATAACCTGATAGCGAGCAAGAACTTCACGAGCAGCTGTAGCTTTGTTGGCTAGAATAGCCACATTCTTTGCGTCTTGAAAAATTGTATACCAAAGAATATAAGCAGCAGAGGTGGTAGTTTTACCTTGCTGACGACCTTCCATAAGAATAACTTTACGATTCTCATGAATGATTTTTAATTTGCGTTTTTGACACTCGTAGAGTTTAAATGGTTGCAGCCCTCTATCAAGTGTAACGATCTGACAGTATGTTTCAATAAAATAAATGTAATCAGTTTTACACTTAATATATTCTTGAATCTGTTCAGGTGTATAATTTACTTCTACACCAATCGCCTTTAAATTTGGATTTGCGTTATAAATTTGCGCCATTAAAATGTATCATTCCAAGATTCTTCAATTGTTTTGGTATTAAAATTACCAGTTGCTGTATACTTTGTTGTTGGTGTACTTGGTACATTAACAATAACATTAGTAATTGGACCATTGGTGGTTACTGGACCATAGAAATTAGATTTTATTGTAAAGTTAATTGTATAAGTTACAAATCTACGCTCAGTAAAATCGCCATCGTAATTATCTTCAATATTAATACTATTTAAAATAATTGGAACATCCATTGTTACACCGAGTTCAGGAACAGCATTAATTGTTAGTGTAAATTCTGGCGTAAAGAAAGGAAGAATTTGTTCAACAATTTGAAAAGCATCTTCTTGAGTTTTAGTTAAAATATACAGCGCTATGTCAATATTATAAGGAACAGGACTATACGCTTGATTTATTGCTGTTGGAGAAACTCCAGTATTTGATGCTTGAACCTGATTCATACGATTAGTTTTTCTAATAGAATCGTATGACATACTAGTAATTTCAAAAGACATTCTTGGTAATGTTGTATAAACATTTCGGTCAAGAGTTGGATCTTGTTCAATACGAACTAACCATTTCTCCTTTGGAGCATATGCTAGTGGAACAGTAATCTCTTGTCCAAGAGTCCCATCATTATTTTCTCTTTGCACACGAATGTTGCTAAACAAGCTACCGAATGAAACGATAACTTTACGAGTAAGTCCGTGATAGAATGGTGGAATGTTTAACATTACTGAATATTACCCAAAGGATTATTTGAATTAACAATAAGAGAAGTTGCTTCAGCTTTAAAGTCAATATTCTCACCGAATGCTTGTGGTAAATCTGGATTTGGTTCAATAGAGCAAGTTGCTGTAGCAGCTGAACCAACATATGTTAATGTAGCACTACCATCAGCAAACGAATTGCCTGTAGTATTTGTTGGAGCAGTAGTTCCTGTAGTTCCACCTACTGTTACTGTATATAAATTTGCGCCAAAATATATCTGAGAATTGGTTGTTACTGGCGTAGAAGCTGCCCAACTTGTTCCAATTGTAATTGTTGGAGCAGAATCATATCCTGTGCCAACATCCAAAATATTTAGAGAAACTGATCCACCAGTAACAACAGCTTGTAGTTTTGCTGGCTGGAACGCTTGGGTTCCTCCACCACCTGTTAATGTAACTTTTGGAACCAAAGAAGGATTATATCCAGAACCAGCATTCGTCATAGTTACTTGAGTTACAGATCCAGTTGCGTTTACAGTATAATTTGTGTCGTAAGATTTTAATGATTCGAAAACATCGATATCTTTTAAACCAGTATCCAAATGCTCAGAAGCATATTGGAAGAGTTCAACCTGCAAACGATATACATAAAGTTTACCAAGTTGATAAAATGGATCTTGGTGTTTAACAAATTTAATTTCGAAAAGACCTTTGGTCAATGGAAAATAAAGTAAATCGCCTTCGTTCGGACGATTAGGAATAATTGTTTGACCAAATCTTCCAACAAGTTGCTCCCAACGGCGACGAGATACTGTCAGCGTTGCTGACTGTTCCATCATTAAACCAAATTTGTTAATAAAAGCACCCTGACCCTCAAACCCAGCATTAGTTTCAAGATACATTTCAATTTGATATGCTTCTTTAAACTGCGATAGACGATCTTCGCCCAAGATCTGATCATGAGCTACAAGTGTTCTTGGGATATAATAAAAATCTTGTCCGTAAATTTGGATAGATTCTAAAATTATATCCTCGATAAGGTACTGCTCGTTTTGCGTACCCATTGAAAAATAAACATTTTGTGCCACAGATTATCCTAAGAACCAGTCGAGTGGTGCTGCTTTGTTTTGAATTTCGTCTTCTAATGCTCTTATCTCTTCAATTGCTTCGCGATATAGTGCTTTACCATCAAGAGATACTCCACCTGGAAGTTGTAGTCCACTAAACTTAGAAAGATTAGTTCCCCATTGACGCTTAATTAAAGCAGTAGTATAACGCTTCAGCCATGGTTCATTCCAAACTAATTTGAATTGATCAGGGTCTAATGCGCGATATGCTTCAACAACAATATACATACCAACATCAATTTTGTTAGCATTGTTCCAATCAACATCAATATTTAATTTATTTTGTAAACGATTGAAACGCCAGATTGGTTTACCATTAAGTAACAAATCTAATGTCGCTAAGTGCTGCATAACAGTTGAATAGTAAATCAAAGATGTGCTAGACAAGTCATACAAGTCATTCAAACGCAATTGATATTGTAGATCGAAAATACTTCTTGAAGAAGATGTTCCTTGATATAGTGGTAACACACGAGTAACACCATAAACAGCATCAGCGATAGGAATATATTTATTTTCGATATCGCCAAATGTTAAGTAAGTATTTGGATCTGAAGAAACAGTTGCACTAATAACATTACCATTTCTATCTTTAGAAGTGATTACTTCTCCTGGGATAAATGCCTTTGGCGCACCTGATGGAGTAAATGGATCGTTGTTGATATTAAATGTTTGAATAAAACGAGCAACTTGTAAATTATTTGGTTTAACACCAAAATTCGCAGTAGCAGTAGCGCCAGTTCCAGTTGTGTCAGTGATAATTACTTCAGGATTAGCAAGATAACCATCTCCTGCGTTTGTGATAATAATTGAAGTAATTACACCTGAAGAAACAGTAGCAATCGCAGTTGCCCCTTGCCCACCACCTCCAGTAATCGTTACTGTTGGATTTGATGAATAACCTGTTCCACCAGCAGTAACTGTAACTGCAGTAGTAACATCAAGCTGAGGATAAATTACTGCCGAAATACCAGAAGTAGATCCAACAACAATATTTCCTGGAACAAAAGAAGCAGCATTACCTGTAGTAATTACTAACTGAGATGCTGTAACTTTATGTGAAAGGTAGAATTTTTCAATACCATCATAGTGATATAATCTAAAAATATCTAACGCTTCATCAATACGATCTTCCAGCTGGTCATCATCCACATTGACCTCTAGAACTGGGGCGCCAAGATTGCGCAGACAGTATTGTTTAAAATCTTCTCTAGTTGCTGGGATAGCCATATTATTTTCCTAGTCTTGCTACTAATTCTTTTAATTCTTGAATTTGATTTTGTTGTTCTTTAATTGCTTCAACTAATAATGGGATAACACGATCATAGTGGATAGTTAAATACTGTTCATCAATTGGAGCAGGGGCAACAACTTCTGGAAGAACTGCTTGAACTTGTTGAGCAGATAAACCAACTTCTTGTTTGGTTCCATCATATCCCAATGCCTGTGCGGTTTCATTTGCAGTATAGTGGAAACCATCCAACGAAAGAACTTTGGCAAGAGCATTTTGAATGTTGCCAATACGAGTCTTAAGTCTTTCGTCAGAGTAGTAAGAAGTAATAGTTGCTGTAGCACGAATTTCGCCTGTCGTACCAGAAGCAGTAGTTCCAATACCAAGCGAAGCAAACTGTACAGTTGATGCTGATGTTTGTAAATTTTGTGGGTCAGCAAGAGTAATAGTGCTTCCGCTTACTGTTGCTGTAAATCCATTAGATCCAGCAAAAGATAAAGTTCCTCCAGTGGAAACCGATCCAGTTCCAGATGTTCCAGCTAAAGAAATAGTAGCAGAAGCCCATTGAACTCCAGTTCCTGTTGATTGTAACAAATATCCAGAAGTACCAGCAGAACCACCAGCAGTTAATGTTCCTGTTATTGTTAAATTAGAAACAGACGGACTGCTAGCAAATACCAAGTTTCCTGTACCAGTAGCGCCAGTAGAAGTAACACCTTCTAATTTAATGTGACCAGAAACAGTTGTAGTACCACCAGAAGCGCCAAGGTTTAAAGTAGTCGCTGCGCCACCGATATTAAGTGTTGTAACAGTTGTGTTAAACACAGAAGCAGTAGTGCTAGTAGTAGCAATAACTGGAGATGCTCCATTAATGTTTAGAGCAGTAGCATTAGTTAATGTTACTGTTGGGTTAGCAATAGAAGCAGTTCCTGAGGAAGCGCCAAGAATTAATGTTCCTGCAGCTCCGAAGGCATTAACAGTTGTAGCAACAGTGTTAAACACATTCTGAACTGTGTTAGAACCAACAATAGTTCCTGGATTTAATGTTAATGTTGCTGATGTTGCATTACCTAAAGTGATAGAAGTTGCAGCTCCGAAAGCATTAACAGTTGTAGCAACAGTATTAAATAATGTTTGAGTACTATTTGCGCCAACAATAGTTCCTGGATTTATTGTTAATGTTGCACTTGAAGAAGAACCAAGAGAAATAGTAGTAGCTGCGCCACCAATGTTTAAAGTAGTTGCTCCAGTGTTTACTAAATTGAATGTTGTAGTTGATGTTAATAATGAACCAACTTGTAGGTTAGCATCAACAGCGTTAGTAAAATCAACAGTTGCTCCTGGCTCATTAGTTGCTCCAGAAAATAATCTGTAGTTACCAGTAGAAGCTACACGAACTAAACCAGCATGTTTGTGCGTACCATCATTAAACACTTGAACCATACCAGTATCTAACAAGTTACCAGTATTATTATTTGCTAGGTATAGATATTGATCATTAACAGTAAGAGATGTTGATGATGTTTGGTTTACTGTTCCAGCCACATTTAAGTTACCACCAATCCAAACATCTTTAGCAATACCAAGACCACCAGAAATAACAAAAGCTCCAGTTCCAGTGCTTGTTGCATTATCAGTGCTGTTAATTGTAGTTTTACCAGTAGAAGCACCTAAACTAATTACTGTCGCTGCTCCACCAATATTGAGAGTTGTAGCTACAGTATTAAATAAATTTTGTACTGCTTGAGTTCCAACAATAGTTGGATTGCCATGAGTAAATGTTCCGCTATTTGCTCCAACGGTAATATTAGTTGCAGTTCCAAACAAATTACCAGTTGTAACTGTTGTGTTAAACACATTAGCAGTCGTACCAGTTGAAGATGTAATAGTTGGCGTTTTAAATTGTAAAGCGCCTGTAGAATTTACGAATCTCCACTGTTCATTAGCAGCAAGGAAGCCACCAGTACCCAAAACAATATCATTAGTAGTACCAGTTGAATCTGTTGCTAATACTAAGTTGCCTGTTAAACCAGTTCCTGATACAGCAGATGCGAATACATAACCATCATTTTTACCAGTAATTGTAAAATTAGAATCGTTAAACCCAGAGCCAGTAAAACCCATATCAACCCAACCATGGTCGGCAGTTGCATATCCAGGATAGTTATCTCCATATGCGATATAATCTGAAGAACCAGTGCTAGTTGCATTTACTAATGATGTTTGAACAT
>Ga0007819_1000060_pt1 | contig 36605 bp, 47 predicted proteins | sample CryBogCBE07Jul09_FD_71203 | JGI IMG/M metagenome (GOLD analysis project Ga0007819, IMG submission 71203) | Freshwater microbial communities from Crystal Bog, Wisconsin, USA - CBE07Jul09 | ecosystem: Environmental > Aquatic > Freshwater > Lake | place: Crystal Bog, Wisconsin, USA | collected... | reverse complement strand
TGCGCTTCCGCCATCGCCATACATTCTGTGTTGATAATAAGCAGAGGATGACGAATCAGAGTTAAGCAAGATGTTAAAGTCGTTGATAGTTCCGCTACCAGAATTTCGTACAAAGTAGCGAATTTGCAAATGCGTATAAGTCTGCGGAATAGCCGAGAAGGTAATAGACGATTGCCCGCCTGAGCCAACCGTCACACTTCCTAGCGCGTCAAATGCACCTGCTGGGCCCGAGAACAAATGTCCAGAAACCCCAGAGGCAAATACACCTGTGAGTAATGGGGACATTAGGCTATGTCACCCACTACTACGAATGTTGGTGTGGCTCCGCCAGTTGTGCAGACTACCTGAGCACCTGCATACTGAGCACGAATCTTAGGAGCAGTGGCTGTAGCACCTGTTGACTGAATAGTAACACCTGACCCTTGGCTGAATGTAACCTGACCAGCACCTGTCTGTAAGACAGTGATGATGTCGCCAGCAGCAAAGACTGATGGTGGCACGGTCACGGTCACAGCAGAAGCACCAGTTGAGGTGACCACGTTATCAGCATCGGTCAGAGCCAATGTGTATGTGGTGCCTGATGTCGTGGCAAGAGTAGGACGCTGCTTAGCCAGTGGTGTGCCACCAGCAGTAGAGCCATCATGGACTACGACAACCTTCTTGTCAGTGTCAACGGTAAGTTCGCCAACAAGACCAGTAAATGAAGTGTGAGCAGAAGTTGTACCTCTGCGGCGTTGGTAAGCGAAACTCATGGTACGGTTCCCCAATCAGTTGAGATAGATGTTGTAGATGTCCACGAAGCGGTCGTTCCGTTTGTGGTCAGGTATTTGCCACTGTTGCCCGTTTGAGACGGGATGAAGCTAGCTGCAGTTGTGGCGCTGGCAGCAGCGGAAGTTGCTGATGTAGCAGCAGATGCTGCTGAAGTAGATGCAGCAGCAGCCTGTGTGGTTGCCGTAGCTGCAGATGCCGCTGCTAATGTTTCATAGTTCAGCGCATTGGATGCGCTAGTAGCAGCAGAGGATGCCGAGGTTGCAGCTGAGGCAGCCGATGTAGCAGCCTGAGCCTGCACCGTAGCAATGTTGATGTAGGTAGCAGTCGTAGTATCTGGGTCAGTGATAGCACCCATGTCTCGTACCAAGCCTGAGCCAGTCTGTCCGGTGATAGCCGTGTACGAAGCGGCAGCTGAGCTGGCGCTAGTAGAGGCAGCAGTAGCACTTGCCGCAGCAGATGTAGCACTTGTTGCCGCAGCGGTAGCACTAGAAGCCGCTGCTGTAGCTGAGGCAGCTACGGTAGAGACCGAAGCCGCTGCTGAGGTGGCAGAGGTAGCTGCTGAGTTGGCTGAGGTTAGGGCGTTAGAAGCCTGTGTAGAGGCGCTAGAGGCGCTTGTAGCAGCAGCAGTGGCTGAGGCAGCAGCAGATGTAGCTGAGGTCGCAGCAGCCGTTGCAGAGGCTGCAGCAGCTGATGTGGCAGCAGCCGAGCTAGCGGCTGATGTAGCAGCAGCAGTGGCTGAGGCAGCAGCGCTGGTAGCGCTGGTGGCTGCAGCGGTAGCTGAAGCAGCAGCTGAAGTAGCCGAAGTGGCAGCAGCAGTCTGGCTGGTCAGTGCGCTGGAAGCGCTAGTAGCAGCACTGGTAGCAGAGGTAGCAGCAGCTGCAGCGTTAGCTGCACCCGTAGAGATGTTGGCATCTACGTAATACTTTGTAGCTACATCCTGTGCGTTGGTAGGGTTAGCAGCACCTGTGATGGCGTAGCCACCAGCAGCCAGAGCTGAGCCGAGAGTTTTGTTCGAGATAGTCTGGGCATCGGTATCTCCCACAACGTTGCCAGTAATTCCATGCACACCAGCACTAGCGTTGACGTGAAGGTTAGACTCACGAAGGTCACGACCGATAACCATGTGACGAATGACCGCACCAGCTGAGTGGTCGACAGGAGAAGAGCCGTCCACTCCACGGGTAACCGTGATAGTGGTAGAGCTGGACGAGGTGACGTCAATGATTTCTTCAAGGGCAGTATCTGGGTCAATGACCACAGTGAATGTCTGACCAGCAGATAGGGTGATGCCGGGCATCAAGGTAGCTGCAGAAACAACTGGCAGCACCGTTGCTCCTGAAGTTACAGAGCCAGTGAGTGTGGTCTGTTGGGACCGTGAGGTGTACTTACGAACTGTCATCTATCTACCTATCGGCTGTAGTGGACGCGGGCGGGGAACTGAAGCTTCTGCTTGAGTGACTCTTCTTCCAGACGGGTCTGGAATAGTTGCTGAAGATTCTTGCTGACGTTGATGCCAGCGCCATAAGGGCGCTTGCTGTCGTACTCATCAGCCGCTGCAGAAGTAATAGACATACGGGCTGGGTCAATGTAGGAAGTCAGACGAGCTGCTGCTCCGTAGATAAGTACGTCGCGCATGGTCGAAGGCAACCCTGTGGTTGCTTCAAAGTTGTCTGACTCTGAGGTAAAGAGTGAGGGTTGCTTAGCATAGACACAGTGCACGGTACGACCGGGCAGGATGTTGTCGTACAAAGAAACGGTACGGCTGTAGCCAGAGGTGATTCCGTCTGGTGTCTGTACTCCCCATGTGTTGGTATCAGCCAGTGGGTCCCAACGCCATTGGCGGATGGGCAACCATTCCTTGGTAGGACCAACAGTCTGCCATGCCATGTGCAAAATCTGGATAGCCTCAGAAGGAATCTGGTAGGTAGTACGGGATGCTAGGAATGAGAAGTCCGTTGAGCCAGTAGCAAAGACTTTAGGGTAGACAGAGTTAATCGTGTCGTTGATAGCACGCATGATGGAGATGCGTGGGTAGGTAGGAGTGATGGTTACCTTTGTGCTGACCGCATGAGCAGCAGCAGTGGTGCTGTTGTAGCCACGCCCATAAGGGGCGATGGTCAGAGTATTGGACTGACGGTCGTAGGACTCAACCCACATCATCTCGTCCTCAATCTCAATGACACCCTTACCAATGTTGCTGGTATCTCCCACATACAGAACCAAGTCACCAGAGGTGCATGGCTGAGTCAGGTAGGTAGCACGGTCTTGACGGTAGGTGTACCCCTGAATGTCAAGCTGTGTATCGTTAATTAAATCGCCAAGAGTTGTCATCAGGTATGGATAGTCCTCAATGCGGTAACCGCTTCGACGTTCTCACTACGACGGGTGGACGTAGCGGCAATAGTGTTAATGGCGTCGATGCTCTCCTGAAAGGCAGGAGGTTGACGGGTCGAACTAATCTTGTAGTTAAGCGATGCGTTGATGGCTGTGCCAGCTGGGGCACCAGTCCACTTGTTGCATGCGGCTTGGATGTCGAGGTACTTGTCAAGGGTTGGGTAGCTGTTGCCACCATTAGCTAGACGATTGAACTCGTCAAGGATGGTAGAGCCAGGGTAACCGTACAAAGTAAATGAGTTGCCGTTGAGTACAACTGTGCCATAGGTAGCCATTACCACTTCACCTTATCTGCCCAGTATGCTGCGCTCATTTTGCCCTTGGCAATGTTCGCGGCATGACGTGCCTTAAATGATTTCTGTCGTGCTGTAGGTTGATGGTCTCCAGTCACGCCTTGCTGACCGAAGCGAATAGTCTTCACTTGGTCACCTGACTTAGCCACAACAACGTGAGACTTAGTAGGGTGGCTAGGTGTACGCTTAGGCTTGTTGTAGCCTGATACACCTGCACGCTTGAGGCGTGGGTCTGGAGAGGTCATCTTACTTTCCGCCTTTTTTCTGTGGCATTGCCACTTTCTTTAGGTTTGGATTCTTTGCCTTAGCAGCAGGTGATGCAGCGCGAGTAGAAACTGCGAGGATTGCTCCTGCGTTCTTTGTCGGGATGCCCTGCTTCTTAGCGATTTTCTTTTGGGCGGCTGCGAAGCCCATGCCCTTTGCCATTACTTGTTACGTCCAGCTTCAGGTGCGACGTATACGCCTTGTACTACTTCAGAAGGACCCATGCCTGTCTTGCCAACGTTTGGCTGTGCCATAGGTGCTGCTGCTGGTCCGACTCCTCCAAAGAAGTCAGCCTTGTTAACATTTGAAACATCGGTAGCTGAGCTACGTTGCTTCGGGTTCATCATGTCTGCCATTTTTATTTTCCTTTTCCATATGGTGTTGGAACGTCGAAGCCTTTGATGACTGAAGCATCTTGACCCGGCGCAACTCTGACTGGTGCTTTGATGGTGACGGCGGTTTCGTTATTGCAATCGCAACCGTCTACTGAATTGACGCACATATTATTTTCCTTTTCCTGTTGCTGAGCCTACGCTGCCTTGACCGGGGGTAATGTGAGAATTATCCGAAGCCTTAGTACGAGGGCTGACTACTTGACCTGAACATCCGCATGATGCGCACATTAGACTGCTCCTACTTCTTTCATAACTTCTGCTGTTGACTTGTTAATCACTGCTGCCTTTGGCATCGTGCCACCGTCATAGGGTTTGTTGAGAACCTCTGAGGCTTGGTATGCCTTTTCTATAGCAGCTCGATTGGTTCCCTCCGGTTGGATACCATCCGCACGGGCTCGCTTATAGAAATCTAATTCGGCATCCCACTTCTTCTGGGTAGTGCCTGATGCCACCACATCGCTGCGGGCATCTCCTGCATTCAGCTCAAGGGTTTTAATCTTGCAGCCAAAGCAGGTGCAGTCTTCTGTGCCAGTGTGGTCTGGGTTACCAGCCACCTGACCGAAGTCTGCCCATCGAGTATCTGACCGTGCATCACATCGTGTGCACCCGTAGTACTCAGGTTCATAGGTAAAGAGATTGACATTCACCAGCTTGGTGATGTGACCTTCAAGGTCGCACTTACTCTGAGAAGATGTAGCTTCCGTATCCTGCTGCAATGAGTTCCGTCCTTTGCTCATCAGTAATGTAGTTCTTGTAACCACCGTAGAAAACCCAACCCGGGTCAGCTGCGCTGGTCTGGTCTTCGGTTGGGTACCGAATCTCGTACCATTTGCCAGCTTGCCGATAGACAGTGATGCCGCGTTCTAGGCGAAAGCGGATAAACAAACGTCCACCACCTGCTGGTCCTTCAGAGGTAGTAGGAGTTGTGAAGTAATACTTAGTCATGTCACTCCTTAATAGTGGACTCACCATAAGGCTGGGTCGTGTTCGCCGTTCCCAGCCTTACAGTCAATTAACTATTATTGAAAGTCGATTGAAGATGTAGACTCAATGCGATAGAGAGCCTCATCACGGTAGATTGACCAGCCAGCAACGCCGTACCAACCCAATGGGCGGTGACGCATGAGCTTGTCAACTACTGGTCCGATGACGACGTGGAACTCTTCGGCAACGGCTTCAGCCAATGCCTGCTGTCCAGCGAAGTAGGTGTTGAACACCTTGACCACAGGGGTAACAGTTACTGCAACACCAGAGGTGATAGCAGCAGCGAGAGCTGTTGTCAAAGTTGCAGTTGAACCGGAGATGGCAGTGATGACGTTTCCGGTAGCAGCACCAGTGATAGCAACAGAGTCACCAACAGCAATACCAGAGGTAGATGCGAGAGTAATTGTGGTATCTCCCGAAGCCTGTGATGTTGTGGTGGTTGTGCTTACTGTTGAAAGGTTTGCACCTGACTTGTTAGCAAACATACGAGGAGACTCGACGTAGAAAGCACCTTCGTAGGTACCGATTTCTCCCGCCCAAATCTCATCATTTGCTTGGTACTCGTGTGGCTGGCGCCATGAACCCACGCCTGTTTCGGCGCGAAGGTCGTGTGCAACTTCTGGGTGGATACCTGCCCAGTAGAGGTTACCCTTACGAGGGATAGCCTTGTTTGAACGCAACTTAGCAACAGCCTTACGAGCTGATGCAGAGTTGAAGGTATCTGAAGAAGTAACAGTTGCAGAAGAAGTACGTGCGTTAGGACGCAATACGTTTGCGCCTGTAGCAAGTACGTTCTGTGCGAGAACATCGACAGAGTCTGCCATGTTGTAGGCGATGATGTTAGCAACGGCTGGGTCTACATCAGCAAGGCTGAAGAGTTCCAATGCACGTGTAACAAGTACCGCGTTACCGTACTCTTGAAGAGTAATGGTTGTGTAGGTTGGGGTAGCCAGTGCTACTGCATCTGGGTCAACTGTTTCAGTAAGAGACGAAGTCTTCTGAGTCAAGTCAACGTAGCGTTGCAATACAACTGAGGAACCCGGAATGCTCTGACGAGCAGGGGTCTTGTCTGCTACTGCGCGGACAAGTGGCTGTGCACGGAGCGCGAACTCGATGAGGCGGTCATAAGCCTTCTGTACGAGACCTGCTGCACCAACGGTACCTCCGAGAGAGGTAGAGCCGGTATTTGTATATGCATTTGCCATGTGTTGCACCTCCTTATGAGGATGTTAGATTCGGTTGATTAAAAGTTGCCCGACTGAATCATTGCGATAATCTCCTCCGCAGAACCTGCGTCGTTGATTCGCTGAATCGCATCGAGCGATTTGTCCGGTGACAATGCACCTTGGGTGACAAGGTCTTGCTGCCGTAGGGCAGCCCGGTCAAGTTGTTGCTGAGGGTCTACCTCAACTGGCTTACTCAATCCAAACAGTTCGCCGTTATCATCGAGCCAGTGCGAGACTGTCTCCTCGTTAACGTCTTCCAAGTCCTTCATGATTAAGCGGGCAGCCTTTTGGTTGACGCCCTTAGCTTCCAAGACTTCCTTAACGACTCGTTCTTTCTGAGCTTTTGAGAGCGACTCAAACTTCTCAGAGATGTCCTTGTTTACTTTCTGTTGTTCACGCAACTGTTTGCGTAGTTGCTTCACCAGATTACTGTTGTCCTCTGGTGCAGAAGTTTCTTCGAGGTCATCGAAGTCGTCTTCGTAGTCAGTGTTTGTTGCCATAGCAACCGTTCTCCCATTCTGTTTGTTGTATCGCAGACCTCAGTTCACCCTCGGGGAAAGGTGGCTGGCTTCTACTACCGGTTTCTTATACGCCGTACGGGGCCGGTCGGTCCGCACGGGAATCTATTTAGAACTTGCCTTGGATTGACTTGCCAAGTGAGCCGCTGTATCCAGCTGCTGCGCTTGCTCCAGCTACACCAGAGCGTCCAGAGAACTGAGCCTTCTCAAGTTCCTGTAGCCGTTGCTTAGCACGGGCGGCGCTCGCCGCACCTGTTAAGCCGAACTGTTCTGCTTCAGCTGCAGTCTGGTCATAGTTGATACCAGATGCACCATAAATGGTGGCTAGCTTGCTAGCAATTGGTAGCTCGACACCGATGGTCTCATAGCCAGTCTTGGCTTGAGACTCAGTAACACCAGACTGTGCAATCTGCATAGCACGTGCTTGGCTAATCTCAGGTGTGGTTGCTCCCGGTGTAAGTTGCTCGGTAGCATAGGTACCAATCTGAGCAGCAAGGGTCTGTTGCTGTAGTTGAGGTAGAGTCTCACCCGGTGCTAGGAAGTAGCTGGCCAAGTCAGAGTTACTGACTGTTGGGTAGTATGACTTCAAGGTAGCAAGTACCTGTGGGTCTGCGTTCTGTACCTTGTTCACTGCCAAGTCAAGGCGTGAGTTGAGTTCAGATGCAGAGACATCGTTACCAATCAAGGTAGCAAACTGTGTACGGGTAGCAAGATTCTTTACACCGTACTGAGACATCAAGTCTGTGTACTGGTTCTCTAGTGAAAGATAGTCTGTCTCACTCAATGCATTCTGTCCATTGGCTACGCGAGTGATGTTACCAGCAAAGCGTTGCTTGTATGCATCGGTCTGCTTGAGAAGCAAGGTAGCTTCTCCTGCACCAACGTTACCTGTCATGAATCCCTTGATAGTAGGGATTAGTTCGGTAAGACCGTAGGCTGTGAAGGTATCCTGAAGAAGACTAAGAGCGTCAATGCGGGCAGCATTCTGTGCATCTTGCTGCAGCTTGAGCATTGGGTCAACAGGAGTCATGACTGCTTTGTAATCAGCAGCAGCAGCGGTACCAAGGTCAATGATACTTTTGTTAGAAGCAGTGCCTGTAGCTGCTGCTTGGTCCTGAGCAATAAGAGCTGTAGCAGATTTATTAAAATCAGACAGCTGAGCTAGCGAAGCAGTAAGCGCTGCATCCAAACTTGAAGCAGGAGCAGGCGCAGGAGTGGGGGTGTTGGCTGCTACTGCGCTAGCGTCTCCGCCGAATTCTGATGAACGCGCCATTATCCCACCAACCCAAAGGACTTAAGGATTGTATTGGCGTAGTTAGCCGCTTCTTCCTTAGCGTTCTGAGTCTGCATCCATTCAGGCTTGTTCTTCAGCATGATGGTGTAATCATTAAGACTCATGAGGTTACCCTTACCATCTCCTTGTAGTGCCTTCTGGATGTCTGGGTTAAATACATCGGCAGGTGATACAGTCTCAAGAACCTTCTGGGTAATGGAGTTGTACTGGTCGGCAATGTCTTTGACTGTGCCGCCTGCATCTATGTAGTTAGCCAGTGGCTTGTAAGCAAGCTTGGCTTGCTCCTTGAGCTTGGTATAAATCTGGTCTACGCTACCGCCGGGCTTAAGGGTTTCATTCATGAGAGCCAAGGTATCTGCGTTGGTCATCTTGGATGCAGTTATCTTGCTGGCGTCAATGATGGCGCCCAATGCATTCACATTATCCATGTGACCCAAGCCATACTTGGCTGCTGTCTCTTGAATACCCTGCATACCCTGTGCAATAGCACCACCACTAGCTGAGATAGCATCAGCATTAACGCCCTTGGCTGCTAGTTCATCATGCATAAGTGCTACCTTGATAGCATCTTTGTCTGCCTGAGTAGCACCGAGATAGTTGAATGCTGTCTTCTCAAAGCCAGCTTGGTCTGTGGTTGCAGTCTTACGGTCAGGGTGTGCCTTCTCGTAATCATTCAAAGTCTTGAGGTAGTCTGCCTGCTCCTTGGCTGTGGCTTGACGACCAAGGTTCTGCTGAATAAAGGTGTTGATGTCTTTATCTGCAGTGATAGCAGGAGTAATGGTGTAGTTAGTAGAGTTACGAGTACCAGCTAAACCGCCAGGTGTTTGACCTGTAAGGGTTTGCGTAAGGGGTATAAATGTCTGGTATCCAGCCTTGCCAGCGTTGTAGTTGGTCAAGGTGTTGTTCAACATCAGACGAGTGAACGCTGCATAGAACGCATCGTCGTATGTTGTAGGTGACTTCAATGAAGCCTGTGCTGCCCGTGGGTTAGCGAACAGGTTCATGTTATCTAGCTGCCTCTTAACCGCAGCAAGACCACCATTAGCGGCTACATATTGAGCCGCAATGGTAGGAACATTAGACACATCCGACACCATGTAGCGTGTTGGGTCGGCTGGATTGGCAATGATAACCACTTGGTGCAGGGCACCAGCAGCATCAGGGCGTACAACAACCGTTTGATTCTTGCTGTTAGTAACCACTTGTAGTGGCTTCTGGGTTGAACCCACAGCAATACCAGTAAAGTCAACAGCATAGTTATTGCTGTAGTTAGAGCCAGCTGTAATGTCAGCACCAATAGGCAGTGCTCCAGTACCGGCTGCACCTGTTGTACCTGCCGTACCTACCCCTGTTGTAGCAGTAGGGTCAGCCTTGGATGCGTTGGCTTTAATCAACGCTTCCATGCTGGCAGCATCATCAGGGTTGACAATCTTTAGAGCATCAACTTGTTGTTGTAATGTAAGCGGAATTGTGGTAGAAGCATTGCCCCCACCTGACCAGTAAGCGTATGGATTAGGTCTACCTATAGCAGCAAATGTATTAGCTGGTGAAGCTGCGGGTGCAGTTGTAGGTGCAGTACCAATAGCAATACGGGTGTCAGGAGTAGTCAAAGCAGCCATAGCTTGGGCAGCAGTGGTACCTGGATGCTGTGTCATCCATACCTTGATAGCTTCTGGTGTTGGGGTAGCCATTACTGTCCTGTCTTTATCTGTACTGTGCTTGGGTTACGTACGTAATAGTCAAGCACTGGTAGGAATATTGACTTCAATGCTTCTGCAACGATTGGGTCAGACGGGGTTTTGTTACCCTGTGCTCCACCAACCGAGCGAACCAAAGCAAGCACTGCCTGCTTTCTTGCTTCTTTAATGTTGTTATTATCTACGGTATCAGGGTTGCTGTTGATAGCCTTAATGTCCTGCACCGCTTGATATACAGCATCGGTAATCAACTTCATCTTCTGACGTGTGCCATCAGACATAGGAATATCATTGCCCTTGAGGATAGCCTGTAGGTTATTCAGCATATCTTCTTGCTTACCTACACCATAGGACTTGTCATTCAATGCAATCTCTAGGTATGGGTTAACTAACTTAAGGTTATCCATAGTTAACTTGGCATCTTGAGTAGCGTATTGCTTGTCTGCATAGGATGCGTTAGGGTCATTAAGGACTGCCTGCTCTTGGTTGCGGGCGTCATAATACTTCTGACGGTCGCCAGCAATAGCAACTTCCTTATAGTAATCCTCAAGAGTACGGGACTGAATAAGTCCTGCGTTCTGCATCCAAGCAAAAGCATTGGCATCGTACTGTCCTACATGCGGAGCAAAGATAAGAGCAGCTTCGCCATACTTGCCGTCAACCAAAGGCTGGTATTTAGCAAGCCAAGTCTTCATATCCTTGGTGTAGGACAGAGCAACCTGTGTTGTCTTGGCATCACGTGCCACTGTGTAGACGATACGACCGGGATACTTAGCGGTGTATGCCATCAAAGCAGCGCCGTATGGGTCCTGAATTTCGCCACGACTGGCGTTCATAGTAGCCTGCAAGATGTCTGCAAACTCAGAACGTATGCCCGTAACTCCTACATTCTTTAGATAGCTAGGGATATCACGAGACTCCTGTAGGTTAGGAGCGATAGGTGACAGGAACCCTAGGAAGTTACGCAAGAACAAGATGTTGTGCGTGGTAACTTTAATCTTATTGAGGTAGTCTGATATGGCAGCAGCACGGTCTGCTGGTGCCATAGCATTAACTTGCTGTGGTGTAAGACCAATACCATGCGCTGCGTTGTAGGCAACAGCCTGCATAGCAGCAGAGGTGAACTGCTGTGACTGCTCATTAGGGCTAAGCATGTCCCATGCTCGCTGTAACGAGGTAGGGATAATGGCTTTATTCCATGTGAGATTCTGGTTAACGCTGCCGAGAACAGCCTTGTCAATGTTGGTAGCGGCTTCTCGTCCCCATTGTCCGCCCCACTCACCAAGCATCTTCTGTACTGCCATAACAGATAGTCCAACGAATGGACCCTGAAGGCTAGGCATACCAGCATCCTGACCCAGTGTTGGGTTAGACAAGGTAAGGTTCAGACCAAAGTCATCGAACATAGGTTGCTTCATGCCCAGACCTAGCACTTGTGCTGGTCCTTGTAGGGCTTGGAAGATAATATTATCTGCTGGCATGAGCAGATATGGGTCACCATTCTGGTCGTTATGGACGAATCCAGTAGCACCTAAGCCCATATGTGCTAGGCGTAGACGGTACACAAGCTGTGGTGTAGCGTTCTTTAGACGGTACACACGGCGGTAGAAGTCCTCTACTGAGCGGTAGAAACGACCGGATGTACGCAATGCCCATGCCAAGTTACTGCGAACCTCTGGGTTGTTGCAAGTCTTGAGCACAACCTCAGACGCATGGTTCATTGCAATCTCAGTGAACTTCTTCTGCGCTAGATGAGTAGAGAATTCCTTGCTCCACCCGTTAGTATCCTGCAATTCCTGTGCGTATTGCTGCTCTAAACGAGCATACTTCTCACGGTATTTGATGTAGGAAACCCACATAGCAGGCTGGCGGAACATGTGCTGGTTTTGTGCATCCATCCATTCAAGGGGATGATTACCAATAGCATCTGGGTTCTTTGCCCATTCTGCCATCTTAGCCAAGAAACCTTCATTGCTGGTGTTAGGAGTAAAGTGAAGGTCAGTGTTAATCTTACCTTCAGGACGGTTGAACTTAGTCAACTGATTGAAGTCATCAAAGTTAATAGTCTTCAGTGCTTCACGGATAGCTCTACCCTTAGATATGGTAGGCAAACCGTTCTCTGCCTTCTTGCCAGACTCCTCAAGAATACCCTGAGCGTCTTGGAAAATACGCTTGTATAGGTCATGATTAAACTTATCTGCACTGCCATGGAAGGTGCTGTACATGTCTATGTACATAGCCTCTAAGCGCTTAATAGCAGCCTGAATAGGGGGTACTCCTGCAGCTTTGTCTACACCCCACTGGTTAGAACCCTGAAGGAACTTCTCGAGAATGTCAGGCTTGGTGACTTCCATCTTGGTGGTGTCTACACTTAGCTTACCTAGGGATTCATCCACCATCTTGGTCAGGTCACCCTCAGCGATACCACCGCGGTGGTTAAAGAATATCTCGGCAGGGTTGAAGTAGTGCTCGTAGGTGCCCTTAGGTCCGTAGTTCATAGCATTACGGAGGAAGCGAAGGTAGAAGTTCTTGAAGTGAGCCATGGCTACATAGGAACCATGGATGGCATCAAGGGTATTAGCTTCTATCATGTCGTACTTACCCTTAGACGTGAAGCCTAATTCTTTCATAGCTCGGGTAAGAGCAGACTTGCTTGTCAGGTCGTAAGAGAAATCTCCACCATTGAGTGCTTCGATAGAAGACTTGCCAATCGAAGAGTTGATAAGTGCGTTAGAGACAGCACCATCGGTGTGTACCAACATCTGTGTTACCCAGTTAATCAGCTTTTCCTGATGTGGATAAGTCACACGTTGGTGTTCTTCATCAACAACTGCTTTGCCCTTAGGCAATACGCCTTCAAGGTAGTTCTGAAGATTCTTGACAATGTTCTCTTTGTCATCAAGAATGAAGCGTTCCTCGCCGTTAATGTTCATTGTTTTAACGCGGTCGGCATCTTCTAAAGCTTTTGCTGGATTCTTGTCCAACCAGTTGAGAATAGCACGCTTGACTGGAGGGATTTGCTTTTCATCACCAGTAAATGCGGTAACTACTTTGCCAATATTCTTACCAAGTCCCCAGTGATACAGGTCTCGTCCCTGTGCAGATAGGCTATAGAACATAGCTTCGTCTAGCGAAGCACGGATACCTAGGCGTGGGAACAGAGTCAACCATGACCATTGGTTCACACCCTTGCGAGCAACGGCTCGAGCGGTGTGAGCACCAGATGACTGGATGATTTCACGCGCACGGGCGTTTTTGCCAATGTACAAACCGTAATCGGAGAGCTGACCCCATGGCAACGAACCAATAACTGTGGTTGGTTGGTAGTTGTGGATAGGTCCACCGTGGTAATACTGGAACTCACCATCCGCTTTGGTGTCTGCTGTCTCAGGAACAATGCCACCTGAACGCAATTCGTCCTTAAACTGTCCCGGTACACCAATCTTTGCTTGGTTCATGTACCCAACTTGGTCACCAAACTTGTCCTTAAGGATGTTCTCCATAAGAGTCTGACCTTGTTCGGTAGCGTGCAAGCCCATGTTGTGCATGATTTGTGTGTACAAACCACGAAGAAGGATGACACGGTCTGCTGGTACCGACTGGCGGTACGCCTCAGCAAAGTAATCAGCAAATGTCTTAGGGTAAATCAAACGACCAAGACCGCGTAGTGCGGGCATGGACTTATCTACCTGCTCATCAAAGACACCGATAGGTGTATTGCCCGGGAAGCGTGCCATGAAGCGACCAATCTTCAACCGAGTGCTAGCAAGTTGCTGTGTCTGGTCTGTCAAACCTTGAGTAGTCAGCGGACGCATAGGGTCCGCGTTGAAAATACCTTCAGTAAAAAGTTGATTACGGTCAGAACCAATGCCATGAATATCATTCATGAGTTCTGGGAACTTGTTGGCTTCTTCTTCAGTAGCTGTACCGTTGAAAACTTTGCTTGCTGTAGCGTTTACCCATGAAGTAAGTTCGTGTGTACGCTTAGCGATAGGCACACCAGTGCGGAAGAACTCGGTAGAGTCTGTGCTACCAGCCAGTAACTTAGTCATTGGCTCAGCTTTGCTGAAATAATTCTTTGCAGCATCTGCGTTGAACAGCTTTGCGCTAGCAAATTCATTGAGCAAGTTGTCATTGCTCATAGCTGGAAGCTGAGTCTTAATAGCGTTACGAGCTGTAGCTGCTGCCTGAACGTCGCCAGCTTCGCGAGCTCCTGCCAGCTTCTCGATAAGCGGACCAGCCACGTTGTCCCATGTACGGCGAACATCACCGCGTGCAAAGGCTTCTTCAACTGTCTTGGTTCCTGCAGCCAAAGCATTGCCTAGCTTCTCAGAAGCCATCACTGCGCGGTCGGTGCCGCCAGTCAACCACGTTAGTGGGTCATGCAAAATTTCATAGGCAGCATCAAGAGTGCCTGACAACATACGAAAACCAAAACCGCTATGCAGTTTGTTGTCCGTTGGTTGTGCGCTAAACATAACACGGGCAAGGTCACGACCGGGAGAGACTTGAGCAGCCTTGAAGTCGTTGAGCATAGAGTTAAACTCAGATGGCTTGTCCATCATCTTGGCAATGGAGCCAAGAATATCGCTATTAACTGTGCCGTACTTTTCAATAATCTTGCCGGGAGTTAACCCATCAAGGGTATTCATGGCAACAAAGGTATCGGTGTCACCGTACTTTTTGTGCAATTGAGCAAGAGAGCCGTTGTCATAGACTTCAGTTCCGTCCCATGCAGTCTTCAAAGACTTCCATGAGAGTGGGTCACCCTGCGTCATCTCGCGACCGAGAAGGTACGGTACGTTAATAACCTTGCCGTAATCGCCAAGAGTCTTAAAAGCAGCCTTGAACGGGCTGACTACTGCACCTAGTACATCACCAGCAGCACGAACGAAGAAGTTTTTTTGTCCCTGTTGCATGTATGGCGCTTCGCCATAGAAAGATTTAAGTTGCTGTTGTACCTGTGGGTCCAGCTGTTGGTACTTCTTCTGAGCATCTTGAGCTGAAAGACCTGCCAGTTGCTGGTTCAATCCCACAACAGAGGAGATGTTGTTAATCTGAGTCGCTTGATTCTGGTTTAGTGGCAGGCTAGAAGCAGCTGCATATAGAGACGGAGCGGCTACAGCCGTCTGAGCACTAAGACCATTGTTAGGTGTAAGCGGATTAACTAGCGACACTAGAGACCTCTATCAACCAAGGCACGGTAGATAAGTTCTGAGTCTCCTGTAGGGTCGGTCTGGGCAAGGCGCTTAATAGTCATAGAAGGTGATTGAGCCCCTGAAGGGGTCTGTAAGACCTCAGAGCCAGCACCTGGACCAGAGTTGATGCCAGTGGTTACAGGCTCGTTAGGGCGCATTGTAGGCGCAGCTAGAGGTACAGCAGGAGGAACGGGTGGTGTTGGTGCACCAGCAAGGGGAGCACCCTGTTGCTGTTGCATATTTCCGCCCTGACCATAGCCCATTCCGGGCATGTACTTGGCTCCTTGAGTAGGAGCGGGTGGTGTCATTCCGTCCATGGGTCCGCCGTCAGTACGGCGAGACAGAGCACCCGGTCCTGATACAGGAGCTGGATTACTTGGCTGGCGATAACCGCCTCTTGCGTCTGCCATGTATCCTCCTACTTAGATTGAAATGCTGTTGTGTATGGTGGTGCAGTAAAAGCTGTAAGCTTTGCTGCTACTTCCATTGCTTCGAAAACATCTGCTCCCATTGCTAGAGCACCTAATGCGTATGGTGCTCCAGAGCCAATGGCGTAATGTCCAGTATCAGACTTAGTGATACCAAGGTCTTCATCCAGTTCAAACAACTCTCCGCCTACTGCGACGAGGAATTGGAACCGCTCACTGCCTTGTTCATCAAAGTTGTAACCGTTATCCTTCAAGCACTTGCGCATGGAAGGGATTACTTTGACTACCATGAAGTGGTAAAGGTCTTGCTTGTCTTTCGCCATCAACCGTGGTGGGTCCCAGATGTGCTGGATAACATCACAAGGCAGGATTTCTCCTGCACCAGCAATGATAAATGCACCACGATGGTTAATCTTTGTCATACTTGGATGACTGAACATCTTGCCGCTATCGTCAGTGACCTGACTATCTGCAAGAATCTGAGCGCCCTTCTCAATTTCTATACCGATAATCGTTGTCATGTCCCTATCCCACTACGCGGCGGTTGATTGTCCTTACGCTTGCATTACCCTTTCCAGACACGTTCATGCTGGAGAGCAAACTTTCTAATTCTGGTCGAGGTGTTGTGATACCTGCGCCTTGTTCCTCGGGGTTTTGTTGCCCTTCGGGTCCACCTTGAGGTTGTGAGCCTCCTACTGGGGCACCGGGAGCAGAAGGGACGGACGGCTGCTCAACCGATTGTTGTGCTCCAGCAGGAGGATTCTCTGGTTGGAACACTTCCAGCATGACATCTTCAAGGGCTTCACCCTTTTGACGCTTCTGGATAACGGTAGAGATTTTCTTGATGATGTCCGTAGGGTCTTGACCCTGTGCTGCCATCTGCGGAATCGCTTGGGTGTATGCCTGAATAGCACCCATCAACGATGTGCGTAGGTCTTCGGTCTCAATCTTCTCTTGTTCCAAGGTCACGTTGACATTGAATGGCAATTCACGCATAGCCAAGTCCTTGGAGATAAGCTTTCCACCAAGTGCTTGGAGCATGAAGATTAGTCCTTGCGCTGGGTTGAGACCAGCGAGCATGCCGTAGCGAACATCTGCGGAGTAGTCTCCCTTGATGTCCTTGCGTGGCAAGTATGTAATAGCGTATGGGGAACCAGCATCGACACCACGAATTGTCTTCTCTTCGTCAAAGAGTTTCTCATCTACCTCAAAGCAGAGAGAAATAACATCACGTAGCGCGGTGGTGAATATTGTTTGTGCCGCTTTGATTTGAGAATCAAATGAACCCATCAGGGCTTCGACACCGGCACCAGTAACAATAGATGCCTTCATGTTGCCCGAACGGGCTTCAGGATAACGAGCTCCTGTACGTAGTTCATCATTGAGCAAAGCCTGCTCATTGAACGCGCCTTGTGGAAGCGTCAGTTCTACACGGCGTACACCAGCAGGGTTAGCGGTACGAATAACCGCATCTCCACCAAGTTGTAGTTCTTGTACATCGTTAGGCAGAACGATTGGTGACTGAACGGATTTCTCAGCTGCTTCCATAGCAAGCAGAGCGAATCGGTTACGGAGCAACTGAATGCCCAACACATCGTCGAACTGTCCATGAAGTTCGCCATCAACGCTTGGTCGCTTGGCGATAACTACCATCATCTTGCCCATTGGGTTGGCTGCTTGAGACAACACAAAGTGGTTGCGAGATGGGAGGAAGAGAACAGACTGGTCCTTGTCGTAATAGCGGACCATCTCAATCATGCCGTTCATGTCTTGCTTGTATCCGGCAGGACCGAGAATCTGCTTCTCGTAATCAGGGAACTGTGCCACCAGTTCACCTAGCGTCATAGAGTAACGCTTGACAAAGCAAATGCATCGTCCGTAGCGGTCAAACTCGGGGTAAGCCCCTATTGGATTTTCTAGTCTGATGCGTGGCAGCTTTGCTTCCTCATCCAGTTCAATAATGAATGGGAGGAATCCATAGGTCAGGTACATATCGGCACCTGAGTACATTGCGACTTCCATATCCGAATGACGGAAGTAGTTAGCGGCAATGCGTGTGCGCTTGTCAGCGAACTGACGGGCACGGTCTGACGTTTGGTTAACGGCAGAGCAGTTGATGGCAGGCAGCGGAGCAATCATCTCGGCAAGGTCGCGAGCGACGATGTCGATGAAGTTTGCTACTACGTTCTGGTCGATACCATCTGGGAAGAAGTTAGGGTAAACCTGTGAGATTTTACCCTGACGTACCATTTGGACATCACCGTTACGCATATCCCGCGAGGTGCTACGGTAACGCAGCGCCTGAACGCGGTTAATGATTTGCGGCATTGTCAGCATTAGTCAGTCCTTAAAGTTAATTACTTGCCAGATTTACGAGCGGCTGCGCTAGCAGCTTGTGCAGCAAGACGAGAAGAGCGTCGTGCGTTCTGTTGTGCTGTCCACTCTGGTGTGACCTTCTTAGCTTGGCTAAGGTCTACGCTGTAGTCAATCTGACCATGGGCTCCACCCATAGGTGTTGACAGCGTTTGAGCTGAGCTCTTCTTAAAGTTTTCAAATACGTCTGAGTGTCCACCGGCGTGTTGTCCGCCAAGAACTCCGCTTGCGTTATCTGCCATGATTATCCAAATCTCTCGGACCATTGAGAAGCGAAAGCTTCGTCAAGGTTGATTGCGGTTCTTCTTTCCATCTGTGAGCGTGTAGCCCACCGGTTAGACATGTAGGGCGTCACGTTCGTATTCTTTTGAATCAGCTCACGGGCACGGATGACGGTGAACCATAAAGCCATGACACAGTCAGTGGCTCCCTTGCTGTCAGGTCTCCACGTCAGCAACTGCTGAATGAGAGCCTTGACTCCTTCGGAGCCATCACTGGATGGCAACTCTAGGAGGTTGTTCTTTTCGTGTCGTCCGTCTCGGGTGGTACCAAACAGGGTTGACATGGAGGAAACTCCGAAGTTGGTATCCCATTTGTTCTTGCCTGTAAACTGAGAATCAAGCCGTACACCGTATCCAGCAAGCCACTGGCGGAAGTCGTTGTCGAGCTCGAAGGCTTTCTGGAACGCGTTGATTTCAATACGAACTTCATTAGGCTTGTACTTGTCTACTAGCTCACGGACCATGTTAATAATCTTTTGGTAGCTGGGCTCCGACATGTTGACACAGTCGAGCACATACATCCGACCATCAGCTCGGTTGTAGTTAAGAACTACGAACGCTGCTTTACCTGCCGTTGCTGGGTCCACACCAATGATGGTGTACCCCTCGACATGGTTGGGATGTCCTACCGCTCCCGGACGTAGAACTCCGGTTCTTCGAGCCCCGTTTGTACTTCCGGCAACCAGCGCTGGGGGGAAGACGGAGTCTTCTTGAATGTCTTCCTGTTGATAAACGAGTGCCCACGTACTTGGAGTAACTTCGCTTCGCCGCTTGAAAAGAGCTGCTCCATCCCATTTCGGATAAAAGCCGTCTTTGTCGGGCACATCTTCGTCCCCGTCCCAAGGAACATCTGACTGCGCCCAAAGAGTCGTCCAGTCTTCTGGTTTATCCGCATACTCCAACACGGCAGGCATACCCATGTACGTAAAGGGCGAACGACCGCCCGACCAATGTTTAGGATTGCGGAGTTCTTTGTAAAGGTCGTTAGCTGCAATTCGTGTCCCCACTACGAGTAACTTGCCATTCTTACCTAGACGGGTGATAACTTCCTTCTGCAACCAGTTGATTTGCTTCTCCCACTCATGGGCGTTGGCTGTGGTAATGCAGTCATCAAGAATAATCAGGTCGGCACGTGCGCCGTAAATCTGTCCACCCATACCTAGTGCTTGGAGGGTTGGGTCTTTCTCGCTGGAGTTACGCGCATCACCCCCGAGGTACACTGTATCAGTTCGCCAAGTGTCAGCGTCTTTCTCCCAGCCACCCTCTGGAGCGTAGGCATTCTGGAGTTTGAGCCAGCGCGGGTGCGATAGACGTTGCTTGATTGCGTACACGAACTCTCGTGCCTTTACGAGTGTCTTCGAAACGACGATGATTCGAACATTGGGGTCGAGGGCAATACGGTAGGTGCTGTAGTTCACCGTAATCACGGTGGACTTGGCATGCTCCGGCGGTACGTTGACCAACAAGCGGTGTCGCTCTGCTGGCTCGTATATCATGCTCGGGTGCAGCCAAGAGGGTTCCCGTCCCTCTAACAGGTCTACCCAGTCTTGATGATGGGGGAAGACTTGCTGCCCTAAAAATATTTTTGAAAATTCTGAAAAGTAAAGTTCTTCTTTAGACTTGCCCAGCTCGTCGAAGCCTACAGCCTCTCCTCGTTCTTTAGCCTCAGCCAAAGCGGAGGCGAACTCGGAGTCACGCAGCATCCACTGCCTAATAGTGTCGGGCTTCTTTCCCACGGCAGTCATCGCTTGGTGGGTGGTTGCCCCCTTAGACACTAGGTCTAGGACCTTGTCCTTTGCCTCACGTAGTGCCTTGACCTTGAAGTGGTCTTCACCCGTGCCGAATCCTTTTCCCGCCACCGTGTCCCCTAGTCTATCCACCTCTATCCAGCTACAGGCTGTCTGTACAGTTACTGTTCTGTAACAGTATGAGCAGGCTATATAAAAGCCTGCGAATACTGTTCTGTAGCAGTACTGCTCTACTATATATAATCCGTTCAAACAGTCGAAACGAACGTTTCGAACAGAAGTATTTTCCTCAACGAGGAAAATCCTTGCGCGGAAATCAGGACAAAACCGGACATACTAGGACAGTACTGTGTCACTATACTGACAAAAGATTTCAGTCAGACATTCAATCTTGCAGACTGCGTCAGTTTAATAACCGCTGGGTCAAAGACCCAGACAGGAGTACCTGTATAGCAGTGTCCCTGTTCAGGGCAGCAGTCTCCCAAGCACACTTGGTCTCCTGCGCCCAGTCATTAAACTGTTTTTCCCTTGCCAGTTAAAAAATGTTTTTACCTTGGCAACACAGTGGTGCGGTGGGGGTGCTGTCCGCCCCATTGTATCGGGGTTTCTGCCCCGTCAAGGTTGTCAGTCCCAGAGCATCGCCTGTCGCTGGCGCGCCATGCGACTGTCTGTAGAACTTCTGCTGAATTCGCAAGCGAATTGCATCAGAACTTCAACAACAACCTGTCCTTGACGGTAATTGCCGTGAGTCCATAGGTGGACTGTCCTAGCAGAAACTACCCTCGCATTTGGCGTCAGTCGGTGTCGGGGCAAGCCCGACCGACTGTGCCATGCTCGGCACGATAGCAATGGCTCGTCAGCACATGGCTGATTTCCAACAAACAGAAAAGAGAAGATAATGTCCGAACAATACGAACAAGAAGGCTTGACCGTCGTTGTAGATTACGATGGTGACTGCGATATGTGCGAAGTCCTAGGCTGGACTTGTCTCAAGTGTACCGCAGTTGAGGAGTCCAAAGAAGCTCGCGACGCAAGCATCGCTTGGTCGCTTCGCGAGGCTGACCGTGTGCCTGAGTCCAAGGTCGTCGAGCACTCCGACCTTGCTGAGTCTGACTTCGTCGACTCAGAAATCATCCTCGGTCGTGCTCCTAAGCAAGTCCGTATGGTTGAGGAATGGGATGACCACTGTCATCTCGTCACCTTCAAGGTTGAGTTCATCGAACCAGCCGACCAATGGTGGATTCGTCGTGAGTTCCTCGAGCCTGTAGTTCACATGGTTGACCGCTACTTCGAGCCAGAGCTCGAGCTTTCCAACCACGAAGCTGTGTGCCCAAGCTGTCACTATGCATGCAACTCACACGTTGCTTGTCCAAACTGTAACTAACAATCGTAGTCAGGCTGACTGCCTCTGTGCCTATCGGCAGAGGCAGTCGCTGCTAACCAACTAACTAACACACTCACGAAAGAGAGAATAAGATGAAGGTAACAAACGCAGTAGGTACCATCAAGAACATCACAGTCAAGGGTACGACAGGTAGCATCACGACAGCTAACTTCTCGGAGCGCGACGGCGATGGTAAGTGTATTGCCACCATGCCTCTAGTATTTATTGGTGAGGCTCAGCTTCTCGTCAAGGATATTCCTAACGATGCTAAGGTATCCATCGTAGGTAATGTAGTCACTCGGTTCGACCGACGCCCTGGCATCGAGAACTCACAACGCTTCAAGCCGTTCACCCAGATTCAGGTTGAGCAACTTATCCTAGCGTAGCAAATCACAGAGCAGAGCAGGCTTCGGTCTGCTCTGCTCTGCTTTTTTTTATGCGGACCTAGCAACGTAACCGTCTGCCACACATGTCCATATTAAGGAGGACATATGGATTCAGTATCTGTCTCACATGTCAAGACCAAAGCCTATAAGGTAGTGACATACGCAGACCACTGGCAAGATGATTACGTGAAGTACTTCGCTGACTATCAGTCAGCATATAAACATTATCTTTGTACGCTGTCAGGCTACAGGCATGCGCGCTGGACTGCAGGTTCAGCTATCATACATGTAGAAACAGACACAACTATCAACAAGAAAGAGTGGAGAGTAAATGGCTGAGATGCCTACGTTGTTCCAGCTTATGGAATCACAGACAGAAACTATGAAAGCTATCGTGCAGTTGTCCAACGTTCAGATGACAATGGCACAGCACATCAAGAAGACTGAGTCCCGGGTAAAGATGCTCGAGGATTTACTACTAACAAACAAGGAGGCAGAGTAATGAATGCAACAAAGTATAACGTAACAGTACAGCTCAGTGGCAGGGACGGCAATGCCTTTGCTATCATGGCTGCCGTGTCTAAAGCACTGCGCCAAGCTGGCGTCAGTGAAGAAGAAATCAACCAGTATCAGGATGAGTCTATGTCAGGTGACTACAACAACCTGCTCAATGTAGCTGCTCAGTGGGTGAATATCCAATGATATTCTACAATGGATTCAACATGCTTGTTGATACTCTGCTAGCATTAGGCGTATGGTACTTTACCTATCGTCATGCGTGGTGGACAGGCTACCAAGCTGGCATTGCAGATGCTACTGACCCAGATGATTTGATGGACTGGGAAGAGTGGTTGAACTCAGACACAAAGGAGTGACATGCGTAAAGCTATAACTTATATCAGCGTTATTTATCTAGCGTTTTGGTCGGTACTGTTCCCACCTAAAGCTCAAGCACTAACGGTCAATAGCATTAAATGTGAGGACATACCTAACAAGTACTGGACTGCTGCCATTAGCCGTGCCTATGCGCGGGCTATGGCACAGCAACGGTACAACTGGGGACGTGGTGAATACAAAGCATTGAATAAGTTATGGACTGCAGAATCGCATTGGAATCCCAGCGCATACAACAAAGAAGTCGGTGACCCGACTGACGGTACACATGCTGGTGGTATTCCACAAATACTAGCACTAGACCCACGGACGCCAGCCCCTGTTCAGATTGACAAAGGGCTGGCTTACATAGCACATCGTTATGGAAAGCCAAGCATCGCTTGGTCATACCACCGAACACACGGTTGGTATTAAACAGAAAGGATAGCCATGACAACTAAAACAGTTGAGTTAGTTAGCCCAGCTAATGAACTAACTCAGCAGTGTATTAACGAAGTATCCAGTATGAACTTTCAGCGTCGTCAAAGTGACGGTGAATACAAGACTTATAACTACTGGAACTACATCTCTGATGCTAGCAAGAACTATCTTATTAGCACTTGGAATAATTTTCCTGTAACATACAAAGGTGTTGGTGTATGCGCTAATCGCCTTGCATGTTATGGTGGAACAAAGCCCCGTTATCTTTTTGATTACACAGTAAACCCTATGTCTCAACTACTTGTTGACCGTAAGGTTATTGAGAATGCATGTATGGATTGCATTCGTTCTGCATTCTTTACTGTCAATGCTAGTGAGGATTTTATCCAACAGTATGACAGCGTTCATAACAGAATGTTACCTGACTCTCTGTTTGTACATGATGATACACCGGAATGTGCATGCGGACTTCCTGTTGTCAGTGATGACGACACAATTTTTCCTAATAGTTGGCGTGGTGTTAAAGCTATCATTGACCGCGAAGAACCAGATGATGTTCAGATGATTCATCAACGTTGCGCATTCGAATGTGCTATGTGTGAGAATACATTTGATTACAACAATGCAACTCGTTACGAAGCAGATGATAAGCATTATTGCGAAGAATGCTGGAACGAAGTCGAACCTAACTACTGTGAACAATGTGATGGGTATACTTTTCATGATACGTATTACTCACAAGCACGCAGTATTCGGTTGTGTCAAGAACATTATGACAGCTACTTGTATTGTGATGGATGCAATGATGAGTATCATGAAGATGATGGTCATGACTGTGAGAACAGTACAGCCCTCATCCATAGCTATGGTTACAAACCTACGCCATTGTTCTTTCCTGACAGCGAGCAGCCATATTACATGGGCATTGAGCTTGAGGTTGAAGTCAAGAACAACAACAAACGTAGTGTTGCTGAGTACGTTACTGGTTGGTTAGGTAACCGTGCTTATCTTAAGAACGATGGCTCACTTGACAACGGCTTTGAGATTGTCACCCATCCACATACTCTTGATGAGTATCACAACCTTGACTGGTCATTTCTTGAGCAGCTCAAGCGTATGGGTGTACGTTCATGGAACCCTGGCACTTGTGGTCTGCATGTGCATGTTGGTAAGGTTGCATTTGATAGTAACTATCCTGCAACTGACAAGCATCTCATTCGATTCAACAAGTTTATTTACGATAACGAACAGCAAGTAACACGCATTGCTGGTCGCACTAGTGACTTTGCTAGGTTCCAAGACAAAGGTGACATCATTAGAAAGGTAAAGTACACACGCCAATCTGCTGGTCGTTACTCTGCTGTCAACCTTGAGCCAGAGTACACGGCTGAGGTTCGTGTATTCCGTGGCTCGCTACGTAAAGAGCGAGTCCTATCTGGTATCGAGTTTGTTCATGCTGCGGTTGAGTTCACCCGTGACATGAAGATTGTACCTAAGCAAGTACCGTTCTCATGGGCACGATTTGTTACTTATGTAACTACCCATCAGGACACTTACCCTAACTTGTTCATCATCTTGAATGAGACATTCGCACGTAATTACGACGGAAATGAGGAATCCTAATGTGCATGTTGTGTGTTATCCCGCCCAATGTAATCCCATCCATTGACAAGCTAGAGAACTCTGCTCTTAATAATCCACATGGCTTTGGCTTTGCTATTGCTGTGCCGGATGAGCAGCGTATTATCTGCGAGCGTACTATGAATGCAGATGAATCCATCAACAACTTCCTTAAGCTGCGTACTCAGTATCCAGATGGCTATGCTATCTGGCATGCTCGGTATGCTACTCATGGTAGCAAGACTGTAGCTAACTGCCATCCGTTTATTGTAGGTGGCGACAAGCGTACCTACCTAGCACACAATGGTATGTTGGATGTCAACATCCCAGATGCAGATGACCGTAGTGATACCCGTGTTTTTGCTGAAGAGTTGTTGCCTGCTGTTGGTGGTGTCACTGCCTTAGATAATGACTGGGTCTTTGATATGTTTGAAGACTACACGCATGGTTCTAAGGTAGCTATCCTTACTGTTGACCCAGCTGCTAAGCACCCACTGTATCTACTTAATGCTAAGTCTGGTTGGGAAGATGAGACAGGTGTGTGGTGGTCTAATCAAACCTGCTACCTAGACTCATGGGCTACCAGCTACCGTACTAAGAAGAACCTAGACTGGTGGTCTAAGCAAGATGCAGAAGAACCAGCAATCCTTTGCCCTAACGATAAGTGTGGTGCATTGTTAGATGAAACCATGTTGACAAGTGCAGACAATGCTTGCCTTTACTGCGGCTATTGTTTAGAATGTAGCAATGATTACACACTATGCATGTGCTGGCAGCCAAAGCACAGCTCAAAAGAAATAGGATGGAGTTCATTATGAACCAGTACATACTGATAGTCCATAGACTTGATGACCAAATCTTAGTCTATGGTCCGTTTGATACACCAGCTAATGCCCATGTCTGGGCTAATAACTTTCCCGGACAACGCACAGTAGTTGACAGCTTGATTGCACCCAAGTACAATGCCGACTGAATACTTAGCTACCACCTGCGCCTCCTGTTATAAGGAGATAATGGTAGCAACATCGGACAAGACTACCTACTATTACTGCGTGTCGTGCGCATGGAATAGACTGGGCAAGGTAGACTAGTCCAACGCGGTCAAGCGGGGTAGACTTTGACCTCTTTCACTATCCCGCTTGGCTGTACTACGAAAGGGAATCATGGATATTGAACGCGATAGATACGGCAGACCATTAGTCATACCACCTGATGGTGGTAAACCTGTGGCGTATACTCGTACCACCACAGTAGCTGGCTCATTAGATGACGGCACTGCGCTCATCGCATGGAAGATGCGCATGGCATGCATTGGTTTATCACAGCGACCAGACTTGTTGCTGGCTGTAGCTGCCACAGATAAAGACAACACTAAAGAATTAAATGCATTAGTCGAGGATGCAATGGAGGCAGCAGGTGCTAACTCTGCTGCTCGTATTGGGTCTGCTGTACATGCGTTGACCGAAGTGCTAGACCGAGGCGAAGAGCTAGGTGTAGTACCGGACTTGTATCTTGCGGACCTTAAAGCGTACGCTAATGCAACCGCTAACTTTAAGAATGTATGGATGGAACAGTTCTGTGTACTTGATGAGTACAAGATTGCTGGCACACCAGACCGTATTGTTGAGTACGAAGGAGAGCTATACATCTCCGACCTTAAGACGGGTTCACTGCACCCTACTAGCGTAGCGATGCAGCTCAGCGTGTACGCACACGCCGCCCCGTATGACCCTGCTACGGGACAGCGTGGCAGTTGGGGTAAGGTCAATCAAGACCGAGCCATAGTTGTACACTTGCCAGCAGGTAAAGCACAATGCACATTGCATTGGGTTGACATCAAAGAAGGATGGCAAGGAATACAGATAGCAATGCAAGCAAGAAAATGGCGAGACCAAAAGGGTCTCATCATTCCATTCGACAAGGAGGGATGATGGCTAGCACAGAAGCTCCCATCAGTATCACAGTCAAGACAGCGGCTGGCTCTCTCGTAACAGTACGAGCAGAGACAGGCGAACAACTAGACCAGACCATTGCACTCAGCCTTGAGTCAATCAAGTCTGCGACACAGGAACTAGAAGCTGCAGTTCGTGGTGGTGGCACAATGAATGCCGCACTAGGTAACATCGCTGCTCAGTTCCCTAACGCACAGGTAGTACAAGACACACCACCTTTTAGCCCAGCCCCTATTGGTGGGGGGCGCTCATGTCCACACGGTAAGATGACAGCATTGCAAGGACCATCTAAGCAAGGCGGTATCTACAAGGGTTACTTCTGTCCATCAGCACAGGGTGACTTAACCAAGTGTAAGACTGTCTATGTTAAAGAGAACAGTCCCGAGTGGAACACATTTGTACCTGACCGCGTGAAGTAATGAAAACATTACGGCGTAGTATTCGCAAGAGTGAAGTAGGCGGGGAGCCATTAGCCCCGCCTTTTCAGTCGTTTGCTAGAGCGGGTATCATACTCCGTCGTGCTGAGGTAACAGTCATTGCTGGTACACCCGGGGCTGGTAAGTCCTCGGTTGCTTTGCATATAGCGGCAAGGCTTAAGCAACCGACACTATACTTCAGTGCAGATACTAACGCTCATACTATGGCAATGAGACTCATTGCTATGACAGGACGAATGACTCAGCAGCAAGCAGAGGAGTTGATGCGACGCACCCCTGATAGAGCAGAATCTATCCTCTCTTCTCAGAGTCATTTGTACTGGTCATTTGAACCTAGTCCTACACTCAAGGACTTGGACGAAGAGGTAGCCGCATTCGAAACTATGTGGGGCAGAAGCCCTACACTTATAGTGGTAGACAACTTGATGGACATCGCAATGGATGGACATGAAGAGTTTGCTGGCATGCGTGCAGCTATGAAGGAGTTGAAGTACCTAGCCCGTGATACCAATGCATGTGTGTTGGTACTACACCATACCAAAGAAGGATTCCAAGGACATCCGTGCCAACCACGTTCCTCTTTACAAGGTATGGTGAATCAGATTCCAGCTATGGTTCTTACCGTAGGTCAGAAGCTACTGCCTACAGGCAGGGACTACTACTTATGTGTAGCACCAGTCAAGAACAGATACGGCAAGGCAGACCAGACGGGCGAGACATATGTTGAGCTATCGTTTGACCCTGAGTCCATGTACTTAGAAGATGTAATTAGAGATAGTTCACAGGAGATGATGCCGTTATAGGTAACAACCCAGCCAAAGCAAAAGGTTCGCAAGCAGAACGCGATGTAGTTAAATGGTTGAAGCAATGGTTCCCATATGCTGACCGCCGACTAGCAGGTGCTACCCTAGATAAGGGTGACATCTCCGGTATACCGGGCGTAACAATAGAGATTAAGAACCATGCCAAGATGGACTTGAGCGGTTGGCTGGGTGAGTTAGAAGTTGAGATGAAGAACGATGGGGCATGGACGGGCGTTGTGATACACAAGCGCAAAGGTCGAGGAGATGTAGGACAATGGTACGCAACCATGCCAGCCAGCGTGTGGATAGAACTACTACGGAAAGGGATGAGCGGTGGAGAAGCATGACATTGCTGACTACCTGAATAGTATAGGTGCACGGCTACCTAATGTCGGACACGGGTGGCGTAAGATGCGCTGCCCGTTTCATGATGACGGGACAGCGAGCGCCACAGTAAACTTTGATGCCAACAGATTCAAGTGCTTTGGTTGCGGTGTATCTGGCGACACATACGATTTAATTCAACACGATAGAGGAGGCACGCTCAGTGAGGCTGTCGAATACGCAGAGACAATTTCTACTTCGGGCAACACAACAGTACGCTTCAACACTAGACCAAGCGGCGGAGTACCTAGCAGGACGAGCGCTATCGGTAGAAGAAGCTCAGCAGTTTCATCTGGGCTTGGTCGTCGAGCCGCTTCCGGGGCATGAGCAATACCAAGGTAGGATAGCTATCCCGTACATCACACCATCAGGTGTGGTGGACATTCGTTTTAGAAAGATTACCGAAGATGACAGACCCAAGTATATGGGTATGCCCGGTGCTACTACCACTATGTTTAATACTCAGGCTTGCTTCCAAGCAACCAAGTACATCTGTGTTACCGAAGGTGAGTTTGATTGTATCCTCATGTCGGTAAAGACTGAGCACCCAACAGTAGGAATACCGGGTGCTAATAACTGGAAGTCACACTATGCCAAGATACTAGATGACTACGACAATGTAGTTGTCTTAGCTGATGGTGACAAAGCCGGTGCTGACTTTGGCAAGCAGGTAGCTAGGGAGCTACCCAATGCTAATGTAATACCAATGCCAGAAGGTGAGGACGTCAACAGTGTCATCCTCAAGTACGGGAAGGAATGGATAGATGAGCGAGTCAGAGATTGTATTGCCTCTTGACGAGACGATATGGGATTACGTGGACAAGATGGAAGGCTCCATCGGTATTCACATCTCAGAGACTAGGGTACTAGATTTACTGGGTGCTCTCTACGATGTATATGAAGTTAACAAAACTAATCAAGTCGAAGCACAGGAACTTATTATTGGGCTTACTGCTCTACTTGTTGCTGCGCCTTTGGACCAAGCGGATAAGGTATGGGAAGAACTCTCGGTTCGGGAAAGCATGAAGAACTTTGAGCTTCAGGTAAAGGAAGTACTAGACAATGGCAACTGACTGGCAAGAACTGGAGCGAGACATAGATGGAATCCTTGCAGAGCTTAAGCAAATCTTACTTAAGAAGCAGCAAGACTACGGTCCGCTTAACATCTCACTCGCACCGGGCGGACCTTTCAATGGTCTACGAGTACGAATGTACGACAAGCTGGCAAGATTCAGTAACCTTGTCGAAAACAATAACGACACGCCGAACTATGAGAGTCTTGAAGATACCCTCATTGACCTCGCAAACTATGCCATAATAGGCATACTAGTCCAAAACGGACAGTGGGAAGGTGTTCCTTCTCAGTACGCAAGGAGACGAATGAGTGGCGCGTCAAAAGATAATCATCCTGAGCGACCTACAAATCCCGTATCACGACCCGTTATCCGTATCGAAAGTAATACGGTTGATAAAGGAAGTAAAGCCGACCCAACTGTGGTGCGTTGGCGATGAACTAGATGCACCTGAGCCCAGTCGGTGGAACAAAGGGATGGAAGGCGAGTATCAGCAGACTCTCCAAGATTCCATTGACTGGACTCACGACATCATGGCTGACTTTCGTGCAGCCTTAGGTAGAAACAAACCGTTTATTATCCAGCGGTCTAATCATACGGACCGAGTGGAGACTTACATCCGTAAGTATGCCCCAGCATTCGCACCCCTTCGCAGTCTGAAGGTGGAGAATTTGCTGGGGTATTCTGATTTAGGAATCACTTACCTTCATAAGATGAAGGAGATTGTGCCGGGCTGGGTTATGGCACACGGTGATGAAGGACGCATGTCTGGTGTGCCCGGTGCCACGGCTCTTAAGTTGGCACAACAAGTAGGCAAGTCCGTGGTGTGTGGTCACACGCACAGGCTAGGACTACAGCACCACACCACTGGACTTAATGGTAAGACCAGCACATTGTATGGACTAGAAGTAGGACATATGATGGATATGAAGCAAGCTAGCTATCTCACATCTGGAGTTGCCAACTGGCAACAAGGCGTTGGTATGTTGGTAGAGAACAAGCAAGGACGTTTTGTTCCTTACACTGTACCAATTATCAACGGGGAGATTCAGCTGCCGTGAAGTATTCGATTGACGACTGGCTCCCTTATAAAGAAATGATGCAAAAGATTGCGTCGGACTATCAACGCAAGTATCCCATGGTCGAGCTAGATGATTTACATCAAGAGATGTACCTATGGTTTGTTAGCCACCCCCGCAAGTTTAAGGAGTGGATGGCAATGGAACAAAAAGATTCCGACAAGCTCATAGCCAAGTCGCTTCGTAACCAATGTCTTAAGTACTGTGAACGCGAGAAGGCTCGCGTCGTTGGCTACGATGTCCATGACCTGTACTACTACGACATCTCAGTAGTCGAGGCGTTCTTGCCTAGCATTATCACCGAGTCTTACGAGATGCCATCCAAGATTAAAGACCTTGGCAATCAAGTTAAGTCGGGCGAGATTAGTGATGGCATGAACTGGCTAGCCCTTCGTGCTGATATAGCCAAGGCGTACTACTCATTGCCCGAAGCTAAGCAACATGTTCTTTCCGTGCGCTTTGAAGACGAGGGTGCCGAATGGACCAAGGTGGCAGAAGAACTAGGCACCACACCCGATGGTGCACGCATGAAAGTCCAGCGAGCATTGGGTTCGTTGGTTCAACATTTAGGTGGATGGAGACCATACAATGACCAAGACACACAAGAAGCAACCAGTGACACAGAAGAGCTTGGCATCAACAAAGAAACTGAATAACGACATCGTTGTTTGTTGGTGCGACAATGGCACCACAGACGGCAAGTTCACTGAGGGTTTGGTCTATTCCATCTTCTCCTCTGATGTGCCGTTGGTATCTGCTATGCGTGTGCAAGGCAATCAAATTGGACGGCAACGACAGAATGCTTTTGACTACTGGCTAGATAAGACTGACTTCCCATGGGTACTGTGGGTGGACTCAGACATTGTGCTTACAGCAGAGGCATTGGGCAAGGTATGGAAAGCCGCGGACCCAGTCAATCGTCCGGTGGTATGCGGCACCTACTTCATCTCTAAGCAGAACGAACAAGCGTTGATGGAACCATTCCCTGCGCTGTTCCACTTTACGGAGAACGACCACCAGATTCAGTACGTTCATCCTCTACCAGCTAATTCACTTGTCCAAGTAGGATGTGCTGGCTTTGGCTTCGTGCTTATGCACCGAAGCGCAGGTGAAAAAATGCGCAAGCACCACGGCAACCGTCCATTCTTTAACGAGACTGGTGTTGGCGAGCAGTTTGTATCAGAGGATATTAACTTCTTCCGTGCTATGAAAGAAGCTGGTGTCCCACTATGGGCACACACTGGCGCTACCGTCCAGCACATGAAGCGATTCTCCTTTGACCTAGAGTTCTACAAGCTGTATTGGAACAGCAAGCACCGCGACGAGCAAGACCGTCGTGAAGCAATGGCTGACCTAGATGATGCATGACCTGACAGGTGTGCCTGCCTTTGCCTGTATCTGCGGGTGCCGAGTCTTCCGACTCAATGTCATGTGGGACGAACAGACGCGGAGCATAGGTTGGTATGACTTACGCCAGCAGTGCAGGGAGTGCGGTACCTACACCACTGCACCTACACCAATCGACGATGAAGGGATGGACTGTGCCTAACTACGATTTCAAATGTAAGGTCTGCGGTTCTGTACAAGAAGTGTACAAATCTTTTGGTGACGACACCCTGCCTGTGTGTTGCGAACAGAGCATGGAGAAAGTATTCTATCCAACACCGGTGAAGTTTAATACCGGCGGCTTCTATAGCACAGGAGGATAATGTCTCACGAAGATTACTCAGCCTGTATTCAACCGACTGACATAGCCGATGAGTACTGGAAGAAAGATGCAGCTTGTGCTGGCATAGATACAGAGATGTTCTTTCCAGAGCAAGGTCATAACCCTGACGCAATGCTTATCAAGATGTGCAAGTCCTGCCCTGTGATGAACGAGTGTAGGGAGTATGCCCTGAAGTATAACCTCGAAGGGATTTGGGGTGGACTGGGACAGAGAGGCAGACTAAACTACAGACGCAGACAGAAAATCACCCACTGACATGGGTGATTTTACTGTAGCAGTACTGTACTGTACAGTAAGACACGCCATAGATTTCTGAATTGGTAAGGGGAAGACCAGTTCAGAAAACAAAAAAGAACCCCCCGACCTAGTAAAGATACTAGGAAGGGGGGTTTCTGGTCTCTATGGGGCTTATAGCCCCGATTAGAGGGTACTACGCGGCAGGTTTAGCAGCCTCTGCTGGAGCGTCTACGACCTTAGCAGCTGCTACAAGGGCAGGAGCTGGGTTCGGGAACTGGTCAGCAGGGTTAGCCCAGCGCAAGATAGGTGGGATGATTGAACCCACGCCAGCGGCAATGAGGTCATGTGGTGTGTGCTTGCCAAGGATGTACTCTGTAGCTACAGCGCCCACGAATACGTGAGCATAGGTAGCCAACACAGTCCATACCTTTGGTGAGATGTGAATGTTGCGCATATGTTCTTACTCCTTAAGGTAGTCTTCATAGCAATCTGGACAAAGATATGTCCAGCTCTTAATGTTATACGCTCCCATCCGCCGACAGCGGAAGCAGGAGGCTTTAAGATGAAGCTTGCGTGTGGGTCTTGATGAGTCCAAGGTAGGCATCCCAAGGGAAGTTGGTGCTCGGGTCGGTGTGTCCGCCAGCAATAGCCTTAGCTACGGTGATGTCGTGGTGTCCACAGATACCAGCCTTGCCAGCAAGGATGTCGGCTGGGGATAGCTTGACAACGGGGATACGGTAGCGAGTAGCAATCTCAGCTGCGAGCGCCGCTGATAGCTTTAGCTCTGCCTGTGAGTAGGCATCGTTCCATTGCTCTGCACTCTGGCTAGCAGAACCAGCATGCTCAATGGAAATAGACTGTTGGTTTAATGTGTAGTCATCCACTGCCCATGCAGTATCAAACTCAGAGACTGACTGGACTACCTGCTTGTCATCCACCATGTAGTGGGCGGATGCCTGCGGTGCCGTCTTGCCTGCAAACCAGCCAGCTACTTGCTTGGCTCGTCCTTCAGACTCAGGGGTTTCCATGGTGTGCACCACAATGAGATGTGGGATGTGACCATTGCGACCCTTGGTGTAGTTGGTTGCTTGGTAAAAAGGGTAAGTCATTCTTTGTCCTCGATGAGTTCTTCTAGGTGCTCAATCTCTTGCTTTTCTAGCTTGAGGATGTGGCGGATAATCTGTGCATCCCGCTTGGTCTGCCCAATCATGGCAATACCAATGATGAGTTCTACCGTTACCGCTAGCCACGAGGCTAGGTTCATCCAATGTACATAAGACTTGTCATCACCAAACCATGATGGCTTAATCCACCAGACCACAGTAGTCGCAGTCCATGCAATTACAAAGAACCAATTCCGAATCACGCTTTGTATTGTCCATGAAATCTGCTCGCTAAAGGTAAGGATGTCGCCGGTATCTGGGTGGATGTACTTACGCTTAAACATCCTGTCTCGCTTTCATTACCTCGACATCAGTCTTAATTAACTGTTGGTTCTCCATCAGGGCATCAACCTTGTTGATGAGCCCTGTCTTGCCATCGTTGTATAGTGCATACTCAATGCGGTTAGTTCGCTTGTCCATCTCACTGACGAGGTGCAGTAGCGGGGTAACCTGTTCGTTAATCACACGGTTGAGGTAGTGCTTAAAGACAAAAGATGCCCCAGCTAGTACGCCGGTCAAGACAAAAAAGTACGAGTAGACAATGGTGGCAGTGTTAACGTTCACGTGTTATACCGTTCTGACTGTGATAACGACAACCCCGCCAAAGTTTGTCAGCTTCTTATCTGGGGACATTTTGTTGACAAAGGTTAGTTCTTCAATCAAACACTGGCTAGTTTCTCCAGTGCGGAAGTCTTGCAGTGTGACCACGTCACCTGCTGCCTCTAGTGATTCCAGTGCAGCTAGCTTGTCGAAGGCACGACCTTCGTATCCAATGGTGCCGTTGTACTTGTCCGTCTCTACGTCGTAGCACAGTAGCGGTATCTTGATGATACGGGTACGAGGTGTAGCAGGCACAGCCTTGAGCTGGTAGCCTTTGAAAGTAGGTCCAGTTGTAGGGTCAGTAGCATCACGGTACAAGGTAAAGCGCAGGGCGATAGCATCCTGTGCTCCTGATGGGGAAGTAATGGTCACTTCAGGTGTACCAATGACGTTGTTGTACGACACGATGTTGTACTGGTTGCCTGCTGTATCTACTGTATAGATACTCATAGAACCCTTGGTAACACCAGCGGTGGTACCTGATGGCGCTATGCCATAGTCACCGCGTGCCACTACACGTTTGAAGTTCTTCTGTTCCAATGTGTTGTAGCGAATGTAACCAGTTTGTACAAAACCATCAGTCATCAGTTGAGTTGCCGACTGTATCCACAGCCCTTGGCTAGCTGGGGTGCCAGCATCCGTTGATGCAAGAAAAGTAAGTTGATTGGTGTTACCCAAGAACGCAATGTCGTAGGTAGTGCCGGGCAAGTTATCCGCTACTACATCTTGTGTCGTAGCAAAGCGGAGCGTGTCAATCTCATTGGATAAGTCAATGCGCCATGTACCTGCGTAGGTATCGGTGCCATCAGAGACTGCGCTACCAAACCAGACATAGGAATCACGGGCTGCAAAGCCGCGCACTGGCGTGGTAGTGTAGACCAACAGCGGACCGTAGGTAATGTAACCCGTGGCTTGGTCTACCTGTGCTACACGCGCACCCTTGTTGGTGCCAATGATGAGATACTCACCAAGGTGGGAATACATAGAGTAAATAACTTCACCTTGTGGTAGTTGCGCTGCCACAATACCTGAAGTAAGCACAGGCATGGTGCCTTGTGTGGTAAGAACAAACATGTAGATAGCAGAGTTAACGCCAGAGTAGCCAGCTGCATAGATAGCAGGACCAGCCTCTTCAATGTCTGTCCATATCCAGTTAGGATTTGGGTGGGTGTACACAGGGTAGTTAGAGTTAACCGTTACCGTACCTGTGTTGGTAGCGTAAGCAAGGTTGGTTCCTGTGTTAAAGACAGTAAAGCTGTTAGGTGCAGGCACACCCATGACCATGTAGTTACCATTGTAAACAGAACCGTTGGTACCAACGCTACTGATGGTGATGTGGTCATTGACAGAAATGGTGTGGTTAGTGCTGGTGACAATGGTAGCCGTGTTGGTTGTTGCGTCATTCTGTGTAGCTGTAATGGTAAAACTTGTTGCACTACCAGAGCTAACGGCAGGTAATTCATACAGCGCATTGTTGATACCAGCAACAAGGCGTTGCTTAGCCCAGTGCATAGCAGAAGAAGTTGTTACTGCTGGTACGGAGTACAGGGTAGTTGGGCTACCGCCAGCAAGCGGAACGGATTTAACGCTGGTTCCGTCTATGTAGTAGCAATAGGAGCCGTCCGTCGTGAACGAATAAACAGTGCTGCTTGGGCTAACCAGTGTGGTCTTGGTGCCGTTAGCTGCTACCTTGTAGATGTTGGTGTCCAACATAATGACATAGTCGCCATCACCGGTGGCATGGTATGCCTCAAGGTGAGTGGCTGCTGTAGTAGATGTACACAAGCTGGTGCTGTTAAGAAGTGTTACCTGTCCTTGGTTGAAGACATTTACACCATAGGAAATGTTGTAGCGGTACGAGTTAGATGCCAGCGTAGTAGAGAAGGGGTTGGCAAATGGGTCGTAGAAAGTAACGCCTTGACCAGCGTGGAAGCTGGACTGGCTACGAAGCCACCAGCCTGTGATGGACTGTTCGCCCGGGTCACGCTGTGTATCGAACTGGTTCTTACGGAACGGCGCAGTGCTGCGCTCGTATGCATGCTGGTCGCTAGCGTCGAGGATGAACGGAATGCCACCGATGGCTACATCGTAGTCAATGCCTGAGTTCTGCCAGATAGTTCCAGCAGTAATACCAAGGTCAACGGCAATAGCTTCGGATGCTCTACCTTCGGTAATGTCATAGCCGGACATCTATCCTCCTCAAAAGAAAACCCCAGCCGTTTGGTCTACTCGGTACGCCTAACGCCTAAGCCGAGTTTCAGGGACGGTTCTGGGGTAAATTGTTTATTTGTACTAATTTGTTAGTGCAGCTACTTCTTCGCCCGTCAAGCCAAGCGACTGCAACTTAGCCTGTGCGGCTAGCTTTGCATCTGCCTTAGCCTGGTCCGCAGCAGCTTTTGCCTGCGCGTCAGCAGCAGCTTGAGCTGCTTGCTGGTCGCGCTCTGCAATCTCGGCAGCAGTCAGAGCAATCTCTGTTACTTCGCCAGTAGCGCAGTTAACCTCGATACGAGTATCAGCCATTTGTTACTACCTCTTTCCAAGAAGTTGTTGGTTCATCCCATGAATACATCTTGCCGTCTG
>Ga0007819_1000059_pt1 | contig 36951 bp, 16 predicted proteins | sample CryBogCBE07Jul09_FD_71203 | JGI IMG/M metagenome (GOLD analysis project Ga0007819, IMG submission 71203) | Freshwater microbial communities from Crystal Bog, Wisconsin, USA - CBE07Jul09 | ecosystem: Environmental > Aquatic > Freshwater > Lake | place: Crystal Bog, Wisconsin, USA | collected... | reverse complement strand
ACCATTTACCGCATCGGTAGGCGTTGTTGCACTTATTGTAGTTGGGTTAATACTTTTAAATTGTGTGCCATCATAGACATTAAGATGTCCATTGGTTTTATCCCACCAGAGTTGACCTACAAGTGGAGAAAGCGGACTAACTGCACTCGCAAAATTTTCCATAAGATGAACGAAACTTTCTGAAATAGTTTCGCTGTAATTGGCATATCCGATGCCAACTAAACTTATGCTCGTAACAGTGTTAAGAGAACCATCATTAACGGTTGTTAGCAGTGCACCATCGGTGTGATAAACATTATAACTCATTCAAACCTTCCTAGTTTATTTATAGGAATTACTGAACGAGACGAATGCCCATACTGCTGTTTTGATAATCAATTACACCACTGCTATCAGCAGCAACGACTAATTGAATGGTATCACCAGCCGCACACTGTATGAAACCTGTTGCAGTCATTGGAATGATGGAACTATTTGCACCGCTACTAATATTTTTAGCACGAGCACTGATTCCTGTATCACTACCATTTTTCCACCAGTTCATTTGTTGTGTGGTTTCTGGACTATATCCTAAACTAATTACTGTACCTGTTACTTCATAAATGCCAGCAGCAGGACAAGTAAAGATACCAGTTGAAGCGTTAAAGTTAGTACCTATATTAATACTAACAGTGCTTGGAATCCATGTACCCGGAACTAGCAGACCACTGCCAGTAAAAACAGTTCCACTAGCACGGCCAGTACCTTGAACTATAGGATTATAACCAGCATTTACACGTCCATAAGCATCAACAGTGAATAGATTATTGCCACCAATTTGTACAATGAAACTATTTGTACCGCTAACACGATTTAAACCATCATTGGTAGTTTGTGGACCAATAGTAATCCATGCCATTTGGTCATAGAATTTTAATTGTTGGTTGGTGCTATCCCACCATAGATCATTTTGTTGTGCGACAGTTGGAGTTGTTGCACTAAACACAATGTTACTTAATGTTTGCCAATAAGGAGCAGTACTGCCACCACGATAATATTGCAATACATTGTTAAGACTATCATACCATAACTGACCTGTCAGTGCATAGGTTGGTGCAGTTGCATTTGCAAAGTTTTCCAACATGCTTACTAGGTTTTGGTTTAGTAACTCACCATATGTTGGAAAGTTCTTACCAATTAGTGTGATTGGCGCTGCAGTAGTATTAACTGTACCGTCTACAACCGTTGCTAACTGTGTTCCGTTTGTGTAATTGATATAAAATGACATTCGTTATACCTGCGATGTTAGGTTGGTTAGCGTTTGAACACGAATAGTATAATCAATTTGAATCAAACGATTTAAACTTTTTTGAATTGGATGGAAGATGACATGAGTAATAAGATTACCATTATCTACTGTGCTGCCATTCCATGCCTTAATACCAAGTTCATCAAATACAAATGTATCATTAAGGTTAGTAGTATTATCAAATGCTTGCTGTCCACTTGGCTCGCCATAATCTAGCGTACAAGTAATAAAGATATCACTATACACTGTACCAGCAGTATGACGAATTTCAATTTTATTTCTGGTAGGGTCAAGGTTATATGTGCTGTTGTTATCAACAACCTTGTAATAGGTTTGATTATAAAGCGAACTATTACTACCGCTAGTATTTGTTGGAAGATATGTAATAACACCCGTTGGGTCTACACTAGTTCCGCCATTGCCAAATGCCATTTCACTGATCCAACCTTGACCAACATTACCCATACTTTGTGCAAGTGACAAACTAAAATTTTCATAGTGAATTGCATTGCGCTTATTAACAAATACTTCACCACTAGTTGGGTCAAATATCTTCAGATGACCCTGTAATAGTACGCCACTTTGCTCGTTTGGTTTATTCATATCATTTTTCCTAGCGGATTTTTCCTGTATGTTATTTATTGGTTTTTTTACTGTTGATTTATTCATGTCGTACTTCTTATAAAGATTGCTTGTTGTGTATTGCTATTTTGTAATGATTCACCGATATTAGTAAACAACTTGCCTTGTTTAATAGTGGAACCAGCAGGCACTAATATTTGAGTATTATATCCATTAGTTATATAGGTATCAATTGGTGTCACGGTAAATGTATCCTGACTGTTCGGTATCTCTTGACTGCTGCTTGTATCTACCACTGTAGTGCCAGCAGTATAAAGATCACGAACACCAGTGCCAGCAGTTCCACGGCGAATATTTCCAAGTGCATCATTTACTATGTCAATATAACCATAGGTAATACGTTCGCCATCAATAAAGACTACACCAGCAGTATTAGTAGTTGGATCAGGAGTTTGTAACAATGCAGCATTATCAACATAAATCATATCATCGTCGTATGCAAGATCAGCCGCCAACTTAGTAGTATGTTGTGGAGTAACTGCATAATAACGAGTGTTATCATTTAAATCTTTAAAAGTTCTATACTCAATTGCATTATGTCTAGTATCACTGCCAAATATTCTAACAACAATAACGCCAGTTGGTGCAATGTTAAGATTATTATCCAACTGTACTCTAGTTGGTGTTGTTAATACAAAGTCATTATATGGTAGTAATTGATAACCGCCGCTTGTACCAGGTGCCTTGTACGTAATATAAATTTGATTAATATTAGTTACTGCATGTGGTAATGTAAAGTAGATAGCAGAGGTAAGATTATTTAATTCATTGTCAAATCCAAGATCATCAAGTCCAACACTATCAAAACCTGTATCAATAATAGTGTTATCACTTGTGCTGCCACTGAATATCTTGGTATACATATCCTGCGCATCATGATTACCCTGAGTAAGAATAGTAATTTTACTGTTATTTGGAATTACTAGATTCTGATTTAGTATTAGGGTATTACCACCATAGATTTTAAAATCACTATTACTACTATCACTAATTGTAATCTTGCTGTTTAAAATAGGTGGCACAGTAAATGTAATAACAGGAGGAACTGTATTAGTATTATCATGATAAACTGTATAATCAATGCCAATAGTTTGTGTTATATTGTTTACAATAACTGTTATTTCACCATTGGTTATTGCGCTAATCGGCTTTACATAACTGTTTGTCATACTATATACAGTAGTAATACCATCACCAACAAAATAAGTTTGCTGTGGTGGAATTAAACCATTACCATTTAACTTAACAATTGAATATGCACTAATAGGTTCAGCATAAATTTCAGGATTACTTAAAGTAAATGTATAATCTGCTGGATATACAGTGCTTGAACTAGTAAAGAACGTTTGTTCATACAATTCTTGATATGCACGATGACCAAGTGCTAGTGCATACAGATGAATCTGTATATAATCTAGGTTATTTGGTGCGGTATCAAAGCGAACTGCAAGAACATTTCTACCATTTTCTAATTTATTAACAAGTGTCCAATTTGAAACAGCAAAACCATTTACTTTTACATATGCTTGTTGAACATCGGTTAATACATTATCATCTAATTCAAAGTCTGTACGAACACCATCAGCAAAGAATGAGGTATCGGTAATTGGGTTAATACCGTTGCTACCAAACATTATCACATAGAAGAAAGTGTTAGGTGATACAGTATAATTCAAATTAATATATTCTTGAACCCAATCTACGGTATAATCTACACCGTCTGCAAGTGGTCCTTTAACTTTGTCGAGTACTACAAACTTTTCAATTCCACCGATTGGGAATGAAACACCAGTTGTAGCAACCGCATAATCAATAAAGTTTCCACTGTTGCTTGGCGCAGTGAATACTTTAATATCCATGCTATTACTTCCAAGCGGCAGTGTCTTTACACGAATATCAAGTGTATCAAATATTCTGCCAGGTATTAACTCTTCTGGAGCATGACTGCTATAGACATCAACGAATTGACCGCCGTCCACATTAATATCTTGTGGACGAAGACCAAGACCGCTATCCAAGAAGTCACTACGAATGTAGGTGTCTTCAGTTTGCGGACCATAAACATCAATAACATTTGCAGTATCGCTCGTGCTTAAGTCATATGCAATCTTATCATAGTTTAAAACATCATAGCCAGGTGTTTGATTAAAATCTGGACCCTTGACACCAACGCCACCATATTCCATACCTAACATAACTTGCGCAAGATCACGACCAGCCATGCCACTCTTTGGACTATAATATGCCCAAACACGATCTGCTGCATTGTCAAGCCATGCACCACTATAACTTGCTAGATTATTGCTATCAAATATAGCACCGCTTGTAAAGTCAACAGTAGCAATATAACTTACTTTATTGTAAATTACAATATCGTTAAGTGCATACTGAGTTTGCGGATACCAAACCTTAACAACTAGCAGAATAAACTTAGTAAAGTCAAATGTGCTGCCACTTGTATGGTCGGTTACAGTCTTATAAGGTTCGTGATTATATACTACAACTGTATTAACTGCATAATGAGTATTTGCTGCCCAATCTGCAATACTATTGCTGTATGTATAACGATCAAACTTAATGTGTGTATCAAATGTACGTGGTAAACCATTGCCAATAATAGGAATGATGATAGCACCTGTGCCTAAACCATGCACAACCGCACTCGCATTGGTATAATTTTTACCACTGTTTGTTACAACTACGCTAGAAATCATTCCACTAATAATAATAGGAGTGGCAGTTGCGCCATTTCCGTCGCCTAAAATCTCAACAGTGGTTGTTCCGCCGTATCCTGCACCACCATTAACAATATCTACACGCTCAACACCATAAAGATGATTAGCAACCCATGGTTGATAAACTGCCTGAGTAGTGAGTGCAGTAGTATCAAGCACATTGTTTAATTGTGGACTACGATACTTGCCACTAGTAGTGCTATAATATGGTTGCAAGTCAAAGTCAGTAGTATTTGTATGCGCAATTTCAATAGCATTGCTGTTATCGTATTTGGCAACATATTGCTTTAACTTTGTGTGGAATGGTTTAACTTCACTGAAGAAACTGGTTACAATAGTTTCAGGCTGTGGAAGATAAACTGGCAGTGGGTCAAGTCCACGAACACGATGATAAATGTCAACGAATGAAGTCTTCATCAACCAGTCAGTTTGCAGATGTTGAGTAGAGATAGTATCAATCATTAACTTAACAAGTGTTTTATAATCACTGCGATATTCACTTACCATCAACTTGTCTTTAATAATATCAAAGATATAACCAAATTCAATAGCACTATCTGCAGCATAGGCTACGTTTTCAAAACTACTGGTTTGCCAACCAAATCCGCTACTGTTAATATCATAAAGTTTTGCACTAAACTGTATTGTGGCATTTTGTTGTGCAAGAAGTTCAAGACCATTTGCATTTACAAGAACCCATTTCCAACCGCCATCTGTACTATTAATGATATAAATGATATCACCAACCAATAATGACAACTTAGTAATATCACTTTCGCTGGTTAACGTATACTTTGGTAGAATATTAGCATTGAATTTGCTACTATACCAATCACCATAACTCCAGTATGCATTAACATCATATGTTTGGACACGATAAACTTGCCAACTACGAACATTGGTTGTAGAATTTACTAATCTATACAGACCCCATCCACCAAGGGTAGAAATGCCCTGCGCAACAAGAACGCTATCACCAATAGAATATACATTTGTGTCAAGATATCCTAACTCAGTTGTATTTTGTACACGTGTTACATAAGAATCACTTAGCGGTTCTGCTTCCGCAATGTTAAGTGCTTCAATGGTTTGCTTGCGAACAAGTTTAATAGGATTGATTGTACAGAAATTGTTTACCTGTTCAATGAATAGTTTCTTTGCAGTCGTTGCATCACTGAATACACTCTGGCGAGGTCTAATAGCAGTGCCATAACGTTGAGCAATTGGTAATTTAACATCTGGAACTTGACGACCAGTGCTATCTTGCCCACGCAAACTATCATTAAGTTTGTTTAAGAACTCAACTGCAATGCCCAAATCTGTGCCATCATCAAATAACGTCCATTCACTATGAATCAATTGCGGCTTAATAGTATTCTTATATTCAATAACAATGTTTGTATCATTGGCGATAAGTGATTGCGCATTATAAAGAGCAAATGCACCTGTACTCATTACTGCAACAAATGGTGCAGCACTATTTCTTGGGAAAGCAATAGTGTTCTGTATTTCAAGTGCGCTTGGACGATTGTTATTATTGTTAGTGCTATTACGCACCCAGAAATAATACTTTGTTACGGCATAACCTGTACTCGGATCAACGATAACACGAGTGCTGTAAACATCATTTACAGTATAAAGTGGTGGAGTTAGTGGATGTGTAGTTGCATAATCTTTAGGCACAACATCACTTTCAACCCATTCATATACTACAACTGAACTTGCTGGAAACGCTAGTCCCCAGAAGTTAAATCTATCAAGGGTGCTTCCTTGTGTATTATCATAATACTTTATACTGTTAGTATCCCACCACAGTTTACCAACATGTTCACTGCCCCAATTATTCTTACGATCATAAGAGAAACTTACTGTGCTTGGAACATTACTATAAACTGCTGGATCATAATTGATAATATAATCAAGATATGTTTCACTGCTATTTGGCAGATAACCATGCTGTAGGTCAACAATAGGCAAATCAGCAATCAACTTGCTAGTAGTACTATTATAGATATAAGCACGTTCAATTAGTCTGCTATCAAAATCCTGTGGCTGACTACGAATAGTTTGCCATATTGGATTTGCGTTCTTGTTATAATAAACATACATCGCACCAGTTGGATTATTGAGAATATTTGCAGTTGGTGCACCCACCATAATAAAATTGCTAGAAATATCTACGCCACTTGCAAAACGCTCAAGTGAACTAGCAGTATTATGTGTAAGAATGGTGCCATAAACAAATGTGCCACTATCATTAACACTTTCTGTTGCACTTGGCACATATTCATAAAGATGAGCCGCACCACTGCGATATATTGTATCAATGAATCGTACACCACGACCATCAAAGCGTGTTAGCGCAGCATCAAATGTAGTAGTAATCTTGTTGTTGCTTAGTGTAGAACCAATTACAAGTGAAGTAGAATCAGGGTTAAGTGATAAACGTTCACCAAATCTCAGAGTATCTTGTGCTAACGGCGCATAAATTGTTTGTGCCAATTGCCATTGCGCAATTCCCATAGTTTCTAAAACACTGCCATACTCATCACGCAGATGCAAATTGCTGTGCGCAACTTGTGCATCGCTGTTTATTGTAATTGTTCCATCATTGTTTGAAACTGCAGTGATGCCTGGTATAGCAGCAGCATTAATAGTGCTTGCTACTTGATATACATTACTGTCAAAATAAATGGGATCATATGGCGGTCTAAATGTTTGACCAAATGTTACAAGGTAATCATTAATACGAATACTGCTATTTGCAGCAACAATAAAATTTGCGACTGTGCCAGTTACACTGCCATATTTCTTTGCTACATTAACATGCTTCCAAACAGAGCCGTTTCCACGTGAACCACTATTCCAACCAGGAGCACCTACGTATACTTCACTATTATTTGCAGAGATGCGTACTGTTTCACCATAATTACTGTCTACTTTTACAGTGTCAGTTTTTAAATTTGCAATAAGTGCAAATTGGTTTGTTTGTACACTGACCGTAGTATCAATTTGTGGATAACTGCTTAGTGTTACCTGATTTGTAGCATAGTTAAATGAAGCGGCTGTATCTATAATACCGTCTACACTTGCTATTGGGAAAGCAGTTAGATACGGAGTAGTAAGTGCCGCACTGTTTGCAAATGCGTTACTTAATTGGAAATTATTGACAGTGCCGCTTGCTACTAAATTTTCAATAGTGCGCTCATAGATATAAGTTAAACCACTGTTAGTAACATTGCTGTTTGTAATTGTACTATTTGGTGCACCGATTGCTACAATTCTGCCATCACTGTTAGTATTAACACTAAAACCAAACCCACTTGCTTGTGTGTCAGTTGTAATTATTCTGTTTACTTGGCGGAAATATGGTTCGTATACAAGATTAATTGCTGCTCCGCTTGCAGGCGCAGTATAAAACGCAACGTTGTCATTACCTGGATCACGATAGTAGTCTAACTCAGGAACTTGAATTACACCATTTACATAAACTTTAATGTCCTGTGAACGTAATCCTTGACCAAGGGCAGTAGCAGGATATGTAAATGTCTTACTGCTACCATCACCTACACGAGTAGTTGAACTTGCTGCAACATTTGCATATTGATAAACAAATACTTGATTATTAACTGGCTCACCAACATATAACCAATTACCATCCGTACTCATTGACATGCTAGTAGCAAATTTTGAACCTGGTGTTAAGTTACTGTAAATTGCAATACTACTATTTGCTGCAAGTGTCACACTGGCAACTGCTAAGTTTGTAGTTAACCCAAAATAATTAAATTGAGGACCAGTGCCAATATTAGCAATTTTTGTTCCACTTGGAATACCGCCGCCGCCAATACCCATGCCTGCGGCAAAGTTTGATAGACTTGTTGCATTTGGAACCAATACATATGCGTTGCTTTGTGTGAAACCTGCACTTTGAACAACAGCGTTATCATAATGTATAATTTGTGTAACTGCGATTGACTGACTATTTGCAGTTGCAATATAGATAGAACCATAGTTTCCACCCGTCGCAGCAATTGCAGCAATGTTATTATTATTAATATCTACAGAAGAACCAAAACTACGGATGCGACTATCTGGTGATAGACTTGCTACTTCTTGCCATACATTTTGTTGGTTCTTTCCATAAACAAATACTTCACCAGTAGTATTCTTACTGCTAGCACCAACGATTGCTACATTTTGATTCTTGTTAATCTTGATACTAGTACCAAAATTATCGGTATTAGTTGTAAAAACAGGACTCTTTGTTTCATATAACGGATAGTTAGGTGTATTTTGCAGAACTTGATAACCACTTGGACCATTATCAATGTAAATTATTTCACCGTTGCTCCATCCACGTGCAGGAGTATATGCGCCAAAATCACGTACTGTGCTATAACGAACATTAACAAGTTTGAATACTTGTGCTTTTAACACGCCACTAGACACACTTGTATTGTTGGTAACCTTTACAGAGAATACATTGCCACCAACACGACTCACACGGTAAAAACCACTCAAGTCACTAATATTACTGCCACCAACATTGCTTAGTCTTGCACCTTTTAGCATGACATAATCTAGCACAGCAAATCCGTGTGCGACATTAGTAGTAAATGTTAGTTCAGTTGGACTAGTCTGGTTTACATTTGTAACATACGCAGTACTAGTTTGTGTTAAACGATATACGCCCCATTGATTTGAACTATCGGCCGCAATCCAAATTTTACTGCTTTCACCAAGAACACCATTTAGATTACTGATATTATAAATCTTAGAGATATCATAGGTTGTTAGTGCAACATCATTGGTACTTACTGGACCAGCATATGGAATAAGCGTATTGATATTTTCTGTCTTGGCAAATAAATCTGTGCGATAAGTGTTTGGCGCAAGCAATAAATCTTGTGGCTTTACACTGTTATAAGTTGTATTACGTGCATCATTCTTACTAATGAACTCAAATAGATACTGGTTATTAATAGCAGTGCTATTGCCAATATTAAACTCAAGTTTGTCTACATTTGAAGTGCCACCATAGTTACCTAATTTTAACGCCCACTGTTCAACAAGTGTAATATCACTATCGATACGACTTTGTTTATTACGTAAGAATGCATTAACAACAGCCTGTGTACCTTTTTGAGCAATCATACCCAAATAGAATTTATACTGAGTGGTACGATCTAATCCAAGGTCAGTTAAGTATTGACGATCTTGGAAACCTGTTGCATGCTTGCTTTGAATATCAGCACTTGTATTAAGGTCTGCTTCATCTGGATTATAGAAGTTCGTAAACTGCGCTGCGCCACTTGCCATATTTGGAATAAGTTGCTTGCTCAGTAAATTACCATTTATCTCATACCAATCAGTTGCAACAAACTTAGGCTTGCCAGGTATAAAATTCTGTGCGGCATAATATTTGTTCTTAAAAAGAACAATATCACCAGTATAATAATCGGTATAACTATACCATATATCAATATCGCTATAATTGATAAGGAAACCTGGCGCATAGAAACTGCCATTCCAACCCTGTGTTTTAGTTCCATCAAGGCGTAAACGATACTGACGACTGCCTACTTGCTCATCATACAGAATATCATTGAATACTGTGCTATTATCAAATACAATACTGTGTTCATACTGCACAACAATAAGGTCAATAAGATGAATACCTTTTTGAGTATCTTTCAGTTCAACAGTGAATGTATTATCGCTACGATAAACACGATAGTCACGACCTGTTAAAACTGCACCATCACTATTGATAATCTTGGTTAGGTTATGATCGTTACTGATAGTATCAACAATACCATATGGACTACTAAATGTAATATTGGTTCCAGCAGGTGTAAGTGAAATAACTGTATTATCACCCCACTGTTGCTGATTCCAGAATAAAAATTCTTTTGCAGCAAGTGACCAATCGCTTATTGTGGCATTATCTGCAAGAGTTGTATCAAATACAAATCCACTATTAGTAAGGTATCTTCCATAACTTATTAAGAAATCTACAACCTGTTGCTCAGTAGCAAATATAGTGCCATAAGCAAAACTTATAATACTATTTTGTGCATCACGATAAACAATTGCAGTGCTATTGCCTGCTGAAATACCATAGTTATTTGAGTTAATAACACTTGGGATAGCCAAGAAATATGGACGTTCTTTATCAAATCCGCTAACCTGATATCCAGTATTTGTTTTTTGAACAACAACTGCACTGTATACTGCACGAGCAACTGGTGCACTTTTGGTTACTTTAATCTGATAATTTTCTTGTGGAATTAATACACTTGTATTGGTGCTTTGTGGACTTACTTGATCAGCAACAACTGTAATATAACTCTTGTCAGTATAACCACTAAGTTTGTATACTAAGTTAAATGTACTATTGTTGGCTACATCAATCCAATTTCGTTGTGTATCTAAATTATTTGAGATTAATAGTTCACGAATGAATACATTTAATCCAGGTATATATTGGTCAGCACCAGTTACCGCATAGTTAAACACACGATTATTGGATACAGTGTTAATAATTTGGTTAAGGTTGCTGTTGTAAACAACATCATGTGTATTATACTTTAGTGCGCAATATTCTGCTGGTCTAGCCAAACACCAAGCAACTTGTGTAGCAAATGGATAAGCACTGCTACGACGCCAAGTAGTTTCTGCTGGACTTTGATCGCCAACACGCCATGCACCAGCAGCCGCATTTGCATCAAAACTGCGCAACACTGTTAGGTTTGGCGGAAGTAGGTTACCATGCTCATCAGTTGGGATAATGCGACTTAAACCAGGTCTGCTGTAACGATAGTTAATATAACTTTTATTTGGTGCGCCATTGTAAACTAAGCCTAGTTCAAGATCACTCCACATCGTGGTATTTTGATTACTATATGGGCCAGGTCCATATTTGTTTTGCCACCACACAGGTTCACTTGTAAAGCCAATCATTTCCCATGGAGCAGTGTGTGGACGATCAGTATCATAAAAATAATTGTAGATACCACGCCAGTAACCAGGCACAGTATCACCAAATATTTTGTCTGTGCCACTGCTATAGTTAAAACTAAAAAGATTATTGCTAGTAGTACTATTAGTAAAGATATCAACGTTATTTTGCGTGCTCCATGTAAGGAAACTGCTGCTTAACAACTGTGTCCATTCTGCAAAACTATAATCAGTTTTACGGAAAGCACCTGGTTGCACACTTATTAAATCATAATCACTGTTATTTTGATATTCTACTGCAATATTATTATAAACACGCTTTTCATATTCTAATAGAATATTATCACGGTAATCACCGTATGCAACATTATAACTGCCATCATGCCCTACTACTACAGTTTGTGGACCACTGGCATATGTGTTATCTACTGTAATCTGTGGCTTAAACTTAGGATAAAGTCCAAGTTTTGAAGGAGTAGGTGGCACATTGCAGCCAAGAGTGCTACTATACTCATAGACATCAAGTGTATCCAAACGTGCGATAGTAAGAGAACTGGATAGCGATACTGTGAAATTAGTAATAGTATAATCAAAACCATTGACGAGCAATACGCCATTTAAGTATACTAGCGCAGCAATATAACTGGTTGGCTTTGTAGAAAAATTAGTAGTTAGGTTAAAGTTTCTATAAGTTGTATCTTGTATAGTATAGGTATTCTTAACATAATTGTTACCACCAGCAATCATATCGCTATAGTAAAAATTATTTGCACTATTGGCAGTAAGATTAAAATCTGCTAAAATAGTATCTAAACACGCACGATAGTCGCCCGTATTACCAAATTGCTTTGTATTGATTGCATCTAATAATTGGTTTTTAAAGTTTTGATAACTCTGACTGGCAAAGTTGATTGCACGAACAGGATCAACATCTGGGTTAGAAAATAACAACGCAGCAGGACGCATACTTGCGCTATGTTGTAGCAGTTTTCCGCCAACATTATTATACTTAATATCACGGAAGTTATTACTACCAGCAGGTGGTCCAATTAAATCTAGGCTATTATTACCAATTTCAATAAGATGATTACGAACTTGACCAAGTGTAATTGTAGCAAATTCAGTGTTCTCACTATTGTTAGTAAGGTTTCTTGGCATAGTATACAATTGTTTATATACGGAACTAATGCCATTAATCTTAACGAACAGTCTATCACCTTCATTTAAGTTATTACTTAAATTTAAAATAGTAGTAGTTGCATTAGTAGTAATATTATAAGTGCCACTTGATTGCAGTACGCCATTAATGCTTACAAATAGATTTCTTTCATAATAACTGTTATTGTATACCACGTTCAAGTCAAAATTATTAAAACTTACCGCAGTTGCTGTAAATGTTTTAGTAATATGCTGCTTACTCTTATCACTTACTTCTGTCCAACCATTTGCAAAAGTATAATTATTCCAACCAACAATAAAAGGTGCATAACCACTGTTAATGTTTACAACAGTATCAATCTGATTTAAGTTGTAGTTAAATGTATCACTTACATAGTAATTTGAAAAAACAATATCACCAAGATTGCCAATACTTTGATATTTTAAACTAAAACCAAGTTCACTATCACGAGCACCGTTACCGATTGTATAACCAAATAGTTGACTGCCCTTAAAGTTACTACTTGGATAAGAAGCAGTATCACCTAGTAAAAAACCATTGCTATCTACAATATCAAATAGTGGAAACTGTGGTCTGCTGTTACGAATTTGTGCAGTGTTCCACACACCATCTACATAATAGAACATGTTTCCTTGATTGTTTATTCCATCTAGAGCAACAATAGCTTCACCGTTTTGAACGGTTTTATATGGTATAAGATTAATTTGATCAGCAGTATTATTAAATTGAATATATGTGCCACTAGGTATGACATTTTTTAATTTACTACTAATATAAACAATATTATTACTCGAATCTATCTTAGTAATAGTTGTATTTGGATAGAATGGATTACTATCTGAGATTAAAGACCAACGTGTGTTATTTGGTGGAGAAATACCAAATGTATTAAAAGAAACCGTAACTCCCGTTCCGTCTCCAGTTACAGCATTGCTTAAAGTAATAGTATTTGTATCTGTATTAATGTTTTTTACTATTGTACCAACAGGAATACGGCTGCTATTTCCTGTAGGAATATTTGTTTCAAATACAGCTTGTCCCGTTACAATTCCAAATGTACTAGCAACTGTTATGGTATTACTGTTGTTTGTTAGCGTAGCAGTAGTTGGCACAACGCTTGTGTCTACGATAGTAAATGCTACATTCACGGCAGAGCCACTAGAAGATGCGTTATTGCTCAGTGTTACAGTTGTACCAGAAACATTAGTAACAACAGTTCCAAAAGGAACATATGTATCTAGTACATTAATCGGTTGTCCAATAGTAATACCCGTGGCGCTAGCTACCGTAATGTTATTGCTTGAAGCGGTAAAGGTTGCTGTAGTTGCTATAGAACCTTGAATTGCAGTAGCACGATATGTATTATTTTTAAATGTTACATAATCACCAGTATTATAAACTGTACTATTATTATAAGGATTACTTCCATAGATATAACTATTATTAAGAACAATTCCAGCAACTGCTTGACCAATACGCAAATTTGTAGTATCATTGATATAAAGTTGACTGGTGCCATCAGAACTATATGCATAGGTAATAACATTATAAACAGCCGTGGCTCTTGTTTTAACAGTTTGAACCTGATATATGGTATTACGAACCGTTGGATTAGCATCGTTCTTGAACAACACAGTAAAGCCATTTTGTAACTGAATACCATCAGTTATGAATACGCCATTGTTCTGTAGCGCATAGTTATTAAAACCTTCTACTTGTGCAAAGGCATTGGTGATTGTGCTGTCCACAACAGTAACAGGACCAGCATAAGAGGTACCATGACTATAAAGTTTAAAGTCAGGTAGAAACTCTACAATAGGACGCTTTGCCTGGTAATTTGCATCAAATTCAAATGTTTGATTAGTTACATTTGCTGCATATTGTAGCACATCACGATGGAACCAACGGTTATTTCGACTCCAACTATTGCCATCTATGCTGCTACGGTTAATGGTAATATAATCTTTTTGAGTAGGATTGTTTGTGTTACCATCATATCCACCCGCATCATATCCTTCGCCGTTACCAAAGAAACCACCACTGGCGGCATTAATTGTTTCTGGTGTTACTAAATCAGCAAATTTAACAAGTCTAATAGCATTACCTACGCCTTCAACGATATATTCATTGCCGTAATAACCGCCAGGGGTTACTAGTCCAATAAATTTTACCTTTAAACCACTAGTAAATTGCACACCGTTTGGACTTGTATAATGGTCACGACCAATGATATCATTAACATTAAGAACGCTTTTTGGGTCTGGATCAATAAGTCTGATTTGACCATAAATGTTTGGGTTATTTTGATCTACATAATAAAGTGTGTCAAGTAACGCACTGATAGTAGGAAACTGTTGAAAGTAACCACTACTATTTTTATAACAGAATGTATGACCATACTGTTGACCTTGGGTAACAAAAGTTTTGTAATTGTTTGGCCAAGTGGTAATAAAAGTTAACTTCATAGTACGGTCTGGCTGAACATTAACTTGCCAGATACCGCTACGTTGTGCAAGTGCTACGCCATCCCATGTGTCATCAAATGGAACATTGATATAGATATACTTGCCGTCAAATGCACGAACACCATCAAACCCATTGGTTTGAATAAATGTATCATAGTTTACGCCTTGTATTTGATTATAAGGCACATCTACAATCATGTCAATGTTTTGTATGGCAGGCAGATTAATTAACTGATCCTGCGCAGTTTTTTGTGGCACGTTAAACGTAACTGTACCGAAATCGTTGCCATTATTAACAACACCTAGCACATCACGAGTTGAAATATTGTTTTGAATGCTACTTGTACCACTTGTTCCAATTTCTGTTTGAATCCAGAATGGAAATCCAAGTTGACCAAGATGAAAGTTATAATGACCACCACGAACAAGCGTAAGTGTTGGGTTAACCGCATTTGAATAACCTTCAATGGTATAACCACTTCGACCGATAGCAGCACTTTGTTGCTCAGTTTGATTATTTGCGGTATAACTTACACGAGTAACATAATAATCATTTTGAATGGCGGTGCCGCCTGCAGTGACATCTACACTTAGTGGACCATTTGGAACCCAGTAGTATTGACGATAGTTTGTAAGTTTATCTAAGTCAACAAAGCCATTATAGTTATAATAACGATTTGTAAACATGCGTTGATGATTATTATTAATACCACCATCACTTACTACTTGGTTAAGCAAATCAGGATAGTTATAAACATTGTCAATCTTATAGGTATTACTATTAACCGCACGTTTCTTAATAACAACGCCAGGTTCTAACTGATAAAACTGTGCATAAGGATCATTTTCAGTGATATAATAATCTTTGCTATTAAACACACTGCTTTGATCTTGTTGACCAATATAACCATATACTTTTTTAAGTGCTGGTTCTTGAATCAATTGGTCTAGTGTGGCATTTAAAAAACGATTATTACTACTTGTTTGAAAAACCTGTGGTAAAAACTTACTACTCTTACGCTTTGCCATACTATTAGTATCCTACTGAACTTTGACCAATGCCAGCCGCATTAATACCGGCTAACACGCCTTGTACAATTTGTACATTATCAACGGTAGCCGCACTTAAAAATATCTCATTTGGTTGGCAACGAATTTCATATAGGCTACCAAAGGTTGCAGTAGTATCTACTGGAACCAGAACAATACTACTAATATATCCACTCAGTTGCTGATGCAAGTAAGAAGATAGTTCACTAAAATAAAATGTATCACCGAAGTCCCAATTATCTAACACGAAATAAGCATTGATAGCATCTACCACACGGCTTTTAATTTCAGTATCACTTAGGGTAGTGCTTGGACTTTTAATAACTTGGAAGTTAGCACGTAAACTACTTACTGCCTTTGCTCCAAATAGCAACTTATAAACGCCAGCATTTAAGATCATTTCATCGCTTATCATCTTGTATGTAAACAAATTGCTGTAACTGTTATTAAGAGTTACGCTGTCTAAGTCTGCTGGTTTTTGTACTGTATTAGTGTTATCTAACACATAGTTGCGATAACTTTCATCATAACTGCGTGTAAGAATATAGGTGTCAATCAGATTTGTAGCAGCAGGATCAATACGGCGAGTATTCTCGGCATTGTGCTGATATTCAAATATTAAATTTTGACGACCATAATAGTTAAGATAATTGGTGCTTACATCCACAACTGTTGCTACGCCGTTAATACTTTGAATTTGATAAAATGCATTATCGTTAACACAAAAGAATAAACTATTAGTTGGGAAATTATTACGAACCGCATTTAACGCAATCTTAGTAGGATATAGGGTGCTTATTCCACCAGTTGGAACCAAAGCATAACGCACTAAATTATCGCTATCAATATATTTCTTATAGAAAATAGTAGTAGCGGTTGTATTAACTTCACTGAAAATTAACGGGTCAGTTGGCAATCCACTCGTGCTACTAACAGGGTAAGTTACTAGCACACGAGTGCTGTCAGTATATCCGTCACTTAGCACAACATTCTTATAAATGTTTAAGTTAGTATCATTTGCAATGCCATTTATGTTTAGTACACGAACATTGTCTTTAACCAAACTGTTGGTAGCAGCATCATACACAGCATTTGGATTGCTATTGATGAAACTTACCTGAGTACTGCTGCCGAACACATAATTTAATTGACGATAAGTTACTGTATATTTTACACCATCGGTATTAAACTTCAACAACCAACTGCTATCACTGTTAGTGTATTGGCTTGCTAGATTAAAATTACCAGTATTGTCAACTTTAGAAATATCAATCTTTACCCATGGGTCATTTACACCAGAGGTTTGTGTATAATCATAAACTAGTGCAAACTCAGTTTTGTTTAGAATATAACCTACCATACTATTGATAGTGTTATATTGAAATACTGTTGCTAATTCTGCATAGGCTTCGGTTATAATAGCATTACTCGGAATGTTTTCACTTAAGGTAACTGCACCAATATTACGACCAGCAACAAGTACGGTACTTGCACCAGTGCCACTAACACTTTGAATACTTGCCCAAATAACAGTACGGTCAGTAGATATCTGTGGAGTTCCAGTAATAAGAGTATTGGTTGCATCAAAGTACTGACCACTTGGTGCGCTAAATTTAATTAACGTTCCTACACGCAGATATTTTCTGCTATCAGTTTGACTGTTACCAATTTGAACTGGAGTTTTGGTAGTATCTGCTGTGTTTAAAAAGAAACCTGTGCAAGTAGTAGTATCATTTGTGCTGCGAGACCAAATAGTAGGATTGATCGCATTTATTTTAATAGTAGGAAAATTTTCATAATAAAAATGGCGTAATGGATAATCAGCCAAAATTGGCTGAATAATATTATTAATTACATTGATAATATCATTTCGGCTGTTATATGTAAAATCAAAAGTCTGTGTGAATGTATCTTTATAAAATACACCATCCTTTGCATAAAGATCAGTAGAGGTATACTTTCCAGTTGGATCAGTAATATCTAAACCACGAGACACGCCGCTTGCAAAACGATTGACACTCTTTACCTTAACAATATCGCTGAAACTTGTGTAAGGGAAAATATTATAATCTTCGCCATTTACCATACGATTTTGTGTGTAATAAGCCTGTGGTGCTTTCTGCTTAATTTCGTTTGTAAGATCACGACGTGAACTATTGCTTACTGTGTATTGCAGTGAGCAGTTTAATGTTAGTGTTTCGGTTTGACCATTCTTATTAATATAAGGAATTGCCACACTGATATTAGCCATATCACTAGGTGAAATACGATAGGTTAAACCATTGGCTACACGATAATAAGCACGATAATTGCCAAGTGGAATCTCGGCAAAACTATCATCACCAAATATCAAATCAATCTGGTCATTAATACGTGTGTTAACACTATAAAGAGTGCGAATACCACGAGCAGTACTATTATAGATAGCATTGCTACCACTGGTGCTTGCTACCTGTGTCCATTGTGTTCCAATTGTGCCATTGGCAATTTCATACATCCACACATCATTATTGTTAACATTTTCACTGTTTATAGAGAAAATACGATTGGCTACTTTGTCGGTGAGCGTGAAATCAATAGAATTTAACACACCTTGCTTAAAGAATAAGAAAAATCCAGTATTTGCACTGCTGTTGCCACGACTATCATTCTGATAAATTAATCCAAACTGACCACGTGTACCAGGATCATACTCGCTAATAGTATCAGTAGTTAAAATATTTGCACTTACAATTTCAAAGTTAGTGTTTACTGAACCAACATTACTGCTGAAACCAAAGATAGGTAAAATAGTATTTGGAACAGATAGATTATACTGCTCAGTACGAATACCATTAATTGTTTTACTAGCATAAGGCTTACCAATCTTCTGACTGCTGTTTATTGCAGCATTCATAATCTGAGAAAATTGAGTTACCCAATTAGCATTATTGGCATCATTCCATGCAATAGCAGTTCTAGCAAGATTGTTACCATTAATATCAATAATACTTTCTGTAGTAGTTACAGAGTTTACTTTTAAGAAACCACTGGCACTGCGATTACGATTTGGAACATAATTTAATTGTTTTACTAGTTTCAGGACGCTATCACGGCGTTCTGCAGTTTCCAAGAAGTTTTCACGAGCATTTAAATCTGTGCGGAATGCTACGCTTTGTGCAGTAAATGCAATAAGATCAAGTAACGCAACATATTCACTGCTTTCAATAAAGTCATTGAAGTCTTCTGCGTAGTATGTTTTAACATAATCAACCATAACCTTGCGTAGTGTCTCAAAGTCATAACTTTGAAAATCAGCATTGGAGAAAGTTGTATAAATCTTCTTCCAATCTTCGGTAGCAAATATATTGGTTTGACGTGTATTAGTTGCCATTGGTACTCTCTATCACATATTATTTATTTGAAAAATTAACTGCGCATATTAAAGCACATACAGTTTTTGACTGGTGTTATCAAATAGAACATTAAGTGCCGCAAGTTTGTTATCAGTGGCAAAACGTAGTTGAAAATTTAATACCAAACCACGACCATCAGGACTTTCTTGTACAATAGTTTGGCTTACCACATTAAAACGTGGGTCATAGGCAATAATACGGTCAATATCTTGTTTAATCTCTGCTTTTAATGCAGGCGTTAGTGGGTCAAACAATCGGTTCCAAATAATGCAACCAAAGTTTGGGTTATGTAATTTTTCACCTTTACGAATTTGTAAATGATTCAACAAATCTTGAACGATGAGATCATTATCAGTGATCCCAAATGGTCCAAATGTTCTATTAACTGAGGAATAACCTTTATACAGTGCCATATTAATATTTACCCATTAGCAACTACCAGCACTTGGACCAGTTGCAGCACTACCCTGTGGTGTATCACTGCCGCCTGTTGCGCCACCGCTGCCTGGTGCTGGTGTTGTTCCTGTTACTGGTGCAGGTTTTTCTATTGGCAAGTATGAGTTATCAGTTGTAGGCGGAGTAACCGATGCAGTTGGCGGCGGAGAATATGGATCACTATAACCACCACCAAGTGTTCCTTCTCCAATACGAGGATCACCGACAGGATATACAGATGGTGAAGGATTGTAAGGAGTGTTTTGATTTACAATCAATGCCTGTGGTGGCGCATCTGGTGATTGTAGTCCTAAGTTAGGTGGCGGTGGATTCTGTGCCGAACCAGTGGTTCCAACGTCTGGTGTAGTATATACCACATCACGGCTTGGTATTCCACCATCATCATATGTTGCGCCAGCCTGATAACCGCCAACATTATTTGTTGCAACTGTATTTGGTGCTGGCGCTCTATAATCTGCAACTGAATCTGGAACAACAGTAGTAATCGACGGTGCTGATGAATTATAATCTTCGATTGATTTTAATCCTTCAGGAGTTATTGATGCAATATCACTTGGACTCTTGCCATCAGCCGTTAACTGAATAATTGTGCTTGGTTGAATAACAATACTATTACCAGCACTATCTTTACCAACATATACGGTTTGACCGCTATTTGCATAAGTTACTTGTTCTAAACCAGGTATTTGTGGATTTGAATTTTGATTTGAATAACCCGCATTACTATATGTTGTTACAGGTCCACCAGTTCCCGGCAATCCACGCCCAAATTGACCGCTTGTATTATCTGCATTTGACGGATCACTCAAGTTAAGTGAAGCCAAATCTTGTTGTTGTTGCAACTGTTGTGTAGCACTGACAGTTCCTGTTGCATCACCTGGTTGTTTGTCAAGCAGTGGATTTGTGGCAATAATGGTATCACGTTGACTTTGGGCGGTTACAACACTATTATTTGCTGCGGCTGCATCATTTTGGAAAGCAGCAGTTCGTGGATCATTTGGTCCAAATGTTTGCAGCGCACTTGTATATTTGGCATTTGCAGCATCAGCATTGGCTTGTGCAATGGCAACATTTGTTTGTGCAGCATCTACTTGTTGATTAGGTGTTGGACCAGGTGTGGCAATATCTGTAGTTTGTGCCTGTGTTCCAACATATTGCGCACGCAACTCAGCACGTTGTTGTGGATCAAGTGAGCCATAGTTGACATTCAAATCGGCTGGTCTTGAAATAGGTAGCGGAATCCTACCAGGACTTGCAGCATCTACCTTAGAAGTAGCATCCACAAAAGTACCGCCGTTTGCTAATAGTTTTTCTGCATCCTGACGACTTGCAGCCTGATTAGGATCAACTTCGACAAAGCCAAAACTACCTTGCTGTCCGCTAGTTGGAGACTGTCCGTTACCACGAAGTGCATCGTTTAATATATTACCAACTGCATTACCAGCCGCTCCGATTGCACGATTGATCAGATTATTTTTTACATTATTTACAACATTACCAAGTAAACTACCACCACCATTTTGTAGTGTAGGACTATTTGGTGATACAAAGCCACTTGGTGTCGAACCATTGTTCCAAGGAGCATTTGGCGCAATATTCTGTGTAAATGCACTTGGAGATAAACCAATACTTTCTGCACAGCCTGTTACTACTTGGTCATAGGTATAAATTATTCTGCCTTGAATCTGACGGATAACCACTGTCACCCACGCAATTCTTGTTTGTGGATCAGCAAGATATACATAATCGGTTGGATTTATGCCACTATTGTTCTGCACAAATCTAGCAAAACTCACAACAGTGTTTGATGTAAGACTGTTACTTTGTAAATAATTTGCAATCAACTGTATGGCAGTAATAGGTGTGGCAGTAGCATAACTGTCAAACAGTGATATCAGCGCAGCAATACCATCTTCTGGTTTGGTGTAAACTGCAAGACCATTTGCAAATCCAACCGCAAACTTATCATTAGCACTGTATTGCAAGTTGCCTGGATTGTTTTGTAACTCGCCCACGCTATAATTTTGATTAGTAAATTGTCCATTTACATTATTACCAATATCGATTGCACCACCATTACCATGTGTAATATTTTGTAATAGGCTTTGAGTTGCAAAGTTTGCAATAGTTGCTACTGGATTTGGTACCTGTGGAATGTATTGTGCAAATGCACTACTTTGACCACCCACACCACCTTGCATACCATTATTATAAGTGGTTGGTGGAACATTGTTTGTCATTGGACCATAGCCATAAGGAATATCATTACTGCCATAGTTATTTGTGGCACCATATGGTCCACTACTTGTGCTTAGACCTTGTGCCACGCCGTAACTTGGTTGTGATTGTGGGTTTGCTACGCCGCCAGTAGTTGACGGCGCATTTTCAGTAGCACCATTGGTAAATGAATTTAGTGTTTGGTTAGGACCAGGTCCACCGCCCTTTGGAGTGCTGCGATTAAATGGTTCATGAGTAGGCATATTCTTTGGAGGAGTTGCACCACCTGCTTCTTGTGCAGGCGTTACGCCAACAGTATTCAATGTAATACACAATGCACGAGCATCAAGGTGTCCGTTACTCTTAAATTGTAAACAAGTATCGCCAGTAACATATGTGCTTTTACCTTTCAAGTGTAAACTCATTGCACCAGTTACTTTTGTACTGCCACTACCTTTTAAATTTAAATCTTTGCCTTCAATATTAACATTGGTATCACTTTTTATATTAATATCTTCTCTGGCATGCATACTAATGCCGCCTTCAGTTTCTAAATTGAAACCAGCCTTGGCAGTGATATTCATGGTACTTTGACCAAATACATTGATGTCACCTTGCGATGTCATTTCAATCCATGCTGTGCCTTTAGAATTGATAATATAAATGAAATCTTTGGTATCATTCATTGTTATCATATGTCCAGCAGCAGTTCTAAACCGCATCTGCGCATTGCTGCCTTTGTAATCACCATCATCCATTACTAAGGTATGACCGCCTTTACGTCCAGCAACGCCTAGTACAGGGTCTTCGCTTATCGGCTGACCTGGTGTAGAAATACCAAATACACTGCTTGGTGTTTCACGAAATGCTGAACTAGTGCCTGGTCCACGGTCTGGGTCTTTTAAGATACCTTGTGCAGTCCATGTTGCTTCTTGGTCTTTGTGAACCAATCGTGGTGCCTTGGCAAAGTTGGTTAAATCACCGCTTGGTCCACTCTGTGCTGCAAGTGGATCAACATATAAATCAACAACAGGAGAAGGTAAACTGCCATCAATCGGTGCACTTATCGCAGGCAACATATGTAACGCAGGCCATTGTGGAACGCAACCAATCCAATAACCACGTGCAGGATCGCCGTTAACAAAGATACAAATAACATCTACACCAACATCAGGTGGAACAAACCACATGCCATAACTGTGTGGAGAATGAGTATAATCGCTTGTACTACTTTGCTGTGGTGTTACTCCATAAAAAGGTGTGCTATATGCCACACTGCGCCAACTACGATCATCATTTGGATCACCGCCAAGTTCTGGAATCCATACCTGTAGTCTACCACTGCGTAAGATATCTGTATTTGCTTTCACTGTTCCAATAAAAGGACCAGGCGCAATATGTACACCATCTGCCTTAGAATGGTCAAACATCTTTGCTGTTTTACTACTGCCTTGTCGGTTTAATGGATCAGCCATGTGTCATTTCTCTTTTATTGTGTTCCCGCATCTTCAGTCGGAGATGCATTAGGGTTAGTTCTAAATTGGGTGGCACTTGCACCACTTGAATCTTGTGGTACATATGAATATGTACCTGTTACTGGATTATATATTTTTTTAGTAGTAGTGTCTTGTACACTTCCTACATTTTTAAGTGTATTCATTTGCACTACATCTGGATTTGCGGGCGGATTTGGAATAGTAGTACTATCTGGTGCTGCAGTTCCATTTGTTGCTGGTTCTACTGGTGCATTTTCATTTGCTCCACGTGTTGCCGCATTAACAGTTTGTGATGGAATGCTGTCAGTTCTTGCAGCAGGTGCCTTGGGCGCAGTTTGATTACGAACACGCACATTTTTTAACTTCTGTGTGAACTTGCCGCCATTAAAATTACTTTTTACTGCTATAACATGATAAATTCCACTGAACTGACTGTATTTGCCACCACTGTTAAACAATCCGCTTGTATTATCATAATCGCTATCTGGTGTTGCAAAGTAAAAGTTAAAATAAACAGGATTGGTAAAGTTCACGCTTCCACTGCCCAAGAAACTTCCATTGGGTAATATAGGACCAAACAGTGGAACATCTTGTGAAATCCAATCTGGATCACCAACAATAGTCAAATCAAGTGAAATCATATCACCTGCATTATCAAACAACTTTTCCATAAAATCTTGTGCTACGATCTGCTTATCTGATCCAGTAGTATCACTGGTATTCTGTTGGTTGGCAATACCAGTAGTGTGGAAATAACGTGGTTTAAAAAATCTATTGTCTGTGTAGCCATTATAGACAGCAACTTGTGAGTCGCCACTATCTTTGATATTATCTTTACTTTGTATGGTATATCTGGTGCTTACGCCATTCTTTACTTCAAAGAATGCCATTTGGTAATCTATGTTGACATCAAGTACGTCACGATTATTACCACTATAGATATATTCATATAATTTTACAATCTCACTTTTTTGTACTTGTTGCTGTCCAAAGTTAGGAGAATCTTGACCACGTATTACATATGGAACTATATTATATGTGATTTCACGTTGATAAAAATTAGTTCCTTTATCAAGCGAACCAAATTGAATTGTAGGATTAATCTTCCACCAGTTAACAGGCGTGTCAACATTGGCTTGCGTTGAAACCTGATTAAGCACATAACTGCTTACCTTGATTACACTATTGATAAAATCAGTGATTTTGGTGCCTGCCTGTGCACGAAATGTTTTTTTGCTAAAGTCAGCAATAAGATTACCTACCTTACCACCTTGTTTTAATTGTGCAGTTTTTGGGTCTTTACTATCGCCACTGGTGCTACCAACGCTGCGTTCACTAAAGGCTTTTGGGTCAGCAATTTGAGCATTCAATATATCTGTGTGAAATTTAAAATTATATTTGTTTGGTAGATATTGACCTTTATTAATTGGCGCAGCCGCTCCATCTTGGTCTTTAGCACCACCCTTTGTTTTATCAATTTCATTTTGATTGAGTGCAGATTGTAAACCCTTGGTAACAATAATATCAGCACCTGATTTAGCCAGATTACTTTGTGCATTTAACGATGTAGTAGAGGTTTCGCTTCCACTTCTATCACGATTGGCAACCTGTGAAGATGTTGTTCCACTAAACTCAGTGGCTTCAAATAGTTCTGCAATGGTTGTTGCTTGAGTTTCAACATGGAATGGAATTGTATTATCAATACCACTGTTAGCAAGTAAATTGGTAGGGATAACCGTGCAACTATAAATTGTTCCACTGCTATTAATTTTAAATCGCATATTTAAAAAGGTAAAAGGAATATACTTTGTTGTGTTTTTAATCTTCTGAGGCTGTCCCATATCATCATAGCCCAAGAACTCAATAACCATCATAAAGAATAGCGTATCCCAAGAGGCGTTTGCACCAGGATTAAACTTTTGATTAATTTTATAACAATTTTCTAAGAAGTTAGTTGTATATGGTTCTATAATATCAAACTTCATTGTGATAACATCAGTACCACGTGTGCGTTGAGTAGGTGTTACAATGCTTTCAATCTCAAGATTATCAATTGACAAATCAAGAGGAAAATAACTTTTATCTCCACCGCTAGCACCACGACCGCCATCACTCAATATAAACACGGCTCCACTTAACAGGGTAGGACCAGGATCACTGCTTGGGTCAAGTCCAACCATTTTATTAATGGTACTAACAGGAACGGCATATAAGGATATCTTATATGTTGAGTTAGTATAGGCATGCAATTTATTAGAAGTATTGCTATAGGTTGGACTATTGCCGCCATTGCCGCTACCACTACCGCTGCCACTAGCACCACTTGTAGAATCATTTGTAGCAGGTCCACTGCTTGTTACACGAGCGGTTCCACCATTTGGACCACTATTATAACTATCTGCTCCACTCTTTGGCGCAACATCACTGTTTGATGTTGCCGTTTGATCACTGGCAATACTAGAAGATGGTTTACTTACTGTGTCAATGTTCTGTGGTGGATTTCCACTTGGATTGTCTTCACTCTTACCATTAGTTGCTGAATTAACTGTTTGATTAGGTGATATTGAAGTTGCATCTGTGGGTATTTGATTTGTTCCACGAGGATCAACTGTAGGAGTAACAGTAGTTGTTACACTTGCGCCATTAGTTTGTGCACTATTAGTATCACTACTTGCTTCATTACGTGCTGCTTGACTAGTTACCGTTGTTTGTGCGGCAGCATTATCCGAATTGATTGCTGCTTGGTTTGTAGCAGCAGACTCAGCACTTGCCGCTGCAATTGAATTACTATCGCTTGGTGCAGTTATTGAACCAGCCTGACGATCACGATTATCTGCCGCAGCGTTTACTGCATTACTATTAGTAGGTGGTGTTGGAACTATAACAGGATTGCCTTGATTTGCAGTAATGATTGGCTGAGTAGTTTCCGACGTTGCAGCCGATGCTGCATCTTCACGAGCAGTTTGTGCAGCATATGCCGAATTTAATGCAGAATCAAATGCGCTGCTAGGATTACTTGTTGCAAGTGCTGCGGCATATTGCTGTGCTGTTAGGTTTGTCTGTGGGGTATTAATTAACTGTCCAGTGCCAGCGCCAGTGTTGTTAGATATAATTGTATCATATGGTCCAATATCTTGTGGAAGCGCAAATATTGTATCAAAGCCACCAGTTGTGCCATTTCTTACCGCAACTTCAAGTGCAGGATAATTGCCACTTGTTGCAATTGCATATGCTTTTGCTTCATACTCACCACCAAGTACTGCACCCGTTTGTGCAAGTTGTTGGTTATACCATGTTTTTAATTGAGCATTGGCAGCAGTAAGTTGTTCTTGGGGCGTAAGTGTTGTTGGCACATTATACTCCTAGTGCAACTTGTAGTGTACTCTTCTTTGGCAAGTAGATAGGTGTACCAGCAGTAAAATCCCATAGTGGATCATATAGCGTATTAGGATTTCTAGCAGCAAATACCCACCATAGATGTGCATCTCCGTATAAGTCAGCAGCAAATAGATCAGGACGCAAATCATATTGCACAGGTATTGGTGTTAGCAGATCATCTGCAATCTTTGGAATAGCACGATAAACCAATAAATCTAAAAATTTACCATTTGAAAATAACGGTGTGCCATAGTAAGGACTACTCTGACTATATGAAACCTGTGATATAGCCATTAAATCCAACCTCCAGTACGTGGTCCATTGCTGCTGTCTGCACCAGTAACCAACAATCCATTTGCAAAGCGTGTAAGACCAAACTCATTACTGATCTTATTGCGGCTGTATGTAGGTATCATACTTAACTGAATTTGTATTGAGGTAGGAACTTTTTGCTTCTCACCATATTGTGTTTTACAACTGATATAATCAACATCATTTGGCAATGAATAATCAAATCCAGTAATGACTACTGGAATATGATCAAATGTATATGGTCCATAGCCATCCAAGAATAAAACTGGTGGTGGAGTACCAGCAATTTGATCTTTACCATAGAACATTTTTGTTGATGTTCTAAAGAAATGCATCATTGCTAGAATATATTCAGCCTCTGCAGGATAATTTGCAGTAAATTGACCAGTGATAGAAATACTATCAACTGCACTGTGTTGGTATTGTGGCACAGTATAATTGGTATGCACCAGTGATACAGGATCATAACTTGCCTTGTGAGCGACCGAAATCTGTGGTGTATAAGGAAATAGTACACCTCGTAAATCTTTTAGTGGAGCAAATATAGGACTAGTTCCAATAAATTGACCTGTTTGGTCATAAATTATTACACGATCTTCTTTGTCGTCTTGCCATGCGGTATCACTTCCCGTGCCACTATTTTGTAACAAGTCTTGTGGAGTAGCGCCTTGTGCAAGACCAGTTCCATTTAAACGTCCATTCGTTGGATCATACCCACCGTTATTTCCAGTGAAGGCATTAACTAGAGCACTAACACCAGCATTGATTGCAGTATTAACTAATTGTGTTTTTAAGGTGCCTGTTCCATAATACGCTGGATTGTTCTGTCCATAATTATAGTAGTTCTGTGCAGGCAATCTATAACCAGTTGTGCCAGGTACAGGCGGATTAAATGCATTATAATTATTGTATGATGCAATGTTTTGATAGTATCCACCATTGCCATAGTTATTTTGCGTCAGACTGTTAAATATATTATTAACAGGGTTCTGATTAGACTGCGGCGTTCGTGCATAAAATTGTTGCGGACTAAATGAAAATTGTACCATAAAAATATTTATTAAATAATAAAAGTAGTATATAATAGTAAACATGACAATATCACCAGCACCAACCAAGAGAACACCATATCTCACAAACAAAGAACTATTAAAAGAAATTCACAAGAGCAAGAACAACTATTGTTCGTTTCTTACTCCTGAAGATCAAACCTACGACTTGATTCTGCCAAGCCTTAGTAAAATTAATCAACGTACAGTTGCCGAAGCCAAACGTGCTCGTGCCGATAGAATGACCAAACAAGCATGGGAAGCCATGACTGCAACAGGCGTAAAAACCAAGCAGGATGCGCACACAGTTGACTGGCATACTATTAAGAAAACTGACGTAGTATTCAGAATTATTTGTTGGGATCATATTCCACTTGCGCCAGGTCGTAAGAAAACGCCAAAGAGCAGTGCAGATCATCATGTAAAAGTTAATTTCCCACCATTTCAACACTATCGCTATGATGAGAATGATAATCTTATCTGCTGTGGCAAGTCACATTGGGAAGGCGGTCTTGAAAATGGATGGTTTAATAAAGATCATGGCAAGATGACACCCATGCTTGCTCGTATGTTCATTAAACTATGCGAACGCTATGGCTCTAAGGGTAACTGGCGTGGTTATACATACAATGATGAGATGCGTTCACAGGCATTGCTACAGTTATCACAGGTAGGGCTACAATTTGATGAAAGCAAATCTAATAATCCTTTTGCTTATTATACTGCTACTATCACCAATAGTTTTACTAGAGTTCTTAACGTTGAGAAGAGGAACCAACACCTTCGTGATGACATTCTCGAAGCAAATGGATTAAATCCCTCTTATACTCGCCAAACTGATAATGCTTTTAAGGGCGGTATTGGCATGGGTAGTAGCATTGATGGTATAGAATAATAATTTGACAAACAGTTCTTACTATAGTATAGTAAGAACATGTCCAATTTATTTTGCAAAGCAGCCATATTCACCGACCTACACTTAGGTTATAAGAGCAACTCCGCACAGTTTCTTGCAGACTGCGAGAACTATATGACATGGTTTATCGATCTTGTCAAGCGAGAAGAATGTGATACCGTTCTATTTCTTGGCGATTTTCATGATACACGCAACTCACTAAACATTAATACTATGGAAGTGAGCCTACGGTCACTTGAGCGTCTTAATGACCTTGGACGGCGTGTTATTTTTATTCCAGGCAACCATGACCTATACCACAAAGACCGTCGTACCATCACAAGTGTACGTTATATTGAGAAATTCAAGAACATTGAACTGATTGAGAACCAACATACCGAAGGTGATGTTACCTTTGTTCCTTGGTTGATTGGTGAAGAATACAAGAGTATGCGTAAGATTAAGTCAAAGTATGTCATGGGACACTTTGAATTGCCAAGTTTCCTTATGAATGCCAAGGTAGAAATGCCAGATCATGGTGGTCTAAAAGCAGATGACTTGCGTGGTGTAGATACTGTATTCACTGGACATTTTCATAAGCGACAAATAAAAAATAATGTCCACTATATTGGAAACGCCTTTCCGCACAATTATGCGGATGCGTGGGATGACGAGCGTGGCGCAATGATACTCTCTTGGGGTGCGGACCCACAGTATCATAATTGGACAAGCGCCCCTCGTTATCGCACGTTGAGTCTTAGCCAGATGTTAGATGCACCAGAAACACACCTAGATGACCGCACCTATGCTCGTGTTCAGTTAGATTTAAGTGTATCATATGAAGAAGCAACCTTTCTTAAAGAAGAAATGGCAAAAACATATGGAGTACGTGAATTAAGCCTTATTCAAAACCGTGGCGAAGTGCTAACAGAAAACGCCATTGGTGATACAGCATTTGAAAGCGTAGACCAAATTGTTATTAGTCAGCTAAGCAACCTTGATACTGCACATTATGATCGTGGTTTGCTCATGGAAATTTACAATTCACTTTAATTCAGGTATAATCTAAACATGCTAAAGATCAATAGTTTAACAGTAAAGAATTTCATGAGCGTGGGCAATGCGACCCAAGCCGTGAATTTTGACCGTAGTGACCTGACCTTGGTGTTAGGTGAAAATTTAGATTTAGGAGGTGATGACACTGGTGCTAGAAATGGCACGGGTAAAACCACAATCATCAACGCCCTGAGTTATGGTCTCTACGGTCAAGCGTTAACAAATATCAAGAAAGATAACCTAATCAACAAGACCAATGGTAAAAACATGGTCGTGACGGTTGATTTTGAGGTTAACAGTCGTCATTACCGAATTGAGCGTGGTCGTCGCCCCAATATCACCAAGTTATACATTGATGGCACTGAGCAGAACGACTATACCGATGACAGTCAAGGTGATAGCCGTGAAACACAGGGTGACATTGAACGGCTACTAGGTATGAGTATTGACATGTTTCGTCATGTTGTAGCACTTAATACCTATACAGAACCATTCTTGAGTATGCGAGCCAATGATCAACGTCAGATTATTGAGCAGTTGCTTGGCATTACTATCCTCAGTGAAAAGGCAGATAACTTAAAGAATCAAATTAAAACTACCAAGGATATGATTGGTGAAGAAAAAATTCGTATCAAGGCAGTACAAGATGCCAATGTGCGTATTGCTGAACAGATTGATAATTTAAAGAAGCGTCAACGTCTTTGGCAAACCAAACATGACGAAGATTGCAATAAGATTGAACGCAATCTTATCTCACTTAGTAAGATTGACATTGATGCTGAAATTGAAAACCATCGCCTACGTGAACGTTTCTTTGCTAATAAACGACTTGAAGATCAACTAAAAAGCGTTGAGGTTCGTCAAAATCTATGGGAAAAGAAACAACTTGACGATTGCGATGCGATTAAACTCAACATTGCAAAACTTTCTAGCATTGATATTGATAGTGAAATTGCCATTCATCGTGACATTGCGGATTATGATGCCAAAGTAAAGCGCCGTGATGAAGCAAAACGATGGATTGCGTCTATCGATGCTGCTAATGTTAAGGAAGAAAAAACTCAAGCCAAGTTAAAGAAAGAGATTGAAGACCTTAAAAATCATAAGTGTTATGCTTGTGGCAGTGAACTGCATGATGATAATCAGGCAGACATTCTTGCAGCAAAAGAAAACACTCTTCGTGAAAGTGTATTGCAGTTGCTTGCTAACCATACGCAGAAATCTGAACACCTTGAAACTATTGAGTTAATTGGTAAGTTAACCGCACCACAAAAACCATATTACAGAGCACTAGAAGAAGCACTAAATCATCGCAATACGCTTGAGAATATGACGGCTTCTCTTGAAACCCGTATGTGTGAAAGGAGTCCGTTTAGTGAACAAATTACAGAACTTGTAACCGAATTAGGCGATAGAGAGTGGATTGCCGAAAGCCAACTTGGTTTGCTGCACTATGATACCATTGAAGATGCGCTAAACCATCGCAGCAGTCTTGAACAGTTAGCCACTGCGCTGGTTGATAAACAAAGCGAACCTGATCCATATGCTGAACAAATTACAGAAATGGAACAAAATGCTCTACAAGAAATAACGTGGGATACTATCAATGATCTTACATCTATGCAAGAACATCAAGAGTTCTTGTTAAAGATGCTGACAAGTAAAGATAGTTTTGTTCGTAAGCGGATCATTGACCAAAACCTTGCTTATCTTAATAGTCGTCTTGGTAGTTACCTTGGGGCTATTGGATTACCACATGAAGTCAAGTTCCAAAACGACCTTAGCGTAGAGATTACTGAACTTGGGCGTGACCTAGACTTTGATAATTTGTCTCGTGGTGAGCGCAATCGTCTTATCCTTTCGTTATCCTGGGCATTCCGTGATGTGTGGGAAAACCTATATCAACATATCAATCTGCTCTTTATTGATGAATTGATTGATAGTGGCATGGATACAAGTGGTGTTGAAAATGCGCTTGGTATCCTTAAGCGTATGGGTCGTGAACGCAATAAAAGTATTTTCCTTGTATCACACAAAGACGAACTCAGCAGTCGTGTAAATAACATTCTTACCGTAACTAAAGAAAATGGCTTTACAAGTTACGGCGATGATGTGGAAACGGTATGATTGTATCACTATCTCACCGAGAATTACAAAATTATAAAATAGTTGTTGGTGATAAAGAATTTACAAATCAATCAGCAGATATATTACTGATTGATTCTATTATGACAAGGATATACTTTGAACCATATAAAATAAAACCACTATTAAGAATAGATAATATGCTTGTAAATTATTGGTTAGCAGATGTTACGCAATATGACCACATGTTAGAGTTTACTATTTCAAATGATTTTTGGATTAAATATTATAATAAAGAAACACAAAATCAAATAAATTTTGCCAATACCAATTATAAAAATGACCCCATGGCAATTGACAAATATGTTGGTATTTTTGATTCAAGTAACCTAATAAAAATTATAAGAGATAACTTAATTGGATAATATTTTACTAGTAACAGTACCAAAGCAAGATTTAAATAACCCACCTGCGGCACTGGGAATATTAAGTGCAATTTGTATACAAAACAGTATTGAACCACGTATACTAGATTTAAATCAAATTTTATCTAAAGAACTAACTGCTGACGAATGGCAAGATTTAGATGTTAAAAGTGCTCTTGGTAATAACATCCCACAGTTAAATTTACTGTTAAAACAAAAAATAAACGATATTTTTACCAAAGAATTAAAAAAACATATCAATAAACATACACAATTTATTGCAATAAGTGTTTTTACTTTTGAAAGTATCGTATCTACAGATATCTTATTAGAATGTTTAAGTGATATAAATGTAGAAGTTATTGTTGGTGGCACAGGATTAGAATCTGTTTTTAACAATAAACCTTATTACGAAACAATTGCTGATGCGGTAGATTATATTGTGCTTGGTGATGGTGAAATAAGTTTTGATATGATATTAAAAAGACAATGCGACAAAAAAATAGTAAAATACAGCAATGATCGTGATTTAAATAATTATCCGTTACCAGATTATACCAAGTTTCCTAAACAAGATTATAGTTGGAATAAGGTTTATATAACTGGAAGTCGTGGATGTGTACGTAGTTGTACATTTTGTGATGTTGCAAATTATTGGCCACAGTTCAGATATCGTGATGCAGACCTGTTAATTGAAGAAATTCGTAAACATGTCGGTGAGACTGGTGTGACACACTTTGAATTTACAGATAGCTTAATAAACGGTAATATTTCAAATTTCTATAAATTTAATCAAAAATTAGCAGAACTTAAGATTAAAGATAGCAATCTTAAAGATGTTACCTATAGTGGACAATTTATTTGTCGTCCAGAAAAACAGATGCCAACACAGCATTATGAGGCAATGCATTATGCTGGTTGTAATCAAATAAGCATTGGTATTGAAAGTTTTAGCGAATCTGTGCGTAATCACATGAAAAAGAAATTTTCCAATGCTGATATTGATTATCACCTAGAGCAAAGTGCATATTGGGGTATACCAAATATTTTTTTAATGATTAGTGGTTACCCTACAGAAACACAAGCTGATCATGCAGAAAATATAAAATACTTGCACAAATATCAAAAATATGTTTACAGCAATACTATTTTTATGATAAGTTTTGGGTTTACAATGCACCTATTACACAATACGCCAATTATGAATATGATTGAAAACCTTGATATTAAAATACCAGATAATTCCATGAGTAATATATTTGATTGGGAAGTAGGCAATAATAATTTAAAGAATAGAATATTGAATAGACTTGAATTGCATGAAGTTGCATATAAACTTGGCTATAAAATGCCAAGAAGCTACTCATATCTTAAATTTATAGAAGAACTTGCACAAAAAATAAGTAATGATAAAGAGGTTATATAATGGAAGATACGTTTACATATGAAAATTTTTTTGATAGAGAACATATCAGTTCTGTTTTATCAGAATGTATGAATAATGGCGTATCAAAGGATTTTATTAATAAAACTGGTATGTTCAAAGATCAACTAATAGCCAAAGAAAAAAGTTTTGCAAATGTTGAAACTGAAGATAATTTACCAAATTTGAAAATTTTACTTCAAAAAATCAAAACTATATTTGATTTTCCAGTTGAATTTTCTACTGTAAATTTTCAAATTTTATATTTGCCGTGGGATATTCATTGTGATTGGAAACCAGCAGATGAAGATCAAAGTTTATATAATTTACTAATTCCACTTCAAGATGCAGACAGTAGAACTTTTATTTTTGATCAAAATAATGCTGGTTTAAATTCAAAACATTTTTATGCATACAAAGAGCAAAAACAAAAGTGTTTAAATCCTGTGCCTGTAGATATTTGGAATGAAAATTTAAATTTTTGCTGGCCAGAAGACAGGGAATATTTAAGTATTAAAGAAATAATGCCATATCAACGTGCTGGTCAACTACAAGGTTTTTTACGCAATCATTATCACAGCAGCGATAATTTTCACTTAAAAGGCGCTAGTCCAAAATATTTTATTCAAATTATTGTTGATAAAGCTGGTCACAATAATCAAAAATTTAAAAAGAGTTTAAAAAAGTATTATGCCAAGCGCAAGTAAAAACAAAGGCAATAGTTGGGAACGTGATGTTGCCAAGCACCTTACTAATTTGTATGGTGAAACATTTATTCGTGCACCAGGTAGCGGAGCATATGTTGGTGGCACTAACACCAAACGTAAACAATTCTTACACGAAGGACAGATTCGTTCGTTCAAGGGTGACATTATACCTGGTCAAAGTTTTCCTAAGTTTAATGCAGAATGTAAAAGTTATGGTGATTTTCCCTTCCATCAACTGTTTGGTGGTGAATGTAAGCAGCTAAATGTATGGTTAGATCAGTTGTTAGATGCCAGTGATGAAGGTGACTTTAATATTCTTATTATGAAATTTAATCGCAAAGGCAAATTTGTAGCAGTTGAGTTTGATTCTTATTATGATGTGCCACTATTTGTAGAGAATCATATGCTTTATCAATATAAAGAACGTCGTTGGGCAATCATGGATTATGATCGTTTTTGGACGTTGAATAAAGATTTTGTATCGCTTGCATGTAGTTAATAAATAAATTTGTAACGCCGCATATAGTGGCGTCGGCAATAAAAAACGACGCAGGGATTGTTATCCTTTATCGGGCAAAATAGCCAAGAGACGCCGTGCTGTATGCAGTTATGCTAACATAAATTGACAAAAAACTAGTAGTAGGTTAAAGTTAAAGTATGTTAGACCCAACAACACTGCCACCACAAGTTCATAATTTTGGATTTTGGCTTGTAGACAATGACATTGTTTTTAGTAAAGTAAAAAGTGTTTTAGCTGCCCAGCAGAAAAATACCAACAATATTCGTTTTTATTATCATGACCATACTTTCAACCGCATTGACTGGACAATTGAACCTGCACAAACATTGACAGAGTTATATAAAGAAAGAGCATTGCAGCTAAGAGAAAATTATGATCATGTTGTATTACTATATAGTGGCGGCAGTGATAGCAGTAATGCCCTAAAAACTTTTATAAACAATGATATTAAGTTAGATGAGGTTTTTTGTTGGTATACTAGTCACAATGAACACAAAAATCTTACTAATCTTGAAATTATACACTCTGCCAGTGGCATGTTAGAAAAAGTTCAAGGGTTAGGCATAACAGTAACTAAAATTGATGAAAATCCATACTTTGATAAAACTGATTTAAAAAATCCAGAATGGACTCTATCTGCCGAACCTAATCTAGTTTCTGCTCAAATTAACAAATTAAAGATTTTCCAAGAGAATAAATCATGGCGAACACTTGCAGATAGTGGTAAGAAGATAGCAATTATACTTGGACTAGAAAAACCAAGAATTTTTTACGATAGCGGTAAATGGGTATCTGCATTCTTAGATGTATCAAATGCATGGAATTGGGAAGAATTACATACTCTTCCTCAACCATTTACACTAGAACCATTCTATATTAGCCCACATTCTCCACTTATAACCATTAAACAATCTCACATAGTTAAAAATTATATCAATAAAACATATAGTGTTGACTTTATAAATGATAATTTCAGCAAGCATAGGTTTAATCAAGAACTATATTATATAATAGTTAGAAACACATGCTATCCATATTGGGATGATAATACGTTTAGTATTGGAAAAGACGTGCCTGTGTTAAAAGAAAAGTATCGTTGGGTATGGGATAGTAATACACAGTTATCACAGGATTATTTTTCTGGATTGCATTGGGTTGAAAAAAATATAGATTCGCAGTTTTTCAATGGTGGAAAAATATACAATGGATTAGTA
>Ga0007819_1000052_pt1 | contig 38056 bp, 33 predicted proteins | sample CryBogCBE07Jul09_FD_71203 | JGI IMG/M metagenome (GOLD analysis project Ga0007819, IMG submission 71203) | Freshwater microbial communities from Crystal Bog, Wisconsin, USA - CBE07Jul09 | ecosystem: Environmental > Aquatic > Freshwater > Lake | place: Crystal Bog, Wisconsin, USA | collected... | reverse complement strand
CAACTCAAAGAAAAAGATACCGACCAATTGATTCAGTGGACGATTCGCGATGATGCGCCGTTTACGCTGACAACGACGGCAAGGCGCGCCGCATCCCTTCAGGCGTTTCTCAAGGGCACAAAGAAAGAGACGATAGATATTATCAAACGAGCAAATAATTCATCGTCGGTGGTCATTCAGTCTGCACGAATTAATGAACTGAATGCGGCGGCGCTGACGCTGCGGGCGGAATGGACCGCGGCGGTGGCGGAGGCGTGGCGCACTCATTGGCAGGACTGGATTGAGGCGGGACAACGTGACGGACTGTTTGAAACTCTGGTGGACTGGATCGGTCAATTTGATTGTGAGTGTGCGTTTGCCATCCTGGCGGACGAATACGGGTATGTGAGACCCGAATACAGGGGTGCGGCAACAGCCGACGCGGCGGGCTTTTCGGTCACCGATCTACGGCACCCAATTATTGAGCGTGTAAGAACATCAGCACCGTATATTCCGCATTCCGTCGCATTTGGAGATTTCGCGACTACAGGGGCGGCAGGAGCCAAAACATCAAAAGGAATGTTATTATATGGAGTGAATGCCGCTGGTAAATCGTCGCTGGGCAAAGCGATTGGGCTGGCAATTCTTATGGCGCAAATTGGATGCCCCGTTCCAGCATCTGCCATGACACTCATTCCTTACACCGGATTGTACACACGCATTCTTGGAAACGACAATCTGTGGGCAGGTATGTCGTCGTTTGTGGTTGAAATGACAGAATTTCGTAGTATTCTACGATCCGCTGCAACTAGAATGCTGGTGATTGGCGACGAGTTGTGCGCCGGTACGGAAACGGCAAGCGCGACGGCAATCGTTGCCGCCGGTATTCAAACTCTGGTTCGCCGTGGAGCGCATTTCCTATTTGCCACGCACCTACACGAGCTCGCAGAAATTCCCGAAATTGTTACAAATCCGGCGGTCTCTGCGTATCATCTTGCAGTCCATACCGATCTAGTAACAGGGTCACTGACCTACGACCGAACCCTGCACGCTGGCTGCGGCTCACCGATGTACGGATTGGAAGTTTGTCGCGGTCTGGATATGGATCCCGAATTCCTTGCGGCGGCAATTGCACTGCGCAAGGCAATGTTTACGGCAGACGGCAAGGCACACCCGAGTCGCTACAATCCGGCACTAATCGTGTCCCGATGCGCAGTATGCGGTGCCAATGCTACCGCCGGTCATCTAGAGACACATCATATTACGCCCCAGGCGAGCGCCGACACCGCTGGGCGCATCTTACCGGGCAAACATAAGAATACTAAGGAGAACTTGGTAGTATTATGTGATTCGTGTCACAAAAAACATCACAGCGGATTGTTAGAAATCCAGGGTTGGGTGGATACAACGGAGGGACCAAAGCTTAACTGGATGAATCGCCCTTAGGACCCTGTGGACCTTGGAGACCCTGGAGACCTTGGGGACCCTGGGGACCAGGCGGTCCAGGAGGACCCTGGAGACCTCCCTTCATCTCCATAATCTTGATGCGCTCCTCCAGAACGGCGAGCTTCTCATTGAGACGGGAGAACTCAATGCGTACACCGTTTGGGATATTGTTGGTGAGTCCACGAGCATTGAGTACTGATGACATTGCTTTATGATTGGTGGAACGATTAGGTTATTATGATTTAAACGCATGGTGTCATCAAAATTGATAGGCTATTCGTAATATACCCGGGAATAACAGAAGGTTAGCATGCTCATTCCTGTGCGGTGTATGAATTGTGGTAAGTTGCTGGCGGATAAATGGAATTATTACCAAAAGCGTCTGCGCGAGATGAAGGGTCCTGGATATGCGGAACCGACCTGCTTTGATGGAAAGACCATTCCTAAAACACCCGAATCGGTGGTCTTTGATGAACTCCATCTTACACGATATTGTTGTAAGAAGACACTACTCACACATGTTGATCTCATTGAGAAAATCTAATAGATAAACAGAATGACTCCAATTACCTTTCAGAGCCTCACCATCGGCGGCGTTGTCCTATGCGTTCTTGCCGTAATTGTGTCTATGGCAGTATCACCCCAGGTGCTTGCTCCTCCTACATTTTTTATTGCAGCGTGCGTGCTCCTAGCACTCGCCTTCTGGATCCATCGTTCGGAGTTTGGCGTTGAGGAGTATGAGCGCAATACATTGAAGTACACCCTGCGCAACTCTGCTGCCGGTATCCTTCTCTTCATGGTTATCCTCGGTATTGTTGGATATTTCGTCTTCAATCGGTTTAATACACCGGCGCCTTCGATGTTTGGTCCTGCGCTCCCCCCGATCACTACGCCAATTGTGGGCGGCGGTCTCGCCAGTGTAGCGAAGAATGCGGTGTCCCGGGTTAAGGAACTCATGCGTAATGGCGTGGAGAACTTGTAAACAACTTATAATATCATAGTAAATCAAGGAATCGTTGATTTGCCATGCCCTCTATCGCAGATGTTCAACGGAAATTAAAATCATTTGATACATTTGCTCGTCATACGGATGATATAAGTGCGTTAAAGCGTAAGTGGCATTCGCTGTTTCGCACCGACTTGACCGATTTATCCGCAAAGAGTTTCGTTACTCATTATAGGGAAATGCGTTCTAAAAATACGCGCAGCAAGCATGCGAAGAAGTCGTTGCGTCGCAGCCGTGCTCGTAAGCAGCGTGGCGGTGTTGGTGCCCCGCTAGACTATGTAATGACCCCCGGCGCGAATGTTCCCGTATACGGTCGCTTCCCTGTGGAGGTCGATACGGATCCTGGTTCAATTAAGGATTTGGATGTATATTTCCAGAATGCGCTCACCTTTGGCTGCGGTAAGGAGGCAGGTTACTGGCCGCAGGTTCCGGCAAACATGGGCTCTAACCAGGTTGGTGGTCGCCGGCGCCGCAATACGCGTAAGGGTAAGGGTTCGCGTAAGGTAAATAAGTCAATGCGCCGTGCTCGTAGACAGCGCGGTGGCGATATCTTTAATGATGTTGGCAACTTCTTTGGCAAACAGTATACAAGTGTCACGGGAACGGCACCGCCTTCAATGGAGCCGTTGAGCCGCCCCTTTGCAACAGCACCGCCGAATATGTTTCAGAACACCTACAACTCCTGGACAGGTCAGGTGCCAAAGTATCCTGGTCCACCGGAGCCTGAGAAGCATGTATGGCATTACCAGAGCAATGGTACGGGTCAGGCGCTCACGGCTGACATGGTGACCAGCATTACAAAGGACTTTAACAATTCGGCACAGCCGCCAATCTACGGTTCAGATGCCCCATCCAAATAAATCTATGTTTGCTTTTCCTGTTCAACAGGAATTACAAAGAATTAACTTCCGGCTATAGAATAGAGATGGCAAATAAGAGAGCCAACCGTAAGTCGCGAAATGCGCGCAAAACGCGGAAGATGCAGACTATGAACCGTAAGACGCGTCACAATCGTAAGCAGCGTACGAATCGCAAGCGACGAACAAACCGCAATCGCCGCATGCATGGTGGTAGCTATTTGGAGTCGTTGAGCCGCCCCTTCTTTGCGTCAGTCTACCCGAATTCTGCACAGAATCTGTATAGCACATGGACGGGACAGATTCCTCAGTACCCCGCACCTTCGCCGGCAGAGGTTCCTACATGGTCGTATACGGGTGCCGGCGCTGCACAGGCGCTCAACCCGAACATGATTACGCCTATTAACTCTGCGTTTACAATGATGGCGGGCTCGGCTCCCTACAGCCCTACACCGCTAACGCTGACTGGCGCAGGTACGCCGGCGGGTACTGCTGATACTATGGGCGGAACTGGTTCTGCTGCCGCAAATGCGGCTGCTTCTGCTTCTCACACTGCGATGTCACAGAGCTCTATTGCTGCAAATATGGCGGCAGGTCAGCAGTCGGTTCGCACATATCATTAAATACTCTTTGCTCTCCTTGCCAAGCAAGGATTACAAAGGATTGAGCGGCATCTAAGCGCACGAAAGGTCTATACACAAACAGAGAGGTAATGAGCCAGCAAGCAGGTGTGTGCCAGCCACAGGGTGCTGAAGTATCCCCTTCACTCGCCGATAGTGCCCCGGAACTTTTCCAGCGTTACTTTGATGCGAATCCAAACACATTTCTAACGACACACCACATACAATCGTATGAGGCATTTATCTTTCGTGAACTTCCCGAATTAATTCTCGCCGAAAATCCTATTACTATCTTGAAAGAACCATTGGACGCTGAAAAGGGAGTTTATAAGTATAAGACGGAGATTTTTATAGGCGGAGCGGTGGAAAAGCCTGATGATTTATCGTTGGATATAGGTGCGCCTATTATGTCACTGGATGGTGCAACAACGCTTCGTCGTATGTTTCCCAATGAAGCCCGTCTTCGTGATCTTACCTACGCTGCGACAGTCCGTGCCGATATTTTGATTCGTCTTACATTTACAATTCCAAACGCCGATGGAACAGGTTATGGAACACAAGTACGCGAATTAAAGTTTGAGAAGTTCAATCTATTTCGTATTCCTATCTTATTGCGCTCAAAACTCTGTGCTACTTACAATGCTCCTCGATCGCTTCTAATGGAGATGGGCGAATGCCGTAATGATGCGGGCGGTTACTTTATTGTAGACGGTGCGGAAAAAGTACTGATTACCCGTCAAGAGCAGGCGTTTAATTCTATTTATATTTCTGTAAAGCCGCCGACCGATTTGAAGATTGCAACCTACGCGTCGGTCATTTGCCAGCATCCGGTGACGAAACAGACGCGGCGCGTAGGTATTTACCGCCTACATGGAACGCAGGGGGCGATAGAGGAGGGGGCGATTCGTGTAAGTATTCCGTTCGTTAAAGGTGCGATTCCGCTATTCGCGTTATTCCGCGCCCTCGGTGTGCTATCGGATAAGGAGATTGTGCGTATGATTTTGCCGGATACAGCAGCGGCGACCACCACAACTATGGAGAATACGCTTATCCCGTGTATTCATGATGCAGTGCCGATTAATTCACAGATGCAGGCAATTGAGTTCATTCGCACACTGACCAAGGGATTTATTGTAGAAAATGTACTTGATATTCTCAGCCAGCATTTATTTAGTCATGTGCCAAATCGCCCCTATGCAAAGGCGCAGTATCTTGCGGAACTGATTCGTAAGATGATTCGTATTGAAATGCGTATGGAGCCGAATACAAACCGCGATGATATTCGCAATCAGCGTCTACTACCGACGGGTACCCTGTTACGCGGACTATTCAGCGACTGTTGGAAGGACTGGAAGAAAGCGGTGCGCCTACAAGTTGATAAGATGTACAATTACAATAAGAGTCTCTACACGGATGAGAATTTCTTGAATATTTTCAGTCCTGGAAATATTGGAAATGTTCTGGCGGCGGGACCACTCAACGATAGTATTATGCGTGGATTCCGCGGAAAATGGGGAACGAATCAGTATAATTTGAAGAGCGGCGTAATCCAGCCGCTTGCCCGTATTTCATACATGGATGCGATGAGTCATGTACGCCGCGTGGTGAGCGATTTTGATACTTCCATGAAATCGGTAGGACCTCGTCATCTCCATCCAAGCCAGGTCGGCTATTTCTGTACAAGCGAGACACCAACGGGTGGTCATATCGGTGTGACCAAGAATATGAGTATTCTTACTGCGATTAGTGTGGCGTGCCCCGCAACACAGCTGACACAGTGGTTGCTAACGCGCGGCGGAGTTACGGATGTGGCGGCGGCGACCCCGTCGGTCGTAGTAACAGCAGCGTCGGTCCAAATTAATGGTGGCACGATTGGGTTCTCTATGCGACCTGACCTACTAACACGGGTACTGAAGGAACTCAAGTGGACGGCGTGCCTGCCGCCGACAGCGTCGGTGTCGTTCAACACGGCGGACAATAGCGTGCGTATTTATTTGGACGACGGGCGTCCGCTGCGTCCGTTGTGGCATTTGGTGGCGGGTGGCGGATGGCCGGCGGCGGCATCAGCCCGTCCTATCCCGTCTTGGCGCGATCTTATTTGCGGAACACTGCCACTGACGGCGGAGCACGGTATTTATTCGGCGGCGTTTGTGGACCCGTTGGCGACCCCTGAAGGGCGACCGGATCCTGATGATCCGGTAACTTTGGAGAATTATGATACGGCACTCGCTCCTTATATCGGCGCAATTGAGTATGTTGATCCTTACGAGGGTAACGAAGCGTACATTAGTTGGTACGGCAATAAGGCGGACTTAACCCCGCAGCACACGCATGCGGAGATTCATCCCGCAACGCTCATGGGACTCCTTGCGAGTATGATTCCGTTTGCGAATCACAATCAGTCGCCGCGTAATCAACTGAGTTGCTCACAGAGCAAACAGGCGATTGGATATTATGCGACAAATTACGAGAATCGCTTTGATACATACGGCTCAATGCTATGCTACGGTGAGGGTGCGCTAGCACGAACAATTGTTCATGAGGCGGTCGCAGGTGGCGCCATGCCCTACGGCAGCAATATTATTTTCTGTATTAATTCGTTCAACGGCTATAATCAGGACGACGGTATCCTATTCAACCGAACAAGCATTGAACGCGGACTATTCCGCAGCATCGCCCTGCGGTCATACACGGCAACGGAGGAGGTGGATCCAATTACGAAGGCGGTGTACCGAATTGGCAATCCTCGTACTGTGCTTGCGTGGACGGATCTCAAACCGGGCTACGACTACTCGGCGCTTGACGACAACGGTATTATTCGTGAAGGCGTGCGTATTCACGATAAGTCGGTGCTGGTGGGCATGTATTTGACGAGCCCAGACACGGGCAAGGTGACCGATGCGTCGCTGGTGCCGACGGTGTTTACAACCGGTCGCGTGGACAAGGTTGCCGTGCTCCACATGGCGAACGGTATGCGGCTGGTGCGCGTGCGGATTATGGAGGAGCGTGTACCAGAGTTGGGCGACAAGTTTTCGAGCCGCCACGGTCAAAAAGGCACCATGGGCATGATGTTAGATGCCCAGGATATGCCACGGACTGCGGATGGTCTGGTGCCGGATGTAATGGTGAATCCCCATTGTATTCCGTCCCGCATGACGATTGCGCAGTTGTTAGAGCAGGTATTTGGCAAGTTAGGAGCAATTGTGGGCGCAAAGATGAATGCGACAACATTTATGAACGATGAACAGTCGTTTAAGGCAATTGGCGATGCGTTAGAAGCGATGGGATTTCATCGTGAGGGTGAGGAAATCTTATACAGCGGTATTACGGGTAAGATGTTTACATCCTCCGTATTTATGGGACCACTCTATTTTATGCGTCTCAAGCATTTGGCACAGGATAAGATTAATAGCCGTTCAACGGGTCGCAAGGAGATTCGTACGCATCAGCCCACGGGCGGTCGTGGCAATGAGGGTGGTATGCGTATTGGTGAGATGGAACGCGATGCGCTCATTGCCCACGGTGTCACGGAATTCTTACAGGAATCTATGATGAAGCGGTCGGATGGTACAACATTTTGGATATGTAATGGTTGTGGTACGATTCCAATTTATAATGAGGCGCAGAAGTTGTTTGTATGCCCAACATGTGATGGACCGATTACTTATCAGGGCGAGACGGCGGACACTCTGGGTTTGGTACTGCCGGTGAAGAAGTCGCGTACAACATTTAGTCAAATTGAGGTACCGTATGCGCTCAAGTTATTGGATCAGGAGTTAACGACATACGCAAACGCAAGCGTGCGATTTTTAACGGAGAAGCATGTGAGAACTTTCCGTGATTTGCCGGCAGGATCTGGTATGTTTGCTGAGCAAGAGGCGGTGACACCGACACCGACAAACAATTTATTGGATACGCTGGTTGCTACTGTGCTTGGACCGGCGACTGCTGCTGCTGCGACTGCTGCGACTGCTGCTGCGACTGAGGAGACTGCAGCATCCGCTGAAGTGGGAGCGGGCGCATTTACTCAGGCTACACCGGTTGAGGAGATAAGTACTCCTACATCAACGGAAGCAGTGGCGACAACACCGGTTGCCGAAACGACCGTTACAACCGATGATACGCCTGCACCGGCACTCACACCGGCTGAGGAATTAAAGATGAAAGCGTCAACTGATGCTATGTTTGATTTTATGGATGGTTCCCCGAAACTTGAGATTATAAAAGAGGAGGCAGCGCCATCACCGTTGGCACCAACATCGGCACCATCATCGGCGCCACCAACGCCTGATATGCCAGGACCAGCAACAGTATTGCCAACGGTTATTTCGGAAGCGAGTGAAGGCGCGCCTATGCCACCGCCTGATTTGCCCGCAGCACCTGCACCAGCAGCAACGGCAGCAGAGATTCCAATTGCTGAGAAGAGACCGCGACGGTCTAGTATGAAAGGTGGTCGAGCGGCAGAAATCTCAACACCGCCATCGACCCCAGAGATACAAGCCGGTGATACGGTTAAAGTTATAAAAATAGATGCATAAAGAAGATAGTGATGCTAAAGAGGTATACTAGGAAAAAACCACGACAGCATGGAGGAATGGCAACTTATTTAGAACCGCAAGTGTCTAATTTATGTGGTAAACATTCCATTAATCATGTATTACAAGAAGAAAAATTTGTATGGGATGAAGATAATAAGTTATTATATATTCCAAAAAGACCGGCAGATGTACTTTCGAATAGAGAACATATTAAAAATCCAAAAACTAAAATTAATTTAGTAAGAGCGTGCAAAAAGTATATTGATAGCGAAATACAAAAATCGTTTGACGAATTTTTTGAGGGCGATTTTAATAAATTAAAGGTGCGACTTATCAATGATGTAGAACCTGAGAAGGATGCACCCAAAATACCAGGAATGGGTACTGCTGATAGAAAACAATATGGTAGCAAGACAGATGATCAAATTAGAGCCGAAATATTAGAAAAGCGCGGTGTTCATTTCAAAAAACAACAAACTAAACAGGCGGAAGAACGAGAAAAATATAAGAATTTTATTCAACAAGACGATGAAGGCAATATAACTGGTGTGAACGAGGAGGAACTTAAAGGACATTATGAGGAGGAATGGCGTAATGACTATAAAGATAGATTTCTAAATGGCGAAGAATCACCGTGTCAATTTACAAAGAAAAACGAAAAAGGACAAATTATATCAAGAAGCAGAGGAAATATTATACCTGAAATATTTGAGTTTTGGTTAATACAGTTGGATTACAATGTAGTTAAAAATACTATAAACGATTTTAATCCAGATAAGACATATAAATATAGCCGTAATGACGACGGTCCTGATTATGAAAAGATAATAAGCAAAAGAAAAGCACGATTTATAAGAGAAAATCTTAATCTTTTACTTGCATATCTTACAGTTCCAACATTCTTAGGAGTTATGTTAGGAAATCTTGGGGCAGGTTCAGGACATTATACAGCAGTTGTTATGTATGATGATAAATGTGAGCCAAAACGCAATAGAGATGTAAATCCAGAAGAACTTTACGCCTATATTGATTCTATGGATGTAGACTCTAAGGGTAATAAATGTAAACTGAAGACACAATGCTATACAAAGGATGAGTTACTATTAAAAGTTCAATCATTTAACCCAACCTCTATGATATTCGTATTTGCCGAAGAAAAAGATGTAGACGGAAATTTAACAAATGTGTATAATTCTGTATCATTACAACGCATGACGGCAAGGGCAGCAGAAAAAGGAGGAGAGGCTGGATGGGCTGGAGTAAATGCGTGGAAACTTTTAGCGGAAGAGGAGGCGGCATCAGCGGCGGGAGAGGAAGAAGAGGAAGAAGAGGAAGAAGAGGAGGAAGAGGAGGAGGAGGAAGAGGAAGAGGAGGAGGAGGAAGCCAGACAACTGTCTCAAGCAATAGAATTATCAAAACATACAAAGCGTCGTCGTACGACTCGTAAAAAGGCGAAAAAAATGAGACAGGAAATGTCAATCTAAACATATATAATTAACATAGAGGTAGAATGGAAGCCGATACTATTGACCAGATTATTCGTTCACGACCTACTATTTTAGAGGTGTTGAAAGACCGCGGCTACGATGTTTCCGCTTATGAGAATACAAGCCCAGAAGAGATTCTAAAACTCGCAACCACAAGTTCGGATCTGCTGAAGATTGTAGCGATGAAGCCCGGTACAGAAGACGAGACCCAGCAGCGTGTAATCGTCATCTATTGGGTAGAGAGCCCTTATCGTCTCCGCATTGAGCCGGTAACGAATGAGTTATGGAACGACGAAAAGCCCGATCATTACAATCCCGAAACCGATACAATCATCGTAATGCTCGCGGAGCCCTTTCACCCAGTGTTTGACATCCAGGCAGCCAAGCAGTGGACGATTCGCAAGGCACGCATCAGCTACTTCAATATGAAGAATCTGATTAGTAATCCCCTGCGCCACATTATGCAGCCAGAGTTCCGTAAGCTGAGTGCCGATGAAACGGTTCAGCTCGTAAAAAGCCTACGGCTCAAATCAAAGAAGAATCTACCGCATATTATTTATCATGTAGATATGGCAGCACGAACTCTAGGTCTATTACCCGGCGATGTAGTACATTTCAAGCGCGGATCGGAGACATGTGGTGAAGTGGACGGATATCGTGTATGTGTGATATAAAAACCATATTAACTCGTAGGAATATGGAGTTGCCATCTCGCCAGGATTTTGAAGCGTTTCAAGCCTCGCATGGAGCCGCAATAACGGATCTTGCTTCGCAAATTACGAACCAGGCAAATATTAATGCCGTGATTAACGGTGTACCTGGAGCACAACAGAATGACCAGGCGCGTAAAGCACGGGCTTCACAGTTGTATAATGAGATGCAACAGTATCACGACCGTTTGAGGAGTATTGTAAGAATGGTTGAGCAAGAGCACATAACAGTCGCAAAAACAGTAAGACATTTGAAAGCACAGGTATCAAAGGTAGACCACGAATTACATGAAAAGAATGAGTTAGCAGAACTGCGTAAAGAACAGGCGGAAGAAGTGAAGAAGCATCGGTTCGATGCCAACTATCACAGTTCTCTACTTGGATTATGGAAACCTCTACATTCAAGCACACGCTCAGTGTTGTATACGGTATCGGTTGTGCTCGGTTTAATTGCTGTAGCGTCAATCGTTTTTTTGACGATGACACATGGACAGCGAAGTTCCCCGGCAAAGAGTGGCAGCAGCAGCAGCAGCAGTAATCTTAATACACGCGGCTCAGGGCATTTGTTTGAGCCGCAGACATCCGCATTCAATGATATGAATAATTATGGTAGGGTCGCCGGCGGATCTATGAAACTTCGCCCGAAGAAATAAAATCTGGTTTTGACAGAGAGATGTCGGCAGTGAACAATCAGGTTATGACCTGCCCCGCGATTGACCCGAATTCTACCCAGACGCCTGACTTTCTATTAACAAAGTGGACAGGACGCGGTGTAATGAATGATACATTAGCGACGGACCCAAACACGGGCATCATCACCAATGATGCAATTGCGAATCAAGTAAAGTCGCTCATTGGCTCCGGTGTTATACCAAAGCCGCCTATGGATGCCCAGGGCAACATGGATATGGATAAGTTGATGGCGCAGGATGGCACACTGTACCAGAACCTACAGGCGGAGTTCTGTTGGTATGAGTCGCGTTACATCTATGCGCTCAACCAGTTCCTCCAGGCGGCGACGCTTCGCCAGGCAACGGATGCGGCACAGGCAAACCAGTACCTAACTATTACGCAGACGCTCAATAAGCGCGCGAACTCGGTACTCCAGGTGATTAGCTACCTGGCACAGAACCGTGTCGGCGATATCATGGCGGCAAAGGGCGGCATTGATAGCATGAATACGGATATTAACCAGAAGCTTGCGGCGCTCCAGGCGGGATACAGTCTATTGAGCCAGAATGATGCCGTGCTCACAACGCAGAAAGAGATGGTGCGTTACACGGAAGAGAAGAACAATTACACAAACAATAGAATCATTGTTTGGACGGCGCTCAATGTTCTCGCACTAGGTGCTATCTTCTACGTCTACCGGATGTAAATCCCGGTGTAGCAGGTTTGTTAAGATACAAAACCCCCAAATGAATCCTGTTCATTTGTGAGTTTGATAGAGACATACATGGAAACAGAAGAAAAAGTATTTTAACATTACAGAGAAGAATAATGTCAGGTCCGGCTTACTCAAATCCGGCGATAGCAGCAGTTGTTCAGGATCAGCAACTGGAGCGCCTGAACTTTGCGTCTGGTCTTCGACAGGATCCCGCGGGTTACAGCGCTTACCAGCAACAGCGTATTGGTCAAATTGTGTCTGATATTACAGGACGCAAGCAGAGCGCTTTCCAGAAGGCGCAGATTGACCTTGGTCGTTACATGGACATGCACCACAATGTAAACTTTTACAAGACGCGTTCATCGGATGTTGATACCATTACAGGTGCTATGCTCCAAAACAACAACAATCTCATGGGTAATATTATTCATGACAAGGATCTCTCTAAGCGCCAGTTTGAGATCAACGAGTGGTACAACTACAATAAGTTAGAGACGCTCTTCTATCTCCAGCTCGTGTTCATGTGCTCCATGGCGGCGAGCATTGTGATGTACCTGACAAAGCGTGGCACTGTCTCAACTGGAGTTGCAGTAATCATCTACTCGCTCTTGGCACTCACAGTCCTCGTGGTCGGTGCCTACAGATACTTCTTTACCAACGACACGCGCGATGTCAAGCTCTGGCACCGTCGCTACTTCGCCTCTACACCACCTGCGCCTAAACCTGCGAAGGAGTGCGAGTCTGATCTCAATAAGGAGTACTGTGACGAACTCAATGATGCATTTGCTGAAGCCGATAAGATTAGCAGCTGCGCAGGCAATATTTACTCCAATGCGGATGGCGATCTCAATCAGGCAAATAAGTCGGCAATGAATGAGGTTGCGATGATACAGAAGGGCACGAACCCGCTCGACCAGGTGTCGTCACTCCTCTCGAGTGAAGCAAATAGCCTTGGAAATACTGTCTGCAGTGGAAAATACTAAATATTGAACCTTAATAAGAATGGGTAACCAGCAAAGTTCTGCTCCGTTTGCTGCAGCAATACAAGCGGCACAGGCACGAACACAGGCACAGGCATCGCCGCCGCCGACACCAGATCCGGCTGCCCAGTGTACCGCAAATAAAATTCAATTAACGAATCTCAATAATCAAGTACACTCATTACAAAGTACTGTTGACCAATGTGATCCAAGTGCGAAAACCGCCCGGGATGCGCAAGGTCTACAGTCTGCAAACGCTGCATTTGCAAATGATATACAATCCAAATCGAATCTCTTAAATGAAAGCATTCAAGAGCAATATAGTACCGCCCACGAACTTATAGAAGCGATACGGCTTCTTAAAGAATTTGAGGCAAAGATGAAGAAAGAGGAAAAGAATGCGTTCCACACAATTACGAAGATGGAGCACAAGGAGCGTGCTTACCGCCGTGACTTTTTGGATCATGAGCCGACGGAAGGCGCACCGTGGCATGTGTTTGGATTCCAGACGAGCGATGATAAGGCGATGCTCACTTTTTGGATAACATCCCTTGTGGCGTTCTCTTTGCTTGCCCATGTTGTATTGAAGACCATGATGCCGTCGGCATCGGTATGGTCACGGGCAAAAATAGGAAGCATTGCGGTGATTGCTGCGCTCCTGTTTTGCTATGTACTTATTACCCGTTACGGTTGACCTAACCGTCCATCGTGTTAAAAAATATATGTAGTTTCATTGAATCTATGTATATTTACATCATATTTGCGCCGCTAATGTCGTCCATTGATGCTTCCATAATGCCGTAGAACTCCTTTTCAGTAGAATTGCCGGCACATTCCACCTTCATGCGCTCCACGATTTGATTATCCTTGAGATCAATCTCGCGACCCGCACGCTTCTTCCACTCACGGAAGAGCGTCTTGACCCGTGTTGCCTTGATGGGTGGCGCATCAGACTTCTTGATGAAGTTCTCGTCAAAGAATGTCTTGAACACATCGTTCTTCTCCTTATAGCCATTGGATGCCGTCATGACGCAGGCGGGCTCCTTGAGCTGACGACCGCAGGGAATATACTTCGTCTCGTAGTAGTGGACAAGGAGACCGAGAAACGCAATACGCCACTGCTTGAGTTTGCTCTTCAGCTCGTAATCCTTCTCATAGATGTGCTTGCTGGGATCAATCTCAGGGCTACCTGGATCCTTAAATGTGCTCACATGCGGAATCACACGAATACGGCGCCATGTGCCGTTATCCATGGACGAAATGGGTGGCAGATCGTTACAGGAGAGGAACAACTTGCCCATCATGTTGAACTTCTCCTGGTCGGAGAACAGTCCACGGGCTTCAATGCGATCCTCGCCGCTGAGCTGCTTCATACGGGAGGTGTTGAGCTTCTCGCCAGCATCGGGCTCACCCATGTAAATGTACCGCTTGCACTTTGTTGTAATCATATCGGGATTCGCCGCACCGGACTCCGGTCGCTTACGAGTCAAGACGGTGGTCTGGAGCGATGTTTGATAATCGCCGAAGGTGAACTCCATGAGATTTTGAATCATGGACTTGCCGTTGGAACCGCCGCCTTGGTTTACAAAGAAGAGCTGCTGAGAATTCTGTCCCTCCAAACACGATGATAGGAGCATGAGTACATACTCGCGCAGTTCTGTGTCAGGATAGATGAGAGTGAAGAACTCCATGAGCGCAATCTGGTCAGGATCGTTCTTATCGTACGGAATGTAGGGAATAGGATCCATATCGGGCTCCATCCGTCCCATCTGGAAACTGATACAGTCATCGGGCAGACCCTTACGGAAGAGGACATGTGAACGACCGGTCATCTTATCGTTGTCAAAGTGGTTGAGGTCAAGGACACCATTGCTCACACCGATGAGCCACTTGTCGCAATCCAGCCGGCTGCCGAACTCCTCGTTATAGAACTTCTCCTGACACTCCTTGAGAACACTATCCTTGAACGAGGTCATCTCTAGTTGGCGCTCAATACCGAAGAGAACCTTGCGACGCTCCTCGTAGATTTTCCGTTCAATATCCGTTGCGGCGGCATTTTGGCGTCGTCCTGCCTCACCGTTTGCTTCTACAATTGCGGCGCGTATTTCATTGGAAAGACGCTGACGAAGTTCATTGTTTGTTCGCAGTCTCTTCCACGAGTGAGCAACATATTGATAGAGGTCATAACTCTTCTGTCGCCCTGCGCCCACCGAGCAGCGAAACTCATACTTATACATACGAAAGACAAGAGTCGCAATACTGACATGCGTGCTATTTGCAGTATTGATAATCCAATCAATGATTGTCTTTGAACGAATGCTATCGTACCTTGGCTTGTTGTCCTCTTCTGCCCATTTGATGAGGGAGGCAATTGTTAGAGGGCGACGGGCACCACCAAGACGAACAAGATTCCACTTTGTGCGTAGTTCCGCTTCGGTATACGATGCCTTCTTATGATGCGATTCTACACGACGGGTCACATCTACCCACGCATCGAACGACGCATCGGTATCTGAGATATTCTTAAGACAGAACGCAAGATTTATCCAGTCTTCGTACTCACCGGCTCGTTTTTCAGGATTGAGCACATCCTTACAAATTTCGTATGCGAGCTTAATATCGACTTCGCTTGCGGACGGTAGAATATTTAGAGCAACCGACTCATTATCGCCGGCAACAGAGTCGGTCTCTGCTGACACAGCAGCACGCGGTAGCGGTGCGGGTGTAGGAGTGGATGCCGTTAGTGCCGCCTTGCTCTTCGCCTTGCCGGCACCCCACTGGCTCTCAAGCTCCTCCCACTCCGCGGCACGGCACTCACGGATAGGAATGTCGGTTACCGTGTCATAGAACGGCTGGCGAATGCTCAGCGTCTTCATCAACTCAAGTGTGTTGGTAGGAATCTCCACATCGGTCATCATGCTCATTACCGCCGTAACAAGCTCATCAAAGTCCTCTGGATCATTTCCATCAAGTGCCTCTGCGACATCGCCGATGGAGACTTTCCACACCCGCTCAACCCGATACTGCGCCTTATCGGGCTTACACGCACCATACAAGAACCAATTCGCTGTATGAACCACACGATGGTCAAAACACTCTTCGGCGGGATTGAATAGATCCTGACCCTCAAACACTGAGTCAATGACTCCCTTATTCAACATGAAGCCGCGAATGGCATACTGAAACTTGGGCGCCGTGGAGATGGTGGGACACTGAATGTGAACGCCGTCCTTGTGGTGCTTTTGGTCCGTTTCGGGCGCGGGCTTCACCATGTCGTAGAAGATAAGATCCTCTGGCAGATCTTCCACCCGCGAGAAATAGATCATCGCCGCAACATAGGTTGCGATGAAGGTCTGTATGTTATCGTGTGTAAACCGACGCTTAAGAGGCGCACCTGTCTTCTCGTAACGGAAATCCAAATCCACAATAATTGGACCGTTCTCTTTGTGCTTCTCCAGAAGCGTGGACGCCATGGGGCGGGAACCAAAGATGTGCTTGTGAACAAGCGAAAGGAATTCGTCGTACTTATCATCGTCCACCTGAAAGGCGCCCATATCGGAGCCACCCATACCGGTGATCGTCCATGTGTTCGCCTTCGTACGCCGTTCGTCTAGAAACTTACGGAGTGCCATTCTGTTATCAAACTCCAGCGTGCCAAAGGAACTTTCAATTTTTACGGACGGCAATTTTTATGAAGTAGATGCTGTGCCTGTGCCTGTGCCTGTGCCGGCACCGGCAACAGCAACAGCGCCAGCAGTAACCCGTGCCGCCCGCAGATCCCCCGCCAACCGCGTAAAATTATACTTCATCGTCATACCGTACACGGCAAGCATCTCCGAACGACCGTCCCACTCTACTTCATACTCCTCAGTCCGCCGCAACACAGCATCAACATTTGTTTGAAATACAGAATGCATAATCTCCTTAAAGGGGATAGCAAACGCCGGCGGTGAACGCATCATACTGAGCACCGCCGTCTCCACATTTGCATGAAAGAGCATACGATTATACAGTTTTGCCTGGTCATTGAGACCGGCGTGATAGTAGGCAGGCTCATTATTGAGCGGTACCGCATTGAGTACATCCGCCATCAGGACCAGTAGGACCGATTCCAGCGTTTGGACGGAGGACCACTGCGGTCCATCGTGCCATGTATTCAAGATAGATAGACACACCTTTCCTTCTACATACATATTGGGATTGAACCGAGTACGACCATCCTGTGTAAGCGTCTTGAGTTTAATAGGAGAAAATGGATAGTCGTTAGGAAAGGTGACATCAAAAAAGTAGAATCCGCCAAAGTAGGGCGTATCCTTCTGTCCTACTAACATCGCCGTTCCGTGAAAAATATTGGATTCATCACTCTCGTAATAAATGCCGGTCTTTGCAAGCGTCTCCTTGGAAGGACCGAGTACATGCGTGATATCACGCATAATGCGTTTATTTGCGATGGAAGACATCGCGGCACGGTCTATTATTTATATATCTTCGTTAGGGCTTTATACTCCTTTGTAAGTCCGCAACGCAGATAGGAAGGTAAGCGGCGCACATCCATGTAATAAAACATCTGGTCGTTTCAAAAATTTATAGAGCCCTTCGTCTAGATACATAGGACCGCCGTTTACCTGAGGCGTACCGTCAGTTTTAATTCCGTTGAGTAGATTTATTTCTCTAGGTGCCACTCCTTCACCTGCACCCACCATAGCAATCATTGCTTTAGAAATAAGTTCAAACAACTGCGGGGACACATAGTTACGCAAAGGAAACAACGCGTGAAGCGAGTATAAAAACTGGCATAAATCACGACCCTGTTTGAAACACAGGTCTTTTTCGTTGAACCAACTGCCGGCACTAATCAGCGAGGTATTCTCTACTGTACATCCTATACATGAAAATCCATAGTCAAGAATAGTAATATCATTCTTACAACTATAGTTTCCGTATTCTTCTATATTAAAATCACGGAGCCAAGATTCATCTTCGGCGTGATATCGTACAAAAAGATTGTTAAGTTTTATGTCTCGGTGGTTGAAACTAAGTTTTGTTTGTAAAATATGTAGGAAATGTGTGAGTTGAATAAGAATATCAATAAGAAGTTCTTCGTTTTGTTCAAAGGCGTCTGCGACCAGATGTATGCGCAGATATTTTTCCATTGTGTGTCCGCGTAGCATTTCCATAATCATCCAGACGGATTCAAAGTCTTCAATTGAATTTGCATTATGCCCACGGTGAGTAATTCCTACCACTTCATACAATTTGGGCACACGCTGAGGTATTCCTATAGTTTCAAACACTTTGAGTACAAGGGCATGTAGGAACGCTTCATTCAGGATTGCACGCATTTCTTCTTTATAGGCAGCAAGGCGGATACGGGCGTGTCCATTCTCTTCCTCGTCCGTAATACGCAGTTTTATTTCTTTGATGCAAATATCTTCCATGAGTACATCGCGTTGAAGATGTATGATTCCTTCTGTTTTGCCGTCTTGGGATTTGAAGATGCCGCGTTTTCCTAGATAGATATGGGCATAACTTCCATCACCGACAAGTGTACCTTTAATATACCCTGGCATGTAGGCGCCAAACATACCGCTTTCAAAAAATTTATTGATAAATTGAAGATTCTCTTTATCTTTCTTTTTACGCACAATTTTCAACTGATTCCATTGTGGAACAAGAGTCTCCACTGCTTTGAGAGTATGTGGGACAATACAATTGTCCCACCCAAAGCAGCGCAAATCATAACTCATTCCTCCTATCTTTTATAGGGGTCTTTATCTGGGACCACTCCCGTTGATTTAATATTATTATTTGAATTTATCTCTTTATTCACTTCTTGAATTGTGTTTAAGGGTTTCTCAGCGGCGGCTGCGGCGGCGGCTGCATCTTGCTCCTTATCCAGTTGTTCATTTTCGTGTCCTGTAGCACCGGCTGCTTCTGCAGCAAGTTGTTTTTGGGATTTAAATTGCGCGGTTGCAGCAGCTACACCTGCAGAAGCAGGGCGTTTGGCTTTTTCTCTCACCGCGGCAATATTCGCAGCAGTAGGTTCTCTTTTGCTTTTAATTTCAGCAAGCAGCTTTGCTTCTTCTTCTCTATCACGAATCATGCGTTCTTTGCGTCCTTGGCTAGTAGCAAGTTTCTTTGCCTCTTCTTCTTTTTCTGCCAATCTTAGTTTTGCTTCAGCCGCTAATTTCGCGTTTCTTTCTTTCTTAGCGTTTCTTGATAACTTTTTTGAAGTTTCATCCTCATCGGTATCATCGGGAGCATCACCTGTATTAGGCGAACGCTTTTGGCGCAATTGTTTGGCACGTTCTAAATCGTTCTTTGTTGGAGATACAGCGGATAATGTTAGATTTTTGGGAGGCTGAGCAGACTGAGCCGGTGGATGGGGCGGCACCGGCGGAACAGGTGGCTGAATGGTACCTTGAACGGAAGAGAGCGCATCAAACCCCGCTTGGGTTGATCCATCCGCTCCCTGGCTGGCAACAATTGTCGCTGTATCATCCTTGCTCAATAAATAGTCATAGATTTCTTTGGGAGTTTTGCTTAATAATTCTAGCATATTGAAAATGGTCTCTTTTGAGTTCGAACCAATTTCATTTTTTAGATTATCCCAAAAGTTTGTAAGATCGGCAATTCGTACACTGAATACTTCTTTCTTTGTATCTTTTTCCTGACCGAGGCGTGATTGAAGAGCCGCAAATTTATCGGGAAATCCATCTATAAATGTTGGAAACGAAGGAAACTTAGCACGCTTGGCAAAAAAGAATAGGTGATGGAATAAGCAAATAAACGCTATCTGTTTTGTAATTATTTCATTTATATCGTCGTAGCGTTGAGGCGATGTAAGTAGGAAAATAAACGGATTGATTTCTTTGCTGACAGCGCTGGGATTGGATAATATTTTTAGCGCACCTGGACCGTTGATTGCAATAATATCTGTGTTGGCAAGTGCCGCCTGTCCATAAAATTCACTAATGGCAGGAATTCTATCTTTTCGCGGCTTCTTGGCAGTAAGAATAACGGGTTCTGTGTGTACTTGGACCGGCGGTTCATCAAGATCCTGCATAAAAACATAAAAGTCGTCTTGATAGCCACCACCATACATCGCGCCACTCGGGAATTTTAAAAGCTCGTCAAGACCGTCCATTGAATGTCTCCTACCAATGGCTATTTAAATTCGCGACAAATTTGATACCTTAATTCTCAGGAGTGTTAGAGGACATATCCCAGATGGACGAGTACGCCAATGATGTAGAAGAGGAGATTATCGAGGAAGAGTACGATGAAGGAGAAGCAGTTGAAGTAGAGGAAGAAGAGCAGACAGAGCAGCAGCGCGCGGAGGCAGCGGATGTTGTTAAACTCTTCAAACAGCATCCCGAGATTTGGATTCCGTATGAAGAACAGATTCAGGAGCGTTTGATGATAAAAGAGCCCACGGCTCCCGGCGAATCATCGGTGGAACTTGCGACATCACTACGCGACATATCTCTTCTAGATTCAAATCATACAACCTATCCGTTTCTCACAAACTACGAAAGGACGAAGTGTATCAGTTTCCGTGCCAGCCAGATTAATCACGGAGCAAAGCCGTATATTCTTGTTCCTACTGGAGTCAATGATTCGTATGTAATTGCCAAGATGGAACTTGAGGAAAAACGGTTACCGTTTATTATCAAGCGCCCAATGCCCGATGGTAGTTACGAAGTCTGGCGTCTTCGTGATTTACTGATTCTATAAATTTACCATAATTGAATACGCCGGTCAGCGGGAATGTAACCGGGATCTCCCTCGTTAATATCAAATGCCGCATAGAATTCGGCAAATTGTCTTACGATAAGATTGACACGCAGAGTCGCAGGAGCGTGTTTATCCAGGACGAGCGATTGTTTCGCCTTTTTCGGTCGGTCCTTATTGCGCCATGAAACCGCATAACTTGTAAAAAAATCTTTGTACGCCTCTTTCTTTTTCTGAGCACTGTAACCGTCCTCAGCAAACACCATTTCTAGGGCTTCCAAGGCAATAGAGACACCGCCGAGATCGGCGATATTTTCAGAGAGCGTATGCTCGCCGTTCACTTTTCCGCCCATATAAGTTTCTTTGCTAAAAATGTCTACTAGGGCTCGTGTGACTTCTTTATATTTTTTAATATCTGCAGGTGACCACCAATTCTTCATGACGCCTGTCTTATCATATAAGCGTCCTTCATCATCAAACCCGTGGGTGATTTCATGCCCTACCGCCGCACCGATGCCGCCAAGATTCCACGCCTTGCTGCGGTTTACATCAAAGAAGGGAGATTGTAGAATACCGGCGGGCACTACCATCATGTTCTTATCACTGTAATAATACGCATTTACTTCAAACACCCCGTCTTCCCAATTGTTCTTTTCGTTAATTTTGCCGCGACCGACATGGGACAACATCGTTTTGGTATCGTACTCGGCAAGATTCCAAACATTCAGGAGCATACGCGAACCGTCGATCTTCACATGTTTGAGTTCGCTTTCCCATTTATCGGGATACGCAATCTGGAAAAGCATTGCCTTACATTTTTCAATTGCTTTCTCTTTGGTGGCATCGGTCATCCAACCGAGACCGCGTATACGCTTGAGAGTCGCAATTCGTAGAGCACGAATCATTTCACCGGCAGTCTCTTTGAGTTTTGGAGATACCGCGTTTTCAATATACGCATGCCCAAGATCGTGTTGTATATACTCTTTGAGTACGGAAAGCATAAGAAATTTTTGTGGCATTTTTTGGGTTGTGCCTTGGAGTTGCCGACCGAAAAGGTTAAAATGCATATCATCGAACGGTGGAGGTAGATATTTCATATAATGTACGAATGTCTGGGCACGCATCCAGACGCGCCATGTTTCTATAGTAAATGTCTTAAACATACGGTCAAATGCGCGAACATACGCTTTATTTGTGATGATGTAGGTGGCTTTGCCGGCAGCAACCGGCGAAAGTCCCCACGCTGTCATCATAGCGATCCAAGGCACTTGCGGATAGTTGCGCTTGAGATCGGCGAGTGTATATGGTTCGTAACTGAACGAAACATCTTCACGGTCATCTTCGGCGGATAGGACGGGAAGTAGACTCGCCTCCAAGGTGACCGCGGATTCTAATTCTTCAATACGCATCATTTTCCCTATTGTGCGAAGAACATTGGTGTAGGAAGCCAAAATTTTATCATTTACACCTTTTTTGTATAGATCTTTTTCGGGTAGACCGAGTTTTGGCTCATAAATATATACACAACGCTTATTGGGAATATAACGGTCGTTGGCAATCACAAAACTTATAGGCGCATTTGACTGAATACGATTCAGTTTACCAATCATATGTCCTATACTTTCGGGATGGGTCATACACTCAAAAAGATTGGAAAGCCGCTGAATATCGTATACACTGTTCACTTGTATATTTGCATTTATAATACTATGCGCAAGTTGGCTAAACGGTGAATCTGGATTTTTGTTATGTAATTTTTCAATAATAGAAAAGAGTGCATTTTCAACCCGTGTTTCAATCTCGTCGCTGACGGAGAAACTGGAATCGTATGGTAGGATTTTCGCATTATCCTGCCATGAGTGATTGACATATGTATAAAAATCAAGACCTCTGGATGCTGTAATTGCAGCATTAGGAGGACTGTCGCCCATTTTTATGCCCTACTATAGAGCCAGATTGCTTTTCGGGTAGAACTAGAATAACAATCGGTTTAGTATTTTTAGAACGCTGTTTTTCGGAGCTTGTGTATCTTTCGTGCGAAATTCCCTTACTTTTTCCGCGTCCGCGCATAGAATCTAGAGGACTCACTGCCACAGGGGCGATGACTTCTATGCCATCCATTCCTAAACTATCCATATTTTTTTGCTTATTTCCTCCGCGCCCGCTTCTCAGGGAGTTCGCGAGACATATTTATTTGCGTTCCACCAATTTTGTAGTCGCGCCGCCGCCGGAGAATGATTATCATGTGTTAGAAGTTCAGCTGAAATTTCATGCGGGTGCTCAAATTGGTAGGGACAGGATTCTTCGTGGCAGAAAAGTGTCTTCCATTCCTCGGGTACGGGGACTAGATGTTTTTCTTGCGTATCCCAGACCTGAACGCGGATGTTTTTAAGAGATGGTGCGGCGGCGTTTGCGTAGTTCGGGAAGAATAAGTAACGCCGGCGCCAAAGTGCCCACGGCTCCGCCTTGGTATCTGGATTGGGTCGTAGGTGTTCTATAAATTTGTGCGGCAAATCGCTGGGCGGTTTTGCGGAGATATCGTACTCCCAGTAGCGGCGGTAGAATTCCTTCCAATCCTGGGTGGCACGCTTCTGTTCCAAGTGGACCCGCTCGTGGAATAGGACATCGTTACGGCGTGAGCCCGCCCATACTTTTTTTGTCATACGAATCGTGTTTTTGTCGGTTGTATGTGGTAGGGCTTCCTTACATTCGTCATTCACGATTTGTACGATGCCGTTGGGCGTTTGAATCGTTTCGGATACGACACATTCATCGGCATGAAGTGACCATATATAGATTCCAATAATAACAAGAGCACATATGGCAAATGTTGCACCGAAGAGTATTGTAGTTTTATTTAAATAGCGTTTCATTGTGTCCTATTCCTACATCGTCGGCAGATTTTCTATCCATGATATAGAATGGCAACCCGTCGTCAAAGCCACAGACGAGCAACCCGTCGTCAAAGCCACAGACGAGCAACCCGTCGTCAGCGCATTGCATGGGTCAGCCCTGCGAACATTTGAAACGGGCACAATGTGCCCGTTTCAAATTGATTCGCAGGCGCGACCGATAGAATCATTCAAAACTGGGCGCCAAAGGCGCCCGTTTTGAATGTTCATCGGTCTAATTACGCCCCGCCATCATTAGAGGCATAAAAATGGAGAAAATAACGGGTGCGTGATCGCTCCAGGGTTTTTGGAAGACCTGGCAATTTGTGAGCCGCGGTCCGCGGCGTACAAAATCGCAAAAAGGGCAATTGGGGCGCGCCCACTGAAGAGGAAGCCAGCCCACATGATCAAGGTCCTCGCCCGTTTCATAAAATGTTGATTTTTGTAGCCGACTATCGTCTATAAGAGTCATATAACGAACAAGAGAGTGTGGCGAACGCTCGGCGTTCATATCACCAACAACTAGTACGGCATCCGGCGTTTTTAAGGAATCCAAAATCTGTTGGTGCTGCGCCTTACGCACCTCGGCGGTGACTTTTCGCCCAAAAATCCATTTCATCTCCGTATCGCTTTGCATGTGCGTATTGGCAATGACCAACCGACGCCGTGTAAGGCGTTCCCGCACGGTCACCGCATGGAATCCCTTGTTTGCGAAGATTTCCACATTGTGATAGTGAAGATAGGGATAAAAACAGTCACTGATCAACTCAAATTTAGAGCCAAGTACAGCGGTAAGCAGCCCACTTGTTACAAGCGCCACATCGCGGTCCTTGGGCACACACACATGATATCCACTACGCTCCAGTTGTTCGCTATAATATGTGCGGTTTGCCTCTACAAACACTTCTTGTAGACATATCACATGCGCCTTCTGCTGTTTGAGCCATTCGCAAATATCTACGGATGTATCCCGTGACCACGGAAGTCCATGCGTATTGTAGGTGAGTATAGTTAAAAACATCCTAATTCCGAAGTAGTTTATTGACGCCACTGCTTACCGCAGTTGAGGCAGCGGATGAATTGGGTCATCGGCTCATCGGCAGAGCGCGTCTGCATTTCGTAGTACGTACACTGGCGCTTGCCGCAGCGCGAGCAACGGAACATATCGGTCGCCATGCTCTTATCCACCTCCAGCATCTTTGCCTCGCGCTTGATGGACATCTCCACATAGTTGCCCCACTTCTCGGGGTAGAGCTCCGTAAATCCCATGAACGCAATATCGTGGGGCTTGAACTCCCCCTCGCGCAAACGGTTCAGCAAGCGCGTATTGCCGACATATGAGGCGGAGTCAATGTTGCTTACGGTCCGCCGCGCACAAATCTCGTACAATGTTTGAAACTCAGGATTCTCCCATACACGACGGATCGCACGGCGCTTTGCGTCCTCCAGGGTGAAATTGTAAATTCCCTTCTCTAAGTCTATCTGCTCGGCGGCGGACAGCGCTGTACAGCGCGCAGCAATAATAGAACGAACTTTTTCACGCGCGGTTGCCATGACTTTATTTATCTCCGTGCGCACCGTTTAAGCGTCATTTTTTTCCTTTGTTGAAAAATTGAAACTACCGGTGCCCCGTAAAAAGTAGACAAACATGGGCAATAAGCGTATTATTATAACGGCTAAGGATAAGCGCCGTAAGGTGTGCGAACGGACGCAGAAGGTAATTATTGAAACCAACTTCTGTTGGTGTGGCAATAAGCATTGCCACGAGGGATTTAGGATGAACTCTCAAAAGGCGCTCTGTAAAGTGCGCCGTTTCAGGAATAAATTTCGTCCTATTATTGACGATGATATGTATGATGAAAAAAATGAATTTGATAATACCGATAAGACCAATTCCACCGAAAACTATGTTTAATTTTCATGCATTCTTTCTAGGCTTTTGGACAACATTTGCCGTTCTTACTGCTGCCACTTACATCTTTATTTACTGCTCGGACTCAATGTTGAAGACTGTGTATAAAACATTTGATGATATTAATGATCGCATTGATAAATATTACGGCGCAGTTGTTGAAAAACTACCGTATAATGGTCCCTTAATTGATGTATAATTACATATCATATTCTTCAGGCGTCAACTCGTCTAGCGAAAACCAGGCGGGGATTTTCTTAGAACCCTTTTTCGCTTTTACCACTTTGACGATACGAACAGGGCGCGCCTCCTCTTCATCGTCTTCTGGTAGATCGTCCGCGGGGGCACCCTCTTCATCATCGGCGGCATCATCCGCCTCTTCCTCTTCCTCCTCTTCTTCATCCTCATCGTCGTCATCCTCGTCTTCATCTTCGTCTAGATCGTCAAATCCACCGTTGAGTTCGTTGTAGAAGTTTTTGAACGCAGCGGCATCAAACGAGACAAGAGCGCCTGCCTGGGTTGCGCAGAGCAACGCTTCACCGAAGAGTAGGGCAGTATCGTGCGGCGGCGGCAACTCGTGCTTATTTTCGGTGCCCGCCTTACCGGTCTTGTAGCCGAACAGATATACAGTCATCAATCCCCACTTGAAGGTGCCTATGAGCTCTGGCGCCGTCGCACGGCGCAGAATTGCACATGCTGCCGCCGTATCAAGGGGCTCCGTTCGCCCATTTGGAAGTGTAGCGTTGCGGGTTGTACCCTTAGGTTGTAGAACAAGACACCACATCTATTGTTTTGTCTTGTTCTGGTGCGGCTTAAATGGTTTCAAATTTTACCGCTCGGTTTCATGGACGCCGGTCTAAATCCCGCGACGCATTATTAATATAACAACCCCGTCAATGTCGTATGTACTGACATATAGTGGTCCAGCGGTCAAGGCATTTCATAAAACCCACGCGAAAGCGCGCCGCTACACACATCATGTGATCCGTTGGGGCAACAACTGGGGATTCATTCAGCAATCGCCCAATTGGGATACGGCGTGGCAGGCAGAACAACGCGCGCCGGTCGCCGATCATGAGCACGAAGCCGAGCGATTTTTACTCGAACGAATTACCCCGCAACAAGTCCAAGCCCCGCCGCTCGCCATAGATGATATGTGGAGCGAAGAGGTTATCTTCGATCGGCATATCAAAGCCGGCAATGTATTATACATCCGGGGAACACTGTTAGATATTCAGGAAACCCTCAAACAACTTAATATCCTTACTCCGTCTTTTCTTCATCAGGAGTATCCTCCTTCACCGATGAAAGAGCGGGAGCAAGAGCCTCCGCAATATCAGAATTCGCTGCTGCCGTCACCTCCTCAACCACGGCAGGTACATCAGCCGCGACAGCGGTTTCAACAGCAGCCACCGCAGGCGCAGCGGCAGGGACCTCCTTCGCAACCTTATTCAGGCAACCAAAGAACCACGGGAGGCATGACGTCGCACAGACCGCCTCAACCTTCTTCCCAACATCGCCCAGCGCGCCCGTCGCCTTCTTCAAGACCTCCGCCTTCACCTGCTCAATCAAACCGTTCAACGCAGTCACGATCGCAGGGAACGCAGTATCAACGAAACCATTCACGGCAACCTGTTGCGCAGCAGGGACAAACTTCACAATAAGATACTTCACGGCGGCGAGAATCTGCGCCTCCGCCTTCTCAACGGATAGATTGCTCGTCCAGGCAACAAGGACAAACTTAGGTAGATGCTTGATGAGATCCGTTTGAGAAAGAACCTTACCCTCAAGATCCTTTACGAGTGATTGAACAACTCCCGACAAATCGGCAAAAGCGGCGAAATCCGTAGACATGTTTTTATTAGGGCACCCACTTTATTTTGCGTGGATTTACGGAATCAAAATTCAGGAATGAGAGTAGTAGAACTATGGCAACCCGGATACCAGTTGCGTGGGTCGTGCTTGTTGTAATTGTAGGAATTTTCGCATTTTTTGGATATTATATTGCGAAAGCTGCTTCCTCTCCGCCCATTGTGACCGACCCTTATTCCGCAAAAATGCGCGAGACAATGATTGCAAATTTGCCACTGCCAAGCCGCCCTTATGTTCAGCCGACCATGGATATGGATATTACACGGCAGCAGTACCCACAAGATTTACAGCCGGCGATGACGGCGCCGCCGCCACAAGTTCAAATGTACGCAGCGGAGGAAACCGCGGCTCCGGTGATGACGACGCGACAGCGTCCCCCGGTGGCACGACCGATGCCGACACCGGTTGGAATGACGGAGGAGGACATGCGCCTACCGGAGCCGCTTCAGCGGTCGCCGCCGGCAACGCATTACGACCCACCGGAGGCGACGGACCCTTTGAACCGCACAGCGTTTATGGATGCGGAGTTTGGATCCAATCTACGTCATCCTGAGCAGATGATTGAGCACCGTGGCAAGCCAGGTGTAGGCAAGATAGTGGCATCGGGTCTGGGCAGCGAGCGGTCATCACCGGGTCCTCACAATGCCGTTGGGTATTCACCGGAAATGATACAGAACGGCGGTGATTTTATGCAGGGAGTCGGTGCTTTTGATGACGCAGAGATGAATAGCGCTTATTCCATGATATAAGTCGTCAATATACAATTTATTTTAGTAGTCTATGAATACTAAAATAATCGTATAGTTTTGTCTATATAAATAAGGTTTTATGATAGGAAGGGATGTCTAATATTAAGGACGCGTCATATACGACAAGTCTTCTCAAACAACGTACGCTGTTTGCTAACTATACTATATTAAAAACCGCCTTTAACTATGGACTTATTAATCGTTTTATATTTGAAGGTGGTAATTCTAGTGGCGCAACGGACAATCAAATTATTTATGAAATTCTTCAAGGTGCTGTGGAAACAACCTCGGCAGAACAGGCTACCTACATTGCAAGTGTTCCTAATCCCATGCCACCTGGACCCCAGTACGCATTTATATTTGATCCTGCTACAGGAACTTTATTGGGATATGTTGGTACCTTACCGGCAAATCTAGTGATTCCAACCGAAATTAACGGGCAGGCAGTTACATCAATTTCTGAAGGCGCTTTTTCAAATAATGGAAGTATTGAGACTGTTATATTTCCTACTGGATCGTATACTGCAATACCGAATAGTTTGTTTCAAAACTGTCCAAATTTGGTATCGGTCTATGTTGACCCTGGTATCACAACTGTTGGAAACAATGTATTCCAAGGATGTACAAATCTAACTAATGTTACTTTACCTGATAGTGTATCATCAATAGGACCTTCTACATTTGCAAATACTGGATTAATAACGTTTTCTGTTCCACCAACTATTACAGTATTGTCTGATTATCTATTCGCAGAATGTTCTAGTTTAACTTCTGTAAGTATTCCACCAGGATTAGTCACTATAGGTAGCAATACATTTCTAGCGTGTATCTCTTTAACCTCAATTACATTACCAAATACTCTTGAATCCATAGGAACATACGCATTTTCCGGTTCAGGGCTAGTATCAATCACTCTGCCATCACTAATAACAGAATTAACTCCTTTTGTATTTAGTTATTGTCTAAGTTTAGAATCTGTCGCACTTAATACTGCGGATCCTTACACAATTGGAAATAGTTCTTTTTTCTCCTGTACAGGATTAACATCTATATCGCCTACACAAAATATAATATCTATTGGACCGTCGGCATTCCAAGGCTGTATATCTCTAAATTTGAATTTATCACAAGCGACGGGTTTAACAACTATTGGAAATTATGCATTCTCTAGTTCAGGACTAACTTCTATTGCACTTCCTTTGTTAGTTACAGTTTTATCGGAGGGAGTATTTTTAGGATGCCAAAATCTAACTAGTGTTGGTCTCACTTCGGGTTTAACAACGATTCAAAACAACGCATTTAGCTTTTGTCCTAATCTATTAACATTAACAATTCCTGCGTCAGTAACAACTATAGAATCTATTGCATTTTACGGGTCAGGAACAGGCACGTTATTTTTTAATACAAATACGCCAACTTTATCATTGGCGGCAGACACATTTTCTGGTATTGTAAATCCTGATATAATTTATATTCCAGTAGGGGGAAATAATGCCGCATGGACTGCTGCGGTAACGGCAGCAGGCTGGCAAGGAACCGTTGTAAATCAGCCTTTGGTATTTGAGTATCTTATTAATGCAACAACAGGAATAGTTAATGGATTTTTGGGTCCTATACCATCAACAATTACTTTGCCAACACAAGTAAGTTCAATAACAGTTACAGGATTCATAGACAATTTATTTTATAGTCAATCGGCAATTACTTCGGTTATTGTGCCTACGCCATCTGCTGAAGGATTTACAACATTATCTAGTGGTATATTTGATAGTTGTGTAAATATAACAACTGTGACAATAAATGAAGGAGTTACAGAGATTGCCGCGTTGGCATTTCGCGGATGTAGCGCATTAACAACTATATCTTTGCCCACCAGTTTAACAACATTTGGAGAAACAGTTTTCGCTAGTTGTACATCACTTCAAAGCATTACAATTCCATCACAAATTACGGTGTTATCTAATTATTTATTTGCAGGATGTACTAGTTTAACTTCTATAAACTTACCAGCAGGATTAGTTACTATAGGTGTTACTACATTTGGAGGTTGTAACTCTTTAATATCATTAGATTTATCTTTATACATAAGTCTAACCTATATTGGTAATCTGGCATTTCAACAATGTAATGGATTGACATCAATTATATTACCAGATAGTGTTACATATATAGGAATCGGCGCATTTTCGGGATGTGTTGCATTGGAAACTATATCTTTGCCCGCTAGTTTAACATCACTTGGGACATCTGCTTTTGAGAGTTGTGTTTCACTTGTAACAATTACAATTCCATCGCAAATTACAGCGTTAGCTGATAATTTATTCAAAGCATGTAGTAGTTTAACTGATGTAACTCTTCCAGCAGGATTAGTTAGTATAGGAAATTTTACATTTACAGGTTGTACCGCGTTACCCTCAATTACATTACCAGATAGTGTTTTATATATTGGACAGTCAGCATTCCAAGGCTGTACATTACTAGCATCATTGACACCATTAACCGCATTAACGTATATTGGACAGTCGGCATTCCAAGACTGTACATCACTAAATTTGGATTTATCACAAGCGATCGGTTTAACAACATTATTGCCATACGCATTTTCTGGATGTACCATGTTAACCACTTTGAATATAGTAGGATTGACCGGTTTGTTATCACTTGGTACAGGTGTGTTTGATAGCTCAGGACTTACAGTAGCGATCCTTCCGCCCCAAATCATAGCATTACCGGATCAATTCTTTATTAATTGTACATCGTTGGCATCTACAACACTTCCTGATAGTTTACAAACGATTGGCTTGCAAGTATTCCAAGGATGTACTGCATTGATTTACCTAGATATTCCTGCTGGTGTAAACCAAATTGGTGATTCGGCATTTGCATCAAGCGGAATTGTGAATTTTAATTTTAATAATGATATACCGCCAATATTTGGCAATACTGTATTTACGGGTATAGCCGATCAAAATACAATCTATATTACAATTGCAGCAGACAATGATACATGGACTGCGGCGGTCACGGCAACGGGTTGGAGTGGCGCAGTCACAAATGTTACAACTGGATACGGTTACCGTATTGACTCATCAGGAAATGTATATGCGACAGTAGGCACATTCCCAAGCTCAATTACACTTCCAACTACGGTTGACACAATTACTGTAACCTCTTTTTCACCGAGTCTTTTCCTCAATAATACGGATATCCAATATGTTACAGTTCCTACTGGATCGTTTACATATCTACCAGCAAGTATGTTCCAAGGCTGTACCTCTCTTGCAACTGTAACAATAAGCTCATCTGCCATCATAACTCTTGATCCAAGTATATTCCAAGGATGTACAGCATTGATCTCAGTATCAGGAGCATCAAATGTAACATCAATTGGCGCATCTGCATTCAAAGGATGTACTTCTCTAGCAAGTTTAACTATACCTTCATCGCTGACTACCATAGGAACAGAAACACTCCGTGAATGTACAAGTTTGCTCTCAATAGATTTATCTTCAACCTCTATTACGGTTCTAAGCGATGGATTATTTTATGGATGTACAAGTTTGGAAACCGTGACTGTGCCGGCTGGTTTAACAACAATTGATGATAGTTTACAATTAGGATGTTTTTACGGATGTACAAGTTTGACTTCAGTAGCAAATTCATCTGGAAATTTATCATCACTAACATATATTGGTACAAATGCGTTCTATGGATGTGATAATAGCACAACAGATACAAAGAGTCTAACGCTGAATATGAGAACTGCTGCCTTGGTCGGTATTGGCAGTTATACTTTCTATGTATGTGCATACCTAACAACAATAGATTTGACCGGTTCGTCAGTATCATTAACTGGTGATAATATTGGACAATACGCATTTTCCGGTTCAGGATTAACATCTATTACTCTTCCAGCAGGTATTACACAATTAAACAATAATCTATTCCAGCAATGTTTAAGTTTAACAAGCGTAACTCTTCCTGCTAATCTTACAAATATTAGTGACGGCGTTTTCCAGGATTGTATTGCATTAGTCTCAGTATCAGCATTATCAAATGTAACAACTATTGGTAATAGCGCTTTCCAAGGATGTACTGCGTTGACTTCATTATCAGGATTATCAAATGTAACAACTATTGGTAATAGTGCTTTCTTAGACTGTAATAATAGTGCAACAGGTACAAAGAGTCTAACATTGGATTTTTCGGCGGCGGGATTAATATTTATTGGTGATAGCGCTTTTCAAGGATGTACATATCTAACAACATTAAATTTAACTGGTTCAGTATCAACATTAATTAAAATTGGACAACAAGCATTTTATACCTCAGGATTAACATCTATTACTATTCCAGCAGGTATTACAATATTATATGATAATGTATTTGGAAATTGTACAAGTTTAACAAGTGTAACTCTTTCTGCTAATCTTATATCTATTTTCAGTTATGTATTTTCTGGATGTACCTCCCTTACATCTATAACTATTCCAAGTAGTGTAACACTTATTGGTAGTTACGCTTTCCGGTATAGTGGTATAGAAACTATAACTTTTAATAGTATAAATCCTCCAAACTTTGGACGATCGGTATTTGCAAATATGCCGAACCAACAAACAGCATATGTTCTATCTGGAACTGTCGCAGGAGCATGGACAACTGCACTAAGAAACGCAGGATGGAGCGCTAGCATTCTAAATTATAAATTTACACAAAGTGGGGGAATCTTAACAGGATATCTAGGCACTTTGCCTGCAACGCTAACGGTTCCAACAGTTGTAAATGGGGTGACAATTACAGGATTTGCAGCATCTCTCTTTAGGGCAAATACAAACATAGTTAATGTTACAATTCCTGCGGGATCGTATACTTCATTATCTACAAGAATGTTTAATAATTGTACCTACTTACAAACGGTCTCATTATCAGGAATTACTAGAATTGGTCAATATGCATTTGATGCATCGCCAGTTTTGAAATCTGTAACAGGTTTAGATTCAGTCACCTATATTGATAATTACGCTTTCAATAATACAGCATATGGACGATCGGATTTAACATTAGATTTTTCATCATCTGTGCTAACATATATTGGAGATTACGCTTTCAGTTATGCTGGAGCAACAAAACTAGATTTTTCATCATCATTATTGACTTATATTGGACAATTTGCTCTATACTACTGCTGTATAGTAGCGGCGCAGGAGCAAGTACTAGCGTTAGATTTAAGTAAGTCAACTGGATTAACAACGATTGGAGCATCTGCATTCAAAACTAGTGGAATATCTAACTTTATTTTTGGAATTACATCACCGCCTGCTACTATTGGCGCAAATGCGTTTGCAGTCAATTCATCGCCCTTTCCATTAGGAATATTTATTCCAGCAAATGCAAATACTGCAACTTGGACAACCCCTTTAACTAATGCTGGTTGGACAGGAAATATATATAATGTGCCTTCATTTACGATTTCATCTGGAATTATAACAGGATATACAAGCACCTTGTCTGCAGGAGTTGTAGTTCCCTCGGTGGTTAGCGGACAAACAGTAACAGGGTTTGCTTCAGGTTTATTCCGAAGTAATATGACTTTAACAAATGTTATATTTTTAGCAGGTACATATACTGCATTATCTGATAATATGTTTAATGATTGTGAAAATCTTCGTACAGTATCTTTGCCGTCAGGAATTACAACAATCGGTGTTACTACATTTCAAAACTGTTATAGTTTAATAAATATTAATTTCCCAAGTACTCTATCAACATTTGGAATAGGTGCGTTCCAATCTGCTGGTAGTAGTTATAGTGCATCACTTGCATCAACTGCTATTACTGTATTACCGACTTATGCATTTTATAATAATTACTTTAATAGTCTTACATTGCCTTCAGGATTAACAACTATAGGTATATCTGCATTTAACACTGCACGCATAGATTCACATATATTAGCAATTCCTGCGTCTGTAACTTCGGTTGGCAACGATGCATTTAATAATTTATCATGTGTTACAGTCATATTTCAAAGCACAACGCCGCCAACATTTGGCACAAATGCATTCAAAACTACAGATGTAACAATAGTTCATGTTCCCGCAAATCTATCAAGTTGGACAACTGCACTCCGTGCTGCTGGCTATAATGGTAATATAGTAACGCCTTAGTTGTGGGTCGCCGGTCTAAGCGCAGCAGGACCGGTAGATTTTTCGGTTTGGCACTGCCAAACCGAAAATCACCGGTCTAAACCCCAAACGCGTAATATAAATATACAAGTCGCCGCAAATGGACTGGGTAAACATCGCCGAAGAGTACATCGGTAAGCATGGTTGGGGCGCGCGAGGCAAAGCCCTCGGTATTAGTCGCATGTACTCAGAGAATGGCGCCGATAAAGCCGCCATTCGTAAAGAGAAAGTTGTTGCCAGCCTTCGACCACGCGGTATCCTCTCAGGATTCCTTGCGGTTGTACCCAACTTAGGATACGCGGTGTATCTGCCACCCATTGCGGCAAAAACAGGTCCCCAGCGCCTACGTCTTCGCCTTTCCAGCGCCGTCCTAACCGATGGTGCCATCTTTTCGGCATATTTCAACAAAGCGAAGCAACTCGTCCTGGAAGATGTGCTGGTATGGCGCGGCGAGCCGGTCTGGAATACAAAGCAGTTCAAGGAGCGGTGGGAGCGCATTGTTGCCGATTTCGCCGCAAACCATTTCAAACCAATGTTAGAATTACAGGGTGCCGAAATCGTTCTAGCACAGTATGTGTCAGTGAATCAAGTTCAAGCACAGGAACCCGATATGAATCATGTTGTGGAGTTTGTGCTTAATACTCCCAATTCCAAGCGGATTATTTGGATTCCACCGAAAGCGGAACCGGCGCCGGTTGCTGCTGCCGTTGCGCCAACCGGTGGCGATACATTTACAGTCAAGAAGGAAATGGGACCCGATGTCTATTCCGTGTGGCGCGGCGATGAACGGCTAGGTCTGGCACTTGTGAAGACCCTGGCGATCAGCCGAGCACTGCGTTTGTCAAATCTGGAGGAGATTCAGGTTGTGGCAGAACATAATAAGCAATTTGATAAGTGGGAAATTAAGACAGTTTTGGACCCAAAAAATTCCTCAGAGTAAGATAGAGGATGAATCGTGCGTTACGCCGCGGAATGAATAAGAAGCACGGACTTCACGGAAGTGCGAATCGCCGCGGAGGTGGCTACGCCGCCGAGGGCACTCTGTTTCCTTTGGATAAGGCGCCTGGCGGAGATTGGGAGAATCAAACCGGTCTGGGTCAGTATGCGGTCACTAAGCCGTACAATGACTGCTACTGGACGAGCCGTCCCGGCGAGTTGTACAATGAGGTGACGAACCAGAGCCTGGCGACTGCGCAGGCGCCAATGGCGGGAGGTCGCCGCAGCACTCGCCGCAGTCGCCGTCAAGCAAAGCGAGGAGGTGGCTGCGGTATGCCACGCATGACAGGTGGCGGCTGCGGCTGCGGTATGCCGCGCATGACGGGTGGCGGCTGCGGTTGCGGCGCTCCGTCATTTACGGGCATGCCGGTGGCGGTTACGGGTGGTCGTCGCCGCACCCGCCGATACAAGGGTGGTGGCACCTACGGTTTTGCCGTGGACCCGAGCCAGAGCATTGGCGGCGATGGACCGAATGTAGATGCGTTACATGTACCGGTACCATGTGACGGTCGTATGGGCACACATCATGCACTCAACCCGCCTTTCCCCAACAATCCCGATCCCCGTGCTCCGGCGGATCTCTACTCGCTCTCATCTGGAACGGCAGCGGGCGTGATGGGTGCTGAGGAGTCTACACTGGGTGCGGGCTTCCAGTCGGGCGGTCGTCGTCGTCGTTCAATGCGCCGTGCTCGCCGCGGAGGATCGTACGGTACACCGAACGCTTACCCTGAGGAGTGCTACCGTGGTCCTGGCTCATCTCTGCCAGTATACAATGCATCGTCGGCGGGATTTACCTTCTCTCCCTCAACGGATAAGGGTGTGTTCTTACCGGATGGTGTATCTGCGTACAACGAGGTGTGGCCGGTTGCGGCGCGTGTTGGACCGGCGAACGGTTCATCACCGGATCCGCCCAAGTCGCTGTTTGGTGGCGGTCGCCGCCGTAATAACGGCAAGAATACGCGCAAGCACCGCAAGAGCCGTAAGAATGCGAAGAAAAATAAGCGCAGTAATCGCAGCAATCGCAGTCGCAAGCATTAAATACCCATTATAAGTAGAATGAGTAACTTAAATACAGTTGTGAATGATGAGATTGCTCGTAATTCAGAACTCATGAAAAAGAAGGACGCTATTTTGGAAGTAGGGCGTATAGTGAAGAATCGTGGAGGCAATAACGCCGCTACTAGAACGGTGCGTAGTCTTATCACAACACTAAAAAGCAAGCATTCTAAAGATTTTAATCTCGTAATTGCGCAGGCAAAACTTGCGGCAAAGTTGTCTCGTGGCGGCACCCGTCGCAAAGGACGCAAAACCCGTAAAACCAGTCGCCGTTAGCAAGTTTTGTAATACACGCCAAATAGAACGCCCGTAGTCACCCCAATAATAACTCCAATAAATCCAATAAACGCACCGGCAACTCTCTGCGAACACCATACCTTAGGCGCAGCAGCAGCAGGAGCAGGAGCAGCCCGAATAACGTAATCCTGGACCGTATCAGGCGCTACTAAAACAACAGGATTCTCAACAACCATCGCCATTATGAGTAAACAATCATACTACAACGTAAAAAACTATCAATTTTTAAATGACTGAATACTAGAATGGACGTTGCACTAGAACGCATTGCAAATTTGAAAGATACAACGCGTTTGGATGTTTCAAATCTAGGATTGACTGAGCTCCCCCCGTTGCCGCCATATCTTACATGGCTCAACTGCTCATTTAATCTGCTAACAAGCCTTCCTGAACTTCCCTACACGCTCAATACATTGCTATGCGGTGATAATCAACTTACAGCGCTACCCGACATGCCGAACGGCTTACAACAGTTATATTGTCAGACGAACCAGATTACGGCGTTGCCGACTATACCGAATACTACAACAGAACTCTATTGTGCCTATAATCAGTTGACCACACTTCCAGAGCTTCCGTCAAGCCTCACGATTTTAGGCGTGTCCGCAAATCAATTAACCGATTTATCAGGATCGTTTCCGCTTCTTACATCCCTGAGTTGCGATAAAAATAAGTTGACCACCTTGCCGCCCCTACCTCAATCCTTATCGCTGTTGTATTGTGATACAAATCTAATCACAACGCTATCGAATATGCCTACGGCGATTGAACTATATACATTTAACAATAACTATCTCACCCTAGATACACAACTATATTTGTCAACGCTAGGTTACAATTGCGGACCGCAAAATTAGCGCGGAAGAAACCCGCCGAACGCGTAGATAAAGAGAATCATCATACCGGTACCCAACAACATCAAACATCCGCCAAACACCCACGGGTAGCGGCAACAAATCCAATTGGGTGACGGCGCGAGCATAAACTCCTGAAACCCAGATTGCCCCATCTTAATTACAATATGCCCCTTGGGCACCGGCACTGTAGTCCCCGCCACAGAATGTTTCATTGTGTTAGAAACACAGGAAAATATTCAGTCTTCATTTTTTCACCATGCTTACTCGTACATACGCGATCGGCGGCGTGGGGGAGGCAAAGAAACCAAGAAGTCTGTTTAAAGAAAATCGGCAATTGTACAGTATACAATGCCCGAAAAAGTGCTTAATGGCTCAGATATCAAGTATGCTCTAGTCTATATTGAAGAGGAGGATATTCAGCGTATTAAAAACTGTTCAGAGAAGCATCATGAGATTATAGGCTACGGAATTGTAAACAAAGATGACCAGTATACCTT
>Ga0007819_1000048_pt1 | contig 39103 bp, 44 predicted proteins | sample CryBogCBE07Jul09_FD_71203 | JGI IMG/M metagenome (GOLD analysis project Ga0007819, IMG submission 71203) | Freshwater microbial communities from Crystal Bog, Wisconsin, USA - CBE07Jul09 | ecosystem: Environmental > Aquatic > Freshwater > Lake | place: Crystal Bog, Wisconsin, USA | collected... | reverse complement strand
ATATTATGATGTTACTTTATGGGAAATAATTATGTTAGAATGTTTAATTATGGGGGACAGTATAGCTGTCGGAACTCATGTATTTAAACCTAGTTGTGAATATTATGCTGAGGTTGGCGTAAACAGTTACCAATGGGTCAATCGAAACATTGGTAAAGCTCCATACGAAGCAAAAACTATTATCATCAGTTTAGGTAGCAACGACCACAAGTATGTTAAGACTGAAGAAGAATTAAGAACAATCCGAACAATGACGAAAGCGGATAGAGTTTATTGGATTCTACCTGCTATCAAACCAAACATTCAAGAGATTGTTAAAAAAGTTGCTGCCGAATATGGCGACACTGTTTTACCAATTACTAGATTACAACCAGATGGGATTCACCCAAGCTGGGCAGGTTATAAAGAAATCGTTAAGGAAACAAATTGAATTTTTACACCAATGTAGTGCAATATGGTAGTAAAATGCTTGTTCGTGGCTATGATGAAAATGGTCAGTTCAAGCATCGTGTCGATTTTCAGCCAACGATCTTTGTTCCATCAAAAACTCCAACCGATTATAAAACTCTAGAGGGCAAATATGTTGCTCCTCTGAACCCAGGAACAATCCGAGACACTCGAGATTATATTGATCGATATAAAGATGTTTCTGGTTTCGAGATTTATGGTAACAACAATTTCGTTGCTCAATATATTAGCGACAACTATCGTGGTGAGATTATCGGTGACACCGATAAGATAAAAGTATTCACAATCGACATTGAAACAGCAACCGAGTTTGGCTTTCCTAATATTGAGCAAGCCAATGAGGAAATGCTTCTCATCACCATTCAAGATAACAAAACAAAAGACATTACAACTTGGGGTCGTAAACCTATCGGCAACTCAGGTGATGTTGAGTATCGTTGTTTTGAATCTGAGTCGGCAATGCTTCAAGACTTTCTAGTCTGGTGGCAGATGAACTGTCCTGATGTTGTTACTGGTTGGAATATTAACTTTTTCGATATTCCATACTTGGCTCGAAGAATTGAGAATCTTCTTGGTGAGTCTTTCGCTAAGAAACTATCACCATGGGATTTAATCACTCAGCGCAAAGTTGCCATGAAAGGTAGTGAGGAATTAACATACGACATTCAAGGTGTTGCTATGTTGGATTACCTTGACCTTTACAAGAAATACACATACACAACACAAGAGTCTTATCGTTTGGACCATATCGCTTTCGTTGAGTTGGGCGATAAGAAACTTGACTACAGCGAATACGGTTCGTTCAAAGATTTCTATGAACAGAACTGGAAGAAGTTCGTTGCCTATAATATTCACGATGTGCAGATTGTCGACAAACTTGAAGACAAAATGAAACTGATTGAACTTCAGTTGGTTATGGCATATAACGCAAAGATCAACTATGAAGATGTATTCTCGCAAGTTAGAATGTGGGATGCGATTATCTATAATCATCTTCGCGATCAAGGTATTGTTATTCCAGGCAACTCTGGTAACAAGAAGTGGGATAAGTTTGAAGGCGCTTATGTTAAGGATCCATTGGTTGGACTTCACAAGTGGGTAGCTTCCTTTGACTTGAACAGTCTATATCCTCACTTGATTATGCAGTATAACATCTCGCCTGAGACAATGCTTGAGGGTCGCGAAACTGTCAATGTGGATTATCTTCTTGAGAGAAAGTTCGACACATCTGAAGTTAAATCCAAAGGTGTTTCTATGACTGCGAATGGTGTTTGTTATCGTAAAGATAAGCAAGGGTTCATGCCTGAACTTATGGAGAAGATGTATAAAGACCGAAGCAAGTATAAGAAACAAATGCTTGGCGTTCAACAACAGTATGAGAAAGACAAGTCTAAGAAAGAACTGCTGAAGGAAATCTCTAGACTCAATAATCTGCAGATGGCAATGAAGATTGCTCTGAACTCAGCTTATGGTGCGATGGGTAATCAGTATTTCCGCTACTTCGACTTACGAATGGCAGAGGGTATTACGACTTCTGGTCAGTTGAGTATTCGTTGGATGGCAAACAAGTTGAACGAGTTTATGAATAAAACTCTGAAGACTACCAAGAAAGATTATGTTATTGCGATTGATACCGATTCAATCTATCTTACTCTTGAAACTTTGGTTGAATCAACTTGCGCAGGCAAAACTGACGAACAGAAGATTCAGTTTATGGATAAAATCTGCGAAGAAGTTTTTCAACCATTTATCGACAAAGGGTATAAAGAACTTGCCGACTACATGAATGCGTTCGATCAAAAGATGCAGATGAAGCGAGAAGTTCTTGCCGACAAAGGTATTTGGACTGCCAAGAAACGATACATATTAAATGTGCATAATTCTGAGGGAGTGCAATTTGCTGAACCTAAGATTAAGGTTATGGGTTTGGAGATGGTCAAGTCATCTACGCCAGCAGTTATTCGTGACAAACTTAAAGATTCGATCAATGTTATTCTGGAAGGTGACGAGAAGAAACTACATAGATACATTGAAGAATTCCGTGACACATTTAATAAGCTGAGTATCGAGGAGATTGCCTTTCCTCGTGGTATTAATGGTATCAAAGAATATGCTGCCAGTTCTACAATCTATCGTAAGTCTACACCGATTCATGTTCGTGGTGCTTTGTTGTTTAATCATCAGTTGAAAGAACTAAACTTAACACACAAGTATCAACCTCTAAAGGATGGCGACAAGATTAAGTTTGTGTATCTGAAAACACCTAACAGGATTCAGGAAGATGTTATCTCTTTCTCGCAGACACTTCCACCTGAGTTTGACCTACATAGATATATTGACTATGAGAAACAATTTCAGAAAGTTTTCCTTGATGCGCTTCAGATTGTTATTGAACCATTAAAGTGGAATGTAGAGGAACAGTCTTCCTTGGAGGATTTCTTTGGATAATATTAGAGTAATCAAAACTGGTATTAATGTTTCTAAAATATTAAAACAGTTGAAACAGTACCCACAAGATTGGGGAGGTCAGAAACGCATGGAAGGTTCTATGAATGTCCATGATGAGTTTGGCTTTCCTGATGTTGAGGCAGGTGTTCTACAACTTGTCATTGGTGCTGTTAAAAGTAAGGATGATTATGTTGGGGATACAGAACTTTGCGTTCCAACACCAGCATATAATCATCATACGGAAGTTATTGGATTCTTGAAGCGACACTTCCATACCTTTTCTCGTTGCGGATTCCTATCGTTGCCTGTTGGTGGACAAGTAGGAAAACATATCGATATCGGTACATATTATGAAACAAGAGATCGTTACCATTTGTCTATACAAGGAAGGTATAGATATTATGTTGGTGATGAACATTATGATGTAGAGCCAGGAACTTTACTTTGGTTTAACAATAAACTGGAGCATGGAACCGAAAACATTGGTAACGAAGTCAGGATAACTTTTGTATTTGATGTCCCACATCACAAAGGTAATCCTTGACCTGCAAACATATACATAGTATACTATAAGAAAGAATGGAGAAATATATGGGCATTTTAGATAAACTCAAAAAGAATACAACAATCAAAGACTCTTCGGTTTTGTCACAATCGAAATTCTTTACGAAGAAGGATATGATTCCGACTTCTGTTCCAGCAATTAACATCGCATTGTCAGGTAGATTAGATGGTGGTCTAACTCCTGGACTTACAATGTGGGCTGGTCCATCAAAACATTTTAAGACTGCTTTTAGTTTGTTGATGGCAAAGTCTTATATGGAAAAATATCCTGATGCTGCTTTATTATTCTATGACTCTGAGTTTGGTACTCCTCAGTCATACTTCGACAGCTTTGGTATTGACACTGAGAAAGTTGTTCATACACCAATTACTGACCTTGAGCAATTAAAGTCAGACATTATGCAACAGCTTAATGGTGTTGAGCGTGGTGATCATTTGATTATTGTTATCGATTCAATTGGTAATCTTGCTTCTAAGAAAGAAGTTGATGATGCCCTTGAGGGTAAATCTGTTGCTGATATGACTCGTGCCAAAGGTATGAAGTCGTTATGGCGTATGGTAACTCCTCACTTAAATTTAAAAGACATTCCTTGTGTGGTTGTTAATCATACCTACATGGAAATTGGTATGTTCCCCAAAGCGATTGTCGGTGGTGGAACTGGCGCATATTATTCGGCTGATAATATTTTTATTATTGGTCGCCAACAAGAAAAAGAAGGGACGGAAGTCGTTGGATACAATTTTATTATCAATGTGGAAAAATCTCGCTATGTTCGTGAGAAGTCAAAAATACCTATTACTGTATCTCATGATGGTGGTATCAGTCGTTGGTCTGGCTTGCTTGACATTGCTCTTGAATCAGGACATGTCGTCAAGCCATCGAACGGATGGTATAGTAAAGTCGACAAAGATACTGGTGAAATAGAGGAAAAGAAATATCGTGTTAAAGATACTGACACAAAAGAGTTCTGGTTGCCTATCCTTATGCAAAAATCTTTTATTCAGTTCGTTAAAGACAAGTATCAGGTTGCTTCAAAAGATATTCTTAAAGATGAGGATATCGAAAAAGAATTGGCAGAAATCGATGAATCCGAGTGATATTCTAAGACCGCATAAGAGATTGGAGCGCAATGGAGTTATTGCGCTTCAGTTGACAACTGGTCCATTTCAGGGTATAATATTCTCATATGGTGGAGTTAAGTTTGAAGAAAACAAAGAACAAGACAGATTGCATGTTAAGTTTGACTACACCATACATGATAATGAACCTGACGATTTAGATAAACCAGCTTTTGAAAAAGAGTTGGGCGACTTTCTTGTAGAGTTGGTTGTCTATCAAATGGCTGAAAAGAATTTAATTTACAAAGGCGGAATTGATGAGGTTGGAGAAAACGATATTATCGAACTTGATACATAATGAAGAATATTGTAGAAAAGTTGTTCCACATTTAAAGACAGAGTATTTCCAAGATAGAAAAGAATCTATCATTGCGCATGAGTTGATAAGATTCTTCAATGAGTATAACAAACCTGCATCTCCAGAAATTCTAGCGATTGAGATTGGTAATAGAACTGATCTTGGTGATAAAGAAATTCCTGAGTTTGAAGTTTATATTAACGAACTAACAACCAAAGAAACAAACGAAGACTGGTTGATTGGTGAGACCGAAAAGTTTTGTCGAGATAAGGCAGTTTATAATGCGATTCTACATTCAATCAAAATCATTGATGGTGGAGATAAAGTCCGATCGAAAGATTCCATTCCTTCTATCCTTTCTGATGCTCTTGCCGTCTCTTTTGATAATCATGTCGGTCATGATTATATCGAAGATTATGATGAAAGGTATGAATTCTATCATCGAGTGGAAGAAAAGATTCCGTTCGACTTAGACTTGTTCAATAAGATTACCAAGGGTGGTCTAAGTAAGAAAACTTTGAATGTTGTATTGGCAGGAACAGGGGTTGGTAAATCTTTGTTTATGTGTCATGTGGCAGCATCAACTTTAATGCAGGGTAAGAATGTTCTCTATGTAACTATGGAGATGGCTGAGGAAAGAATCGCCGAGCGTATCGATGCGAATCTAATGAACATTGGTATGGACGAGTTGAAAGTTATTGACAAATCTTTATATCAAACTCGGTTCGATAAAGTGTCTAAGAAAACACAAGGTAAGTTGATTATTAAAGAATATCCAACAGCAGGTGCTCATGCTGGTCACTTTAAAGCACTGCTCGAGGAGTTGAAGCAAAAGAAGAAATTTGTTCCAGATATGATTATTATTGACTATCTAAACATCTGTTCTTCTTCTAGAATGAAACAAGGGGCGAATGTAAATTCTTATACATATATTAAGAGCATCGCAGAAGAGTTGAGAGGATTGGCAGTAGAATATGCAGTTCCTATTCTATCGGCAACTCAAACGACTCGATCTGGTTTTGCGAATACTGATGTAGAACTAACAGATACTTCTGAATCTTTTGGTTTGCCAGCAACAGTTGACTTTATGTTTGCATTGATTTCTTCCGAGGAACTTGAAGGATTAAATCAAATTCTTGTGAAGCAATTGAAAAATCGTTATGGGGATCCAGGATATTATAAGAAGTTTGTGATTGGGGTTGACAGATCCAAGATGAAGTTATATAATTTAGAAAGTAGCGCACAAGAAAACATTTCAGAATCAGGTCAAGATGATAAACCTGTATTCGATAAGTCGGATTTTGGTAAACGAGTTAAAGCGGAAGAATTTGAAGGATTTAAATTCTAGGAGAGAATTATGGTAAGAGTTATTGTAGCAGATAGAAAATATGACTGCACAGATTTATTGGGGAAATTCGTAGATGAGAACCATTATGATATTCTTGTTGAAGAAGATTGCGATGTATACGCACCAGCTGACTGCGACCTTGGAGAGCAAGCAGGTTGCCAAAGAGACTGCGCCAGTTGCGAAACAGGAACAGACGAAAGAAAAATCGTCTTTAAATTTAGAAAAAATTGGTTTTCTAAAGAAGAACAAGAAATGGCTTATCAAGGATTACGAGAAGCAGCTACTAGAACGGAAAATCGTGGCATCGCCTCGGGCATCAAAGAAGGTGTAATCGCAACTGACGAAGGTCGCGAGTGGGTTACAAACTATCAAGATGAGATGTGTTCAGCTTTGATTGCTAATCGTAACGCAGCACTTGACGAAGAAGTAGATGTTATTGATGCTATTCGTTCCAAGTATCCAACTATGGAAGATAAGAAGCGTGCTGGCGGTCAAGGTAAAAATAATGTATGGGTAATCTCTCGTTATCGTGGTGGCGCATTCGACTTTGAAGCATGGTTAGATTCTATCAAACCATTGAGTCGTGCTGAACGAGCAGCAAGAACTGAAGAAGTTATGACCATGATGAGTTTAACTACCTATGGTACTGCTGTTAATTCTGGTATCGCAGGTTGGTTTGATCGTTATCCTCGCATTCCTTATGGTCGAGCAACTTCTTACACAGCGAATAACTTCGACAAGTTTAAGATGTCTTATCCATTCCTACAATCGTTGGCTCGTGGTTTCAAAGAACTCTTGCCTTGGAGATATGGTAATCAAATGGAAGCAGCAAGTAAAGTTGATCCAGCTTTCTTGGTTCCAGGAACTCCCTTTACTACTGTTACTGTAAACAAAACATTTAGAACTGCTTGTCACTACGATGCTGGCGATTTAACAACTGGTTTATCTAATCTCTTGACATTATCTAACGATGGTAACTACACAGGTGGATATCTTGTTGCACCTGAGTATCGTGTCGCAGTTAATGTTCGTCCAGGAGATTTGTTACTGATTAACAATCACGAAGTTATGCATGGTAACACTCCGATTGAATGTGCCGAGGGTTCTGAGCGTATCTCTTTGGTTGTATATTTCCGTGAGAAAATGCTTGAGTTGGGTTCTAAACAATATGAAGACTGCCGTTTCAATTTCGTTGAATCACGCAGACTTAACAAAGAACATCCTGAACAACGCAAACTTTGGAATGGCATTAGTCCAGGAATGTGGGAGTCTAAAGAATGGTACGACTACTGCGAGAAAGAACTTGGTCGTGATGAGTTAATTAAATATCATCCAGCAGCAAACGCTGGATCACTTGAGGAGTTCTTCGGATGAAAATTATGATGGTAATGCATACCTTCAATAACTTTGGAGGTATTATCAACCACTGTGAACATCTCATGGCTGGCTTGAAAGAGTTGGGTCATGAGGTAACTTTCGCTTATCTCAAACCAAACAAACAAGTAAAGGCAGTTGAGATTCCAACTACTTTGAAAGAAGGTTATGAGATTGGTGTTGGTTCAGGTTATCCTGTCCATCAAGGTGATGGATGGATTGCTCCATATTATTCTTACAAAGTTAAAGAATCTATTCAGCAGTTCGTTAAAGATGCCAACAAACACGACTTGGTAATTTGGCAGTCTATCTTTGGATTTAAAAACAAAGACACTGAAAATGACTTGTCATGGTTACCAATGATTGAGGATCTTACAGTTCCACAAGTGCCAATCATTCACGATGCGAATCTGAAGAAACTCTACCCATGGATTAAGTTGTTCGAACATAAATTTGCTGGACTTGCTTGCGTTCATCCAGCAGCCTACGACTCGGCAGATTTTATGAATGTTCCACGAGCATTGATTTTAAATCCGCAGGATATCGCTGGCATTCCAGAAACTCCAACATTCGCTGGTCGTGAAGATAAGGTTCTTTCTATTCAAACATTCAAGCGTTGGAAGCGTGTCGATGATTTGATTCGTGCAGTTCCCTACACCGATGCTAAAGTTTTGGTTGGTGGATATGGTATTGAAGCAGCATACATGATGTCCAAGGACAAGTGTAAAGAAGAATATTTTGCCACTAAAGAATACGATCCAGATGTAACAGCTGATCGTGAGGGTAAGCGTATCTGGGAGAATGCCGAGAACTCAGGTAACTTTGAATATCTTGGCTTTATTTCTGGAGCAAAGCGTGACGAAATTCTTGCTACATCTAAGTTTTTGGTCGATCCAAGTTGGTCTAACACTTTCGGTGAGCATTTCAATAGGGTTGTTATTGATGCTATGCGTATTGGGACTGTACCTATTGCCATCAACTTCGGGGTCTCCAACAACGAAGAAGGTATGGGTGTAGTTCTAAAAGCTGGTATAAACTACTGTATGATCAAGAAGGGATCCACTCCAAAAGAATATGGGCAAGCGATCACTAACTTCTGTAATATGAGCGAAGCTGACTATAAACAGATTCAACTAAATAATTACGAGTTGATTAAGCAGTTCGACCGAAAAGTCATTGCCCAACACTATATAGATTTGGCTAATCAGAAGGAAACAGGTTATCTTGGAGAGTTAAAAACCAAGTCTAACCATGATCCAGCTTTGCACAGACAAGCCCAAGATATGTTCGATGCACACTTCGAGGTAAAAGAGGAAGTTAATCTTGAATCACTATTTGGATAACTAAATGAACTACCTACAAAGTTTAGATTTCGATTTTATTGACTTCTTAAACTTTGAGGTAAGACCATTTCGTGCTAAATTCGTTCCAGCTAAAATCTGGGAAGACCTTGATAAGTACAAAAATGACGCCACTGGCTTGAGGAATTACTTCAAGAAGTGGCGTTTCCGCATTGTATGGATGAAAGAAACAAAGCCAGACAGTCGTATTCTGGTTGGTGGTGGTTATTATTTGGACGAAGAGTTTTCTGAGTTGGAGGTATGGACTGGTCCAAATTCTTCCTACAAAAAGTTTAAGTTCAATGAAAAGTCTTGGGACAGATTTAAGTTCAGAGTAATCCAAGTAGCAATGCATGAGCTGATTCACTGTAGACAGTATCTTGGAAAGCATGAAGATTATAATGCCAGCAAGGTATATTATAAGAAATCTGGTATCGCAAAGGTTGATGAGAATCGCGAATACCATGCTGGACGAGATGAGATTGAGGCATATGCTCACTGCGTATATCTCGACTTTAGAATGAGAAGACCTACCATTCCAATCTCAGAAATGATTCGATACTCCAAGTATCATAGCGTATCCAAGAATCTAAATGGTGTTCTAAAGGTTTTCAGAACAGACAAGTATAACGATGTAGTTCCGCTTATGCTTCGTAAAATCCTCACATGGGAAAGAAAATATAATCACTGGGGTGTTTGACAAATATATCCTAAATATAGTATAATTACTATAAACACGGGATATTATGGCAAGTATTGTTGGAAGCGCAACCTATGGTGAGGGACACAAAGTTGTCCTCAAAGATTCCACTCAGCTCAAAGCTGCAGCAGTGGTGGGACAACTAACCAAAGAAGGATACAAGTTGGGCGAAACTGTATTCTCCATCACCAAAACCAAAACCAAATCTGATAAGACTATTATCGTTACCACAACAGGTAAGGATAAGATCTTCCTCAAGGATCCAAAGAACAAAGTAGTTCTATTTACTGGATCTGCCAGTGCAATCAATAACATCTTTAATCACTTTACTGCCAATGCAAAGTCAGATACTAGACAGCTGACAGCGATTAAAGAAAAACTCAGTATGTGGATGTTTGAGTCTGTTATTGAAAAGGGAATCTATCCAAAGGAAGATGCTCTTATTAACAAATTAAGTATAGCTGAAAAGACACTATACGACCATACCTACTATGAGTCTGCCGTTAAACAAGCAAAGGTATTGAAGCCAAAAATTAAGGGTAACGGATTCTCCTATGAGCGACAGGCAGAAGGTGATACGAAAGATCTTTATGCTCTGGGTAGAAAGTTATCTGGTAAGGCAAACGATAACTGGAATCCTGCAGATGTCTGGATGATTAAGAAAACATTTACTCTTACCAATCTATTAAAATCTACCACGATTGATCAGCTTAATGAAGGTATCGCTGCAGCGTATAAGAAGGGTGTTTTAATACCAATCTCTCTTAAGCAGGTTACTACAGACAAAGCCAAGTTTGCTGTTATCGATGTTAAGACAATGTTGTCGCAGCCACTTGAATATGACATGTCTTTTGAAAAGGTAGACTTGTCTGACACCTTCAACAATTTTATTTTACAAACTAAATCTGGTTTTGCAGTTAGAGCTGGATTTAAAGCATCAGCCACAACCCTTAATGTTTCTTTAGAGGGTAGATTTGTTGGCGCAGGATACCAGCTTGGTGCGATCGATGCTGGAACTTTCCCAGCACATATTAGCAACAAGTATGGATACACAGTTCGTGGAAGTGCCAATGTTCCTAAGACTGACCACGCTAAAGCCAAGACCGAATTGAAGGCGATCATTGATAGATATGGTCGTTTCTCAAATACGCTTGCCGATTTTAAAGCTGCAGAATCTGCATACAATAAAGGTAATGCTCTTGTAAAAGATCGTTTTGCCAACCTTATGTCTTACATGTATGCCCTTTTGGCAGCTCCAAAAACAGCAAAAGCGTTCAAAGAATTAATGACTTACTGCTTCTATTCCTCTAAAAAGTTGGTTGCAGATGCAAGTATGTATGTCATTATTGAAAACGGATAACCCTGTAAATCAATAAATATAGATAAACTCGAGGACTTTACCCATGAAATCATTCCAATCATTCCTTAAAGAGGAAGACGAAGGCTCTAAACTGAAGCATATCCACCATGTGGAAGATCGTCCTCTACTACACGGACATGAAGGTTTTGAGCATGCTCATGCTGCTCTCTTACATGCCCACGAACATATCAAAGCTGGTCACAAGTCAAGCAATTTGACTATGAAATACGATGGTTCTCCAGCTGTTGTTTTTGGTCATCATCCAAAGACTGGTAAGTTTTTTGTAGCATCCAAGTCTGCTTTCAATAAGAATCCAAAGATTAACCATACTCATGCTGATATTGAAAAACACCATGGTCATGCTCCTGGATTGGCATCTAAGTTGCACGCTGCTTTGGATCATTTACCAAAGGTAACTCCAAAGAAAGGTGTTTATCAGGGCGACTTGATGTATCACCATGAAGACCACGATAAAGAACATCTTCATGAAGACTTGAATCATCACAAGAATGGTGATGTTTCCTTCACTCCAAATACAATTACCTATAAAGCCAAAGGCGAAACTGCCAAGAAAATCAAAGGTTCTAAATTAGGTATCGCGATTCATACAAAATATCATGGTAACGACATTCACTCTATGTCTGCACACCACGATGTTGATCACGAAAACTTTAAACAACATAAAGATGTATATCACCATACTGCTGAACATGACACAAGCAAAGTAAATCACTCTGCTGAAAATGAGAGAATGTTCCATAAGCACATGGCTGCTGCTAAAGAGATTCATGATACTCATGGTTCTAAAATGTACCACGCTACTGAGAAACATCAGGGCGAAGGTGGTCACTTAGCAACTTACATCAATCACACTGTTCGCCACGATGAAGTTCCATCTGCCGAAGGTTTCAAGAAACATCTTAAAGGGCACTTCGACAAAGCTGCTTCTAAATTAAAATCAGAAGCTGGTCAAGCAAAGAAACATGCTGAAGCAAAAGAGCATATCGACCATGTTGAAAAGAACAAACACCACTACGATAATTTGTTGAAGATGCATCACCATCTTCAGACTGCCAAGAACCATTTAGTTAGATCTTTAGAAACACACGAAGGTGAATATGAACATCATATCGAAGGTAAGAAATCTAAGCCAGAAGGTTTTGTTCTTCACCACGAACATGAAGGTAAGCATGAGCCAAGCAAGTTAGTTAATCGTGCTGAGTTCGCCAAAGCAAATCTACTTAAAGTTCGCAAGCCAGCAAAGGAAGAATAATGATCTCTTTCAAAGAATTTCTAGACGAGAAGCGTGGTTTATGGGATAACATCCATGCTAAACAAGAAAGAATTAAGAATGGTTCTGGTGAGCGCATGCGCAAACCAGGAAGCAAAGGTGCTCCAACTGCTGCCGACTTTAAAGCATCCGAAGCAACTTCTAAGAATGAAGAAATAGAATTAGAAGAAGGCACATTTAAATATCATATGGATAAAGCAGTTGCTGCTCATATGAAAGGCGACTCAAAGAAAGCAATGTATCATTTAGATAATGCTAAGACTGCTCGCTATGCTATGTCAACAAAAGATTATCCTAAGAATAAAGATCTACTCGACAAGTATAAGAAAATGACTGAAGAAGTAGAGTTGACAGAGGGAGCAGCTGACAAGTTAGGCGATAAGATCGATAATGCAGAGTCAAGCGAACACGCTAAGAGCATTATTTCTAAAGCACCAACTAAACATTTACAATATTTGCACCATTGGAATATGGGATTATCTGGTGGCAGAACTCACAAAGATATGCCACATATTAAAGCTGAATTAACTAAGCGTAAATCTTTATTGTCGAGCGCAGAATCTTCAAAACATTTTGACGAATCAATTGAAGAAGACGCAAAAGGTTATAAGAATCCAACTGGTGGTCTAACACAAAAAGGTCGCGACCACTATAATAGAGAAACAGGTGGACATTTAAAAGCTCCAGTAACAACTCCCCCTTCAGAATTGAAGAAAGGAAGTAAAGCTGCTAATCGTAGAAAATCTTTCTGCGCTCGTATGTCTGGTGTTAAAGGTCCAATGAAAAAACCAAATGGAGAACCAAGTAGAAAGGCTCTCGCTTTAAGAAAGTGGAACTGCTAATGTTATCTTTTAAATCATTCATTGTTGAAGAAGCAAAAGAAAAACACCATACTATTGCTTTCGGTCGTATGAATCCAATCACAACTGGACACGAATCCGTTGTTAAAAAAATTCATGATGTTGCCAAAGAACATGGTGGAGATCATACTCTTATCGTTTCTCACTCTCATGATTCGAAAAAGAATCCACTAACTGCAGCTCAAAAAGTTAAACATGCTAAACGAGCATTCCCAGGAACAAAAGTAAAAGCTGCTTCTAAAGAAGCGCCAACAATCCTACATCATGCTGCTGAGTTACACAAGAAAGGTGTTCAACATCTTCATGTTGTAGCTGGCTCTGATCGTCATGAAGAAATGCACAAGTTGTTACACAAATACAACACTGGCGAAAACCATGCGCATGGCTCGTATCATTTTAAATCAATCACAGTGCATTCTTCTGGTCATCGCGACCCAGACTCTGAAGGAACTGAAGGTATTTCCGCATCCAAAATGCGCGAACATGCATCCTCTGGAAATAAAAAAGCGTTTCATGCAGGCGCTCCATCAAGTATGAGCACTAAACATAAAGAGGAAATGTACCATGATGTTCGTAAGGGCATGGGGCATTCTGAATAACAAGGAATTATAATGTCAACATTCGTGCCATACATAGAGAAAATTGGGCATACTGATGCTACTTCATACATTGGAAAGTATGGTGAATTGTTTTATGATCCAGCATTAGCTCAACTTCGTGTTTCTGATGGATCGACAGTAGGTGGTAAACCTCTTGCTCTTGACATTGCCAATCTTATTAAAGATGGCGATATTATTCCATCAGCAGATAATACCTACACACTAGGTAACGCAACCTATCGTTGGAAAAATATCTATATTGGTCCAGGAACTCTTTATATTACTGACCAAACTCTTGGAACTCAGGCATCTCTTGCTGTTAACAATGGTGTCCTTGCTATTAACAATGCTCCTCAAGTTCAATTATCAACACTTGTTGCAACAAAAGTTACTGGTCCAACTTCTAGTAGCGACTTAACAGTTGGTAACGCTGGTGATACTGGAACATTATACTTAAATCGTATGGTTAAGTTTCCAGATGGATCCACTCAGACAACAGCATATGTTCCAGGATTAAAAACTCCAAGAATTATTTCTGGTATTACAACTGCATTTACTATTGATTTTAGTTCAGATGTTTTAATCCACTTACATACTAATGCTGCCACAGTAACAGCAACTCTAACAAACTACACAGCTGGTAAACAAGTTGATGTAGTTATTTACAACAATGTTGGTGGAACTCAGCAATTTAATCATGGATTATCCAGTAGCAATGCCACTGGTGGAAACTCCTTTTATCTATGTAGTCACCCTACAATGTGGGTAACTTATATTTGTATGGATGGAACTTCAGGAAATACATTTGTGAGGGCAGTTGTATAATAACTAAATAATATAGTAAGATTATTTTTATAGATGGGTCAACATGAAGAACTTTAAGCAATTAGTAAGAGAATTACCTTCAAATAAAGTCGTTGTTGCTTTCGGGCAGTTCCAACCACCTACAGTTGGACACGAAGTAATAGTTAAGACTGTTCAAAAGCTCGGCGAGTCAGCTGACCATGTCATCTATGCCTCAATAAACGAGGACAAAAAGAATAATCCCCTACCAGCAGATCGTAAAGTTTACTTCTTGAAGCGTATGTTTCCAGAAGCAAATATCAAACCAGCACATGGTATGCAATCCATTGTTGAAGTTGCCCTTGCATTAAACAAACGCTACAGAAACTTAACAGTTGTAGCTGGCTCAGACAAAATTGCTGAGTATGAAAAAGAGTTACATAAAAACAACGGTAAGCTGTATCAGTTTGAATCAATCAGAGTAATTTCTATTGGCGACATTGATCCAGATAGTAATACAGTTTCTCCGCTATCCAGTGTTAGAATGTGTGAGTCTGCCAAGTCTGGTAACTTTACACAGTTTAAAAAGGGTGTTCCTCATACATTGACTGAGTTAGATTCTCGTCGTCTTATGAATGATGTTCGCAAAGGTATGGGTCTTGAACCAATTCGCGAAACTATTCAGTTCGAAAGAAGCGAAGTTCGTGAAGATTATGTTGCTGGTAAAATCTTTAATGTTGGCGATATTGTTGAATCTGCTGGCGATGTATACGAAATTATTAAGCGTGGTTCTAATCATCTATTGTTAAAGAATCAAGAAGGTAAATTAGTATCTAAGTGGATTACTGATGTGACAGAACTATCTGAAGAATCAGAAATGATGGATAGCAAGAAAGTTGCTATGCGTTACAAAGAATTTTTAAAGAAAGCTGGTTCAAGAGAGAAACCAGTTGAGATTGACGGACCAGTAGAAGGTGATGGTAAGATAGAACCAAAGTTTGGTGAGAAACCAACAAATGATTCGCAACATGATTTAAGTCATGAGCGTGTAATTTCACATCCAACAAGTAAAACTGGTTTTACTATCGATGATCATAATGGCGAGAACAGCAGAAGACAAAAGGTAACTTATGTTGAAAGCGAATATCAGGCAGATGATCGCGATCGTGCTGTTGATCCTGAGTATGGATCTTCCGACTCTAAGAATTTACCAAAGCATTTTGTTTTAAATAAAGACAAAAAGAAAAAAGCAGTTAAAGAAAACATGGATCATAATTCAAAACATGATGATCCAGTGGCAGAATTAAAAGCAGCTCTAATGGCTAAGAAACAAGAAATCCATGCTGCAGATGGAGATACTGATAAAGTATACGACATTATCAATAAGTTGATGACTACCATCGCAAAAGCACACGGAATCAGCGATCAAAAAATGCACGATATGTGGGTTGATCAATACAAAGAAATTCCTGACACATGGATTATGCATGAAGATATCTATTCTTCCGACTTTAAAGTAAAGAAAGTTCAGAACGACAAGGGTGAGTGGGTTGATCGCAAGTATCATCCAAAGAAAATTACTTTTGCTGACAGATTAAAGGGTGCTGCTGCCAAAGAACAGCCAACCCAAATGAATCCAGCAAACAAGACTGACCAGTTGAAGTTTAATAAACCAACTATGGACAAGAAGTCGACTGTTACTTCTACACCAAAGACAACTCGTACTGGTGGATTTAACACTGAAGCTCTCTCCTTCGAATCTTGGATTCTTAATGGTCCAACCCAAAAAGATCAAGAAGAAAAAGAGAGAAAAAAGAATAAGAAGGCAACTTCTATAACAACTCCACAGACTAAAACTGTAGATGATAAGAAAGCGTTTGATTCTAAGTCTCCAGGTGGCGAAGGTGGATTTGATCCATTCGGTCCAACAGGTGGTGCTGGAAGAGCATACTAATATAAATATAGTGTAACTAGGAACATACAAATGGCAAACTTATTCGAAACATATCTGCAGATGAAAGAAGGAACCCAACAAATGGGTGGTTCCACTGCAATGCCAAATATGGCACCTGAGGGTGGTGGTGTTGTTAAAGAAACTTCTAAGAAAATCTGTTCAGATTGTGGTCAATCTAAGTGTGCCTGTGTAGTTAAAGAAGATAACGAAACTAAAGCTGCTCCAGAAGCTCCAGAAGTACCATTTGAGCCACCATATACAACTGTTAAAAATAACAAAAAAAATGGTATGAACAAGGCTCGTGAATTGGCTCGCAAATCATTGGCTAAAGCGTTTGACAATCATACAGCTGAGCCAGATAATCTGAAGAAACAACATTTTGGTATGGCTGAGTCTAACGACATATATGACAGAGCTGAAGACCACAAGGTTAAAGCTGAAATGTCAAAAGGTGAAGGCGATATGGGTGCTTACCATCATCATATGGTAAACCACCATGAATTAAAAGGTCACTGGCATGCTTCTAAAGGTCGCCATGACGCTGCCGAAAAAGAATACGATAAAGCTGAGCATCACCATAACGAATCTATGAAACATCCTCTTAAAGAAGCAAAATCTGCCCAAGAGAAGTTATATGCTCGCCACATGGAATTAAGAAAGAAAGCTGGATTACCTCATCCAGATTACTACAAAGATTTATCTAAGACTTATGACATTGAAGATCACGAAGAGCGTCATAAGGCACAAAAAGAAGTAGATAAGAAATACGGAATTAAAGAAGCGCATAAGATTGGTGATAAAGTTATTATTCACAAAGGTCCAGCTGATTTAGTTGGTAAAGTTGGTCATATCGGAGAAATTCGCAAGCGTTGGACTGGCGACAGCAATACTTACACTATTGATCACGATAAAGGTTCTGTACAATTGAAACCAACTCATTTTAAATCATTTAAAGAAGAAGCTGAGATAAACGAATCTGCTCCATTTAAAGATTTACACTCTGCCATTAAATATGCCAGCGATAAAGTAAAAACTCATCGCGATCATGACGATGGTATTGAGGTATATAAACACAAAGCAGGTGGTTACGATGTGAATCATACAATGAATTCTAATGGTCGTAATTCTTTACAAAAATCTGGTGCTAAACATTTAGGTACTGTGTATAGAGATAAACAATTTAATGTTAAGCACAATATTAAAGAGGAAATAGAAATGGAATTAACTGAAGCAAATCATCGCGAATTCGCCAGCGTTGGTAAGATGCATCCAGATATGGCAAAACACATGGAAGTTGGTCAACACATGGACTACTACGAGCCAAAGACTGGTAACAAAGTTCATGGTAAAGTAATGCACAAAACTGACAAAGAAGTGCATATGAAACAAACACATGACTCTTACGATGATAAGAAAGTTGGTTCTGTTCATAAATTTAAAATTGCTCACAGTTTAGACGAAGTTCTTTCTCCATCTGCAGATGCTGGCGAATATATTGATGACTTCGTTCATTCTAAGAATCCTAAGTTTGCAGGTAAGTCTAAAGAGAAGCGTCGTCAAATGGCACTCGCTGCTTTCTATGCTGCTAAGAAGAAAAACGAATCAGTTACTGAAGAGTCAAAGGCAAAACCAAGAGTTGTAACTAATAAGTATTCTTGGGGAACTATGAAGACAGTTCACCATGGTTCTGACTTCTCTATTCCTTTGCATCCTGAGCACCACGAAGCAATTGCTAAGTTAAAAGATGGTCAAGAGCATCACTTTAAAGATGAAACTGGACACCACTGGGGCGCATATCGCCGTGGCGAACATGTTCACTTCCAGTCAGCTGACCACCATGGTGCAATGAAAACTACTGTTCCTCACCACACTATGGTAAGCGAAGCAAAAGAAGATAATAAGTATGATCCTGACCATGGCGCAATGATAAAACACCAATTGGCGAGTATCATTAGTAATGCTCAGAAGTTACATGATATGATTGAAGACGAAGGCGATAAAGTTCAAGTTCCTGATTGGGTTGAATCAAAAATAACTTTGGCTCAAGACTATATTGAAACTGCTCATGACTTTTTAGATAATGCAACTGAAGAAGACCTTGAAGAATCTTGGGTTCTCCGTCAGAAAAAGAAAGATAAAAAAGAAGAATCAAAGAAAACTGTAAAGGAAAGTACTGTGAAAACATACAGAGATTTTATTACTGAAATGGAATTTGACAAACACGGCAAGTATGTTCATAAAGGAACATATGGTTCATCTTATCAAGACGATGAGGATGATGAAGATGACAAGCCAAAAGCAAAACCAGCTGATGCACCAAAAAGAGGTCGTGGTCGCCCAGCAGGAAGTAAATCTGGTGCAGCAGGGAAAACTTCCCAAAGCACTGGTAAGAAGAGTAGCGGTGCAGATTACACTGGCTACAAATTGCACCTACCTAACTCTAACAAATAATTCAAGGAGATAATTCATGGCAACATGGGGAAATCAAGACGCATTGGCAAGCCAGCCAATTTTTGTCTCAAGAGAATCACACTTCGATAGTACTGTTGGCGCAGTAAGCGTTTCAGCAAATACTATTACTTTAACAAACGCAAACACTGACTTTGCTACTGGCACTGCAGTTGTTTATAACAGCAATGGTGGTACTGCTATTGGTGGTATGACTAACGGAACTACTTACTATGTTAATCGTGTTGATGCTAACACTATTTCATTGTATGATACACAGGCTCATGCTATCGCTGGTGGAGCAACTGGTTTAGTTGACATTAGTGCTGTTGGTACTGGCACTCAGATCCTTAAGATCGATGGTGGTATTGCCAATCCAGGATATGATCATAACTACAATGGTCGTTCAATGTTCTTAGTTTCTAAAGAAGAAGCTCAGTCTTATGAGAACCGTGCTGTTGGTATCAAAACTCCAGGATGGACAACTTATAAAACATATACTGCTGCCGATGGTTCAGTTCGTCACAAGTCAGAAACATTAGTTGCTATGGGTCCAGAAATGACTGAGACTTTTGAGAACTATGTTACTACTAACGATCCATTAGTTTCTGGTGAAATCACTATCACTGCTCAGCCAACTAACATCACTGGTGCTGCTGATCCATACACTGGTACATTCAGTGTTACTGGAGCAATTACTGGTAATGGTACAATCGGTTACCAGTGGCAAGTTTCTACCAATGGTGGAACTTCGTTCACTAACTTGAGCAACACTGGTGTTTACACTGGCGCAACAACTCGTACATTAACATTGACTGCTGCTGCTAAATCAACTTATAACAACTATCAATACCGTTGTGTATTAAGTGCAACTGATTATACTACAGTAACTTCTACTGCAGCTTCAATCGTATACGCTTAATAAATAAAATATGAAGGAGGGGATTTTCCCCTCCACTTTTGAATGTGAAGTGAGAGCTGTGGTCGATATCAATAAGAAATTAACTGAAGATAACTTTTTACTTTATGCGATGCATCATTATGATAATCCGCAGTGTCATAACATACAGGAATTTGAGAAAGACATAAGAATTTTTCTCTATCTTAAAAAGTTAATTACTCGTTATAAACAATCTGATGAACTTAGAGAACGATTGATACTTAATCATATCATTGTTCTCTATAATATTTTTGGCGACGCAGCAACTAATATGCTGTTCTATAAAATAGATCCTGAAGATTGGAATGTATTGGTAACATTTTTAGTTTATCTAGAAAGAATGCCCGAGTCAGTACCGCAGTATGGTTTAAGAACTTCAGATATATCACTGGACGAAAAGATAATCAGTGCTCTAAGGAAAATATAGATGGCAGCTTTAATCGACAATGTAATCGCAGCAAAGCTACTTGCTATGTTGGTAACACCATTCAATAAAACTGAAGCATATAAACTTGGTATTATTGACGCAACTGGCAAAATTTTAATCCATGCTAAGGATTTAAAAACTAATGAACAAAAAGATGCGTATAACTATCTGACTCGTTTGATTTTTAATATCAAGCGTTTAATCAATAAACTTCCAGGTGGCGAATCAAATCTAAAGAATTTGACTGCTGCTTACTATTTCGTTAAAGAAAGATTTGAAAAGAAATCTGCCTATGTAAACGAAGAACAATTTATGTCACTTGTTCAAAGGTTGGACAAAGTAACATTAGTAGAAGAAGAATTATTTGTTGAGAAATTCCTCGCTAAGATCGCCGAAGATGGTGGAGGTGGAGGAGGTGCTGGAGCAGGTGGTGGAGTTGCAGCAAACAATGCTGGTTCTGGCGGTGTCGCTGGTTTATCCACTGCTACTGGTGGTCCAGTAATTAAGAAAAAAGATATCGCAAAGTATAAGCGTAAACAAAATGGAGCTATTCAAATGGCTCGCAGACCAAAACCGATTGAAATAAAATAAGAGATTTTTAACATGTGGATGTTGAATTTTATACCTGATGGATGGATATACTATGCTGTATTGGCAGTCCTCGGATCAGGTGTAGTTTTATATGCACTAAGTTTTCTTGTTGGAATATTTCCACCATTTAGACCATATAGAGAACCAGCAAGAATTCTTGGAACTCTCTTGGCAATTTTAGGTGTTTATTTTTATGGTGGTTATGACGCTGAGAAATCTAATCTTGAACGAATCGCTGAGTTACAGAAACAAGTAGCAGTATCTGAAGCCAAGTCTAAAGATGCCAATGTACAAATTGTAACAAAGTATGTTGAGAAGACTAAAGTTATACACGATACACAAATTGTAATACAACACGATATAGATGATGTTAAAGATAAAATTGATGCAACATGTAAGGTGGATCCTTCAGCAATAGCGATATTGAATAAAGCAGCAAAGGATCTAAAATGAGAAAATTATTAGTAATCAGTATGTTATTACTTTCTGGATGTGCTGCGACTCCTGTTGCTAGACACTTCCCAGATGCGCCAGATGACTTGAAAGTAGCTTGTCCTAGTTTGAAACAAACCGATGATACAACTAAATTAAGTGATGTTATTCGAGTTGTTACTGAGAACTATGGTCAATATAAAGAGTGTCAAGTAAAGGTCGACACATGGGTTGAGTGGTATAATACTCAGAAACAAATTTTCGAGAGCGTAAAATGACTGATCAATTAGATACTGAAAGGGTGGCTAGATTGGAAGCCCAAGTAGAAACAATTAAAGAGGATGTCAACGAAGTGAAACATGACATTAAAGAACTACATTCTCGTATTACTACAAGCAACAGAGAAATTGTTGACAAGATCGATGCAATGCAATCTCGTTTAGAGCACAAGATGCAAGCAAATGCTCAAATTTCTCAAGACCAACATGCTGAAATTAAAGTTCAGGTTGTTGAAGATCTAGATAAAATGAACAATAGAGTTTCCTCTCTTGAACAGTGGAAATACTATGTAATTGGTGGCGCAATTGTTATTGGATACCTTATCGGACATGTAGATTTTTTCGAAAAATTCTTTAAGTAAAATATTGCAAGAGTCGCAAGAAGCAATCCTTTGGGATTGCTTTTTATTTGGTAATAAGGTATAATAATTATTATGCTACATATCGACTCAAAATACGCATCGCAACTCGGCACTAGACTACGCAACTTTACAAAGAAAAACGATTATCTTTGGAACTACAGTTGTCCAGTCTGTGGCGATTCAAAAAATAATCCTCGCAAAGCCAGAGGGTTTATCTATAAGTTTAAACAAGATCTACTTGTTAAATGTCACAAGTGTGGATACAGCACAAATCTTGGTAATCTAATCAAACATGTTGATTCAAATTTGTATGATCAATATGTCGTTGAACGATATAAAAATGGTGCTACTCGATATAACGATCACAAAAGCGTTGAAGAGTTTGTCAACGATACGCCAATTTTAGAGTTAGAAGACGACACTCTAGAACCACTAACACGATTAGATAAACTTCCCGAGACACATCCAGCTGTTGCTTATGTTGCTAAGCGACTTATCCCTAAAGATAAGTGGAATCTGCTTTACTTCTGTTCTAAGTTCAAAAAGTATACAAACAGTGTGTCATTTAAATTTACCAACGAAGAGGATGATCATCCAAGATTGATCATCCCTTATTTTAATTCTTTCGGTAAGGTAATTGCCTATCAAGGTAGAGCATTCGGTAAAGAAGAACCTAAGTATTATACTATCAAAATTAATGAAGACGAGGAGAAAATCTATGGATTGGAGCGAGTCGACTATGCGGAACGAATCTATGTGGTTGAGGGACCTCTTGATTCGTTGTTTCTTCCAAATTCAATCGCTGTGTCAGGAAGTAGTTTTGATACCCCTACTGTTAGGAAGTTGCTTACTAATGCAACGATAGTAATGGACAATGAACCTCGAAGCAAAGAAATTAGCAAACAACTTGCTAAGTATATTGACAAGGGGTATAATGTAGTGATGTACCCAGATACGGTACAGGAGAAGGATATTAACGAGATGATTTTATCAGGTAAAACACCTGCTCAAATCTTGGATCTCATAAATACAAATACCTTTTCGGGAATAGAAGCCAAATTAAGATTTAGTACATGGAGAAAGTGTTGAGAGTTAAGTTAATTAGTTATTCAAAGGCATTCGAGACAGAGCAAACTACTACCGATTTAGTTGCTTTCTGCGCCAGAGTTTCAAACCCGAGTAATCAAAACAACACAGATACATCAGAGAAGTTAATTCGTTATCTAATAAACAATAAACATTGGTCACCATTAGAAATGGTATCAATGTGTTTAGAGATTGAAACTACTCGTGATATAGCGAGACAAATTTTAAGACATCGCTCTTTTTCTTTTCAAGAGTTCAGTCAAAGATATGCTGATCCAACAAAAGAATTAGATTTCGTGTTAAGGGAAGCCAGATTACAAGACAACAAAAACAGACAAAATAGTATTGAAACTGACAATCCAGCACTTCAAGCATTTTGGGAAACACAGCAGAAGCGTGTTCTTGAAACAGTAAAAAGTGCATACGAATGGGCGATTCAAAATGGTATCGCTAAAGAACAAGCAAGAGCAGTACTGCCAGAAGGATTAACTGTTTCTCGCTTATATATGAATGGTACTTTAAGAAGTTGGATTCACTTTATCGAATTACGCAGTGCTAATGGCACTCAAAAAGAACATCAGTTGGTAGCTAAGGAATGCGCTAGAGTTATATCAGAAGTGTTTCCTCTAACAACTGAATTTGTAACAGAATAATAATTATAATTGGAGTAATATATGGCAGATGTCGTTCATGGTATCAAGGTAGACTTTTCTCGTGATTCATTGTTTGATGAATTGGGGTTGTTAAGATTGAGAGAGTCCTATATGAAAGATGATGAAGTAAGTCCTCAAGAACGATTTGCTTTTGTTTCTAAAACCTTTTCAAGTGATGAAAAACATGCGCAACGACTTTATGAATATTCAAGTAAGCATTGGCTCTCTTACTCTACTCCCATTCTTTCTTTTGGTCGCAGTAAGCGTGGTCTGCCTATATCTTGTTTCCTTAATTATATTGAAGATACTGCGGAGGGATTAGTTGATAACCTTTCCGAAACGAATTGGCTCTCTATGCTTGGGGGTGGTGTTGGTATTGGGTTTGGTATTCGCTCTGCCGATGATAAGTCTACTGGGGTTATGCCACATCTTAAAATGTATGACGCTTCTTCTTTGGCGTATCGTCAAGGTCGTACTCGTCGTGGTAGTTATGCTGCCTATCTTGACATTAGCCATCCCGATATCATTCCTTTTCTCGAAATGCGTAAACCTACTGGGGATCAAAACCTCAGAACATTGAACATGCATCACGGGATCAATATTCCTGACGCATTTATGGAAATCATTGAACAGTCTATGATTGATCCAAACTTTGATGACTCTTGGAATCTTGTTGATCCAGCATCAAAAGAAGTTCGCGAAACTGTTTCAGCTAAAGAATTGTGGCAGAAACTACTTGAGTTGCGTATGATGACTGGTGAACCATATATTCACTTCATTGATGAATCTAATCGCAAGATGCCACAGTGGTTGAAGGATAAAGGGTTAAAGATTAATCAATCTAATCTTTGCTCTGAAATTATTTTACCAACGAACGAAAAGCGTACTGCTGTATGTTGTTTGTCTTCACTAAACTTGGAGTATTATGATGACTGGAAAAACGATCCTTTATTCCTTTCTGATGTTGCAGAGATGCTTGACAATGTTCTTCAATATTTTATTGATCATGCTCCTTCTGCGATCAAAAGAGCCAAGTATTCTGCAATGCGTGAGCGAAGCATTGGTATCGGTGCTCTCGGTTGGCATGCTTATCTACAACGAAATTCGTTACCGTGGGAGTCTTCGCTTGCTGTCGGTAGAAACAAAAACATCTTCAAAACTATAAGAGAAAATTTAGATGCAGCTAATAAAAAACTGGGAAAGGAGCGTGGCGAGGCTCCTGATGCGGTCGGTACTGGAAATAGGTTTAGTCATCTTATGGCTATTGCTCCCAATGCTTCTTCTTCCATTCTCATGGGGAATACTAGTCCTAGCATTGAACCTTATCGTGCCAATGCGTATCGCCAAGATACTCTCTCAGGTTCACACCTGAACAAGAATAAATATCTAGATAAGATTATTAAGGATAAATGTGAAAATGACACTAAGTTGGACTATAACGAAATCTGGTCAAGTATTATCGCCAACGATGGAAGCGTTCAACATCTCGAAATCTTGGATGACTGGACAAGAGATGTTTTCAAAACTTCAATGGAAATCGACCAGCGATGGGTTATACAGCATGCCTCAGATCGTCAAGAATATATCGATCAAGCGCAATCTGTAAACTTATTCTTTAGACCTGATAGTCATATTAAGTATATTCATGCTGTTCACTTTCAAGCATGGAAACAAAAATTAAAGACTCTCTATTATTGTCGCAGTGACAAGATCGCGAAAGCTGATAAAGTTGCTAAGAGAATTGAAAGAGAAATCATTCAAGAAATTAACCTACACGATTTAACAGAAGGTGTAGAATGCCTAGCATGCGAGGGATAAATGGATATTAATGATGATTTACATTTTATTGAGAACATATTTCCAACACCGATTTATGTAGCATTCCCAAATTATAATGTTGAACTTGAGAATGAGATGAACTCTGCTCTGGAAAAAGTTCAATGGGTTATGCCAACTCATTGGGAAAATACTCATATGATCTCGAATAATTTTTCTACAAATGAAATTGATAATTTTAAACTTGTTACATTTAAAAATATTTTAGATAAACATTTAAAACAATATTGCGAATATCTCAAATTTGCTTTTAAACCATATACAGTTAAAGAGTCTTGGTTTACAAAATTTGAAAAAGAAGATTATGGACATACCCATAGCCATGGTTGGACTGACATTTCTGGAGTTTTTTATATTAAAACAAATGGGGAAGACGGAAATATTCAATTTGAAACACCTAATTTAGTTGGTGAATGTTCTCCTTGTTTTGATAATTCTAATAAACCTTGGGAACATAAACCTGCTAATGGTAAATTGATATTATTTCCAGGATGGTTAAAACATGGAATTGCTCCAAATAAAACAGATGATACTAGAATTAGTTTCGCTTTCAACATCAATTTTGAAAGATAAAGGATAAAATGATAAGAAAAACAAAAGTACCACCATTTAAACAATATATTGGCTACGCTTCATCTAAGAAAGATGTCGTATGGCCAGCAGACAAGAAGATTCTTATTATTGGTTATGGTTCTGTGGGTCAAGCGATTCTTCCTACCATTATGAAACACATCTGTGGTAATGGTAAACAAATTACAGTGTTAGAGCGTGGTGATAATGAGAAAGTATTTAAAGAACGCAACAAAGGTAATGGCGTAAACTATGTTAAGAAGGAAATTCTTCGAAACAATCTAGACAAGACATTGGCAGAACATGTAGGCGACAATGGCTTCATTGTTGATGTAAGTTTAAACATTGGTGTTGAAGAAATTCTTGAGTGGGCATGGCAACATGACTGTAACTACATTAATACTTCGTTAGAGCGTTGGGCTGATCAGCCAGACGAAACTATTCCTAGAATGAAGGATCGTACTCTGTTTGCTGCTCATAGACAAATGCGTAAGGTTGCTGAGAAGTATCCTAATGCTCCTACAGCAACAGTTACTCATGGCGCAAATCCTGGACTTGTTACTCACCTTACTAAACGAGCACTGTTGAAACTTGCCGAGAAGAAAGGTAAGAAAGCAAACAAACCTGCCGATCGCGAAGGATGGGCAAAGTTAATGAAATCTTTGGGTGTTAAAGTTGTTCACATTGCTGAGAGAGATACTCAGATTATTGACGAACCAAAAGAAAAGAATGAATTTGTTAATACTTGGAGTCCTGAAGGATTCTGGGCAGAAGGTCGTGCTCCAGCAGAAATGGGATGGGGAACACATGAAGATGCTCATCCAGAGAATGGTGCTGTTCAAGGTAACACTGCCTTCGTCAAAGAGCCAGGACTTGCTGTTCTAGTTAAGTCTTGGGTTCCACTTGGTGGTCAGTTTAATGGTTTCCTAGTTCAACACTCTGAGGCAGTTACAATCAGCGAATACTTCACAACCAAAGATGAATCATTCCGTCCAACTGTTCACTATGTATATCAACCATGTGATGCAGCGATTGCTTCTGTTCATGAACTTCGTGGTCGTGAATTAGATATGCAATATAAACAGCGTGTTATTAAAGATGAAATTATTTCTGGAATCGATGAACTTGGTGTTCTGTTAATTGGTGATGACTTTGCTTGTTGGCATGGCAGTCAACTAAGTATTGAGGAAGCAAGAAAATTGATCCCTGGAGAAAATGCTACATCACTTCAGGTTATTGCAGCGATGCTCGGAGCAATGATTTGGGCAATCGAAAATCCTAATCGTGGTTATGTAGAGCCAGAAGAAATTGATCATGAGTTTGTTCTAAAGCATGCCGATCCATATCTTGGACCGATCGCATTCGAAATGACAGACTGGCGACCAAACAAAGATACGAACAGTTTGTTCTATCGCGAATATAATGAAAAGAACCCTTGCTCTTTAGAAAACTTTAGAGTCTGGTCATAAGAGGAAAATATGGTAAAAAAAGAAAAAACAAAATTAACGGATCAACGCACCTATTTTAAACCTTTTAACTATCCTTGGGCATATGATGCTTGGTTAAAACATGAACAAGCGCATTGGCTTCACTCAGAAGTTCCAATGGCTGAGGATGTTAAAGACTGGAAAAAGAAACTAACAAATGAAGAAAAACAATTTCTCACGAACATCTTCAGATTCTTCACTCAAGGAGACATTGATGTTGCTGGTGGTTATGTTAATAATTATCTTCCTTATTTCCCACAACCTGAAATCCGCATGATGCTTATGGGTTTCGCAGCTCGTGAAGCATTACATATTGCTGCTTACTCTCACTTAATTGAAACACTTGGTTTACCTGAAACAACATATAATCAATTCTTAGAATATCAGGAGATGAAAGATAAGCATGATTATGTTACGGAATTGTCTAGTAAAAATGGTACACTTGAGTCTACTGCTACTCATATTGCTGTCTTTTCTGCTTTCACTGAGGGCATGCAACTTTTTAGTTCATTCATTATGCTCCTTAATTTCCCACGCCATGGGTTAATGAAAGGTATGGGTCAGATTGTTACTTGGTCAATTGCTGATGAAACAATCCACGCTGAATCAATGATTCGTTTGTTCAAAGAGTTTATCAAAGAGAACAACGAAATCTGGAATGATGAATTAAAAGGTAAAATCTACACAATCGCTGAGAAAATGGTTGAGTTGGAAGATAAGTTTATTGACTTGTCCTTCGCTAATGCTGAGATGAGAGAACTATCTGCAGCTGATGTTAAACAATATATTCGTTATATCGCTGATCGTCGTCTGATCAGTCTTGGCATGAAAGGTATCTTTAAAGTTAAAAGGAATCCACTACCATGGGTAGAGGAAATGATCAATGCACCAATCCATGGCAACTTCTTTGAGAATCGTGTAACTGATTACGCAAAGGGTGCTTTGTCTGGAGATTGGGGAGATGTGTGGGGTAAAGCAGCATGACCACAAAACATTTCGAATGTGTAGAGTGTGGAGCACTCGGCAAAATTATACTGAAGGGTGATGAACAACAACTGGAAGACATCGTGTATTGTCCTGTCTGCTCAGCAGATATATATGAAGAGGACGACTACGATGAGGATGACCAGTGACATGGCTGTATAATGGTGAAGAATACAAAGGTGAAGATATTGCAGACTGGACAGGTTTTGTATATCTAATCACCAATCTTGCTACAGGCAAGAAATATATTGGTAAAAAGTTGCTTTGGTTCGCGAAACAGCGTATAATAAACGGTAAGAAGAAACGAACCAAGGTAGAATCTGATTGGCGCAATTACTGGTCCAGTTCAGAAGAAGTTAAAAGAGATGTTGAAACTTTCGGTGAAGGAAACTTCAAGCGAGAGATTCTTCATTTTTGTAAAAATAAGGGAACTACATCATACCTTGAAGCGAAGGAACAATTTGTTAATGAAGTTTTGGAGAATCCTGAATTATGGTACAACGGACAAATACAGTGTCGAATACACAAATCACACATCAAACTAAACAAATGACTTTATTGCTGTATTTTACAGCAGTAGCCCTGTCAGTTGTTTCAGCATACTACTCTATCGCTGGTCTTACTGCTATTTTCGCAGCAGCAGTAATTCCTATTATGATTATGGGTGGTGTATTGGAGTTTGCTAAACTTGTCGTTGCTTCTTGGTTATATAGAACTTGGAAACATGTACCAATAATCATGAGAGCATATTTTACATGTGCCTTGATTATTCTTATGTCATTAACATCGATGGGAATTTTTGGTTACCTATCAAAAGCCCACTTAGACCAAGCAGTTCCTACTGGTGATGTAGCAAGTAAAATAGAAATTATCGACCAAAAATTAAAAACAGAGAAAGAGAATGTCGAGTCAGCAAGAAACGCAATTAAACAGCTTGATGCGCAGGTTGATCAAGCGATCGGAAGAAGCGACAACACGCAAGGAGTGGAGAGATCTGTACAGATTAGACGAGGACAGCAGAAAGAGCGATCCGCACTTCTTGCTGATATTGGATCAGCTCAAACCAGAATCGCAAGATTAAATGAGGAAAGAGCACCTATCGCTGCTGAGTTTAGAAAAGTTGAAGCAGAAGTAGGTCCAATTAAATATATCGCAGCATTACTTTATGGTGACAATCCCGATCAGGGAATTCTTGAAAAGGCAGTGAGAATTGTCATTATTATGATTGTTATAGTATTTGATCCATTGGCAGTTTTATTGTTGATGGCAGCAAATACTCAAATCAAACAAGAGGAAGAACCAAATGGCAACACAGAAGAAACCATCGCAGAAATCGACAGAAATGTTGGAGAAAAACCAACCAAAGAAGAACTCTCCGAAGAAGACAACACAGAACAAGAAGCCAGCGCAATCAACAGAATCAAAGAAAGATTCATCAACAAATTCCGAGCAGCCAAAGAACCTGATTTGGGACAACAAACAACAGAAAGCAGTACCCCAGTCTGGGAACCAGCAACCTTCGGAGAGTCCAGTCCAGGAGTTACCATCGAAACAACAGAGTTGGATAGTAACGAAACTAAAAAATCTGATTGGATTATAGGATCTGATAAAAGAGAAATGCTTCCATTAGATCAGGATGGGGCAGGTAGAATTACAACTGCCCTTCCTCCTGATTTTATCGTAGATTGGTCCAATAAGGAAAAACCTGTCGCTGTTCCTAGAAAGAAAGAGTAATTCTCATAAATAGTTCTATCCGATAACAATAATAAGATGGATACATCATGGAACAAGTACAAGCAAAACCACTATCTCGTTCAGAGAGAGAAGCCCAAATTAAAGACAAAGCTGGTCTGGTAATCTGCGTTTTGGCAGCATTGCTGGCAATCAACACTTTAATGGGTGGTTCCAACTCAAGTAAAATCCTCAATAATACTATTGAAGCGAACAACACTTGGGCATTCTATCAAGCAAAAGCAATTAAACAAACATTGGCAGAGCAGTCATTGGACGATGCTCAATTTCGTAATGATAAAGTAAAAGCTGCTAAACTAGAAGAAAAAATTGCTCGTTACGAATCTGATCCGAAATCTGGAGAAGGTAAAAAAGAATTAATGGAGAAAGCGAAAAAGTTAGAAGCTGGTAGAGCAGAAGCAAAAGCTCGCAGTCCTTTTTATACTTACGCTGGTTCATTATTTCAAATCGCAATTGTTCTGCTAACAGCTTCTATTCTGGCAGTTAATATGCGTATGTATTGGGCAAGCATTGGTGTTGGTTTTTTCGCTGCTCTTTTAATGTCCCAAGCATTATGGTTGTGGATTCCTATAACCTTTTAATCTCGATTTACATTCGACTTTCGTGTAGTATATTCTGAATCTTGTTATAGTTGTATAAAACAATAACAGACCACAAGAATGTGGCATAAGGAAAGAAAGAAAATGGCAAAGAGTTTAACAGGAATTGGCGTGTTTCCGAGAAAATTATGCGCAATGCTAACAGTCGCTGGAATGCTACTGTCGGCAAATGTATGGGCAGTTGATCCAATCATCACTCAATCGACTAGCGATAGTACAAGCTCTAGCATTAGTACACAAAATAGCAATAGTAACAGCAATAGTACTACCACAACTAATGGTAGCACAACTACTAAAGTTATCTCTCCTCCTCCAACAGCAGTTGCTCCAGCAGTAACAATCATCAACTCTGATGTTTGTGCCGTTGGATATTCAGGTGCTGCTCAAACTCAAATCTTAGGTATCTCTTTCGGTGGCACAACCACAGATAGAAACTGCGAGCGATTAAAACTTGCTCGTGGTGTTTATGACATGGGTATGAAAGTTGCTGCAGTTGCTATCATGTGTCAAGACGAGCGTGTATTCTCAGCGATGTTGAATGCTGGTACTCCTTGCCCAATTGATGGTAAAATCGGCGAGCAAGCCAAAGAGATTTGGGAAAACAATCCTGATCGCCAGCCACAAAAAATCAAGAGTAAAGAGTAATGAAACTCCTAGCAGTATTTGTCTCTGCCATATTGATAGCAGGGTTATCAAACTGCGATCGTGCTCATGCACAGGTAACATTTAATCCACAAGGAATGACAGTAACACCAGTAAATGGTGGAACAGGAACACTCGTTGGTATTCCTATTGGTCAATCAGGATTAACTGTTTCTGTTGGTACTGGCTCAGCTGCTTTACCTTTACAGAATATTGCTGGTAATAGCGCAGCTCAACATTTACAGTTGGGTGATGATAGTTCTCAGAATGTTCCGCTTAATTTTAGTTTTCCGTTTTGGGGTCAATCTTTCAATAACTCTTGGATGTATTCTAATGGTATTGTTAGTTTTACCACTGGTAATATTCCAGGTGCTGGTTGCTGTTCTGGTCAAGATTTATCTGGACTTGCGAATCAAGGAACACGAAATTCAATTTACAACTACATGATTGCTCCACTGTGGACTGACTTGATAGATACAACTGGTCAGGCTACTTGGTTTTTACAAAATGGAACTTCTGCCACTTATGGTTGGTATAACACCAGAGAGTACGGAACAAATAATCAAAGTAGTTTTGAAGTAAACATTAACTCTAATGGACAAATGAATGTTCGTTATGGTGGCGCATTTGTTTCAACAAATCATACAGTAACTGCTGGTATGACTGGTGATTTGTCTCAAGGTCAATATTTTCAGTACTATCATGGTCAAGGATTTAATGTACCAACATCCAATCCAGTAACATGGGGAACCAGTGGTTCTTTCGATGCGTGTACTGCAAACCCTCTGTCTTCTACAACTTGTCCTGGATATCAAGCAGCATATACTACTCAACAATGTAATATAAACCAATTGTTTAGTCCATCTTGTCCTGGATATCAAGTAGCATATTTTACTCAACAGTGTTCGGCAAGCGCATTATATAATCCATCTTGTCCTGGATATGCTGTAGCTTACACCAATCAGCAGTGTTCAGTTAATCCATTGTTTTCAACAAGTTGTTCTGGATATTCTCAAGCGTATCATGATCAACAATGTTCATTGAATAGTTTATACGCTACTGATTGTCCAGGATATGCTGCTGCTTATTTACAACAACAGTGCGATGCGAACCCACTATACTCAACAACATGTCAAGGATATGCCCAAGCGTATCACGACCAACAGTGTACAATTAACCCATTGTATGCTACAGACTGCAGTGGATATGCAGTTGCCTATCACAATCAACAGTGTAGTATAAATCCACTATACGCAACAGATTGTACTGGTTATGCTCAAGCGTACCACAATCAACAGTGTAATGCTAATCCGCTGTATGCGACTGATTGTACTGGTTATGCTCAAGCATACTTCAATCAACAATGTTCTTTGAATGGATTATACAGTCAGCAGTGTCCAAACTATTCAACTGCTTATGCTACTCAACAGTTGTTACAACAACAGAACATGGCATCAACAGTAGCTACGGCAGGAGTAGTTGCAACTACATCTCCAACTACAACTACTCAAACTACAACACCGACAACGACATCGTCAACAACTACAACTGTTGGTTCAGTTACACCTACTGTTAGTTCTACTGGTACTGTTACTACTACACCATCAGCAACTGGTAATACTACTGTTGATAAAGCCATCGCTGCTCCAGTAGCTTCGGCAGCGCCAGCTGCAGCGCCAGCTGCTCCAGTTCAGTTGGTAGCTCAAGCGCCAGCGCCAGCAGCCCCAACTCCTGCTGCTCCAGCGCAGCAGGCATCTGGATCGAGCGATAAAAAATCTGACGATAAACCAAGTGGTGGTTCTGGCGATAAGAAACAGGATGATAAGAAATCTGATGGCGATAAACCAGCAGGTCCAAGTCAAATGGCTGGTGGTAGCCAACAGGATGGTAATAAAGATCAACCTAAAACTGCTCGTCAAGAAATCGCAGAAAGAAAAGCAGAGGCTGCGAAGAAAGAAGCAGCAGCTAATGCTAAGAACTTGGCTAACGAAATGGGCAAAGCGTCTAACATGGAAGCCCAGAAACAAATGCAAACTGTAGTAATTCAAGCAATGGCATTTAAACCTGGATTTGATGTTTATAGCCAACAGTTAATTACTCAAACTCCATTTTATCCACCTGTTTCAATATATAAAAATCAACAAACAGTGGATAATAGAAGATTAGGTCGTGGGTTGTTTGGTCCGACTGATTCATTACATAATGAAATGGTAGAATCCCAATACAACAGAGGAAATTAAAATGTACATGGATATTTGCATGCAGTTTTTAAAATTACAAATTATTGGCATTACTTTCTTGTTTGGAGTAATGCTAGTAGATACTATTAAAGAATTTTTAAAAGGAAATTAAAATGCCAGAAGAAATCAAAGATGTAAACGCTGCTATTGACAATGCAGAAGAAGCAGTAAAGAAATACGCAAGTAAAGACACAGTTATCAGCATCGGTGGATATGAATTTACTCCAGCGAAATTGATGGTTGCGTTCACATTAGTATCATCAATTCTTGGTGGTTTGTATGGTGCGTTTGAAGTATATAAAGACTATCAAGATATGAAGACCAAGATCACTAAGTATGTTGCTCCAGACTTATCTGAGTTTGACAAGCGTCTTGCTGTTATTGAGAAAAATAGTCAACAAGAAGTTGAGTATGTTAATAACATTAAAAACGATTTGAAAGCAGACATTCGTCGTCAAGGCGATCAGATTGATCAAGTCGAGCGTAGCGCTAAACAAACTCAGCGTGAAACCCAACAGGATGTTCAAGATGTTCGTAAGGATCTGAAACAACTTGGTAAAGATGTAGATAATAAAATTCAAAAGGCATTGGATAACCCATTGGCTCGCTAATGATCTCTAAACCAGATTATTTGAACAGACCTGTTTGCCCTGTCTCTGGATGTAAAGGCTGGAGACAGGTATACTCTGAAATTGGTAACACTGTTTCTTATCTTAAAACATGTAGTAGACATACATACTTAGATTTAAAACAAACTAAATAGGGTTATTGACGAACATTCTACATGAAAGTTTTCTTTTAATTATTAGGAGATAGAAATGTTACTTATCATTGGATTAATAGTAGGTTTGGTTCTTGGTTATTTTCTTGGTCAAAAACCAGCTGTTGAAGCTGAGGTAGCAAAAGTTGAAGCTGAGATAGCTCCAGCACAAACTGCAACACCAGCGCCAGAACAACCAACTACACCACAAAACCAACAGCAATAGTATGGAATTAACACTAACACCAGCAGCAAAAGAGAAAATTACAGATATACTGGCTGAAGAACAACTGCCGTATATCCGTGCTTTTGTTCAAGGTGGTGGTTGCTCAGGATTTTCCTATGGATTTACTCTTGAAGAAGAAAAACAGGAAGACGATTTTGTTATAGAAAATGTGTTGGTAGATTCAATGTCAATGCAATATTTGATTGGAGCAACTATTGATTATGTGCAAGAATTAATGGGATCTAGTTTTAAAGTATCAAACCCAAACGCAACTAATACTTGTGGTTGTGGTAGTAGTTTTACTGTCTAAGGAATATTATGAAAAAGTTAATTTTAATTGCAGTATTATTTGCAAGTGGCTGTTCTTTACTGCCAAGAGACCACGATCCAGTTATGTTTGGGAATTTGGTTGATGTTAAGATTTCAGTGGATAAACTATCCTGCGATGACAAGAATTGGAATGCAGCACTTGACAAAGTCCACACTCTTAAGGTATACTCAGAATTGAGAAACGATCCTCAAGCTACATCAATTTCTCAGCTAGAGGAAGCATTGGGTAAAGCGAGAGATTCCAGCAATAAGTTATTCTGCGAGTCTGTCTTGAAGATAAACAAAACTCGCATCGATGTCGTAGCTGATGCATGGAAGGGAAGATAATGTTAGAAAGTTTAAGAGAAACCGCAGGAATGGGTGGACCAGCTTCTGGATTGGCAAATGAATTATTAGTTCTCGCCGATCAGTTTAGTTCTGGTCAATTGAATAAAGACGAGTATCAATTTCTCGTTCAACAAGTAGCTGAAGTGAAAGCAGCTCAAGAGTTGGCTAACGATGAAGTTGCTATGCGCTATATCGTTGAAGCAGCAAATATTTTAATTTCGGCAACTATGTAAATAAGGATTTTTCGTTATGGGTATACTTGAATTGACAGTAGGTGCCATTGTGGCAGGGTTTTTCACTGTGTTTGGTTGGAACGCAGGCAATATTGTCTGGGACAAATATGTTGAACCACCAGCAGTCGAACAACCAGTAGTAACTAAAGATAAAAAATGAATGAATTAAAAAACAAATCATGGTTAGATAATTATGAGCGTACATTAGATAATATACAGAGAATTTTGTGGATTATCTTGTTGTTGTTATGGATTAACTCTTTCCTATAAAATGAAACCCACCATTGCTTTATTTGTTGCTGATCCTAAATGTTCAGTACAGTCAAGCAATGGTATCATAAGTGCTCTCTCCCCACACTATAAGTTTAAACTATTTTCCAAAAATGAAATGGAAGATGGTTTCTTCAACACAGTTGACGCAGTTGCGTTTCCTGGTGGATTTGGTGACTCTGACTCTTTTGATACCTTGCTTAAATCTAATGTTGATTCAGTAAGAAATTTTGTAAGCAGAGGTGGGAAGTATATTGGTATATGTATGGGTGCGTATTGGGCAGGTAAACACTATCTGAATATTCTCGATGGTGTTGAAGTTGTTCAGTACATTAAACAACCAAATACCTGCACTCGCAGACCTCATGCTAAAAATATACCAATAGACTGGTTGGGTGTAGAAGACAAAATGTTTTTCTATGATGGACCAACATTTAAAGGTAATGGTCGCTACGATACAGTGGCTAAGTATTCAACTGATTACCCAATGGCTATCGTTCAAGATAACATAGGGTTGATTGGTTGCCACCCAGAGAGCGAACAGTTTTGGTATGATAGTTACTCTTGGATGAAAGGTAAGTATCATAACGGAAGGCATCACAAGTTGTTGTTAAATTTTGTAAATCAATTAATGGAGAATCATGAATAAACCTGACAAGAATTTTGTATTGAGTAAAAGCGCCAAGCGTATGGCAGCTTCTTTTGTAAACCCACATGAGCGTGGAGCGTTCATTCGTCTGATGATTGACGCTGAGTTGGAAGCCAAAAAAGCTCCACCACCAAAAGAAAAAGGTCGTCGAAACGATACCCCTACAGAGTAAAGGGTTATTACTCCTCCTGCAAGCCCCACCCAGCGTGGGGCATTTTTTTGCTTGACAATAATTCAGAAATTAGGTATAATTATTCTATTGACTTGAAAAAGTAAGGATTTTTATGCAAATGATTCATGCGTCGTTGGGTAAATCTAAAAAGCGTAAACCTGATGCGAAAGCACGCAAGTTGCGCGAAGATTGGGAAAACCTTTTAAAGAAGTATGCCACGAAGACTTCGACTGCGCCCACGCACAAGAAACTCAGTGAGTCAGACTTCCTTGGTAAACCTGCTTGTCGTGAGACACCTAAGATACCAAGTCTTCCATTTACTGGTGGTCCATGTTTCAAGAAAGCCAATCCAGTTTATACTGGCGACAAAATCAAAGGTATCGGTACTATGCATAAAAGTAATGCCGTGCCTGTTTTTAGTGATGAGGAAGCTGTTGCGATTGCATCAATGCGGAGGTAGTATGAAGATTGTTTTGAAATTGAAGAAGGTTCGTGATCCGATAGCAAGGGATTTGCGTACACCAAAATATAGAATGAAAGTTGTGTTGAGTAAGAAAGCGTATAAACGAATTAAGAAAGTGATGAGCCATGAATTTGAATAATTTTTTCAACGACCTTGCTTCAAACAACTCTCGTAATTATAAACTTGATTTGTTGAAGACAAATGTCAATAACGAAACTCTTCGTAATGTTATTAGTTTGGCTCTTGATCCTTTCACGAACTTTTACATTCGCAAGATCCCAGCTTACACACCAAACACAACAAGCGTAAATCTTAATCTGAAAGATGCATTCCCATGGTTGTATAAATTGTGTAATCGTTTGGTCACTGGCAATGCTGCGATTGATCATCTTACTGAATTGCTTGAGAAAGTATCTGCCGATGACGCAAAGGTTATTGAGCGTATCATCTCTAAAGATTTGAAGTGTGGTGTTTCTATTTCAACAGCCAATGCAGTTTGGCCAGGACTTATTCGTGAGTATCCTGTTATGCTTTGCTCAGGTTACGAACAGAAGTTGGTTGATAAAATTAAATTCCCTGCCTATGCGCAGTTGAAGATGGATGGTATGCGTTTCAATGCTATCGTCAAGGATGGTGCCGTTGAGTATCGTAGTCGTAATGGTAAAGAATTAAACTTGTTGGGGAACTTAGATGATCAATTCCTTAAAATGGCTGATGGTGGCGATTATGTTTTTGATGGTGAACTCATGGTTATGTTTGATGGCGATAGTCAGTTTGCTGATCGCCAGACTGGCAATGGAATCCTCAACAAAGCAAACAAGGGCACAATTTCAGCAACCGAAGCAGGGCTAATTCATGCAACAGTATGGGATATGCTACCTTATGTGTTTTTTACTGACTGTTACAGTGATGTGCCATACGCAACTCGGTTCGCCAAGTTGAAAATTATGGTAGATAAAATTAAATCGAAAAACAAGCGAGTCTGGTTGGTTACAAGTAATATTGTAAACACACTGGAGGAAGCTACAGAAATTTTCGAGGGATATCTTTCCGAAGGTTTGGAAGGTATCATCTTGAAAGATGGCTCAGGTGTTTGGGAAGATAAACGAGCAAAGCACCAAATTAAGTTCAAAGGCGAACTCGAATGTGATCTAAAGATCGTTGGTACTGAGCCACACAAAAAGAAACCTGATTGGCTGGGTGCAATAATCTGCGAGTCTGCCGATGGTATTGTCAAAGTTAATGTAGGAAGTGGATTCAATGACACGCATCGTAAGACATATAAAGAGAAAGATCTTCTTGGTAAGATTGTCGCAATCAAATATAATGCTCGAATTAAAAATAAAGCTGGTGAAGAAAGTTTGTTCCTCCCTGTATTTGTCGAACTACGGGAAGACAAAGATATCGCGGATGATTCTAAGGAAATAAAATGAGTTTAGATGTATATTTGATGGTTGTTCAACCATCCTCAGTGTATAGTGCTAACATTACACACAACTTAGGTGCTATGGCTAGGGAAGTTGTTCTGAGTAATGGTAAAACATTATATCAGGCTCTTTGGCGTCCAGACGAACATGGCTGGAAAACTGCCGAAGACATTGTTGATATGCTTGATGAGGGATTCAATATTCTATTGTCAGATCCAGAGAAATTCAAAAAGTTTAATCCAGAAAATGGATGGGGAACTTACGAAGGATTGGTTGATTTTGTTTACAAGTATCGCAATGCTTGCTGGGATACACCAGATGCAGAACTTTCTGTCTCTCGATAATTGCAATACTTACTTGACGAAAATTCAAGTTTCGGGTATAATAGTTTTATAGATTATGAAATGGAGAAT
>Ga0007819_1000042_pt1 | contig 41725 bp, 47 predicted proteins | sample CryBogCBE07Jul09_FD_71203 | JGI IMG/M metagenome (GOLD analysis project Ga0007819, IMG submission 71203) | Freshwater microbial communities from Crystal Bog, Wisconsin, USA - CBE07Jul09 | ecosystem: Environmental > Aquatic > Freshwater > Lake | place: Crystal Bog, Wisconsin, USA | collected... | reverse complement strand
AATTAGTTAGCTAATCAGGTCTTATTTTTGCTCCACGCCTGTAATCGACAGTCCCTGCCGATGCTAGAATTTTTTAATTTCCTAACATATTATATATTTAATATAGACTCTTTCCTTTAATTGAATTTAGTGAATAATTGTCAAATTCACAGAAGCTAAAGACTTCTGTGTTTTCTTTGGTTTTCAATATAAATTTGGCAAATTGTTGGTTTGTTTGTATATTTGTAGAAATGTATAGTATAAATGAAGATTAGAAAGAAATTTTTACAATTAACAAAATTAACATATCCTTACGGAACTGAGAATTTTTTAGAAACATTCCTGCCCTCTGGATTTCAAATCGACAAATATGGAAATTATTACCTATCTATAGGTGATAATTATTCTACCATGTTCACTTGCCACTTAGATACATCTTGTAAGAATATGGAAATGGTTAAACATGAATTCTTTGGAAATTATGTAATGACTGATTGTAAAACAATTTTAGGGGCTGATGATAAAGCTGGTATGATTGTGGTTCTTTACATGATTGAAAAGAAAATACCAGGTCTTTATTACTTTTTCATTGGTGAAGAAGTAGGATGTGTTGGATCATCTGAGCTGGCTAATGCTTTTGAAAATAAAAAAGATTATCCACAAGAATTAGACAATATTAAAAAGGTCGTTTCTTTTGATAGACGTGGTACAAGTTCGGTTATTACAGACCAATTTTATGGCGTATGTTGTTCTAATGATTTTGCAACTGCTTTATGTCAAGAATTAAACGGAGCAAACGAAGGTTTATTTATGAGAATGGATGATACTGGAGTTTTAACTGATTCAGCACAATTCATGGGTATTATTCCTGAATGTACTAATATATCTGTTGGTTATTATGACGAACACACAGTTAAAGAAAAACAAGATATTGACCATTTATATAGACTTTGTAAATCTGTTGCTAAAGTTGATTGGGAGTCACTACCTGTTGTTAGAGAACCTCAATCATATACATATTACGGAAGTGAAGATTATCTTTTTGGGGGCGGCTGGGAAGGTTGGGATGAATCACCAGTTGATAGAAGTCCTGTATTAGATTCTGAATATTGTAGAGAACACTATACATTCGTTAAGACAGAAAGTGGAGAACGAAAGATTGGTTATATTTCTCAAACATGGATTAACCATGAGAAGTTACTAATCGCTGATATGTTTAAAAAACAAGGTAGAAATATCGAGGAAATTGATTGGGATGGTACTTCTTTGTGGGTCATAGACGGTGAGAGTCACCAAAAAGAGTATGTTGGTAGTAGAAGTGATTTGGTTGAGTTTATTGATAATATTACAATTATTCCAGTAGCTCACTTAAAATATAGCTTATAAGGGTCTGGGTTTTTATATTCTTTTTGATTTACGAGTTCAATTAACTGGCTGGGAGACAATTCTTTAGGATTCCAGCCTTTTTTCTTGCAATAATCTAAAAAAAATTTTTCTCTCAATAATTTTTGTGACTTTAGTGATAACTTATTCATATTACTATATAGTAAAAAACTGAATTTTCCCTGATTTTTTAAGTAAATTTTCGTATCTTTGTAATATGTTATTTAAGATAAAAGGCATATTAGACTTTACTCCACAAGATGTGACCAGAAAACATAAAAGTCAATCTGAGTGGAAATGTACCGCAATCATCAAAACTGATTGTGATATAGCAGATTACTATGCTTGGTTCTTAAAAACAAGGTTCAACTTAGTATTGAATAAGCCTTTAAGAGGAACCCACGTTTCTTTCATCAACGATAGAATGAACAAGGAACTCTTTATGGAAGGTTCTAAAATTTTCAATGGTAGAGAGATTACTTTTTATTATGAGAATCTACCAAGGAGTAGTGGTCAACACTGGTGGTTAAGAATCTGGTCTCCTGAAGCAGAAGATATACGTCAAGCTTTAGGATTAAGTAGAGATCCTTACTTTGGAATGCATTTAACATTGGGATATGCCAATGAAAGGAATATAGAACATTCTAAATATATCTTAGATTGTTGTAAGAGATTTGAATTGCTGAGTGGTGAACCAAGAAAAAATTTGGACGAATATGAAATCTATGAATAAATAAATTTAATTATTATGGAAAGAAAATTAGCAACTATTAGAAGAATTAATGAAATAAAACCTATCGAAGGTGCTGATGCTATTGAATTAGCTATTGTAGATGGTTGGAAAGTTGTTGTTGCAAAAAATGTTGGTCACAAAGTAGGTGACTTCATCATATATTGTGAAATTGATTCCTTCTTGCCTATTAAAGAAGAATTTGAATTCCTTCGTAAAACCTCTTATAGAAAAATGCGTGATCAAGAAGGATTCGCATTAAGAACAATTAAACTTCGTGGTCAAGTATCACAAGGTCTGATTATGCCTATTTACATTTTAAAACCACTTAGAAATGAACTCAATGCTAATATTGATCTTTTCTTAGGTGAAGAACTTTGTGTATCTGAAAAAGCAATCGGTTTAGATGTAAGTAAGGCATTAGGAATCATTAAGTATGAACCTCCTATTCCAGCTGAATTGAGCGGTAAAGTTAAAGGTTTTTTTCCTTCTTTCATACCTAAGACTGATGAAGAAAGAATTCAAAACTTAGCTGATGTATATGAAACATTCAAAGAAGAAACTTTCTATGTAACCGAAAAGTTAGATGGAACCTCTGCTACATTTTATTTCAAAGATGAAGTATTTGGAGTTTGTACCCGTAACTTGGAATTAATTGAAACCGAAGAAAATACTTTATGGAAAGTTGCAAGAAAACTTGACTTAGAAAATAAAATGAAATCTTTAGGTTACAATGTAAGTTTCCAAGGAGAATTAGTTGGTGAAGGAATACAAGGTAATTCTTATAAAATCAAAGGTCAAACTATATTCTTCTTCAATGTATTTAATATTGATACACAAGAATATGTTGGATTAACTGATTTTGTTAATACCATTCATGGATTGGAACTTGATACGGTACCTAAAATTGATACTAATTTTAAACTACCGGAAAATATTGATGATTTGTTGAAATATTCTGATGCAAAATCACAACTTAACCCAAGCTTTGATAGAGAAGGTGTAGTGATTCGTAGTTTGGATAGAAAAGTTTCATTCAAAGTTATTTCTAATAAGTTCCTGTTGAATGAAAAATAAAGATAATTAAAACAAAAAGATTTTATACAAATACAATTGTATAAAATCTTTTTTTATGCCGGAGTTACCAGAATGTAAAATAATGTCGAACTTTATTAATCAGAATTGCTCTGATAAGAAGTTTAAAAAAATCCTTCACGTTGAAAAGGGAAATAATCCTAAAGAATACCTAACTTCTGATTTTACTATTTCTTCTGATACTAATGGTAAAGAACTATTAGTTAATCTACAATTTAAAGATAAATCTGTACCAGTTTATGTATTCATGGGTATGAATGGAAATTGGAAATGGGTAGATACCGAAAATTGGAATGATACTAAGTATTGTAGATTAAGATTTGATAGTAAAGATGGTAAGTCTTTACTACTATACGGTGGTTATATGGGGCCTAAATATAAAATAGGAGAACCATTTGGTGGTGCTAAAAGAGGACCAGATCCACTTAAACAATTTGAAAATTTCAAGAATAATATATTGAATAACTTAGATAAAAAGGATTTTGATAAGCCACTTGGTGAGGTTCTACTTAATCAGAAATACTTTAATGGCATCGGAGCTTATTTAACATCTGAAATTTTAGGAAGACTGGATATAAACCCATTTACAAATTTAAAAAAATTATCTAATTTAGAATTAGATAATTTATTCAACATGATAGTAAAATGCTGTAATGAGTCATATCTTTTGGGTGGAGGTGAATTGCGCGACTGGATCAATCCTCTTGGTTATAATGAAATAGAAAAATGGATTAAATTCTATAATAAGAAAGATTTTTGCTACAAACAAAAATTTGGTAGTAGAAATATCTGGATACTAAATAAATTTAAACCTTAGATGATATGATGAGAGTTTTAACAGAACAAGAGTCTATAGAAAGTAATAAACAAAAGTTATTAGAAACTGATGCGTGGTGGTCAACACTTTCTATAAAAGAAAAAAAATCAATATTTGATTATCATAAAGATATGTTTAAACATGTCAAGTGTGTACATGAATTCCACTCTCTTAATTTCTATTCAACTAAGGTAGAACAATGTGGTAAATGTGGATATAGTAGAAACATAGAGGAAAGTAGAGACGAAAAAATAAATGATATAACATATGAATAAGGCAGATTTCTATTATAAAAATAATCTTAGAAAGATAATTGAGGAAGGATCTTTGGATTATAATCCTAGGCCAAAATATAAAGATGGAACACCAGCTCATACTAAATTTATTACTCAAGTTTTTGAGGAATATGATATTTCAAAAGGTGAATTTCCAATAACAACATTGAGAAATACTGCTATTAAAACTGGTATAAAAGAAATACTTTGGATATATCAAAAACAATCAAATTCTCTAAAAGATGCTATGGACATGGGTATTAATTGGTGGAATGAATGGGATATTGGTGATGGAACAATTGGACAAAGATACGGAGCAACCATCAAAAAATATGATCTTGTCAATACAACATTAAAATCTCTAAAAATTGATCCATATTCCAGAAGACACATCATTAATATGTATCAAGAAAGTGATTTGAATGAAACAAAGGGTTTGTATCCATGTGCTTATGAAACTATTTGGAGTGTTAGAAGTAATAATGGTGATTTATTTTTAGATCTAACTTTGAATCAAAGATCTAATGATTATATAATGGCTGGATATATAAATAAGATACAGTATGTTGCTTTACAGATTATGTTTGCTTCACATCTTGGTTATAAAGTAGGTAAATTTTGTCATTTTGTTCAAAACTTACATATATATGATAGACATTATGATGCTGCTAATGAAATTTTAAATAAGGATTCTCTAGATTTACAACCAACTATTGAGTTAAAAAGTCATCGTGATTTTTATGACTTTAATATAGATGACTTCCTAATTTATAATACGAAATGTATATCAAAATTGATATCAAATATAGAAATTGCTATATAGTTTTTGAGCAAGTTTGTGGAATTTAACCACATCCTCTCATATGGAATATGAGCGTGCAAACGTTACACCTAAACTGCATTTTAATATATATTAAATATTCATACCTATGTTTTATTTTTATGCCATATCCATTTATCTTGACCACATCCAAATATTCTATAATTACCAATTTCGTGCATTATTTCAACCTCAGTTTTTAATGGATCATATCCATTTTTCACCAATTTCTTTTTATTGTAATTGAATCTATGCCTTCTAATGCCATTAACTACCCACCAATAATTAACTGCACTTCTTTGTATAAATTTAAATCCTAATTTTCTATATAAATTACCATTAAATATTGATATATCGCTGTAAGATGTAATATCTTCTATATTAGATTTAGTTATAAAAAATTTAAAAATTTTAGAAGCTGATCCAATGACACTAACATTTAATTTATTACAAAATCTAATTAATTCATATTCTTTTTTACCATTTGTACTTCTCCATCCAAAACACATTAGACTAACTAATTCATCATTGTAATATAGTCCTATAGAATCACTAAATTTGGTATATCCTTGTATATGATTATCATTTAAAAATCTAGAGGTTATATCATTATTAACTTCTTTTATTATACATTTTCTAGCAAATATTTTGTTTTTGATAATTCCTATTTTATTAGATATAATAGATTTCAATATTTCTTTTCTATTTATCCAATCATCTTCCCAAATATGTATTAATGATATACCTATATTATCACATCTTTTTGTTTTTTCTATATGATAATTTTTATCTTTAAATATTTCAGAATGCCAATATAATCCATTAAATTCTATTGCTATTTTATTATCGGGTAGATATATATCTATTATCATCGGACTTATTATTCTACTTGATGATTCAACATATATACCCATTGACTTAATCCAATTGATAATTTCATCCTCATAAGAAGATCTATTATATTTTTTGATACAAGATCTTGAATGATCCGTATTTAAATAAGTATTAACTCCATATTTTCTAATACATGTTTCTTTTATCCTTTGTTTAACATATTCTATATCTAACTGATGCTCAACTCCATATTTTTCTAAGTAATATTTTTTAGTTTTTATTTTAAATTCATCTGTTTTAAAATAATGATCAGTTCCATATTTTTCTATAATTGTTTTTCTCCATTTATTTTTAACATCTATATTTTGAAATGATGATTTGTATCCATATTTTTCAATGTTTGTCTTTTCTGTTTTTATTTTTATAGATTCTATTTTTGCAATATTATCAACCCCATATTTTTCTATAGTTGTCTTTTTTCTTTTTTCCTTTACATCATTTTCTGATTGTGAACATTTAGCAGAACAGTTTTTTCTATACCCTTCAATCCAATTTCTATTAAATGATGTTTTCTTACCACATTTACATAAAAAATAACTATTCATATCATTTGTCCAATGCCATATCTTTTGAATAAATGGTAAGTCAGGTATATTACTACAATATGATTGTATATCATTATAAATATTAATATAATTTTTTTTTAAATAAGATTCGCGAAGTCTATTTGATTTATTTTGAGTTATATCATTTAATATTTTAATTTTTTCCGTATTCATCGTGCAAATGTTGTTTCAGATATATATTAAATAATGCATTTCCCTTTAAATGAAAAACCCTCTCAAATGAGAGGGTTTTTTTAAGACTAATATATGTATTAGTTAAGGTAACCACCAGCGTCAGTAACGTTGATTTGCATATATTGTTTTTGAGGATACCAACCAACTTCAGCTACAGCATATCTAGAACGTAAAAGCATTCTTGGAGCGAAAGTAGCTTCAGAAATGATGCTAATAGATTGTGCCATTAAATATGGAACAAAGATAACACCAGGTTGATCAGGATTGTTCTTTCTACCGATAACAATTCTGTCGTCGTTATACTTCATGTAAGGATCAACATATATAGTGATATCACCGATTTGACCTACAGGGTATAATTGACCTGATCCGTTTAATTTAGATTTAACTGGGTTAATAGTGTAACCAGCGATATCCATGAAAGCTGCTGCTAAACCTCCGTTTGTAACAGCGAATTGAGCTGGTCCAACACGACCTTCAGTTGCGATGAAGTTAGAAGCGTGTACTAATTTAGTGATTAACTTTCTTTGTACAGCGTGTGTAGTTTCACCACCTGGGCCAGATGCTACGTAGTTTGTGTTTAAATCGAAGATAGAAACACCACTTCTTACAGGAGCAGATTGTTTGTTTAATACACCTAATTCGAAGATTTTAGCTACGATTTGTTTAGAAATTGTTTGAGACAATTCGTTAACAAGGATAGACTCCATTTTTTGAACGATATCCATACCAGTGTTAGCTTTGATATCTTCAATTTCAGTTCTTCTTAATGCTGAAGATACTTCAATACTACCAACTGCAACAGTTTTAGAAGAAATTTTAGGTCCGATTACACCAGCATAAGTGTTGTCATCATCACCTCTTCCCATTGGATATTGACCAGGGAAATTACCAGCAGAAGTCCAGTTAGAAACGAAACCAGGAATATGGTCTTCTAAAGCTGAAATTAATTCAACTTGAGGATTGCTAGCCGTAACACCTACAGTGCTCACATAAATGATTTGAGAAAGCATTGATGCGCTTGGTGTAAATGTGTTTAAAGTTTGGTCGAATGTATAAGGAGCAGTAACCGGAGTTCCACCGTATCCAACTGCGTTAGCTTGTCTGTAAGCCTTAAACATTGGTAAACCATCAATACGAGAGAATCCTAAGAACTCTACGATATTTTGGTGATTGCTTGGGCTAGGATCAGTAGTAGAACCATTGCCACTAGAGCTGATGTTATACCATAATCTACCACCTGATAAGCCACCTACTGTCTGAGTGATACTTGCAGAAGCTAAGTCAGCAGTAATAGCACTAATAACAGCACTTGAGTTATCACTATTCAATTTGAATAATTGTGGTCTGAAATCAGGACCTTGTAAATCATCGTATTGGAAATCGATGTATAACAAGTCGATTTTTGGACCTGGAGAAGGTTTTACAGCAACAAGGTCAAGACCAATTGTTTGAGCTGCAATCTTCATTGCTACTGGTAATAAGTTTTGACCTAAGTCACCAGAACCAACTTGAGTACCTGTAGTGTTTACAGTTTGTCCTGAGTAAGCAGCTGGTTGAGGAGCTACTACGTTACCCATACCTGCGATACCTGCGTTAAGGTATGCGTTTTCATTGATTGAGTGGTACTCAGCATATTCTGACATCCAATCTAATCTTTCTTCGCCTTGAACTCCCATGTTCTCTAATACTGGAGCCCATTTTTTGTAGGCTTTTTGTTTGTCTATTCTAATGTTTGACATTTGAATTTTTTTTGTTTTTTGGTCTTTATAATTTTGTTATAAAGATTAAAGGTTTTTGAATCTTTCCATGATTAAATTAACTTCACTATCAGAAAGTCTATCTTCTTGAATTAAACTTTCGTGTGCAACTAATTTCTTTGTTACAGATTCATTTTTCTTAAGGTTTCTAGTTAACCAGAAATGTTCGATTTTAGATTCGGTATTCAATTCTGGATATAATCTAGCTTGTGATAAGATAGATTTTTTAGAACCCTCGTTTAATTGACTCCAGATTGGCTTAATGTTTTCAGGCATCAATCTGACTAATTTGTCCTCGATTTTTTCATTCTTAACTGAAAGTGCTTCAGTGATAAGTTTTATAACTTCAGAACTTGTAAAATAACTTCTTTCGTTTATATAAAGTTTTACTTGTTCTTGATCTTCATTTGATAATTCGTAAAAACTATCAACTTGAGACTTGTTTAAAAACTTCAAGAAATGCAAATCGCTAGATTCAGAAACTTTACGTTTTTTAGCTTCTTCTATTAGTTTGTCTATTTGTTTTGATAAATCACTGTCTGACTTACCATCAAAATTTTCTTCCATTTTTTCGTCTTCCTCATGCCCTTCTTCTTCTTCTTCGTGACTTTCATGATCTTCATGTCCTTCATGTCCTTCATGACCCTCATGTCCCTCATGTTCTTCTTCTTCTTCGTGATCATTCCACCCTTCTTCTTCTTCTTCTTCAAATTCTGGTAACATTTCAAAACCAGCGTCTTTTAAACTTGGTAATGATTCACCATTGTTTTCAAATAATTTACCGCCATTTAATTTTTCAGAAATCATACCTGCATAAGAAACAGTTTTATCTAAATTCTCAGCAATGTATTCTGCATAAGCGATATTATCATCTAAATGTTCAGCGATGTATTCAGAGTAGGCGATGTTACCTTCTACATGTTCTGCTAAATATTCAGAATAAGCAATTGTGTTATCTAAATTTTCTGCGATATATTCAGAGTAAGAAATATTCTTATCTAAATTCTCAGCGATATATTCAGAGTAAGCAATGTTTTTGTCTAAGTTTTCAGCGATATATTCAGAGTAAGCAATGTTTTTGTCTAAGTTCTCAGCGATATATTCAGAGTAAGAAATATTCTTATCTAAATTCTCAGCGATATATTCAGAGTAAACAATGTTTTTGTCTAAGTTTTCAGCGATATATTCAGAGTAAGAAATATTCTTATCTAAATTTTCTGCTACATACTCAGAATAATTGATAGCTTTTTCTAAGTTTTCTGCTAAGTAGTCATTGTGACTAACTAATTTGTCAGTTGTTGATTTTAATGATTTGTTTTCATTAACAACAATTTGTACCTTCTCAGCTAAGTAATCTAAGTACTTAACTACTTGGTCGTTAGTTTTTTGTAACTCTTCGTAGTATTCTAAGAGTTGTTCTAGCTTTTTCGGATTTAAGTTACCAGATTTTAATGCAGTTCTAACTTCTTTCTTAGTAGATGATATCTCATTGATGATATACTTAGAATAGTCGGTTAACTGATTTTTGGTAACAAATTGATCTTTGTTCATGTTGAATAAATCGTTAATTTTTGACTCATCGGACATTTCATATATCCTAAAGTTGGTGTTATTTGAATAGTTTAATGACTCATTGATTGAGCTTAATTTAGCTGATGCGAAACCCGGATCAGCAACTATATCATAAGTAAATAATTTTTTTAATGTTACAGTTCCATCAGCTTCTGTAATACCAGCAGCTCTTGATGAAACAAAAACTGGACAACCATCATCAACTAAAGCTTTTGCTTCTTTACCCCAATAGGTATTTAATAGTTTGATTTTACCATCAACTCTATTATGTTCTTTGACATAATTTACACTTCTGATAAGGTGAGAAGCTCTTGAAAGTGATGTGTCAAAAACATCAGGGTGGTCGAACTCACCATAAACTACACCCATAGTACTGATTCTTTCATTAAGTTCATCTAAGCATGGAATGAATTTGTCAGCTGTGTATATTCTTTCATTACGGTTTTTAACACCGAATTCAGTGAATATACCACCTAAAACATAATCTTTCTTGCCTGTTTGAGTGCTTTCATATAGACTTAAAGGACTTGTATTGTTTTCAACAATTAGTACTGGTTTCATTAATTAATTAATTATTTTGTATCAATATATATAACCTTGAAAAACCTAAAAAAATAAAGGGTGGATTTTTTATAGATAGACGAAAAACTTTGTGAATTTTGACTTCTATAATGATCATGGAAAATTTTATTAAGCTTGAAATTTTTACAGAAATCCAAGATTTTGATAAATTATTTATCAATTTTAAGAATAATAAATTTCATCATAGAGAAAAAGCTATTTGTGAGTTATTAGATGAAAAATTTGAAGAAAAATCAAATTTTTTACCAGTTATTGGTGAGCCATATACAAATAGTTATATGTGTCAAATTGATTTATCAAGAGTATCACATGTTATTTCACAAATTTTTTCTATAAATAATAAGTATTATGGGTTTATTAAAATTCTTGAAACAACAGAAGGTAAAAAATTAAAAGACCTTGAAGATTATTTAGTTTTAAAACCCGTATTTTGTGGTGGTGAGATAAACACATTTAATATAGATATTGATAGAGGACCAATTTATAAAAGAATACTAAATAGAAAATGATTATAACAAGAGAGATATCAGTAAAAATTAATGAGACCAATTATTCCTATTATGAAGAATTGGGTTATAATGTTACTATTGGTGAGAAATTATTAATACCAATTGAATTACTATCAACAGGTAGTCATCAAAAAATTACCTGTCAGTGCGATGGGTGTGGTAATACCAAAGATGTTATATTCAAAAACTATGTTAAATATGGTAATAAGTGGGGAGAATACTATTGTCGAAAATGCTCCGAATCTAAAAGAAAAAGGTCATTGAATATTAATCATGGAGTTGATTATCCAATTCAGAATAAAGAGATTAAAAAAAGAATACAACGAACCATGATAGAAAAATGGGGAGTTGATAATCCATCAAAATCTCAAGAATTAATTAGTAAAAAATATAAAAATTAGAATTCAAATTCTCCACCACCTTCTGCTCCAGCTTCAGGTGATCCTCCTTCAGGTGCTGGTGGTACTCCACCTTCAGGTGCTAATCCGCCTCCTTCAGGTGCTGATCCGCCTTCAGGTGCAAATTCTCCACCCTCACCAGCGGCAGATGTACCAGCTCCCATTCCTTTAGCTTTAATCCAATAAGCTTTATTTTCTTCTTTTTCTTCTGGAGTCAACTTCATTACTTTATCAATTAAATATTCAATATGAAAATATGGTTGACCATCCGCAGTTTGAATTCCTAAAAGTGTTGATAATATAGAAGATCTTTTTTCCATATTAGCTAATTTTTTCCATTCTTCAAATATTTGATTAGAATTAAAGTTGATATCTACCTGATTTAAAAATATTTCATCATCTTTTAATTCAGGAAACTCCATACACATTTGTAATTTCAAAGGTTTTACAATCAATTCTTTGAAATTAGATCTTAATCTATTGATGAAATTTGAGAATTTTACCTCATCTCTAGTCATTTCTGACGCATCTTGAAATACATTTCCACCACCATTTTCTTTTTCAAATCTTGAAAAAGGTATTTTAGTAGCTCTTTTTAGAGAGTTAAAAAACCAAGTCAACATATCACTTTCATTCAAATTATGACCTTCAGGAGAAACTAATTCCATATTTGGAGTTCCAGCATCACCTTCAGGGAACCATATTTGCTTGTTATAAGGTAAATGTTTAGAGCCGCTAATAGTTAGAGTCCCTAGGCTATCATCCCATTCAACTTCTTCAGAATAATCAGCAATTAATTGTCCAATTTGTTCTTCTGCTCTTTGTCTTGGTAAACCTTTAATAGGTATAGTAAATTTTTGATAAACAGTTGCATTAATAACATTGAACATAATTCTTGTTTGTTCAATAATTTTTAACTGATTATATGGTTTAATAAGTCCTTCTACATAAGAAGTCTCTGAATAGTCATGTTGAGTAGAATAAGATATGAAAACTATTTGAGAGTCAAGAAAAATTCTTCTTAACTGAGGATCTTCTGGATATTGAATCCATAAGTTACCGATTGTAGGTTCATAAGCAGGAACAAGTGTTTCTGGTCTTAATCTATTAAAATAAATAATATTTTTCTTTTTATCATCCCAAACTATTTCCAAAGCTACATAACCATCAATCAAGAAATCTTTTATCATATTCCAAGCAGTGATACCATCTGAAAATCCATATTTATTATAAATTTTCTCAAAATATTCCTGACATTTATCTTTGATATCTTGTGAATAATCATTGGTTAAAGATTTGATAAAGCAAAAATCTCTATCATCATTATATACAATAGATTCATCTGCTACAGTAGAAACGAAATCTCTAATTTCATCTTTGATTGAATATTCTCTTAAAATTCTTCTTTTATCAGAATAAGCTCTATCTAAATAAGGAATAGATTTTTTATTTAAAACTTGTGCAACCGCCCTTTGTGAGAAAAAGTCATACATTGAGTTTGACTTAATAGAATAAGGGTCTTCATTCATACCAACACCTACAGTATTTCTGATGATCATGTCATCATATTTCATACCCCAAGAGCTAAGACCTCTCAATAATCTATTGAATAAACCTTTGTTCTCTACCGCAGATTGTATATTGGTTGTTTGTTGGTTAAGTGGATTATAGCTAGGCATTTAAGCAAAATATTTTTTCATATATATTAAATTTAGCATATTGAGTTATACTATAATATATTAAATAAGTTTATCCACCATATTTATCTATACTTTTTTGAATTCTGGCTATGTGGTTTTTTAATAGTGTATAATTATCTAAAATATCATCAGAAGCTGTATAGAAATCTTTAATTAAAGCAGATGACATTTCTCTGTGACGTTCAGCTTTATCATCTATCTTAGCACTCCAAATACTGTATAATTTATTTGGATCATATTTATTAACTGGATGTTGAGAATATAAAAATCTTGGAACTAAATTCATACTTATCTTATGTACATACTTAACCTGGGCTAGATTATATTCGACTATAGCATATTCAAATCCATATTTCAACAATTCTTTATAAACACCCTGATAGGTCACAGGGAGTAATATATCTTTTTCAAAGTTATCTTCGGTCATAAATTTATCAAAAATAGTTGATCTTATTTCAAGTGGTATGAAGTTGAAGTTAACTCCATATACAATTATTAGATTATCAAATTTCTTAAAATCAACGGTGAATACCGGGGAGTATCTCATCCAATTGGAATCATCTAAATAAAAAAAAAAGTAAAATCCACCAACTTGTATTTTACCTATTGGAATACTCATTACATTCTTATCAGACTTGGAATATGCTTCTTGGAAGAATATTGAATTTGCTTTGAAATTTTCAGCAATTCCATCACCATGCACTAGGTTACTTAACTTAATTCTTTCTATTAATTCTCCCATATACTATCTAAAATTTTATCTATACTATTAATATCATAGTATGGTATTCTCACTAAATTTATATTATTATCTAGGCAATATTGATTCTTAATCTGATCTCTTTTTTTGATATCATTAAGTTGATCATCACCACCAAAAAAATTAATAGATTCAAAATGTTGTTTACCATCAAATTCAATACAAGTATTTAAATTTGGTATGTAGAAGTCAAATAATAAGTTATTTACATTTGAGCATCTTTCAAATTTTTTTTCCTTCTCAAATAATATTCCCCTCTTTGATAAATAATTTAAGATCATATTTTCTCCTTTACTACTTGAACAAGAGGGACATCCACGACCACTTAGGTGCGTATTTGGTTGTTGCAGGAAATCTCCGTGTTTTTTACATTTTATTACGACCTTTATTTTATCGGATTTATAACTCACTAATGAATAATCATATTTATCCTTATGTATTATATTTGATTTATTAATGAATATCGATTCGTTAATATTGGCCTTTTTTAGAATCGAACATTTTTTACATCCTCTAGATAAATGATTGATTGGAGTTTGTTTGAATACTCCATGATCAGGGCAAATAATTTTTATTTTTTTAGCCCTATTTTCATAGTTAACCAATGAATAATCATATTTTCTATCAAATTTAAGATTTGACTTTTCGATAAATTCATGTCCCCTTCTTTGATATGATGATACAATATTTCTTGAGCATTTTTTACATGGATGTCCATTTAAATGATTCTGTGGAGTTTGTTCAAATATTCCATGATCAGGACAAATAATCTTAACCTTTGACATGCAATTTTGGTAATGTACCAATGAGTAATCATATCTATTATTATATAATTTTGAGGATCTACTAATGAATTCGTCTATTGATAATCTAATTGGCATAAAGTATATATTAAAAATTGATCTGCCCTCGTAATGAAGTAATCCCAGAGGACCTTCATTATTTATATATATTAAAAACAGATTATCATATGATAAATAACGTACCAAATAATAAAAAATACCATCAAGGATTGTTCACTCCAATAAATAAAGATAAGATAATTAAATTAAATTCAATCGGTGGACTCTATTATAGGAGTTCATTGGAAAAGAAGATAATGATTTGGTTAGATAGTAATGATAATATTTTAAAATGGTCAGCCGAGAGTCTTAATATACCTTACCAAAAAACTGAATATAATGAAGTTACCAAAAGCTTAGAAACAACAACTCATACCTATTATCCTGATTTTTACTATGAGTTAAAAAGATCTGATGGTTCTATATCAAGGGTTGTTGCTGAAGTAAAACCTTCTAATGAAACTGTTGAACCAAAATTACCCCAAAATGCAACAGCTAAACAATTAAAGAATTTCAAATATAGCCTGATTATGTGGAATAAGAATTTATCAAAGTGGAAATATATGATAGAATATTGTCAGAGAAAAGGATTTGAATTCATTATTATCACAGAACAACACTTATCAAAAGGTTGATTTAAAAAACATATATCCCAAAATTAAGATACATGAAACACTACATATTACGTCATAGATATCAGTAACCCTTTTACTTTTGAATAAAACGATAAAAAATTTTATCGCAGAAATTAATAAAATAGATAAAAAAGCCATTGAATGGGCAGAAAATAATCCAACTAATACCCAGATAAAATAAAAAATCTTTGTTATATAAAAAATATAATCTGTAAAAGTGGTCTTGTCTATTTTTCTTTCATTGAATCTTACATAAAGTCTATCTTTATATTTTATATGGTAAAATTCTGACCAAATAAAAAATAAAGACATTATATGAAACATTTTATGTAAAAAACTAATCAACATCTACAATAATATTTTTTAATTTAATTAAATTACTTAATTGAAATTGAGCCAATCTTAAAGTTTTTTCAGATGATACAATATTATATATCTCGTCTTCAACCTTCACTTCTATTGGATTCCCAACAATTCTTTCATACTCATTTGGGATATTGTTAATATCTCTATCATTATAAACCTCTTTTATATATCTTTTGTGTGATTGTTTATCTATATGTAAAGAAGCTCCATCGGGTCTAATTCCCCATCCTCTTTCTGATTCTTCCCAAAATTGCATTAAAATAGTCCTCATAAATTATATTTTATAATTTTATTTTAAAAAATATTTAAAGTTTAAATTTAAAATCCACCATACTGTGTGCCTATTTGAGCAAATACTTCGTAATCTGCTAATTCAAAGTAAACATACATCATTTCTTGATAATTCTCAACATCTTGTGCAAAAACAACATTTAGGTTATAATTCATACTATCTAACTCTGTAATATATTGTGAGATTTGTGCTCTAATTTGATTTTCAACAATTTTGGAATCAACTCTAGTTTCATATAATAACTCCTCAAGGTTGCATCCGAAATTTGGATCACCTAAGAGTTCACCTTGGTTGGTAAATAATATCATTTCATATTTTTGAATAATAACATGTATGACATCATCTTGCACAAGTACTCCATCTTTATACATAGGATGCCCTTTGTATCTAATATAAAAGTCCCTAAAATCGTAAGTTTGTGCCATAATTGCAATATATATTAAAATTTTACAGCACAGATATAGTTAAAAATAAAAATGAAGGATTAAAACAAGTCTCTTAATCTTCCTATTACCGTCATACCAACAATAATAGGGTCAGTTGCAGTTTCCAATAATCTAGTATTTTCAGCTAAAATATAATTAACTTGAAATAATTTATCGATGTTTTCTCTTTTCTCAGCAAAACTCCATTGGATAAAACTTCTTCCAAATAAAGATATCATTTCATCAATTTTTTCTGGACCAAAGTTATCCATTAAAAAGTGATAAATATCTTCATAGGTTTTTGATTTATCATATACAATTGAATATAAATCATTTCTTAATTTAAGATTAACAACTGATGCAGCAACAATAGTCTCACCAGTCTCCTTAAAGTGTTGGATTTCATTCATAATAGAACGAAAATCTGGAAAGTTTTTATTGATAATCTTAATTAGGTCTTCTTTTTTTAGTGAAATGTTTTCTTTAGGTGCAATAACATCCATAATCCTTTTGTAAATAGATGTTTTAAGAAATTTTTCTTCTTCAGCACTAACACAATCAAAATTTACTTGCATTAATCTGGATTTAATACCATCAGAAATTTTATTGATATGATTGGTATTAAATATAAATCTCACATTTTTAGCGGAATATTCTTCAATATAGGCTTTTAGTGCATCTTGATATTGGGTAGAAGTTCTTTCAAACTCATCTAAAAAAACATATTTGATAGGATCCATCTCAACTTCAGTATCTAAGTCTAATCCCATATAAACTTTAGAACAGAAGTCATCAATCTTAGTTCTAAGAACATCTATTGATGTATAAAATGATGAATTTATTTCAAGAAAAGCTTTATTTTTAGAATATTTGCCTATTAAAATTCTAGCAAGTGTGGTTTTGCCGGTGCCGTAATGTCCATAAAGAATGACATTTTGTTTAATCCCAGATTCAAATATTTTTCTAATTCTTGGAAGAAGAATGATATTTTCTAAATTTTTTGGTCTCCACTTTTCACTAAGTAAAAGTTCTTTCATATGTCAATTTAATATAATTATTATGGACACAAGTTGAAAAGTTCAATTAAAAGAATTTAAATTTCTTTATTCTATTTAAGAAAGTAGATTTTAGTTCAGGTAGAAATTTTGGATCTCTTATTGTAAAATAGATGTGTATATGACTAATTTTTACATTTTCATCATCGTTAATTTCCTGAAAATTCTCTTCATATGAAGTAAAATTGTATCCGTACTCATTCATTCTCTTAACACCATCAATATACTTCATTTCCGATCCTTTAAAAAATGGTAATATTATCATTATCACATAGATATTCATACATAGAAACAATTGATTCCAGTTTCGATCTAACTGACGATTCGACATTTTCAAAATACTTTAGATACTTCATAGATTATATATTAAAATGAGAAGGATATAAAATTAATATATAATTAATGATTAAGTATGATACCAATAAATTTATAGAAAAGTCCAAATTAAAACACGGAGATAAATATGACTATTCACTGGTTGATTACAAAAATGACAGAACAAAAGTTTTGATCAATTGTCCACACCATGATGAATTCTCACAGATTCCCAACTCCCATTATGTATCTGGATGTCCAAATTGCGGACTATTGAAAAGATCAGAAAGTAGGAAGAACAATATCAATGATATAATTTCGAAATTTAGGAAAATACATTCCGATAGATATGACTATTCCAAAGTGGAATATGTTAAAATGAGAAATAAGGTTCTCATAAGGTGTAAAAAACATGATTTTGAATTTTATCAATCACCAATGAAGCACTTGGATTCCAAAACTGGTGGGTGTATTAAATGTAATAGTATAGGTAAGGGATCCTCAACGAGAGAATCTTTCATCGAAAAAGCTAATTTAGTACATCAGGATAAATATGAATATGATCTGACTGATTATAAAAAGTCCAATAAAAAAATTAAAATAAATTGTTCTAAGCATGGGGTATTCGAGATGACACCAAATTCACATCTAAATGGTAGGGGGTGTGGGATATGTAATAGAAATGGTGGAATAATTGAAAATATATGGTTAAATGAATTTAATATAGATAAAGATTACAGACAATATAAAATAGGAAATGTATTTGTTGATGGTATAGACTTGAAAAATAAAATTATATATGAATTTTATGGAGATTTTTGGCATGGAAATCCGAATATATATAATCAAGATGATGTTAATAATGTAAATGGGAAAAAGTTTGGATATCTATACAAAAAAACTATCGATAGAGAAGAATGTCTTAAACTATTGGGTTATAAAATAGTTTCTATTTGGGAATCGGATTATAAAAATAATTTAAGGTTATGATAGGTGATCGTTACAACTTCGAAGATTGCTTTTTTCGCGATTTAACCGTTTGTGTATTAGATACAATTGAGGGAGAGGTTTTCTGGACGAATCGTTTTTCCTCTGGTGACAGAGAAGTTAGGGTACCATTTTATTACTCCATGACAGGTGATGAAAGATTTTTACTAGACAGCTTCACTGATGATGTAGTTTCTGATAACAGATATGTTGAGTTAAATACTGATATTATACCGAGAGGTCATCTAACTATGACTGGATTTAATATCAAATCAGATGAATTTGCTAATCCGAATGTTTGGTTAAGAATGGTAGTTGAAAATGAAACAGAAATTAAAAAAGTTTTAGCAAAAATTAGAGCAGTTCCTATTTCAGTTAAATATGACTTAGTGGTTTTGGTAAATTCTGAAATCGACTCATTTAAATGTAGTCAAGCAATTATTAATACCTTGTGGCTTTATAGGTTTATGTATTTTGAGCACAATTTCATGAATATAGATGCTGTTCTATTGATGCCTGATGATCAACAAGTTGATATATCAAGAGAAAAAAATATGACCAGTGATAATGCTATCAAGTTAACCGTTTCTTTTGAAGTTCATACTTATTATCCGGCATTTAGAAATGATAATGGCAATGACATAGTTAATCCTAAAAGAACTAAATGGTACTTGCATTTACGTGAAGCAAAAAGCAATGGAAAGCCATCAAAATGGAATAATAATGATTCACAGCAGTTAGATAAACAAAGTGAAAAAAATAAGTTTCAGGAATAAATATATATAGTAATGTCTATTAATAAAAAATGGGAAAAATTCATTTTTATTTTATTATATATAGATTATATAAAATAAAAAACAATATTTATTATGAAGAATATTAAATTAGAACTATTTAATTTCAGAAAAAATTCAAGTATGGATCAAGAAGAAGTTTCAATGATAGTTGAATCCTATATTGGATTATGCAATGAATTATCTGAGAAGCAAGTTATTAACGCTCTTAATGAAAGATTAAGAACTTATACTTTTGATAAAAGTGTTAAATCACTTCTTGAATCACTTAATACTGATATGAGAGAGTATCAGCTTTTATATGAATTAAAACATTTATATAATGTTTTGAATAGCAAAAATCAAGGAGAATTATATAGACAACCTATTAATGTCCTTTTACAAACTATCAATTTAGAGAATGATCAAGATAGATTGTCAAAAGTTCTTAATGAATTAGCTATTTATGATTGGGTTCCTGAAATTAAATTATTCGTTCATAATTTAACAAAATCTCCAGAACAAAAAGCAAATTTACTATCAGGTGGTAAAGGTGAGTCCGTTTTCACTGTTGTTGAACAAGTTGAAGATGGATATCTTTGTTTAGTAAAGGAATCATGGTTCTTATTATCTGAGAATAATGTTGAAAAAACTCTTTTAGAGACTCATGTTAAAGACAATAATAAATTAAGAGTTTTAAGAACTTTGGAAACTGCTATGAAATATGCAGATATTACTGAAGATAGAGTTAATTTCAGAATTTCTGAAAACTTAACAGTTGGTTTATCTGTTTCTAAAAAAGGAATTATCTTCATCAATGATGATGAAATGAATAAAGAAACAACTTTAGAAAATTTATTCAGTTCTCCTATCATTCCTATTGTTAATAAAAATTTCTATCCTGTTTTATTAGAAACTTCAAATAATTTAGATAAATTTGTTGAATTAGATGTTGTTAAGAGAGTTTCTAACTTAGTTAATCCTTATTTAGAAGCATTTGCATTTAATTATAAAAATGCTACTTATCTTTATAGATGTGATGAAAGATATGGTAATTCATTCTTCAAATACGAATCAGCTATTGAATTAGTAAACGAGGTTAGAAATGAATTAAATTACGATTTGACATATTTTTATGAAAATAAATTAAGTAAAGAATTAGTAAGTAAAAAGAAATTAGAAGATAAAGAAAGAGAAATTTCATTAAAATTAGAAGATGTTAAATTTAACATCAGTAAAGTAAAAACTTCAATTAAATACATAGGAGAATCTAATGTTTTAAATGTTGCTTTAGAAAATCTAGAAAAGAGAAGAAAATCATTAGAAGTAGATTTACAATCAGTTAAAGAATTACAATATAAAGAAAGAGAAAGAGCTTAATTTAATATAATAATTAGAAAAACTTAAAAAACCTTAACAATGTTAAGGTTTTTTTATTAAAGGGAGTTGCCACATTTTAATATATATAATATGTTAAAAAATAATTTTATTAAAATTCCAACTAAAGGGTGTAGAAAGTTACCATATTTTAAATCACTTGGATATGATATAACTGGTGAGTTTATTGATGTGAATATTAATCATTTAAATACTGGATCAAGGCAACTAATAAACGTAATATGTGACTATTGTAATAAAGAGGTGGAAATTACTTATAGAGAATATTATAGAAATATTTCAGTTGGTAATAAATATGCCTGTTCAAAAATTTGTGGATCTGATAAGGCTAAAGAGACAAATATTAAAAATATTGGTGTTATTAGTCATATGCAACTAAAGGAGACTCAAGAAAAGACTAAATTAACAAATTTAGAAAAATATGGAGTTGAATTTTTACAACAATCCGAGATATTTAAGGAAAAATCAAAACAAACGTTATTAAAGAAATATAGAGTTGAGCATATATCAAAATCAGAAGAAATAAGATTAAAAACATCAAAAATATCAAGTGATGTTAATTATATAAATTATATAAAGGATAATACATCTCTTTTTAAATGTGATAATAATTTTGATCACACATTTGAAATAAAAAATGATAATTATTATACTAGAAAAAAATCAAATATTCCAATATGTACAATTTGTAACCCAATAGGAGATTCATCATCTATTAAAGAATCAGAATTTTATAAATTTATAAAATCTATCTATAGTAAAGATATTATAAGAAACTTTAAAGATAAACTTGAAATTGATATATATCTTCCAGATATAAAATTGGGATTTGAATTCAATGGGTTATACTGGCATTCAGAAGAATATTTGGATAAAAATTATCATAAGATGAAATCAGAGTTTTTTAAAGCAAAGGGAATTAGAATTATCCATATTTGGGAGGATGATTGGTTAAATAAAAGTGAAATATTAAAAAGTCAAATAAGTAATTTACTAGGAGTCACAGATAATCGTATTTATGGAAGAAAATGTCATGTATCTGAAGTAGATAATAAAATTTCTAAAGAATTTTTAAATAAAAATCATATCCAAGGATATGTATCTAATAAATATTCTATTGGATTATTCTATAATGGTGAACTTGTTAGTTTAATGACGTTTGATAAATCAGAAGGTAGATTTAAAATGAGTAAAAATGGATGGAATTTATCTAGGTTTTGCTCTTTGATAAATTATAGTGTAATTGGTGGATTTTCCAAATTATTAAAATTTTTTATATCCAAAAAAAATCCTGATAGAATAATAACATATGCTGACATTTCCTGGTCTTGTGGTGATATATATTTAAAAAATAATTTTAAGATATCATCTATAATAAAGCCGGATTATAAATATAATGTAAAGGGATTAAGAAGAAATAAACAGGGATTTCAAAAAAAGAGTCTAAAAAAAATGGGATTTGATATATCAAAATCGGAATCGGAAATAATGAGTGAAAATAATATTTATAAAATATGGGATTGTGGTAAAATAAAATTTGAAATAAATAGTTAGTAAATGAAGTTAGAAATAAACTATGATAAATTTAATGATATTGAATCAATACTGAAAACAATCATATAAAAGTAATATATACTAAAAATAAGAGGTTGTCTCTATAAAAAATAATAAAAAGCCTATCTATTTGCATAACAGGGATTTATTTAGCGAGATAGTTGTCTCGAAGTCCCAAGGAAAATTGACCAATAAAGCTAAATTAATGTTAGAAATTTTAGCTAAACGAACCATTAAAAAAATGAGATATTGGAGTAATGATGATAAAATGGATTGCTATCAAAGCGGTCTATTAGATATGTTCGGTAACTGGTATAACTTCAATGAGGAGAAGTCAGATAATCCGTTCGCATACTTTACTGAAGTGTTCAAAAGAGGGCTTGCGAAAGGATTTAATGAGATTTATAAGAAAAAAGGAGATAATGAAAATCTCATTAAAGTAATAAGTATAGAGTCTTCTAATGATGGGCAGGGGTTACATTCGTTATAAAGTAAAATTCGATAATTCGTTTGATATCATAAAACTTATTTATAACTATAATATATAATATTATGGATAGACTAGAATTAGAGATACTGGACAAAATCTTATGGGCTGAAAGATGTGTTAAAAAACACATATTATTATATAATAACATTATTGATTTTAATATCAATAATCCTGATATTCCATTCAAAGTTAAAATTTATAATTACTATAATAATATAGTATCAATACCAATATGTAAAATTTGTACAAATCAAGTTAAATTTTACAATGGTTGTTATTCTGTTTATTGTAGTAATAAGTGTTCAAATGATGATCCAGATTTTAAAAAAATTAGAGAGGAATCTATGATTAAAAAATATGGAGTAAAAAGTTTAATAGGAAATAAAGAAGTTAGAGACAAAATAAAGGCAACAAATTTAGAAAAATGGGGATTTGATATTGCATCAAAATCAGAATTAGTTAAAAATAAAGTATCCAATTCAAAAAGGAATATATCAGCTGATCAAAAAAATGAAATAAATAAAAAAAGACAAAATTCGACTTTACAAAAGTATGGAGTTGATAATGTATCAAAGTCTGATGATATAAAATCAAAAACAATTGAATCAAATCTCAACAAATGGGGTTATCAATTTCCAATAATGAGCAAGGAAATATTAGAAAAAAGAAAAAATAATTATTTAGAAAAAACTGGTAAGGAACATCATTTTCAATTTGAAGATATTTTGAAAAATATGCAAGTTTCTAGAAAGAAAAAAATGACAGAAAAATATCTACTTAAATTAAGTAATCTAAATTTGGATGTCAAAAGTTATAATGATGGAAATGTTGACATTATATGTAAGAATTGTAATTCAGAGTATAATATATTAATATATGTTTTATATCAAAGAGTTAGTACTAATAGAACTATATGCATCAATTGTAATCCATTATACAATAAAACATCATCATATCAGTCTGAAATATTAAGCCTTTTAGAAGAAAATAATATCGAATATATTAAAAATGATAGAACTATTTTAGATGGGAAGGAAATTGACATATATATGCCAAATTTAAATTTGGCGATAGAATTCAATGGATTATATTGGCATAGTGAGCTTTATAAAAAAAGATATTATCATTTAGATAAAACTAAATTTTGTGAAGAAAAGGGAATAAATTTAATTCATATTTGGGAGGATGATTGGAGAAATAAATCAGATATAATTAAATCTATTTTATTAAATAGAATTGGTATTATAAGTAATAGAATATATGCCAGAAATTGCCAAATTAGAGAAGTTTCTTCTGATGTTTCAAGAGTTTTTCTAGATAATAATCACATTCAAGGATTTTCTGCATCATCACTAAAATTAGGATTATATTATAACAATGAGTTAGTTAGTTTAATGACGTTTGGATATAGATTTACGAATTCAAAGAAAGAATATGAACTAATTAGATTTTGTAATAAGATTGGATTTTCAGTCATTGGAGCTAGTTCAAAATTATTCAAATATTTTTTGAATAATTTTGATTTTAATAGAGTTATATCCTATTCGGATATATCTATGTTCACTGGTGGTATGTACGAGAAGTTAAATTTTAAGTATATCTCTACATCAGAACCCAATTATTTCTGGATAGTTAATGGTGTCAGAAGACATAGGTTTAATTATAATAAGAAAAAGTTAATTAAAGATGGATTTGATGGTGCTAAAACCGAGGTAGAAATAATGCATGAAAGAGGATATTATAGAATATGGGGGTGTGGTCAAAAAAGATGGGTGTATGAAAAAATGTAAAGTGGTTCATCATAAGAAGGAACCATATGATATATTAATCGATCGAACAAGTAAGTGGGGTTGCCCCTTTTCATATAAAAAGGGAACCAGAGCCCAATTCATATTATCAACAAGGAAAGAGTGTATTGAAGCTTATAGAGAATGGATCACAAATGGTGATGGTAAATATCTATTAAATGACTTGCATGAATTAAAAGGTAAAACCCTTGGATGTTGGTGTAAGCCAAAGACTTGTCATGGTGATGTATTGGTGGAATTGGTAAATAATTTAGATAAACCTAAAATTGGATTTGATATTTAAACAGAAGATATTCTTTTTAAGGATATATTATAATATTCTAATTCCTTTTCTATTCCTACAATGGTAGAATGCTATCCCATTTACACCTTGTTGTGCCATATGGTAAATCTGCACATATCATATCAACGCTTTTGTCTGATATTTTTGGCAGTATATTAAAGCAATCATCATTATATAAATCCATCTTATTGTTCATAAGTAAAAATTTGATTTGGATTTATAGTAGCTTTTACTTATAATTTATTTAATAGGGCAGTATGTTGCTGTGTAGATATAATTATGATTTTGTTTTATAGATACACCAAGTGATTTAGCTGTTGTCTCAATGTCTGTGTAGCATTCCAGAAAACTGCCACCTACCATAGTAACTTCACTTCCTTTTAATTTAACAAATAATTCATATAATTTCTTCGGGGTGTGATACCAAACATGCCGATTTCCTATATAAACAATAATAGTTCCTTCAGTTGTTGGAAAATAATTTCCTCTTCTCAATAAGCCCTTATCTTCTTTATATTTAACATCTTTATATGTTTCTTTATCTAATATTTTTTTATAAAAATCAACATCAACATCATATTGGTACCTCTTCTCTATCAAATCCTGTTCCCCGAAATTATATAAATCAGCATTTGGTATATCTGGCTTTTTATCATATAAATAATCTTTATCTACATTTGTTCCTTGATAGTGATTATCCCATATTTGATAAACATAAGTATATTTCTGAGCATATTCTTTTAGCTTTTGAACATAATTATCAGTAAAGAATTTTTTAAATGCTGGTTGCACATCTACTATAATTAAATTGGATTCATTATTAGAAGATTCATTTATATTTTTTGGAGCAACAGTAATTGTTTGTTTCCAAATTGGATCTGATACATAAGCAACTCTATTTGTACCATGTACAGGTATTTCTTTAGAGTTATATCCATTGCCAAATTTAGAAATTTGATTATAATACACATCATAGTATGGATCCATTCTCTTTAAAGCAACAGATATTGTCTTTTCAACATATACTTGGTCATAAATATCATAGAAAATACAAATTTTATATCCTGGTATTCTCTTTTTAACTGATAAATCTCTTAGTTTTCTACGACCTTGGCCACTATCGGATTTATTAACTAAATGACGTGTTACTTCTACTTTAATAGGTAACTCGTCATCTTTATGGTCACTTAATTCTAAAAAATAATCTTCAACTTCTTCAATATCCTCAGATTCTTTAGATTCTCTTACTTTTTCACCCGGTCTTAATACTTGTTTATATCTAAAATCGTGTAAGTTATCTTGAATAATTATTATAACCTCACAGAAATATTTACCCGAATTGATTATTGTTTTAAGTCCAAAAAATATATTTATATTCCAATGATTATAGAATCTTTTAAAATATTGAATGAGTATTTGTTTCGCATAATTTTCATAGTCAAAAGAATAATTTCTAACCATGTATGGATGTTTTAACTCCATACTCATTATAATAGAATCCGCATCAGGATTAATATTATCTCTATTATAAAGATTATGAATAGACATGAATTTAGTTCTCCAACTTGACCATAAAGAATTCGTGACTTTATTTTCATCATAGAATTCAATTTTAATATCACCACTATCTACTTTATCAATGAAATGTGTTAATATATCATCTTTATATAATTCGGAAAATGGGTGTTTATTTTCTATATTATAAATAATTGGATCATTAAATGCATCAAATATCTTTAGATACTTCATATATGTATATATTAAAATTATATTTTATTTAAATGACAAATTAAATAGATTTAATCTCTAAGTGCCAAACCAGCTAACATATCTGTTGGAGTAATTAGACCAAAACTATAAGTACCCGACTATATCCATATTATATATATTAAAAATAATATATAACCTAATGAAATATTTAAAAACATTTGAAGGCTTCTTTGGAGATGGATATGAAACCACTTATTTGGCCCCTCGTTTTCCGATACCTGCCGTCGATAAAGATTTTATTAAACCTAAAATTGTTGAAGGAAAATTACTAGATAAACAAAGAATTAATAATAGATATTATTTAGTCTTAGAAATTGATGGTGATCCAGAAACTATTGAAGTTGAAGTAAAAGACTTTATAAATAATGAAATTGGTGATGATATACAAATAAAAAACCCACTTAGTTAAGTGGGTTTTTTTAATTTATTTAATAATTAAATAGGTAATTCAGTTTCTTCTTCACCTTCTTTCTTTTCCTCTTCACCTTGAGCTACTTCTTCTTCACCTTCTTCTTTCTTTTCTTGACCTTGAACTTCTTCAAATTCACCTTGTGATTGGCCTTGAGCTGGTTGAGCTTGTGGTTGGCCTTGGGCTTGTGGTTGTCCTTGGGCTTGTGGTTGGCCTTGGGCTTGTGATTGAGCTGGCTCTGATTGAACTTGAACTTGAGGCTGACTTTGAGCTTGACTCTGAGCTTGACTTTGAGCTTGAGGTGATCCACCAAATAAAGCTGATGGTTCTAACTTATCGATATTTAAACCTTGTTGTAGAACAAATTTTGTAATTTCTTCTGCTAATTCAACATCAGAGAAAAATTGTCTCGCATTTTTATCTAAAGTATCTTTAACTTTTTTAATATAAGCATTTAATAAAGATTGAGGTATATCCGCAGTGACTCTTACTTTATATACATCATCAACAACCATAACGCTTTCTTTAATCGCTTGGTCTAATTTTCTTTTTTTAGAATATGATTCAAATTTTCTTACATGTTTCATTTTTTAAGAAATAATTTTTTTATATTACTATATATTATAAACAAAAAGTCATTTTTTTACAAATAGCAAAAGTATAATTCCGACTATTGTTAATCCACCTCCTACACCAAATGCTACTGTTCTTTGAACTTTTAATTTTATATTTTGAACTTTATAATTACTAATAATAGTATCCTTTTTTGCTAATTGTAAATCTGATAATAATTTGTCTTGCTTATATCCATCTATTTGTGATTTTAGGTTAGCTATTTCTAAATTTTTTCCATTATTTAAGTCTTCTAATGTAGATATTTTTAGTTTTAAAGTAGCCACTTCTTTACCATAATTATCTATAACCACGAGATAAGATGAATCTAATTTGTCTTGTTTTGTTTTATATTCTTTTAATAATGATAATAAATCATAATCATTATCTATTTTTTGAGCTTGTTGAATTGTTATAATAACACCTAATGTATCACCATTTTTAATATAATATGATGGGTATATAGTTTGTGATTTTAAACTAAAGCTAATTAAAATAAATATCAATATTAATAGTTTTTTCATATTAATTTAATTTCTTTCTAAGTGAATTTATTAAATCATCACCAGTTCTTTTAATAAATGTGTCATTTTTTATTTTATTATTAATAGAATCCACTGAAGATTGTAGATTATTTAAATTATCTAATGAGTTTTGTAAATCACTTTCGATATTTACTAAACTATCATTAATTTGTTGTAATCTTATATATTTTAATGAGTCTGCACTTTGTAAAGATTTATAATCAGTTTGTAGATTATTAATATTATTTTGTAATGAATCTCTTTGCTTTTGTATTTGTTTAATTTGATTTTGAAGATTTTGATTATCTTTGATACCTGAAAAAGTCCACATAATAATTGTTATAATAAGACCAATAATAGAATAAACTATTTTTTTATTGGAAATATCAGATGTTTGTTGATCTTCAGCCATAAATTATTTTATTTTTACAAAAACTTTGTCTATATTTGTAATATATATCTAAAATTATTTTCTCTCTAAAAATAAATAAATTCAATGTTTAATCGTCTTATTAGTTTTGATTTCGATAACACTTTAATTCACACACCGACTCCTGAAACTGGAAGATTAGAGTGGGAAAATAAAACCGGATTGAGTTTTCAAGGTAGGGGATGGTGGGGAAATCCAGAATCTCTGAATACCAAGATATTTTATCCTGCTTTAAACCAGTGGGTTTTCAACAAATTTGATGAATATCAATCCGATCCTTCTAACTATGTTTTTATTGCAACAGGTAGATTGAAAAAGTTAGAGCCTCATGTAAAAAAGGTTTTAGATTTACATGATATTAAATGTGATGTTTATTGTAATACAGGTGGAGATACATTTAACTTCAAATGTTATTTATTTGAAACATTAATCAATGTAAATCCTAACGCTGAAGAGCTTATACTTTTTGATGATAGACATGAGCATTTAGATAGATTTGTAGAATGGGGAAAGAAACAACGTATTAAGGTAACTATTATTGATGTAATTAACAAAAAACAAATGTTATAAAATGTTACCTAAGATATCTGAACATAAAAAATAGATTCAGTTTTAATTTACTCTAATGGAAAAAAATAAAATTTAATAAATAGTGATATATGCCAACGATAACTAAAAAACAACAACAAACTGATTTACAAGATAAACTCAATTCACCATACATTGTATGGTTACACAATGATGATTATAATTCATTTGATCATGTCATTAATTGTATGATGACCATATGTGGACATGAGTTAGAAGTGGCTCAACAAATAGCACATATTGTTCATTTTACTGGTAAATGTGACGCTAAAAGAGGATCCTTGGAAGAAATGACAAAAATATACAATAAATTGAAAAGTAATAATTTAACTGTTAGCATGGAAAATGCCTAATTACAATTTAAAATTCCCACCAAAATACTGATTGCCGTTATTATAAACATGATTTTGAAATTGTTTCATCATCTTTCTTTGTTTATTTATATTAATAATAGATGAATAGTCAGCTGCTTCTGAAAAGTCTGCTTCTTTCAAGATAAGATTAAAATAGTTTCTTGTTTCTGTATCTAAGAGAGTAGCCGCATAATCTTCACACATCTGTCTAAAATCATGTTTAGCAAAAACACTTGAGGCATTAACTAAGGACATAGTGGTATCATCATTTCCGATATCTGCTGCATATCTTATATTTCCAGCAGATGTGATATGTTTAACAAAGGTAGTAATCTCTCTAATGTTATCTTCGTTTGTAATTACAAACTTCTTTTTATCCATAGCATCTTGATATTCTTTAACTAGTAAATTTTTATTATCTGTGATTTTTAATCCAACTCTTTCTTCAATAGCATCTGCTTTGTGTTTATACTTGAAGAATATACTTGAGCCATAGTTGTTATTACTATCAAATACGTGTGGTAAATGAGCTAAAAATTCATTTCCATAGTTATTTAATTCCAATACCGCTTTAAAATTATCATAGTTTAGATACTCAAATACCAATAGGTAAAAGATTTCTGCAAGTTGTTTAACTGATACTAAGTTAGACCTAAACAGTCCTATTTGAACTAAAGTAAAGAAGTCACTCATATTAGTATAAGTATGCTTTTGTAGTTCAATAATTTCCTTAGACTTTGGTGCAAGTTTAAATATATTAATAATTGAATAGTCTTGCCCCAAACCTTCTGATATATCGACTGATAGAACGCCTCTTATAATTTTTCTATGTATCGGCATAAACACTTCATCATCGTCAATCCATTTTAAATCCTTATAAGAGAATTTCAATTTTCTATCAAATTCATAAATTTGTTCACATTCATAATTCTTTTTATTATTTAGTAATCCCTCTATTGTTGCCTCATTCAATAATGATCTACTTGAATTAATAAATCTAAGACCATATTCTTGGTTAAATGCATCTTCACCACCTATATCTTTGATTGCTTCTTCTTTCCAGGTTGTTGTTTCAGAAATTGCTTGAATTGGAACTTCTAATCCATTTGAATCTACAAATTGAAATGCTTTCGCCATTTGGTCACTACAAGCATCATTATTATAAACTAATATAACATTCTTTTGTGTATCACTATAAAATTTCATTTCAACTTTGGTCAGACTTCCAAATACTTGTTGAGTTTGTTCTAATATTTGTTCTTTAGCAACACCATATTCGTGCATTTTATGAGGATTTAGTCTATAATAGGTAACAAATCTTCCAGGAACTTGATACCAGTAAACTCTCATTGCACGGTAGTTACTTCTTAATGGGTCTCCCTCTGGTCTTTCAGCATCAGTTAATAATCTATAAAATAAATTCATGCCGTTAGGAGTAGAGGTGATAATAATTTTAGAGTTTTCTATAGCTGATACAGTCGGGAATGCAGCGGTATAGTAAGCTTCAATTATATTGGGTGGAATGTGTGCAAATTCATCCATGTAAAGAAAGTCAATGGTAAAACCAATAGCTGGTGTTTTTGTTCTAGCAGAGCTTTTAATTCTACATCCATTATCAAAAATGATGGATCTTTGGTTCCAGTTTTTAATACCAACTTTTAAAAAGAATGGTAATTGTATATAGATTGACTTAATTTTATCTATAATTTCTATGGCGGTGTTTGCAATATTTGCCACAATCATAATATTTTTATCATTATTGAATGTGATAAAGTGAAGCATGGTGATTGCTGCTGATACTGTGTTGTGACTTAATATACCATTTGTATAATATCTATGATCCTTATGATTAATAGTACTATCAAACATAGAAACTTTAAATCCACTATTCTCAACTGATATAACTTTGGATAATCCAATATTGGTTTGAACCTCATTTCCAATTTTCAAATCTTTTACAAATACACCATTATGATTTTCATCGAATACTATATGATTATCGGCACAATTTAAATAATATCCATTACTCAACATTAAATAATACTGTCTATATGGCTGTGTAATATGTATATCGGTCATTTCTACCCAACCTGAATCTGACTTTACAGATAAATTTAAGTTGGATATTGTATTTAATATTTTTTTATTAATATCATTCTCGTCAATATCTACTTTACTATATTCTATCTTTTCTATAACTTCTATTATGAGATATAATATTTTAATTAAATTATTCCTAAAAAAGTTAAACATTTGTCTATTACACTATTTTTATTTTTTCTATACTCAGAATCCCAAACTGTTAGAACTTCAAAGTTATTTTGATTTGCAATATCAATTTTAAACTTATCTTTGTTCCATATTTCTTTTGATGTCGGACCCTTTTCTTTCAAATAAGGATGTGGCTTATCATATTCATTGAACATAATTGGATTAGCGTGATAATAATCACCATTATATTCAATAATTTTTTTTCTTTTCTTGTCACAAAAATCATATACAAAAAATCCTTTTTCTTTTACTGAGATATAAAATTCACTATTCTTTGTAGAGAAGTAAACATCTTTCAATTCAGAAACATCGTAATTATTTATGATATTATAAAATAGTTCTTGACTAATTTTTGAATATCCACATTTTATATTTCCATTTTCCAATAAATTCTTTTGCCATAGATGTTGTCTTTCTTTCCATCTTTTCAGTCCTTTTTCCTCACCGTATTTCTCAATACATTTTTCTAAACTAAATGTCCTTTGTCTATTTGATAAAATTTCTAAGGATTCCTGTTCAGTGAATCCTTTATTTAAATAATATTCCTTTTGTAAGGGTGATACTCTATCTTTCAAAGCTTTTTTAGCAAAGCTTTTTACAACCTCATCTTTATCTTCAACTTCTTTATATTTGGTAAAATCTTTTGAAAATGGACTTCTTGACTTTCTTTCCTCTTCAGTAGTTCTACTTTTATGATTTGGATTTTTATCACCAACATACATATCACGAAACATTTTTTTATATTTATCATCTCTCATATGCTTGCCCATTTTTTCAGTATCAACTTTTGCCATCAATGGCGCACCTGGATATAATTCTTTATATTTCTCAGATGTTATATTGTGATATTTTAGATGTAATCCATATATTCTTTTGGATCTTCTACCACATATACGACAGGTTACTACATCATAGTTATCAATTATTTCAAATTCCATGGTTTTTTATTTTTATATATTAAAATTTTTGGTTCCTGTCTAATAGGTATAGTGCGTTATACAATTTAATTTTAAAATATTCTAATAAATTTAGTGGCCTAATCTCCGAAAGAATTTGGTAGTAAAGGATTCCGAATCTATATATTTGACCACTTTTCAACTCTATCAACGTATTAAATGAGAAGCATTTCCCAATTTGTCTACTTCCACATAAGATACTGAATCTTCCGTTATGATATAAGTCTAAGATATCTTTTTGATATTCTCTTAATTTAATATTATTAATACTTCCATCTTCTGTTTTAACTCGACAATATTTTTCAGCGAAATAATGAATATCTAATTTACATTTAATATATTCTTCTATTTCATCATCGATTAAGGCAAAAGTAAGACCACTTCTTCTAACACCGATTTCATTTTTAAACCATGGATTTTGAAACCTTTTAATGATGTATCCATCGTTAATTTGGTCAGTTATCTCTTGGACATTTTTACTATTGAATATAAATTTCTTTTCTTGAGCTTCTTTTACTGCTGGCATAAAGGAATAGAATCATTTTCAATATATATTGTAAAATTAGATTCTCCAATGAGTGATAAGAAAGAGCAGAAAATAAATGAGCTTCAAAATGAGTTTGAAAGAATTCAAGATGGGTCAAAAGATATAGATATTTCAAAGTATCTGGCTAAAAAAGATGATCTACCTGATTTAGGAGAAATTCAAATTTATGACTATGATGCTGACTTAACGCAGTCTAGTGAGCAAGCTATGGATTTATTAGAGAGTCTAGTAGATTTATATTTAGGAGACGCTAAAAAGGTAGTTGAGCATCCTTATATTAAAAATAAAATGAAAGAAGATGCTTTAGTTTATGCCGAGACTATATTTCTTTCTAAAATGACAAGAAAAAACTTCCTTACACAACTAAGACAGGTTGATAACGGCGATAATAGTGCGAGAATGCATGAAGTTATAAACCAAACCGTATCACAAATTAGAGAAAACTCTAAATTCTCATCTACACAAAGAACTGAGCTCGAAAAGTTCTATAAAGAAACTAGAAAAGATTTAGGTTTAAATGAGTTATCCAATGTTGAATCTATACAAAGTGAGACTGAAAAAGAGAAAGAAGATACTAAAATTATGGATTCAAGGGGCTTGAATGATATGATTGATAAATATTTGAAAAATAAAGGATAATTAGAGCTTATCTAAAATATCTGCCAATTTACTATTAAAAGTTTTACCAGATTTGATATAATTATCTAATAATGTCTCTGTAATATCCTCTTCTTTAGGACCAAAACGTTCCATATCTGCTCTATATTGATTAACATAATCAGAGTCAGCATCATTTTCAAAGAATAAAATGTTACATTCATCTAACCAATCTTCTATATCTGATTGAATTTTATCATAGTTATACATTTCTAATTCCTTCAAATCTTCACAATACTCCATTTTATTATTCATTATTTTAATTAAGGAATTTAAATATTCTTTTTTCTGTTCAAATGTATTTGTTTCATTAATTCTATTTAATTTGAAACTTTCAAATGTTTTAAGAAATGTTAAATATTCAATATTAACTTTCTTACTAACTTTTTTATTAACTAAATTTTCTGATATTTGATTCACTACTAAAACTGGCTTGTTTTCTGAAATGTCTTCTTTGATAACAGATTTCAAACCATCTTCTGTTTTTTTTAATAACATTTTAAGAGTGGTATTAACTTCATCTGCAATTTTCAAAGTATCAAATTGGTTATCATAAAATTCAACAACATTATAAAATTCAACTTCTTCATTGATGAATTTAGTATCATCATTTTTATATCCAGTTAAATGTTGTAGTAATAATCTTATCTTTTTATATTTGATATCATCACTATTTTGGTCATAGAAAGTCTCTGAGATATAATAAAAATTTTTAATTTGTAATCCTTCTTCTTTTAATTTTTGTTCTAGCTTTTCTATAATTTTTAGATAGTTATTTTTTGTTTGTCTTGAACACACAACGAATATATCATCATTAGAATTCTTTAGGTGTAGAATATTATCTAATAAGAATTCTGGTTTCATATCATCTATGATATCTTTATTTAGGAATTCTTGCATTGATATCCCAAGATTACCTAGACTTGAATGTGATATTTTTAATTTAACTTTTAATTTATTTGATAATTCACTTGATAACCAATAGGTAATGCCATTAAAATCGACTTTGTTTCCTTGATTTTTATAGATTCCACTTTTTATTAATTTAAAATCAGATTGGCTTATTTTCAATAAAGGTATATTTGGTTTAGTTTTATCTACTATCCAACAATATTGTTCTAATTTAACCAAGGTATCTAAGTCGAATATATGAGCTCTCATCTTGCGTATTTTTTAATATTTAAAGATGTTTGATGTGGTAAGCCATCCATTCTTGGTCCGTCATATTTTCTTTCATTCCAAGAAACTCCGCCTGATAATTCACTATCAAAACTTTTACATTTTGGGCAAACATCAGGTCTTTTATCTTCTTTGTATTCAAAGGTGGCTTTACACCAAGGGTTTTTACAAATACCTTTTTTTATTTCATCCATAATAGTATATATTAAAATACTATCTCACAAAACCTTTACACAGAGCAAAATCATATAATGTAGGTAAATTAAGATATTTAAGCAATCCCTTTTTAATATCGCCTAATGTTTTTGAATTTTTAATAATCTCAATAATTATAAACCCAAATTCTTCTTGAAAATCTAAATAACAATCAACCCAAGGTCTATTATAATTTTCTAAAAAAATCCACTCTTTGTTACCACCACTTAACCAATATAAACACTTTTCAGGATCTATTTGTATATTATGATTAATTTCTAAGTTCCATAAATTCTTGTCTTCGATATTCATCATAAGTGCGACAGCTTCTGCTAAATCAGTTGTTATTTCTTTTTTAATTTCGAAAAATAGATCTTGATTAGGTTCTTGTGTAATTTTAACATTGTTATTTTTGAAGATTATAACATTGTTTTCTTTTACATCTCTTCTCTTTTTCATAACCTTGAGTTTTTTTTTTATATTTTTACGGATGGGGATGTAATACCACTTATAAACTTACCTTTGAAATTGCCATTTTCAAAAATGCCGTTTTCCCAGATTCCGTAAAAATTACCATTTTTCCAGATCCCATAGTGCCAATTGCCAGAATAAAAGTTACCAGAATTCCAGATAAGGGTCTTATTGATTATTTCAATAGAAGCATCTTCGATCTCGGAGTCGATGATCCAATGGAATCCTTCTTGGTGTAAGATTTTTATAATTATAAATTCTTCTTTAATAGAAGTATCTTTGTAAAATAACTCTTTGTATTTCATAAAATTAATAACATATATATTTTAATTTTTAATAATAAAGTATCGTAAGTGGATTTTTTAAGAAATTTTAAAAAAAAATAATTTTATAGATTCAAAAAACTTTTGTATATTTGTATCTAATATATATCAATATGCGAGTATTATGTATAAAAGACGGACACAGTTCAGATCCAAAAGTAATTCGAGCTTTGAAAGGTTCATATTATCACGTAACTGAGGTTATTGAAAGAAAAGAAACCTTTGAAGGATGTAATATTTTCTATCGAATCTTAGAAACTGGAAAATATTTACAAAGTGCATTATTATTTGTAATTGCACCAGAAGAAAAAGAAGATTCTTGCTTTGAGGATGTTGTAGAAGTCGAAAAAACTGAAAAAGTTAAATCAGCAAAACTGGTTTAACTTATTTTTATTTTAAATTCTGGATTTTTTGCTTTACCTGAATTAGTGTTTTTAGACCAATAAGCAATTAAATAGTCAATTGCCTCATCTACACTAAAGAACTTTTTACTTCCTTTTGTATAAGGTTGCTCTTCTTGTCCTTCAAATTTTTTACTCAAAGATAAGTTCTTTTTATTTTCAATTTCAGTCTCATAAAAGTATATTGTAAGTCCAAATGTAGGACGATTGAATACATTATCTACTAATTTTAACTCAGCTATCACTCTATTATTGTGTATAAATTGAAAATAAGTATCTGATATTTTCTTAGAAGATATATCCCATTTTTTTAATTTACTACTCTCTTTACTTCCGGAAAAGAAAGGCTTTAAACCTGAAAAGGTTTTTTTTAATTTGGAAGAAAAATCTCCTAATAAGCCTTCATTGAAAGAATCAAAATTTTTGATATACATATCAGTTTTTTATTTTAATTATATATTAAAAAAGATTTTCTAAATTTTGTGTTTTATTAATTTAATATATAATCAAAATAAATGTATCATTTTAGTATGAAATATCTAAAATCTCAAAACTTATATAAATCTGAAATCGAAACAAAATTAAATGAAGCAGTAGCAGATGCTTTTGGTAATGATATTACATGGGGTGGGTCACTTCTTGGAAGATTAATAAATTCTAGTATTAGAAAATTAAAAATCGGATATAATTATACTAAAGTTAATAATTTAGTAAACCTTGTTAAGGAAGAATTAAATGCTTTACTCGGAGTTTATTTACCGGATGATAAACAAAAAGAAGAATTTGGAAACTTACTTGCTAGAAGAATTCTAGAAAAAATATACAATGAGTCTACTGGTGATAAAGATGTTAAGGAAAAATTAGAAATTCTACTTGGTACTCCAACTACAGAAGGTCTTATTGATCAAGTTATTGAAGAAGTAAAAAAGGTTGAAATGCCAAATAAGGAAGTCTTGATACAAAAGTTAGAAAAATTCAAAGAAGATTTGCTTAAGTTAAAAGAAGAAGGTGATAAAGAAAAAGATGAAACATCTGGATCAGAAGATGAGAAGTCTAAAGCTGCTAAAGTATTCTATCAAAACTCTAAAAATTTATTAATTGCAGTATCAAGAATACACTTAGATATTAAGAATAATACTGTTAAACTTGATATAAAAGTTAGTGATAATGTTGGAGTTAGAGCAGGAACATTTTTTGATGAAGAAAAATATAAGAAAATGAGAACTAATTCAGTTAATGATGTTAATGCAAAGTTAGCTGAGGCGAAAAAAGCTGTTACTATATTTACTACCAAGAAAGACCAAGGAAAAATAAATTTTTATACTCAAGAGGTAAAAAATTTGACTAAAAGATTGGAAACACTTCAAGGAAAAAAAGTTACACCTAAACCTGAAGCTGAAAAGCCTGGTGAATCATCTATTCCTGAGTCAATGATTTATCTTATGAACGAAGCTTCTGCTAATATCAAAGATCAAGAGTTACACGCAAAAGCAGCTTGGAAAAAAGTTGTGAATGCTTATAATAAATCTGGAATTTCAAAATTTATACCTTATATAGACTCTTTAATTAATGCTACTGGTATTGATAAAATAAAAGAGTCAAAAGTAAAAATACTTGAAATCGGTAGACAAGTTGTTATAAATTATGATAATGTTGGTAAGCCAATATCATTCGATGAATTAATCACAGAAGAACAAGGTCCATCTGTAAATGATGTTGCCAAATCAATTTCCTTATTCGGTAGAGTTTTATTAGCTTTTTCAGAAGATTTAGGTCTTTTAGGTGCGTATGGTGCTTCTGGTGATACTGGTGGTGCAACTAATCATATAAAACTTTTCGTCACATCTTTCAATGAGATGAACAAGTCTTATCCAGTTATTAAAAAAGAATCTGTAATTCTTGATTACTCATCTTTTGTTTTAATAAAAGAGGCGGATGAAGATAACGTTGATTTAGATGAAAGCGATACTGATAAAAATGAACCGGTTGAAGACACAAAAGAAACTACAACTGAAGTTGAGGGTGATAGTGTTAAGAAGTCTTGGTTTAAGTTTTTTAAACCAGGTGAAGAAAAAGAATGGAAGGTTACCGATAGTGATGTGAAATTAAGAGAAGACATTGAAAAATCAGCTGATAAAGAAGTAAATTTAAAAGCAAGCGATGCGGTAAATGATGATCATATAATTAAAATCGTAAATCTTTTTGGAAGAGCCTATAGACTTTACGCAACAGATTACATACCATCTGGTCGTCCTGGTGGAATTATTTCACAGAAGACTTTAAGAGAATATGAATATATAGGAAAAGGTTCAACAAGGACTCAACCATCTGGAACAGGTATATCGGTTGACTTTGGTCCTTGGGCAGCGAAAAGAGTATATGATAAATGGCAAGATGGTATAACAAAATTATTAGAAGATAAGTATTATAGAAAAATTTTGGCTAACATTAAATTTGTTTCAGAGGCAGAATCAACAACCGGCACACCTATGGGTCAAAAAACACAGAGATCTGGTAAAACTTTATTTAGTTTTATAAATGATATGTTAGCTCACGAGGGTGATTTCAAAAATCATAGACAAAACATATTTATAAAATATTTTGGTGTAGAATCATCTACAAGTGGTGGAGAAATTGAAAACTTAGATAAAACTCCAAGATTTGATCCATCCATACCAAAAGAAGACCAAGGTGATAAAAACGATCCTTTCTTTAGTAGCGCAGTTGATACTTTTAAAACTAAGAATTTAAAACTATCTAATTTAAATGATAAGGTTTTAAAAGTAACTACAGATAATGCGGTATTCATAGTTTACCCATTTAAATCAGCAAAAGATGGTGAATGGGTGATGTTCAAATATCAAGTAAGTTCTAAAGATAATCCTTCACAATCTTTAGTAACAGATGCTTTAAAGGAAAAGAAACTTAAAATTGAATCTATCGAAGATAAAAAAGTAAATGGTATTCAATATAAATCAAAAATGGACTTTAATGTAGGATATGCTATTATGAAGGGCAATACATTCACAGTAGGAAACAAATTTGTATTTAAATATGTTTCTTTAGATAATGTTGGTGATGTTAAGGACTACACAATGAATGTCAAAAAGATTGAGTATCTAGTTGTACCGACTAATTTCAAAGATAGAAAAGGTGTTGAAAAGCAACAACTTGATTTATTGACTATCAAAAAATTACCAGCGCCTTATCTTATACCTAATGAAAAAAATGATGATATATTAAAATCATTCCAATCAAGTAAGTAAAATGATAAAGAAGTATAAAGATTTTATAAGTGAAAAATTTATTATTGACCAAAATGATCCAGCTGAATTTGCAGCAGATAAAACAAGCTTTAATAAGTTAGAGGCAGATGTTAAAGAGTTTATGACTAAAAGAGTAACTCTTGATAATATCTATATTACGTATAAAGATGAGAAAGATTTAATTAATAAGTTATTTGCTCAGAAGTTTATTCCACAGAATACAGGAGATAAGAAGAAGATTAAATTTAATAATCCTCTATTTGGTTTATATGCGCAAGCAGCTGAGAAGAAAAGAGAATTAAAAAATATTCAGGATGACTTAGATACACAGAAGGATACATTATCTACTAGACAGTCTGATATTGCATCTAATCCAGATAATAAAGACTCTTTACAAAATGACGTTGATTACACACAATCAAAAATTGGCGATTTGAATGATAAGATATCTAAAATTAAAAATGAGATTGTTACACTTGAAAGAAATACAAGAGATAAATTAAAACAGATGCAGAAGGATTTAGTTAATAATAAAAAAAGAATAGATTATTTTATGAAAACTAAATAAAATGAGAAAAAATCTGATTTTAAAATATAATATATAAGTTAATAAAAATAAACATTTTAATATGGCTATTCAAATAAGCAAGTATAAAAGACCTGGCATCTTCATAGAAGAGTATGATAGATCAATTATTACCAGCCCTATAACTCAAGGGTTAAACACTTTGGTTGTTGGTTTCTCTAAAAAAGGACCAGTTAATACACCTGTATTATTAACCAATACTAATGATTTAACCAATATATTTGGTGATATTGATAGAGGTTTAGAAAGAAAAGGATCTTTCTTCCACAGAACTATTACTAAGATGTTAGAGTCTAGTCCAGTATATGCTCTTAATCTATTAGCTACTGATGATAATTTAGATACTATCCAATATAAATCATTATCAGCAGCAACTGATAAATCAAATGGAGATATACTTTCAAATTCCTACAGAAAGTTCTTCAATACTACAGGTTTCTGGAAAAGAGACACTGAAGCATTCCTTAATCTCACTAAAGATGATAGTGATTATAGTAATGTTGTACTTAGTATGACTAACCTTTCTGATAAGCCAGTGAGCATATTTGTATTCAAATCAAATGCAATTGGTTTTGATGTTAGTTTAACTACTTGGTATGGTTCTAATGATTTAATACCGCCATATTTGAATCCAAATGACTATGCTTCTGATTATTTAGTAGATGTTGTTGTTGTAGCCGGAGATTGGTCAAATTATAAAAGCTTATCAGTTGACCCAAGATGGTCATCATATTTCACATCAACTGGTCTTATCACAAGCCAAGTTGGTAACTTTACTAATGATAGAAACGTTAATTTATTAGCATATTATGAAGGTTTATCTTTAATCCCTTATTTCAGAGATTTAAATGGTAAGAATATCTTTGTTGAAACTATTGTTAACTTAGATACTGATAAAACTGGTGTGTTCTGCACATTCAACATTGATTTAGTTGAAACAGATTATTCAA
>Ga0007819_1000037_pt1 | contig 44931 bp, 51 predicted proteins | sample CryBogCBE07Jul09_FD_71203 | JGI IMG/M metagenome (GOLD analysis project Ga0007819, IMG submission 71203) | Freshwater microbial communities from Crystal Bog, Wisconsin, USA - CBE07Jul09 | ecosystem: Environmental > Aquatic > Freshwater > Lake | place: Crystal Bog, Wisconsin, USA | collected... | reverse complement strand
ACGATACCCGATATTGATCTTAAAACACATACTTTGACCGAAGCATTCAATAGCCCTTATATGAACGACCTTCGTCAAAGTTTCTTAAATGGCGAGAAGCCAGAAGGTTGCAATCGTTGTTGGAGTGAAGAAGCAAGTGGTAGAACAAGCAAGCGTATGCATAGTGAAATGCGTCTGCGTAATATACTTGGTGATACCGAGTTAACGTCTGCTAACGATGGTGCATTGATGTTTCTTGATTTAAAACTTGGAAACATTTGTAATCTTAAATGCAGAATATGTGGAAGTTTTAGCAGTTCAAAGTGGGCGCAAGAAGAAATTGACATATATCCAGATAATCAAAGTGCAAGAGAAAATTTAATTAATGGGCGTTGGCCTCGTAAATCAAAAAAATTCTGGGAAGATTTAACTCAATTATTAGCAAATACAAAATATTTTGAGTTCACGGGCGGTGAACCATTCCTTATTGATGAACATTTTGATCTGCTGCAAATAGCGGTTGATATGGGGTATGCTAAGGATATTGAAATCCATTACAACACAAATACAACTACATTTCCAAAACGTGGATTAGAACTGTGGCCTCACTTCAAGTTAGTTGAGATTGCCCTATCAATAGATGATATTGGACCACGTTTTGAATATCAACGTTATGGTGCTGTTTGGAATAATAGTATAGAAAATTTAGAAAAATTTAGAGAACTCCGTAAAAATAATAAAAATATTAAGTTACAGTTGTGCCTAACAAGCAATGTGCAAAATTTTTATTATATTGATGAAATGTGTGAATGGATTCCACGTCAACGTTTTGATTATGTCTACTTTAATGTGCTGCATGATGCATGGTATTTTTCTATTGCCAATTTAAATAGCGTAGCAAAAGAATTAATATACAACAAGCATAAAGATTATGCGGGTCCATATGCAGACGAAGTTAAAAACCTACTTGAATTTATGATGCAAGGTAAAGGCAGTGATTGCACTGAACTTGTACAACAACTAAAAAATAGTGACCTACAGCGCAATCAAAAGTTTAGTGATTATCATCCAGAAATGGCAGCGGCGATTGGCTATGAATGATTTTTGTTTAGCGCCTTGGACGCACACATTTATTTCTCCTGTCGGAGAAAGACGCCTGTGCTGTGCGTCACGAGAACCTGCCCAAAACTTTCAGCAATATATCGACACTGCTGGCGGCGATGGGCAATTTAATCCGCTCACGCTAAAGGATTGGTGGAATGGCGAACATATTAGAGAGATTAGAAAACAATGGTTGGCTGGTACGGTTCCATCAGCATGTGAAGTCTGCGATAAAAAGTTACTTAACACTTCTGTATATCGTGATTACTTTGGACATCTTTTTGGTCATCTACGAGATGCTGCGGTGGCTAATACAGATGCTAATGGTTACACAACTTTAGAACCCGTATCATGGGACTATCGCTACAGCAATGTATGCAACTTCAAATGCCGTATGTGTGGCGATATGCTGAGTTCAGCATGGGAAGTTGAAGTTCGCAAGAATGAAATGGTTGACTTGTCCAATCCAAAAAACCATTGGATGCAGCCAAAGAACCGTCATGCTATCCGTGATTTTACTCGTGACGTAGTTATACCAGAATTTAAGCAAGCAATTGAAAACAAAAGTGTTCGTGAAATTTATTGGGTAGGTGGCGAACCATTACTCTATGATGAACATTGGTCATTCATGCGTAGAATAATAGAACTTGACTATGCAGATCAAGTTCGTGTAAGATATAATACAAACTTGAGTTATTGTAAAGACAAAGAAGGAACCCTATGGGAACTTCTTGAAAACTTCCCACATTGGGAAATATGCGCAAGTTTAGATGGAACAGGAGCAATAGGCGAATATGTTAGGACTGGCCTTAATTATAGCGAGTGGTATAGTAACTTTAGACGGGGGATTGAATCTTCGAAACACCCTAGACAAATGCGTATTGATTTTACTCTTACTTTACCTGGTTTGTTTGACCTTGAAAACATTATAAATTTATCCAATGAACTGAATGTTGATTTGCTGAGTAAGGTTGTATTTGCCTTCTCTCCTGACATACTACTCAGCCCCCTAGCCTTACCTAGAACGGTCTTAGAACCACTTCTAGAGAGCATACAGACACGTATCAAACCACTTATCACTAGTCGCACACAAAGTCTATGGGACACAATAGAACACCTTAAAAGCCGTCCTACTTTTGAAGAACAGTTCCCTGATACCTATAAAAGAGAAGCAATTCGTGGTAAAGCACATCTTTTAAAATTGGAATCTATTCGCAAAGATGCTAAGATAAAGATGGAAGATATCCTTGTTGGCGATGTCTTGGAATGGTGGAAAAAAATATGACTATTATAATGACCCTTCGCAATCCGCTTGATAAAGAGAAATTGCTGCCTGTTTATATTGAGCCTAATAATACCCAATTAGCACAAGATTGGATTGCGGCATTAAAGATAGAATTACAAAAGAATAGTCCAATTGAGAAAAACTATTGCTGGCATGGTTGGCCAAATGGTGGTCGTAACCTTGAATATCTTTGCAAAGAATTAAGTAAACACACGCAAACCGTATATCATTATAATGACCTTGGTATATGGCAATCGGCTGGTTTAGATAACATAAAAATTAATACCGTATACACACCAGATACGGTAATGTTACCACTTGCAGATGATCCTGAAAGTGGCGGACCAAATCACGATATTATGAATGAAGTTCATAATTATTTTGAACATCTTCAAGGAACAGTTGAAAATTTAAGTTCTTATTATAAACTTGCGCCACCTAATGTAAAGTATGCCATTCGTCAAATTAATAACCTATGTCATGAGATTGAAACGCTATGTTTAAGTTTACGTAAGCAAAAGTTTAAGCCTGAATGGATTCGTCCAAGTCAGATTACTACTTTTTTAAATGCTACCCGTTATAATTTAACCGCAAAACATCGTGAAGGTTTTATAAGCAATGGGCATGATCGCAAGTTTGCGCATGTTTACATGCATTGGACACAAATTGGTAAAACACTTATGGAAGTGTTTCGTGATGAGGGTGCGCCAACTTTAGATCAGGCAACTTGCGATGCTATCACACACTTACAGTATTACAGTGGTGAGTTTGACGTTGAATGGGGTCGTGATGTTTGTTATGGTAAACATAGTTGGCATACACACGAACAAGATGCTTTTAACGCATGGCTGCGTCATGAGGGTTATGATCCCACTGATCCTAATTTAAGTTTAGGATATCTTGAGATTGCTGCGGTTGACTTGATGCGTAGTTTTGGTACCACAAATGAAAGTGACATTTGGACATTGATGGGGAATTATTTGGATATCTATAGTTTAGAAGTAGATGGCGTTAAAGCTGTTTATGATTATAGTTGGAGCGATGCGAACCACGAGCAACGCCAGCTATCATACTTGATGCCAGGTTATAATAGCCACAATGTTTGACACTTACTGGTATGATTACGATGATTGTACGGATATTAAAGAACTAATTGCCAAAGCCGTTGCTGCTAGTCGCACAGACTATGTATGGTTGCGTCATCGTGCGGTAGATTATACTAATTTTAATTTACGTTACATGCCGCATCGTCATCAAACTCATATGTTACATGCATGGGCAAGTCATAATAATCCACAATGTTATACAACTTGGTTAATACCCATCGATAATAATAGTGAAATGTGCTATCATGGTGGTATATTACCTATCATAACACCGCCGCTGTGGAATACAAGTGATCAGATTCAGTATGATGGTTTCAATTTTAATTGGTATCCTGATGTATGGGATTGGAACAAGCAGCATCATTTTGCAATGAATGGCACCACACAGTTATCCTATACAAGTGTGGGAAATGGTGCGGAGATAAAATATCATACTTCTAAATTAAAATTCAATGGCATTGGTATGTTGTATAATATCAATGATATAGATAATTCACCCTATGAATGGAATTGGATTTTAGATAGTCGCATAGATTATACAGATTTTAATTTTGATTGGCTCCCTGATGCATGGGATGCAGATAAAATTCATGAGTTCTGCATGTGGGGCGCTGAACAATTATCTTATACACGATTAATGCGTAAGAATTGCAGCAATGAGCGAGTATATCATCATTCATATCTGCTATTCAAAGATATTCCTAAATTAACTGAGACCATTCCTATTGATAGTGAATGGGTATGGATAATAGACGAGCGCATAGATTACAGCAATTTTAACTTTAATTGGTTGCCAGATGCATGGGACATCAATAAAACACATGCCTTTGCTATGAACGGCACTGAACAATTATGTTATACGTTTTTGCATAATACCAAAGTTCCAAGCAACGAAATAAAATATCATGATGCAAAGTTAAAATTTGATCCAAGCAAGCCAAATGATGAATGGGTTTGGGAAAAAGATGAGCGTATAGACTATGGCAACTTTGATTTTAGTTGGTTGCCAGATGAATGGGATACGGATAAAACACATGTATTCTGTATGGCTGGTACGCAGCATCTTGGATACACCAAACTTATCAATACAAAGAATAAAAATCCTAAAACCGTATATCATCGAAGTGATTTACATTTTTTACCACAAGTTCGTCCTGTTATCTACTGGCAAGATTATACAAACACATTTAACTTAGAAACGTTGCAAACACTTGCAATGGGTAATGAGTGGACATGGATTGCTGATCGTCGTATTGATTATAGCCAATGGGATTTTGAATGGTTGCCCGATGGTTGGGATACTAATTACATCCATGCCTTTACAATGGCTGACAAAGAACAATTAAGTTATACGGTTCTTATTCATCGTAATGCTATTACAAATTTTATTGATTACAAATATCATCAATCATCATTAAAATTTAATGATACACATGCTGATATGTGTTTCTTGAACACTAATTCATTTGATAATCCATATACACCAGATTTTCAAGTTCGTCTTATTACCACAATGGAAGAATCTATTAAGGCTGCAGTAAAGAAGTGCAACCGTGAGTGGCTATGGATTTACAGCGATGTCTGTGAATATGATGGATTTGATTGGAACTGGTTGCCTGACCTTGACCAACGTGATCAGATACATTGCTGGCCGAGTGGAACATGTGAGAAGGGCGATACATTCTTAATCCATGTTCCTAGTTTTAATGCGGACAAGTTAAAATTTAATTTTGATCATGCACCACTACAGCGTAAACGCTGGCCTGTTATTTCTGTCACTGACAATTGCTTGGCATGGGACTTGAACAATTATCCACGTAATCGTGGAATTTATACGGTATATTCTTATACTGGATTTGTAGATTATCCAGATGTTTGTCTATGGGATAAGCGACCTGTTGTCAGTATTAACCGTAGTAATAGTACCTGTCTTGTGCCACGTGATTGCATTGTTGATAAAGAAATATACGAATATCCACATCTGCTTCGTTATCCTGAGTATGGTACAGATATTCCTATTGATGTAATCTTCATTGATAATAAAGAAAGTTGCGCAACCGATAACTGGAATAGGTTACTAACCGTTTATCCTAGTGCAAAGTCAATCAGTGGAATTAATAATAGGCTAGAAGCATATCGGGCGGCAGCGTTTCAAAGCGATACACCATGGTTTATTGCTGTGTTTGCCAAGTGCTATGTATTAGATAATTTTGCAGAACTAAATTGGCAACCAGATTTCTGGCAAGAACCTAAACATTATATCTTTCATAATCGTAATCTTAATACAGGATTAGAATATGGACATATGGCACCTATTGCATATCATTGTCAACTCATGTACGAGAATAGAGGTGGACTTGATATGACACTTGCTCAACGTCATACTACTGTGCCAATCACTATAAGTGAAACTAATCTTGAAGGTGATGATTGGTTAACTTGGCGAACCGCATTTCGTGAAGTTATTAAGATACTGCATTATGGCAGAGAAAATCCTAGCGTAGAGAATGAATATCGTCTATGGGCATGGCGTAATGTTGCCAAATGTAATAATGCTTCGATGCAACAGTTGGCAGTAAAACATGCAGAAGAATATTATGCGGTAAGTGGTGGTAACGAAGAAGCATTGATACTAACAAGCGAATGGGATTGGCTGTACGAACACTATTCTCGTCTTATACCGCAGCCAATACAGTTGTAATAACATAATCTACATCATCATTACTTAAATGAGTATGGGATGGTAAACTAATAATTTTACCAGTTAATGATTCACTGCGTGAACAACCATGTGTATTCCAATGTGCGGCGAACAATTCATTGTGTAATGGAAATTTATAATGACTACTGAAACCAATCTGTGCATTATGCAATGCGTTACAGGTTTCCTCATAGTTTGGCGTTATAATAGGAAACACATACCAATTATATAAATTTTGGTAAGCAAATTGTGGCATTGTAATACTATTATGATTATAAAATGCATCACAGTATTTTTTAATAATTTGAATTTTTCTGTCAACCATTAAATTATAATTTGGAATATTTGCCGCAACCAATGCTGATTGCATACTTGTTATACGTGATGTTGTTCCAATATAATTTATTTTTCCATCTGTTCCATATTGTGATTTTCCGTTAGTGCAAATTGAATCTAATTTCGCAACATCAATTTTATTTGTTATTATTGCTCCACCACCAGCACTTCCGCCAAAATTTTTATAAGCATTGAAACTTATGCATACGGCATCTGCTATAGTTTGATCATACTGTGGGGTGGTAATACAAAAACTTTGGGCAGCGTCTATGATTAATTTAAGGTTTCGAGCATCACACCATTTCCTCAATTTATAGATATCGCAGCCCTGACCGTACAAATCAACAACAATAACTGCACTTATTTCTTGTGGATATAAGTTATAAACACGATCAAGATCATCTAAATCCATTAACCAACTATTATCTATATCAACAAATGTAGGTATGCAAGATGCACCTATTACAGCCTGTGCAGTCGCTGCATATGTCAATGTTGGAATTAATACTCGTGAGTTTTTTGGTAAATCCAATGCTAACATAGTTGCATGCATCGCAGCAGTGCACGAACTTGTAAGTTGAACATCTGCATTATTGTAAAGACCACTGATGAATTTTTTTAATAGTATTTCATGTTGACCACGATAAACTTCACCATATTGCAACGTAAAATTTATATTTTTTAAAACAAGTTCTTTATTATCACGAAATTGTTCTGGTAAATCGCTAAAATTTATCATATAAGTTTCTGTATACCGTTTTCTAAATTAAACTTTGGCGTATATCCAAGATACTGTACTGCCTTACGAGTATCCATGGCACCACGTTTTGGCATATTAAATGGTACACCATCACCATACACGATTTCACTTTGTGTGTTGGTCCAACCCTTGATAATGTCAATTGCGTCTTGCAGCGTTCTTGCTTGACCATAACTTACGTTGGCAATTAAATTATTGGTATCAAACATTGCAGCATTGGCAATTGCCTGTGCAGTATCTTCTACATAGGTAAAATCAAGCGTAGCATGTGGATCATCTACATGAATTGGTTCTTGATTTGCTGCAGCCTTTGCCCATTTAGAAATAACACGATTGCCATCATCACGATTGCCATATACAGCAGTTGGACGAATGATTGTCCAACGTTTAGCAATAACTCTGACTAATTGCTCACATTCTTGTTTAGCCTTACCATAATCATTGATTGGTTTTAATGGCGCATCTTCACTAATTACACCGCCCCAATCACCATATACCATGCTGCTAGAAATATAAACCATCTTGGCATTTGGATATGCAGTCAGTAAATGCGTCGTGCTTTGAACAGTGTTGCGCCAAGCAGCATAATGGTCTTTGGCAAAAGTTGCTTGATTTGGCTCGCCTGCAAGATGAACAATCACATCTACGTCTTGAATGATTGTGCTAGCACAATCCGCATTAACCCAGTCATCATATGCAAATTCCATATAACGACCACGAGCAAGATATAAGTTAGTGTTAATAAAACGCAAGTCATCAATGATAGTAACCTCGTGACCACTATCTTTAAGACGTTTTACAACATGATGTCCAATAAAACCAAAACCACCTGTTACTAATATGTGCATGTTAGACCGCCATTTCTGCTGCGATTGCTGGATGATGTTTATAATTCATCAAACGAATATCTTCTATTTGTGCTGACCATACATCTTTAACATCACTTAAATCAAGGTGAGGAAGCGCATATGGACGACGAGCGATTTGTTCTTTGACCTGTTCAATGTGGTTATTATAGATATGAACATCGCCAAATGTTAGGATAAGTTCACCTACCGATGCACCAATTGTCTTTGCAATAAGATGAGTTAAGAGCGCATAACTTGCAATGTTGAATGGAACACCGAGAAATATATCGGCACTGCGCTGATACATCTGGCAACTTAAAACATTATTACGGATATAAAATTGTGCAAACATGTGGCATGGTGGCAGTGCCATCTCTTTTAATTCAGCAGGATTCCATGCTGTTAAAATATGCCGACGACCAGTGGGATCACGCTGCAACCCATCAATGAGTTCCGCTAACTGGTCAATTTCACCATCATTTACATCACGCCAATGACGCCACTGTACACCATATACACGGCCCAAATCGCCATGATAAAGAGAATTTGGAAGCCAATAGCCTGCGTTAGCATTTGCAGTCCAAATGGTTTTCTTTGCTGCATCTCTTGTGCCATATTGTATCTCTGCCAATCGTCGCTCATCACCGCTTCCCTCAATAAACCATAACAGTTCACTTACCATAGATTTCCATGCTAATTTTTTGGTTGTTACTGCTGGGAAACCATAAGCAAGATTAAATCTTAACTGCTCGCCAAACATACTTAGCGTACCAACGCCAGTTCTATCTGTGCTTTGGATACCTTCTAATAAAATTTTTGAACATAGTTGATTATAATTTTGCATGTCGTTTCCACACCTGAAATATTTTATCTTTGCCGTAAGTTTCCCAATCCATTTGGAAATTATGTAGTAATTCTACCACATCTACACTTACATCGCAATTATAATTATCATCAAATGTGGTCAAATATATCTGTTCAAATAGGTGTTTGGTGCTGTCAATAAGTTTGGCACCACCTATAATCCATATATCTTTGTTGGGATTGTTTGCTTTTATAACGGAAATACTTTGTTCAATATAATTGCCATGAATGATAGTATGAGCATCACGAAAACTATCAACTGATCGATTTGTTACAACGCAACAATGACGATCTGGCAAAGGCTTGGGCATTTTTGGATCAAGCCATGTGTTGCTGCCCATAACAACAATATGTCCTTTGGTGTTCGAGGAAAACCATTGCATATCTTGCTTGTCATGTGGCCATGGCAGTGAGCCATTTTGTCCAAGCCCACCGTTCTTATCTACCGCAAAGATTGCTTTAATCATTAGTCCAATAACTTATTTGTTTTTGGTTCAACTTCATCTGCAATGGCAGTTAGGTTAATATGAAAGTCAACACAATCAATATCATCGTCGTGGATATCTAAAAAATCTTCAATGTGGCTTTCAATTTCATGCAATTTATAATTATTATTAATCATATCAACTACATCAAATGTTGTGACATTATCATTTTTAAATAACACAACTACTTCTTTAATGAACCTGATGGGAACATTTGTAACTTCAATACTTGAAATTAAATGTTCCCACCGTTCATAAAAATCCTCGCTGAAATTAAGATCAGACACGAGTTACTGTCTTAGCGGTCTTTGTCTTAGTGACCTTTGGCGCTACTGTCTTTGCCTTTGCTTCTGGTTGCTTGTCACCAGCAAGATTACTAATCTGCTGCTGCATTGCTTGCATAGTCTGCATCATCTGCATCATGACAGCAGTCATGTCAGGCTGTGCTGGCGCAGCAGCAACGGGTGCCACAACTTCAACAGGAGCCTTGGCACCGTTCATTTCATTTAGGCTTACGCTTTCTGCAACCTGACTGTCTGTAAGTGCATCCTTTGATGGATCAGCATAACCTTGCTTATTTTCCATACGATCAAGACGTGCAATCGCATCTGGTCCCTTGCCAACTTCACCTAGCAACTTGGTAAGTTCATCAAGACGCATGCTGCTCTTGCTATTTGGTGTAACCATTACGTTTGCAGCAGGAACACGCTTTAGATAACCTTCGCCACTTAGTGCTTCTAGCATGTTATTGCCATCTGCCATCATGCGACGCTCTAGGATATCACGAAATTCCCATGCTTGCTGACCTTCGTCACTTTCAAGAACCTTCATGATGTCATCATGATACTTGCTTGGCATAATTTCACTATAGATAACCACTGCCATATGTGACTCGTCGCCACTTAGTTGACGTTGAACAATGATAGCCTTCTTGCTATTAACTGTTCCTACGTGTTTGAAAAAACTCATTGACTTACTTCCTCTGTTGGTTGTTCTGCTGCTGGTGTGCTAGCAACAATAAAGGCTTTGACCTTATCATATAGTGCACCAACGCTGCTTAATTCTTCTGCACGAAATGCACCACGTTGCGACACAACTTCTACAATTTGAAGAAGTGAAGCAATGTCTGAAATTGCAAGATTGGTTTGTACAGTTGTGTTTGTTTCGGTATCGCTCATAGTATTCTCCGTAATTATATATGTATTTAACTCAAACAAAGAAGGGCTAGAAATTTTCTAGCCCTTTATTATCAATCTTCGTAGTAGGCGTGGATGCCAAATGGTGGTTCAATGGTCTTGTTATACTTGTTATGGATAATCCACACCGTATCACAATAGTTTTCATCGCCCCATGAACCATATGGTTCGCCATCAGTGAACACGATGAACAGTTTAGGCTCAACGCCTTCATGTTTCATCCACGTCCAGTTGGCATCAAAGTCAGTGCCGCCAAAACCTGCTGGTTCATAGTTTACAAGGTCATCACCTGTTGAAGTATCATAATCTTGTGGGTTATGAACAGATGTATCAAAACACCAAATCTTTACCTTGTAGTCATCATATGACTGCATGATACCGTTGATTTCACCAAAGAAATTATTCAACTGCTCTTGACCAATAGAGCCACTAGTATCAATTGCAACGCAAACATCAATTGCTTGATCCTTGCGCATGTTAGGCAGAACAAAACCCTGTGAGAACATCTTCTTGTTAGGAATAGTCCACGTGTAATCATTCTTAACCGTAGACTGGATTTGTTGTGTGATAAGTTCACGCCAGTTGATCTTGGGTTGCGTGAGTTCATTGATCATGCGCTTGATATTGCTAGGTGTATTGCCAGCACCAGCCGATGCTGCAGCAGCAAGCATAGCTTCCTTAAACTCGTCCTTGACAGCCTGACGTTCTTCTGGTGTCAGCGGGTTAGGGCGACCGTTGCCCTTGCCATCCTTGTCATCCTTATCACCACCGCCACCCTTGCCTTGTGAACCATCCATATGTTCGTCAAGCAACTGGTCAAGCAAATCTTCAATGTTGATCTGCTTGGCATTCTTGATAAGGTCATCATAGACCTGTTCAAAGTTCCACTCGTCATACTTGCGATCATAAAGAACAGGCACAACCGTAATTTTTTGACCAAGGTTGTACTTGATGCAATCGGCATTGACAACATAGTCCATGGCAATGTTGGCAAGGTCACGGTTGTAACCACGACCACGGTTCATATGGTCATAAGCGCAATGAAGCAACTCATGGCAGAACAAGAACATCATTTGATTGGTAGGAAGTTTAAGGATAAACTCACTGTTGTAGTAGAAGTGACGACCATCGGTAGCAGCAGTTGTCAACCAACTGTCAGCGTTCTTAAGAGTAAGACGCATGGCAAGATTGCCAAAGAAGGGTTGCTTAAGCACAAGGGCAATACGAGCCTTTAGAATAGCCTGACGTGCTGCTTCGTCTTGAACCGCATCAATTGTCTCGCTGAGTTTGCCAGCACCTTGTTTGATCTTAGCCATAATCATGTTCTCCAATGTTTATAACTTATAATAGCATAATATAGTGGTTTGTCAAGAGAAAAAAATAGGGGAGCAGTTGCGGCTGCTCCCCTATAACTCGCCCTCACTGATGGAGAACGATGGGGCGAGAATTAATCACGCACAGCGGCGAGGATATAGTCACCGTTCTTTGCATGGTAATCCTTGTAGTTCTTCAAGCGGCTAGTCTTCATAGGCAACTTGTAGTTACGAAGGATAGTAGCAAGCATCATGACTTGCAACTCAGTGTCCATGTTATCAAGGTAGAAACGGAACACATTGTCAAGTTCTTCGTGCCATGCAACGATATCGTTTTCTTTCATACGCTCGCCACCACGCTTGTCAAACGAGTCCTTCAACTCATAGCAGCAAGAGACCGTGAGAGAGTACTTGGCACCAATTTCTTTGGTACGCAAATCCTTGACCTTACCGCTCAGGATGTCACTGGGGTTAGGCATTTGGCTTGCAACCTTACGATGGGCAGCAAACTTGAGTGCAACACCTTCGCCAACCGTACCAGACACAAGGTCATTGAGTTCGGTATCGTTAAGGTCTTCTTGTAGCAACTCGCTGACAAACGACCATGAACGAGGCGTAGCAAACGATGCACCGCTTGAGCGAGGATCAAAGTTGAACAAGTCGTTCTTGTTACAAGTGACATACGCAACCACATCAGGATTGATGGCATGGTTGATAGCCCAATCATTCCACGACTCAAAGTCAACACGCAAGTTCAAGTGAACAAAACGGTTGGCAAGTGGCGATGGCATACGATAGACTACACCACGGTCAGTGTCACGGTTACCAGCAGCAACGATAACAACATTCTCAGGCAACTCATAGGTGCCAACACGACGATTGAGAACCAACTGGTAAGCAGCAGCCTGTGTTGCTGGTGCAGCACTGTTCATTTCGTCAAGGAACAGGAATACTACAGGATACTGAGCAGCCTCTTCCTTAGAAGGAAGATCAGGCGGAGCATTCCACATAGCATTGCCAACAGTAGGATTATAGTAGAGAACGCCCTTCAAGTCGGATGGGTCCATGAGTGCAAGACGCAAGTCATACAACTTACCACCCATGCTTTCGCAAAGGTCTGCAACGAGTTCGGACTTGCCGATACCAGGCGCACCCCAAAGGAATACAGGACGCTTGCGACGAGCGCAAACCATAACCTCACGCTTTGCAGCAGCGAGGGTAACCGTGCGCACTTCTGAAAGTGCATTGTCAGTGTTCTTAGCCATTGTGTTTCTCCATCAGTTGACTATAATTTAATATAGCATATTATTTGTAGTTGTCAAGCACTTTTTTACAGCGCACCCGTCCAACGGATGCAGTCAAGTTTACCCTCAAGAACATTGCCACGAGCAAAGTTCATAGCAGGAGCCTTCCAAGAGGCAGGCTTCAAGATATCGCCAGCACGGAACTTGCCACCATCCTTCTTAACCACGAAAGAATGCACCGAATTACGCTGAACAATCTTGAAATACTTGCTGCCTTCTTCAATACGGAGTGAGGCATTATATTCTTCAATCATCTTGGCGACGATTGGATCACTGGTGCGATTGCCATTCCACGCAAGATAATCGGCTTTTGACTTTTCAATGATAGCGGCGAGACCAGATTGCATATCCATGGGAAATCTCCGTTGCTGTTTATATTATAACAATAACACAGAATTAGGGTATGTCAAGCACTTTTTGGTTTATTTAACATCATTTCTTTTATAAGAAATTTGGCGATATTTAACTGCTGACGGATAAATTCATCAACATTTGGGGACGGAATTGATGAATTTTTTCTATCCATCATTTCCTGACAATCGGAAAGGATACTCATGACAACCATTTCCGTGCCAATCACTTTGGCAGAGAGGCTGTTGATATATTGGTCACGGATATCGGCTCTAGACATGCCGTAGCAGATTTGTTCAGAATTCGTCATGTGTATCTCTCCATTGCTTATATTACTAATATAACACAGATTTAAAGGCTGTCAAGCACTTTTTATCAGATAATTGAACCATCGTGGTAAAGACGGTTAAACTCACGAATAGCAAAATAGTTAATTCGCTTACCAGTTTTAGTAGGAACTTTACCGCCTGTGACAATACCATATTGGCGACCACGCTCATAGCACCACTGTGCGGCACCGTGAGAAGCAGTTTCCCACTTGTCATAATCAGGATCAAATGGACGACCTGCTACCGCATCTTGTACACCTTTGGTAAAATAACGGTTATGAAGGATAGTGGAAATCTTAGCCTTACGGGTGCTTACTTGTGCCATTTTGCCGCTCCATTGCTTATATTACTAATATAACATGGATTTAGGGGTTGTCAAGCACTTTTTTTGATCCGCACATAGTGCAAACGGGTCTGATTATTGTCATCATGCTTGTGAATTCGAGCCGAAACAGCGATAATATCGCCCCGTTTTAACTGTTCTGCGAGCGGAAAACAGACTAAATTCTGGTCAGCAGTAAGGGCGGTATGATACCATTTGTTATAGTTGGCACTATAAACCGCTGATTTGATGGTCAAATCTGCTTCAATATTGTCGCCAACCTTGCCAATATGACGGCTAGTTTCGCCAATAATACGCAGTTCATCCTGCGCTTTTTCACGCCCAATTGCGTTAAAATAGGAGTTAGGAACGCTGGCAACTAGTGCCAAGGTCTTGAAATCCTTAGCATTAATTGCTTTTTGTTCTGTCAACAGCACTAAGTTTTTCCAATAATCGTGGAGAGTGCCAGCAATAAGTTCAATCATTTTGCTATCAAGATACTCTAGAATTTGATCAGCAATTTCAATGTCTTGTGGCAAATGGTCAAAGTTTACCATATCTGGATTGAGAAATTCACGCATAAGTGCGCCGTTAGAAAGTTCACCTTCCTTGGCATCATAACGTTTAATATACTTTCCATTAACCCGTTGGGCGGCTACGGCGGCGGTCATGGCATCTTTAAGGGAAATCGTATCGTTGTCGGACATATGCCAGTTCTCCATTTCGTCTATATTATGAATATAACATAGAATTATAGTATGTCAAGACATATTTTGAATGGCTTGCCCCAAATTCCCACCACATAGTTCTAACATCACAGAGAGTTCACCGTCCATGAGGAATAGTTCGCCCTTACTCATTTGATAAAACCAAGGATGTGCATGATAACGATCCATTAGCACTAATTCTTTGCCATTAATTTGATATTTTCGTCTATCAATCTGATGTTCATAAAATTTGTAACCAACATTCCGCATCAATTCAAATGCAGTATTATTGAGCCTGTATCCAAAGTTTTTGTTATTATTATACCAATAAAGAATATAGATATTTTTTTGATTTATATGAGGAACAAACGCATCTTCGCCATGAGCAAGATGAAATAATTCGTGTGTCCACTCTTGTTTAGATTTTGGTTCCATTTGCCACTATGGGGTAAATTACTGGCCCACTATTGAGCAACACTACGCTAAACTTATTGGTTTTAAACTGAATGTTAAGTTTCTTGCAAAGATTGATTGCATGGCCAGGATTAGAAAAACTTGTTTTCTTATACTTTGGTCCAGCGTAAGTAGCAAGCATACTTGTTGTTTTAAAGTTAATAGGTTTGTTATCTAAGAAAATAGCCCAAATCCCTTCACTTGCTAAGATTTGATCACTCTTATAATTTGCCTTATTAGTAACTTCTAATAGAATATTTGGCTTTGGTCTACTCATTGATTGTATCCATACATAATTATTTATCTAATTATATAGGGGTATTAAAAACTTTCGCCAACAAGTTGCACTTCAATAACTGCATTTTCTGCATTTTCTCGTAGGTCTGCAATTTCATTTTGCAATTCCATAAGATGTGCCAACAAATCGGTTAGTTCTCTGGTAAGATTTAAGATGGTTTCTTTATCAATAATCAAACCATTATTGTTTACATTTTGACCACGGTTAACAAACTCACGGATATAGTGCGTATTAGGCTGTCTCATTGTTCATGATCCTTAGACGCTCTTGCTGTTCTAACTTAGTCTTGAATGGACCCTCATACTCATACCGCTGTAACGTGATTAACTTTGGCATAAACTCGCCAACAAATAGTTTGTTATACTTGACAATATAATAACCAGCACAATAGAATGAACTGCTTTTATCATTTTTAGTGTATAGCGGAAGTCTAAGTTTTACATTCCATAGTGTATTATGTGGAGTGTGGTTTGTGGGAAAACCATATACTTCACCATCAACGGTCTTAGATTTTAATTCACGAGTTCTGCGAACAATAGAGATATTTTTCTTCTCTACCATTTCTGCCATAGAAGGAAATACTTCTACAACATCACTAACGGTGCAACGAACGCCACTCGTAGTTTGCGCAATGTTTCCAATGCGTTCACCCGCATCGTTTTCAATAATCCAAAAACGATTTTCTACAATGTTTTTAGCCTTGAGTATCATCTTTTATTTTTCCTTCGATCATGTCAAACAACGAATTATATTCACTACGAACTTCAATAAACGAAGCCCAACCAATTGCAGCAACGATATCCATTAGAACACGATCTTGGTCAAGGTTCCAATAGTGAAAAATCTCATATCCAAAGAAAATGAGAATTACCCATGGAAAGTATTTTACAAAAAAATTACGCATGTGTGGTATCCTTTACAAGTGATTTGCTTAAAATGTCGGCAAGTGATGTAACGCTTTCACTTATCCGATTGAGTTCATATTTTGCACAGAATTTGATCAACTGTGTGCCAATCTGTGATTTGGTTTTTGGTTCTACTGCGAGCAACGCCACATCGATTGCATTGCGAATATCTTCTGGTTGAGCAGTAAGGTCAACAAGGACACGGTTCTCTTCATAACGGTCAAGCACACGATGTTCTACACCATTATGGTCAACCCACCGCTGCAACATCATATTGTTCCATGCATAACCCTTACGGCTGCGGTCAGCATATGCTTCTTCTAGTCCAACCTTCTTCTTGGTTCCTTTGCTGCGAACACCAGGATAAGCACTCATGATATGGTCAGTAGGATCGCCACGCATACACTTTTCAAATAGTACAAACTTAGGATCACCAACGGTCTTGCGTTCTTTGGTTTTCTTATCAACAACAGGCTTGCCATTGTCATCAAAGAAACCTTCTAGGGTAATATAGTTATTGGTTAACCCATTATAAATGGTAACCTTGTCGCTTAACAACTGGTGAAAGTCGCTGTCATTGCTAAAGATAATATGTTCATCATTAGGGTGAAGTGCAGTCCAACGAGCAATAACATCATCTGCTTCTGCTCGTTCTACACGAATAACACTGCAATTAGTGCGTTCATCAATCCACTTGGTAAACTCTGCATATACTTCCCAAAACTCTGCATCTTCTTCGGCTTCACGAACGCTCATCTTGTTCTTAACAACCTGACGATTTGCCTTATAGGTTGTATTGTGATCCTTGCGCCAACTACGAGCCTCAAGTGCAAATATAATATGGTCAGGCTTATGCAAGCGATGAACCTTGAGAAGCCCTGTAAAGGTAATATGTAGTGCAAGACCAAGTTTGGTCCATGTATCTGCACCACGAGGAACACTGTGACGTGCACGTGCGAATAGATTTGCTGTATCTACGAGAAGATATTTCATGATACTAATATAGTCTCTTATTGGAGGATTGTCAAGTATTAACTTATTTCGCTGCGACCATCGCCAACATCACGACGATTTACATAGCGAGAGCCATCTGTGGTTGTTGGCGGATTGGCTGGTGGTGGATTGCTTGCAAGAATGTTACGAGCAACATCATTTAACCACGCATCTACAAGTGCTTCTGGATTGACGCCATTGTAGCCATTCTGGCGTAGCATTTCAATAAACTCTGCATTCCAATCAAGTTCCATACTTCCAACTTGTGGATTAGCAGGATCAAAGTCAAACTTAAGAACACGAACTTCTGGTTCAACTTCTGGTTGAGTTTTTACAACAGGTTCCTCAACAACCTTTTTAACACGAGGCTTACGTGGTTTCTTGGGCTTTGGTGCTTCACTAGTTTGAGTAGAGGCTGGTGGTGCGCTTACTATTACAGTAGTGGCGTCAGCGTCGTTATTTTTTGATTTACCAAATAATTTATCGAGGAATCCCATATTATACCTTATTGTTGATAGCAGCGTTTCTGGCGACCCATATAGTTGCCCCATTGATCATATACTGGTTCAAGGCGGCAAAATACCTGTGGTTGATATGGTTGACCATAATACTGCTGTTGGTTTTGTTCAGCCATGCCGCCCAAAATACCACCGATAATAAGACCACCAACCATCGGAGCAACCCAATTGTTACCACCGCCACCACCATGATAATGACCATAATCACGACGATCACGCCATTCGGCATGCGCTGCCGTTGCTGAAATTAATGTTGCGGCTGCAAGTAGGATTGCTAGGGTCTTACGCATGGTGGTTCTCCAATTGACTATAACCAATATAACATATTTATTGGCTTTGTCAAGGGTTAATTTAATCTATTTTTCGCTTCAAATTCCGCAATAACTTGTTCAGCATTGCCGGTTAACACCGCATAAGTTTCTTCTAAATCTTCAATTTCTGGTGCTTCAGTTTCCAGATACTCATAGATTTCAGCAATAGGAATCTTGTCTCTGCCTAATGCAGTTTGATCCCTAATGTATTTTAATATAAGATATTCAACTTCTTCTTCGGTAATGTCAATCTCTAAAAATTCTTCTTCGGTCATTAGCGACTACTCAAAATGTATTGAACGATGATTTCACTTAACCGCTCACCTAGTTCTTCACTATCATTGATAACATGAAGTTCATTAAGACCACGATCTTTACGATCATCATACCGATGAAACTCTACAATGTAACCACCATTGGCAACATGTAGTTTCATATTGATACCATCGGCACCAATTTTGTTTGAATTTATTAATCTTGAATTCTCACCAGTATAAATCAAGTTGTGCTGTGCTTTTTGTTCTGCTTCCCAAGCCCTCTTTGCTTGTTTTTGAAACCACTTATCAAACAACTTCATTGGAATCGCCTTTCAATATCATCTTCTCTACAAGCCTCGCCATATTGTGTTTCAATAATAACAAGTGGTTCCTTGCCAATATTAATAACTTGGTGCCAGTTACCAACTGGAATTTTAATAGTTTCATTTGCCTGTAAAACTTCGGTTCGGTCATTATACATTGTATCGCTATGATTTGTAACAACTCTGGCAACACCACTTTGCACAACCCAAAACTCACTGCGCTTGCTGTGCTTTTGATAACTCAAGCAATGGCTTGGTTTTACAACCAGTTGTTTTACTTTAACATTGCCAGTATCATATAGGATTGTAAAATGTCCCCAAATTCTTTCTTCACTAATCATTATACTTCTCTCTTTGCATAGGTAATTTCATGGCAGCAAACGCTGCTGCTTCATTATTATGAAATTGTATATGAACCTTGTCTAAACCGCAAGTTAAAAATGAAAAATCTTCACCATATCGGTAACCTGCTTCGCCCAAGGCATTGCAGATAATACAAGCAGCTTCTACATCCTGATAGTTGGCGTTGAGTGCACCGCCTTCTCCGTTGTATTCTGGTCCAGTATTGTATCTGGTTCTATCAGTAAGTGCTTTGCTTGGAAATTCAAGTATGAGGGGTTTTTTTAACATGCATATGCCAACATAAAAAAACTTACATGTTCTTCATCAGCAAACATAACAGGTAATTCCTTACCATTATCAAGTTGAAGAAACACATAATCTTGACCATTGCGTAGTCCATAACGATTAAAAATCTCTTTTAATTGTTGCATTGCTATGCTACGCTTGTTCCACAGCCCATATCTAGGCCCACCGTTTAACGATGCAAGTGGAAACCTTGCTATCTTAGATTCATCTTTATTGTAAAATGACGTATCTAGATTTGGCACTGGCAAGTCCCGTTAATTAGTGAGCAGTTGACTGAGGACGCTCTGCAAATACAGCAGCATCCACGTCCCAATTATTTTTTACATATTCATTACGACGCAGTTTTTCAAACTGGTTGAATGGTGTATTACGACGGTAAAGGTCGCTTTCATCAAACCTGTATCCATAGTCTCGGCAGAAATCACGATAGTTCTCCAAATCACGGAAAACACGGGCTACATTTGAATTATTAATCATTCGTTTTTCTCTTTTTTATTAGAGGTTAATATTATTATGGACGACTTGCCAGTGCCATAGTTTTTATATTAGACTAGTTTCTTATCTTTGTCAAGTAAATTATTATAATGATTTATAGCATCTTGGAGACGTATCACACTTTTTTCGGTCAAATATACATCGTCCCACACCAATTCTGTTCCAAAAATATATTTTAAGGCTGACCAGCAACGTTTAAAAAAATTCTTCCAATTATGTGCCTGAATTTCAATGATAAAATCAGGTGCCACATCATCCCAATCAAATACTGTTACACGAATAATATGTTCTGGTGCATGACATTCACATTCAAGAAATACTGCTTTATCACTAGGTTCTAACATTGATTATGCCTTTGCGGGTAGAAGATATTCATACTTAATAAGACCGCTGTCAACAGTAATTTTGGCTACGCCATCATCACTAAACTGAATACTCTTATCGCCATGAAGATTAAGGATTGATAAGAATAAACCAACTGGCCACGACCAATTCTTGGTAAGTTTGCCGCTAATACCACTTTGGAATACAAAGTTACCAGCATGAGTTGAATGGTCACCAAAATAGAATTTTAGATCGGTGCCTTCGGTCTTTACGGTAAACATCTTTTCTTCGCTGTTTGCCTGACTTTGAAACTTAAGGCGTTGAATGTTGGTAACGCTTGGCTGCATGGTAATATTCCAATTGGCACCCTTAAACTTAACAGTCTTCAACTTTTCATTGACAGTTTCAGTTGTCATAAAACGATAATCGTTCTTGAAATCACCTGCAGCATTTTCAAAATGCAAACCAACTGGAACAACATCGCCATTACGAGGTTGAGTTACCACTGTAATTGTTTCATTCTCTTTATATTCAGGAATGTTAATAATAGTATTGAGTTTTGTCAAATTTGGCATACCGAATACACCGCTAAATGCTGCATTAACAGTGTTAAATGTTGCATTAAGAATAACGCTGCGGTCATCGCTTACGCTTTCAATAACCGTGCTTTGGTCCGTGCCAGTTACCTTGATCGTATCGATAACGCCAAGTGCTTGTGTATGCGCAACGATATCTGTGAGAAAATCTTTCATGTGTTTTTACCTTTTCTTTGATTATACTAAATGTTTGATTAGATGTCAACTATTTCTGCAACACTACCACTTATTTTTATTCTAGGTGGAACATCGCCTGGCTTCTTAACGATAATATAACTACTACGTGCTTGTTGAATCTTATAACTGTCTAATTCAAAACCTAATTTTACTAATTCATTGATTAAATTTTTATAATCAATTACACCAAAATCTAGATTAATATTATATCGTATTGCCCATGCCTCATCATGTGGAATAAAATTAAAGATAAATTTCCCACCACTGTATAACAACTTGTAAATTTCTTTTGCCCATGTATGAATATACCATTCATCGCAATAGAAAAATTCATTGAAACAATAAACTAGTCCAAATGATTCTTGGGGAAGATGTGATACATCATAATCATTTACTGTATATTTTAACAGTCTACGATTTTCATAGAAATCATTTTGTAATATATTTCCTGCTTCATCACAAATCTCCATATAACGATCTGCAATATAAAGTGGTTCTGCTGCTACTGCATACGGTAAAAATTGTCCAGTGCCTGGAAATAATTCTAATACAGGTATATTTTGTGCAATGTTTGCGGTAATTGTTCCAAGTAAATTTTGAACATCATCTTCATGAAGTTTATTAATTGTAACAAATTCTCGGCGCATGTCCAAATCTTTTATAAGCAAATTATCAGTCATTAACCGACTTTTTGCCAACATACGCATTTTAGCATATTGTAAAGTATCATCCAATTCAAGCAATAGTTTATCAAATGCTCGTAGCGTGTTCGTATAATTTCCATGCGCAGTTCCAAAACTTTCGTAAAATCTACGATGTTTTATGATATCTTCATACATTTCAAATGATTGTGTAATATCCATGGCAATTATTCCTCAAACGCAAATAGGCTAGTAAATGTATTGGTAATGTTGGTTGTATTGGTGATATCCCAATCCAACACGTCAAGCAGATTTTCTACCTTCTGTGTAACGATTGTATCTTCCATTAGGTCTTGGTCAAATGGCATATCCTTAAACCATTGGGGAATACGTGATTCATCGGTTGGATAGCCAATGCTGGTTAACCCAAGCGGATTATCACGCAGTTTACATACAATAGTCTTCATACCATCCGTAATCTCAATTGAGCGAGAATCACTGTGCATTTTGCGGAGATTATTCCAGTTAATCGCCGCACGAACGTGACCTGGCATATTAGCACGACCCTGCTTCTTTTCTAACGCACCATAATAGGTAAGTTTGTTAACACGCTTTGGTGTTCCTTTTTCCCAACTTGGTAGGTCTTTGAAGATATATTTGAACTGACGAACTTCTTCAATGATTTGTTCACGACCTGCACCATCTAAAACTTTTTTCAAGATGTCAGCAAGAAAGTCTTGAACAACCTTTGGAGTATCCGACCGTTTAAGGTCAAGCCCCATTGCCTTCATCTTGCCAGTTTTGCCGTCCACATCAAGACGTTTGTTTTCAAGATCATAGATAAGAACTGCATATCGTTTCTTGGTAATAAACAATCCACGAGATGCTACAAGTTCACGACCACCCTTAATGATGGCACCAAGTTCTGGTGTAGTATGAAATGCTTCATACATGAACTTTGGAAAGGTTAAGTTTACTTGGTCACCAATGGAATCATATAGTTGAACACAAACTTCCTTGTTCCATTCCATACGCCCACTTTCAACTTCATCTTTAATTGCTGGCCACGCAGTGAAATATACCGAATCGGTATCACCATAGATAATGCTTTCACCAAGATGGTCATATGTTCCCATAATCAACTGATTAACGGTGGCATCCATATGCTTTGCAATCGTGCGACCACACAACGTAGTGCTTTGACCGATGCGTTGGTCAAAGAAGCGACAGCCTGCGTTAAGAATAGCGCCATAGAGTGAGTTCAAGTTAATCTTCTTAACCAACTGACGCTTATCCCAGAACGCAATTTCCTTTGCATCCTTGGCATCTTTCTTCTTGGCTTGCAATTCTTTACGCTCACTATACCAACGCTCAAGCAAACTTGGAATAATACCCTGATGCTCAAGATTAAAGATAGTTCCATTGGCACTTAATGCCCATGGCGCATAGTTGTCAAAGATCATGTCATATATCTGTGCGGCACTATAAACTTCGCTCTTGCCATCTGCCCATTCAATTGTAATTTCCACACCAATGTCTCGGCGCATAACTGCTTCGTATTCAATGGAAGCAAATAGTCCTTCCCATGCAGCGGCAATACTTTTGCCTTCATCAAGTTTAGCGGCAAGATGAGCATCTGTCATAACAGGACGCAACTGTCCAACAATAGTTTCTGGACCCATGTTAAGTGCACGAATCACACTTGGATACAGTGAGTTAATATCAATTGCGCCAATCCAATCATGCAATCCTTTCTTTGGATATGCAACATAGGCACCAGCAACCTGAGTATTGATTTCATCACTACGTGGACGACGATTAGGAACCACCATGCCACGACGATGCGCTTCATTAATAATTGCCTGATCCGTCACCGCTACTGCGCCCATAGTTGTTTGCAGCAACACTGTATTATCGTGGGCAATTTCATTTGCTAGATCAAGGAAGCGAAGTTTCTTATCTAGTTTATTGAGAAGCGCAACGTCCTGACGAGAGTATGCAAGGAATGTCTCGTAATCACGGTTATACAACTGGTCAAGAGACCCTTCATATGCGGTTTTACGCTCATTCAATTCATATTCGCCAATGGCATCAAGGCTATAGGAATGGCGCTCTTCATAGGTATACTTGCGATACAACACCATATAATCAAGATGAACACGACCTACCAAGTCAAATGTCTTACTCATCTTGCCATACTTCTCGTATTCACGTTCTTTAGGAAACTGGTCCCAAAGACAGAAACGACGAGTATCATCCTTGCTCAGCACACGAGCAACACGATTAACAGTATAGGGAATATCAAATCCTTCGCTGTTCCATCCACTTAACACATCAGCATCATCGATAAGTTCAAGAAAAGTAAGCAATAATTCCCTTTCACTTTCAAAGTTGAAAGTGTTCTCAAACTTAGCAGCGATAGCATTGGCTTCATCCATCGTCATTGACTTTGGAGGTAGCGCAAGCGTTATTAACTGATCTAACCAGTCAAGATATACTGTAATAGCAGTAATCTTGGTGAATGGATCATCGGGGGTGCTGTATCCACGGACACTATCAAAGTCCGTCTCGATATCGAAGAAGGCTGTTTGAAGTTGTGGTGAATCTTTGCCAAGATAGTTGTTGGCTAAACAGCGAAAGATTGGATTAATATCGGCTTCGTAAATCTTCTTGTTGCTGTGAATAGCAAGTTCTTTACGAAAGTCCTTGCTACTACGGCATTTTACAAGTTTAACAGGCGTATCAAAGATACTCTTATGCGAACCATTTTGGTCATCGTAGTAGAATATATAATCTACGTCATAGTCTTTGTAGATGCGTTTACCATCTACTCGCTCAACAACGAATACTTTTTCTTTCTGTCGGTCGAGTAGTGCATCTACATATGCCATTATTGTTCGTTATCCAAGTTGTTAGTGCTGTTAAGAATGCTTTCAATAATATCAAGGTCTTCACGAGCCTTGTCAAAGTCACGCTTCTGTGCCATCTTAATTGCCTTCTTAAGCAGATTTGGCTTGATATTCATTTCTTCTGCGATAGCACTAATAGTATCATTAAGTCCGCCTGTCAAAACCTCTACTTCGGTCATTACAGACATGCTTTCGCTCATCAATTGCTTAAGTTTCGTGCGTTCCTCTGCACTAAAGTTTCTCGTTGTCACTCTCTTCTCCTTGCTTGTAAAGTTCTAATAGGGTATGGTATTGTTCATAGGCATCCTTTAGCGTAGGATACTTTTCTGTGAAATATGGATCATCTGCGATAATCATCATCTTATCTGCAATCATCATAACAGTTTTATACAATTTATCAAGGTTTATTTCATTGTGATTAGTTCTAATAATTGCATCACCTTTATCTTGTGGTGTAATTTGCAATTCTTTACCCATTATTGATACTGATGGACTTCCAGTAGTCCCCCAACTCATAGAACCGCTATTTGTTAGATATCCAGCGCCACCGTTACCACCACCACCGCCACCGCCAGAAATTGTATAGGTTGTAGATGAACCAATTGCACCAACAGCACCAATTTGGGTATAAACTGTATTAGATTGATTTGGGACGGTTTTGACGGTCATGCTTTAATTTAACAGCATATCGGTCTGGAGTCAATTTATATTTTGCAATAAACGCATTATGAAGGTCTTTTGGATCAACTTCAAACTCACGGCATATTTGTTGCATCATGCTATCAATGCCATCATAGTCAGTGCGTTCTGCGCCATCAAGTGTGCTTGCAAGACGCTCAACAGCGTTTCCCATATTCATCTTATCACTACCTTGAACAACAGTATCATATTTCCATCTGGCCGCAAGCAATCCCCTCGCACCAGCACTTACAGGATGACGACCTTGAATAGTAGTGCTCATTGTTGCTTCGGTAATTTCTTTAATACGCATAGTATTATTTACCTAAATCTTTCAGTATCATATCAGTTAATTTCTTATGTGCATCACGATTTGGATGAACTGCTATAAAATTTTTATGTGATTCTTGTGCAGTTTCCCACGCAATACATGTCTCTATTTCATTAACCATTCTTTTATCATTGAGATATTTTTCGTAATCTTCAATAATTTTTCTAGTATGAAACCAAGTATTATAGGGTTGCTTTACATCCATAATAATGTTATTCCATGATTCAATTATATTATTATAAAATGTATAATTTCTTATAATCGGATGAACTGGACTTAACCCACCAATAATATAAAATGGAATATTAAATGTATCATATATTTTTTGAGCAGCAGAATACGTTAAATTAAACCAATCTTCTAGTATATTATCATACGCATTATAATCATTTTTATTGTATGTTGTTATATCATAATTCCATAGGTCTTGATCATCTGGAAATGGACTATATTGATAGATATTTCGTAATGGTTCAGTTTGTATCCAAATAATGTGGTCAAACTTTTCTTTTTTTAAAGTATCATTGATCAATCTTAGTTGTCGTAGATTATTATCACCTGTACATGATTGATTAATTACATAATGATTTGCTTCTTTAAGATATTGTGATAGTCCATCATGAGAAATGATAGTTGTTTTTTTCTCTATACTTTCTGGTGAAAATTCACCACAACCCCAACTATCACCTGCTATTAGAAATTTTACCATTTGGGTCCATTATTGGTGGTACACCTAACTTATTAGTTTTATTGCCAAACTTTGCGGCTTGTTTTTGCGTTTCACCTGGATGAATATCAACCGTTAGCGCATTGGCATAACGAGGGTCACGTGCTGCCTTTTTATTAGGAGGAACAACACCTACACCAGCGGCTTCATCAAGGTCAAATAATTCGGTTAATAACATTCAAATCACCACTTACGGCAGGACCAATAACGAGCCTTTGTGCGGGGACCTGGATTCTCACAATGGTGTCTAGCACGGAAACTTTTACGACGTTTTGGATTTGACTTTTTAATCCTCATATTTGGGTCTCCGAAGTTTACCTTTTTTACATTGCCTGTTTTAGGGTCTTTAACGAAGACAGCAAATTTTTTAACATCCCCTCTATGGGGTTTATTCAATTGAACCTTACGACCATGATATTCTGCTTCTGCTACGATTGACTCATACAAGTCATCCATAAAGAAGCGAACTTCCTTGCCATTTTTATTAAGAACGATATCATCATCGTCTTCGGCAATATCCCAACCCATATTGCTTAACATCTTTACGGCTTGTGCATGTTTGCCTTCATCGCCATGCCACCACATCTTTGCTAAACGCTTTAATGTTTGTGGATTATCTTGTAGTGAAACTACTTCACCTTCGTCAATACTTTCACCATAATCTTTGCGATCACCATTTTCATGATAACCTTTGGTGTATGCTTCAATTTCATGAGGATCAGTTAACTTTTGTTGTTCATGACCGCCGTGTTCAGTTGGGATTAACTTATGTGGTTTATGTGAACGACCATAATAAGAATCAGCACGACCACGATCATATGGAGTACCATGCTTGTGCTCAACATCATCAAGGCTTTCTAGTACCTTAAACAATTTTTCATCGCCAAGCAGAGTGATACTATCATCACTCATTTCCATAATCTCGGTATCTACTTCTAGTACATTACCAAATTCAAGATAAACACCATCGCCAATCATTGGGCGATCTTCTGCAATGGCAGTAAGTTTTTCAATTATGGAACGCATATCACTCATGTTATAAATCCTATTATTATTTAGACGATTAAGTATGGAAATAGTGAACGCCAATCTGTATTACGGCGATGATCTAACTCATCCAAGTACTTGTGCAAGTATGTTATTTTCTTATCATCTTGCTTACAATTTGCTTGTAACATTCGTTGATGTCCTATCATTCTGGTAATTGCTTCTTGGCGTTGTTCTTGATTAGTTTGCATTGCAGAAAGTATGTTAGTAAAGTCATTTTCCCACATACTATAATCATATATTTGTGGATGTTGATACGGCATACCATCTACGAATTGAAAATAATGACCAATATGTCTATGCACACTATATTTGTTTATTTTTTGTATTAGTTCTGGCATAGTTTTGATAGTCATGGCAGTCATAGTTTGGTTTACATTCAACCATAGCCAAGATTCATCTTGCAGTGCTGCATATTCAAAGTATTCTTCAAGTTTTTCTAAATTTAAACCACTCCGAACATATTCTTGCTGTGGTCCCCAGCAATCTATGCTGCATGTTAAATCAAATCGCCCAATATTCTTTGCTGTGGCATAATCTTTAATGCGATTCATATATGAATAAAAATGTTTTTCAGGAGCATTAAAGTTACTGAATATATTAAGTTGTAGCGTTGGATTTGGTTTACGTTCAATTATATCAAACACACTTTCTATAAGACGATGTTGAATGAAAGTTTCACCACCCAATAAATGTAGTCGTCCTAAATTTTGAATATTATCTTCTAACCATGCAAGAAAATCTGTAAAGTATTTTTCAGTAAGAGAATTTGTATTTTGTTTAAAATATTGACCACCAATGTTTACTTGTACTGGTCCATGCTGTTTGTTCTCTGCTTCAATTTTACTGCTTAAATTTTCATTACAGTAGATACATGCTAAGTTGCAAGTATTTTGAGCAAATATCTCTACAATCTTTGGTGTAACATGGGTAGCAAGTGGATTATCTTTTAACTCTGGCGGATTATAACCACCAAGTTCATTGTTATGTTGGCGATCACTCCACCCACCAGCATCTTCTATATTCTTGCAATACTCACAGCCACGACCTGTTGCTGGCCACTCACCACGCAACATTGCCTCACGGTCTTCTATTTTTTGTGGTAAATTATGAAAGTTAGCAAAGTTATTAGGGTCTATGGGATGTGCCTTTACCCGATGGCAACTACTACTCTTGCCTTCATTTAACCAGATGGTGCTCCATGTCCATTTACTTTGACATGCAGTTGCTGTCTTGATAGGAAACTTATCATTATAATTATTGGTCATATAGTAGTTATGACTTTGCTTTGGTGCTCACACGAATTGGTGCCTTGCCACTGCCGCCAGTATCTTTACCGCCACGACCTGCTGCGTTCTGTGCTTTGCGCTTACGAGTTACTGCACTTTTCTTTGCAGATGCACTCATACGACGTGCTTTTGCTGCTGGTACGCACTTGGCATAACCACTTTTACTGCCACTTGTGCCGCATGGTGGATGCTTGCCACCAACTTTCTTACCAATATTAACCCACTTATCTTTAAACCATTTGTGAAGATTGCCACTTGCTTCTGGTAGCACTAAATTACCACAGTGCATGCAATAATCAACTTGTTCAAGCAGCACGCTTTCTGTAATAGGGTCACAGCGTAGTTCTGTGCTTTCACTACGTTTCTTTTTATTCTTGACGCAGTTTGGATACTTCTTTCCAAACATTGTTTTCATGCCTTCTTTGTGATAGCCTGCCCAACATGCTTCGCCAAGAACATCTTCCATCTTCATTTGGATTTATTTCCCCAGTTCTTGGAACCAGCCTTGCGACATTTAACTAACGCACCACTTGCATAAGCACTTGGCCATACTTTATAACGGCTCTTTACTTTATAATAGCAAGCATCTTTCTTTTCATCTACTCGTGATTCTGGTAGCATACGTCCGCCACAGTGTGGGCAACTTTCTTCTACATGATCATGAGCAGCACTGCCAACGATTTCATTATAGTTGTCCATGCAAAGATAATCATGATTCTTGCTTAGGGCAATCATCTTTTCTGCAACATCATGCAAGTCTAAATCAGTCTTGGCATCTTCACGAGCATATTCCATCATACGAAGTAGTAGTGGAATATCCATACTGACTGTATCAGTCTTGTCGGCTTCCATTACACTTTCATTGTGCTTTGGCTTCTTGCCACGCTTCTTCATATTGATTGCAATGGCTGCTTGTTGTGCAGGACTGCTTGCTTCTTTTACAATGTATTTTGGTATATCTTGTAGTCTTTTTAATTCTGCAATTAATTTAGATATTTCTGCTCTTATTTTTTTAAATTCTTGATTTGAGTGAACTTTGTTGCTTGTTGCATAGATATCATTGATATTTTTTCTATTATCTGGATCACCAATTGGACGAGATAACTCTTTTGAACGTGCTTCTAAATTTCTGTAGCGACTGTTAATATCATGTTGATACTTTAATAATTCAAAATTTGGAATTACTTCTGGACGAGGATCACTATCTTTAACTATTATAAATCCTCTGTGTGATCCTAATTGAACTACTTTTGTTCCAGGCATTTTTTGTGATCGATCATACACTAGTTTTATATTTGTAGTTGGTGGATAATTATTTGCTTCAAGAACAATCTCAGTTGATTTCATATTAGTTGCCGCCTACCATCTTTTTACCTGGTGTGCCTTTGTCAGTGCCTTTCCAGTAGCCAGTAAATTTTGGACCAGTTTCACCTTTAGCTTCCGTTTTACGCTTTTTCTTTTTCTGGTTATAGGTTCCGCCAAATAGTGAACCAACATTATTACTACCCGCACCACCGTTCATAGCACCCACTGCCATGCCACCAGCAGAACTTGCGCCAGCACTTGCACTTTCACCAATTACATGAAAGCCTGCTTGTTGTTTACTTTTAACTTGTGATGCTGGTACCATAATAGCCTGACCTTGTACATTGCCATTGGTATCAATCTTGCCCATCTTCACCATGCCAGGAGTTTTAGTAGCGCCTGGTGGTGTATTTGGTTTACCACCTGGTGTGCCATTGTTGGCAGTAGGCTGTGGTGTTCCCATTTGCTGACCTTGTGGTGGTTGCAATTGACCTGGTACTTGTGGGTCTTCCATCATTTCTTCTTCTGGATAGCGCATTTCATAATCCATATAATCAAATACGCTTTCAATATAATCTGCGGCACGAGTTAGTTTGCGCTGCACCCACCCATCTAGTCCACGCTCTTCGCCTACATTCTTTAGCATCTCATGCAACATGATTGCTAACTTTGCTGTGCGATAAAGATCAGCACGAGCCATATGAACTTCATTATCACGAGGTTCTTCGCTATAGCGTGAACCCATTGCATAAGATTGTTGTGGCGATTGGCTAACAATCTCACAATCACATTCCGCAAGACTTGTAATAGTTTCTGGTAATTTTATTAGATAACGACCAGTAGGTAATTTCCATACAGAAGTTCCACTAAAACGTTGTAATAATTTTTCTGCATCATCGTAATTTACAATGACAGGTTTGCCATCTTTGTATAATATTTTTCCATATATTGAACTATTGTGAACTTCATAACCCATGGTGGATATACCTCTAAGTTATTTATTTCTTTTCTCAATGGTCAACCTGATTAAAATATTTCCAGTACGAATATTTGTTCTACCTTTAATTAAAATATTATAAGTTTTGTCGTTAATAATAATTTTTTTAAGTATTAGCTTTTTATCACCTAATTCTTCAACAAATATATTATGTGTATCTTTATTAAGTTTTACGATAAATGTATCGCACAATGCTTCATTCGTGTTTAACATGGGTAAACTGCGTTCGCTTATTAATTGATTGTCAACAAATATTCTATATACGATTTCACCATCGTTATAATCATACGATTCGGGAACCAATACAAGTGAAATCTTATAATCTTTTTCTTCTAACAATTAAACACCGCAACTAAATCCTTATATAATTTATTGCTGCGTGCTCGCTGCTGTAGGTTTTCACTGTTTTTTATTTTGTTGATTTTTGCACTCAAGCGGCGTAAATCGCTGCGAGTAAGTTTTCTGCGCATTTTCTTGCGTAGAAATGACAAAGCCTGTCGTTTTAAATTGACAGGCTGTTGGTATATTGTGGCTTGTTGGAATTCTTCCCAAAGTTCGGTAACTTCATCCCAAGTGTCAAGGGTTTGTGTGTCATACATAGTAGTTCCCTCATGCTAATTCTCCCTGTTTAGCAAAACGCTTAAGTGTTTGCGCAACACGGGCGAAATTCTTGTCTTCATATTTGATACCAATGCCACCAGCCATCTGCCATTGTGCTATGTTTTTACCATAGTCATCAACAAGAATGTTGGATACGCCACGCTCATTAGTAGCAAACTGTGCTTTATTATGTGTTAATTCAATTCCGCTTGGTAGCATATCACTAAGGTGCATGTTGATCCAAGCACGCTTTCCACTTTCGCTGCGACTGTCGCCAGCCAATGGAGTAGAACAAATATAGTATTCACCAAATGTTTCTTTGACTGTGCGAACAAGTTCCCTTGCATGAGGAAGTAAGGGAAGGTCTACCCAAAATGTAGGATGGTCTCGCACAAGTTGTAGTTTGGCTTCTGGGTTATCAATATCTTTATAGTGGTCCTTGCCATCAAGCCTAGCCCACTCACCAAAGAAGTCAGCCAATACGCCATCCATGTCTAGATAAACTTTGAACTCTGTTTTGACGACTTCATCTATACGCATACGATTATTTATCCTGATTTTGACCATGCTACATCATAGCATATTCTGTGGATAAGTCAAGTCTTAATTACGATAGTTGTCTTACGGTCCAACCAGTTCCCAACGAACTACTATAATTAATTGTGAAATAACTCAATGCATTTTGATAGTTATTGAAATGCGAGTCATCGGTTAACTGCTCGCCATCGCCGCTAAACAGTGCATACGTGCCACTGCCGCCAGGATTTCTAATAGCAGGTGTGTTATTAGTTACAGTAATGTTAGGATCATCTGCCCAACTTGGGGTTCCAGAAGCAGGTTGATTTACAATAGCCTCGCCTGGTCCCATATAGAACAATTCTTGTTCATCAGTATTTGGCGCAATTGTATATAACGCAATACCACGCAAGCCACCAATAGTTCCGCCCCAACGCATTACAGTGCTATATGCTCGTTGGAAATTATTGGCAAATTCTATTGCCTGTTGCGGAGTAGGCGCACCAAATCTATGAACTTCACCGCCTGTATCGGTATATTTTATAACATATCGTCCTGAACGTTGATTGCCACTTGCGGTGTCTTGTGCAGTCTGTGTGGCGGTTGGTGGCAGTGATGGAGCACGGTCTTCACCACGAGTTGTAATACGCATAACTTCATCACGCATATAACTCAATGAGTATTCATCCAACACTCGCACAGCAAAACGGTCTTGGGGCAAGCCACTTACACCCCAGTATTTTTCTGCTACTGGAATAGCCATCTTTGTTATTTCACTGCTGTATGTAGTATACAAATCAACGCCAGGTATATAGACCAGTGTTACACTATCTGTTTCATTTTGGTGTGTAGAATAATATTGAACACGAACCATACTATAACCAGGATAGCGTAGGTTTATATCACTCAGCGGCATTTGACGAGCGTTAGCAAACTTTACTGCTGCCTCAATCATATCATATGGCGCAGTGCCGTTGATTTTTACTACTTGCTCGCCGTCTTCATTTTCCAAGAAACCATCAACTGGACCAGACCCAAGTGGTGCAACAGGCTTACGACGCTCTTGAGCAGTGCGTAATTCTTTTACAAGTTGTTCTTTGTCAATAGCGCCAGCAGTATATTTGGCAAATAATTGCATAGTATTATCTTTTTCACTAATGCCACCGCTTACAAACTTATACAGTTTCTTTTGATATTCTTGACGAGCATCATCTGGATCAGCGGCTGCTCCCATAACACGAACATAGCGCAACATAGTCTTGCGGATTTCTTCATATTGCTCAAAGTAATTACCGCCAGCACTACGGAACTCAATATAGTTTGGCTTGATGTTTACACTTACATAACGGTCGCCACGAGGAACTAACAGTTTATTGATTTCTTTTTTGGCAATATCTTCCAATCCACCACGCATCTTATCAAGGATATCAGGAATATTCTTTCTGCCACTTCTGCCACGCACTTCACGCTTGGCTTGGTCAAAACTACTCTTTGTCCATCGTGAACCAGCACGACCAAATGCTTTTAACACATACTCATCACCAAGCAACATAATCACTTTAAGATGGTCAATGTTTTCCATTGTTTGATTAGGGATACTAACACCAATATGGAAACCAGTTGTGCGATTAGTATAATAATCATTGCTCTTTGCCCAACTGAATACATTCTCTAACGCAGCCAAACCATCTTCTAGGTTCATTGGAGGTGATACAAGTTCAATACCGCCATCGCCATCATCATTTGGACTATCTAGAGAACTATCTGGTTCAAATATCCAAGTGCTTTCATCACGGGTAGCACCGTGATACCCGCCACTTGCTCGTGCTTTATAACCAGTTGTGCGTCTAAAATCATCAACAACATCGCCAATGTCTGTTGTTGGTTCTTCTCTACTGCTGCTAAATGTATAATATGGCCATGACAGCGATTCACGGGTATTGCGATTTACCCAACGCATAAAGTCATACATATCATCAATGCTATTGCGACTTATGAATCTACCCCAAGTATATTCTTCGTTTTCTTCCATCCAAGCGGTGCGAACATTATCTTTGGCATCATCAAGTTCTCGCTCACTTGCCTCGTCCGCAGGAGTATCGCCTAATTCTTCTTGAACTGCGTCTTTGTAATCATCAGTGCCTTCAAATTCATTATCATAGGTTTCATATTGGTATTCACTAAATGCTTCATAGAACGATTCTAATGCACTTTCAACATCACTGCGGGTATTGATATCACTACCACCAGTAAAGAAGTTCATAACATCACGCTGACGATCACGATAGGATGCGCTGCTTGGAAACTCTTCGTTGGCATCCATATCCTCTTCTTCTTCCTCTTCGCCTTCTTCACCGCCAAGACCAGGAATATACATTTCAGTTTCAAAACCAACCTTCATACTCTGGGCGAATGGAGTATCGGCAAACTTTTCAAGAGATGTAGGACTCATATTGATTTCGTTTAGGATACTTTCTTCAATACTTTCGTCTCTATTTGGAACTTCTGCCAATTGCCAAGGTGCTGCCAAATTATGTTCCTCGGCATAACTTACAGCATAACGACGAGCACCAGTTACACTTGCAGCGTTAAAGGTATGAACAACACGACTTTCACTGTCCAAAATATTATATGTTGTGCCATTTGTAGCAGTAATGTTAGAAGATGTGGCGGTTGCATTTGCTGGAATAGCATTGCCCGCAATATCATAACCACGATCTATTTCTAACTGTGAATATTGGCGAGGTGGTTGCGCTGCTGTTGGCTGTGAGGTTGGTATACCACGAATTAGTTGACCATTTAAGTCCCAGGTACTGTTATTTCCCGGCGATCTAATAGCAATATTAGCCACATCAATATGGTTCTGTTCTGCCCATCTTCTTGCGTTTTGTGATGCGCCATAAAAACCTGCTGCCTGAAATGATACTATTTCTCGACCATTACTTCTACTTACGATACTATAAAGGGAATCACTTGATGCTGTTGCTGCTTGTGGCAATTGTAGTGCCTGTGTACCAGCACCAGGTATTGGTGTATTTGTGTCATCACTTGCAAGGGTTAGAAACCAATCGCTATCACGATAACCGTATTCACGGGTCATACGAACAGCAATATCTCGTGCTTGCTCATTATCTGGCGCACGAAACTGTGATACAGCCTGTTGATTGTTTGCTAAGCGAATGATATACATTGGTTGCATAGATAATACAGGTCGTTCACCGCCAATTGATAATGGTTGGCGTGTTAGAATATCACCTGCTTGACCATCACGGGTATCTTTTAACGCAACTAAGTCAAATGAACGACCACTTGCTCGCACTATGCGTGCGGCAATATCATATACATCACTGTAAGTAATTCTTGGAGATACTACAAATTCTTGAATTACGCCACCAGTTATACGACTAATAATCTGGAATGTAATACCACCAATTCCATCGTAATCTACATACGGTTCATCATCAGCCGCTAGTTTATCATACGAATCACTTGACTGTGGTCGGTCTGCCTTTGCTTTCTTGGCAAAATCACGCTTACTTTGAGCATTTTTAATATAACTTACCAATGCCGTGCGAGGCAGATTGCCAGTAGCAAATTGTGTAAAATACTTGATAGTATCAGTTTCATCTTTTTTGTCAGCAGTAAGCAGTTTAGCAAATTTCTTTTGATATTCTTTGCGTTCCATTTCTGGATGAAGTGCGATATTCATAGCATACACGGTGCGTAGTAGCGTATTCACTACTTCTTCGGTGTCCATACTAAGCCAATCACCGCCAGGTGAACGAAACTCTACACGATTTTCTTTAGTATTGATAGAGGTAAATTTATTTGTATAACCATTGTGAATAAGTTTTGATGCTACTGTATTCAAGTTCTGACGCATAGCATCAACGGCACGATTTGCCTTATCTGGATTTTGTTTAATAAATGATGCTATCTGATCAAACGCACTAGAGGCATATGAGTTACCAAGACGACCAAACTTTTCAAGAATATATTTGTCGCCTAAAAATAACGCAAGTTTAACATAATCAAGTTTATCTAACTTATAACCTGGTATAGAGATATTCATATGCAAACCAGTTTTATCATTGGTATAAGCATTGCCATCTTTTGCCCATGCTTTGACCTTATTAATTTGGTCAATCATAGTTGTAATATCAAGTGGCGGTGATACAAACTCTAAACCTTCACCACCCTTACCACGAGTAGGTGATAGGCTGCTATCTGGTTCAACCACATACGCATCCATAGGCTTATTGATACCATGATAAGAATTGCTTTTAATAGTTTTCATACCAACAGCACGACGGAAATCACCTACATCAACCGTAGAACGAGTTCTGCGATCATATTCATCAGGTTCAGTCCAGTTTGGCCAAGATAACCCAAGATTACCATCACTTGCCAAACCACTCATAGCAGTGTTACCATAGGTATCTTCTAAAAATTGTTCAAGATAACTGTCAATATTATCATCATCTTCAAGATTATCTACCCAAGTTTGGAAATATCGTGATTTAAACTCTTCATATGGATCAATCGTATCAATTTCTTTAAATAACTCTGCTTGATTAGCATAATCACGACCATAGCGTTGGTCAATAAAATCTTGAATACGGGCGCTAGTATAATTATCCCATAGCGGACCTTCAATATAATCGCTCCATTCTTCACGCATCAAATCAATCGCACGGTTTACATCACGGCGACTATTGTGATCACCATTAAAGAACTGCATAACATCTTGTGCTAGTGCGTTGAAACTTGCAGTAGAAATATTTTCATCTGTGTCATAATCAGGTTCGCTATCAAAATCTTCATAAGGATCATAATCATCATCATCTTCTTCTTCAAGATTAGTGACGATAAGTTCAAACTCAAGACCTGCTTTTGCATTTGGAATCTTTGCCACAGCAGCACGTAATGCTGTTGGACTCATGTTTACTTCGTTTAGGATTTCTTCAAGGATCAGGTCTTTGTTTTTCATGATATTATTTACCCGTTTATTGTAGCCATGCACCAGAAGCAGGTTGGTCAAGCACGATTGGTGGTATGCTATGATCATCTGGCTCTAAGTATAAACTTTTAGCATCAAAGGTGCTGGAAAGACGATTTGCATATGATTTTGCCCAAGCATATGCTTCACTTGGCGTAGCAAAGCGTTTTGGGTCAGAGAGATTAGAACCATATGGTGGGTCGCCAAGCCATACTCTATAAATCTTTGTGCTAGCAACAAATGCTGCTCTTGCTGCTGCATCTGCTTTCTCGGTATGACGCTTCTGCAAGCGCATCTTCAACACATTTTGGTCAATTAAACCACTGGCATACATAGCAAAGTTTGATAGTTGGTCATCATCTCGTGGAATATTTTTAGAAATGATTTTATAAAGTTTCTTGGCATATTCTTCACGATATGCTTGTGGATCAGCAGCGATTGCCATTACCTGAACATAACGCAGTACAGTATTTTTGATATCGTCAATGTGTTCCATAAAGTTTCCACCAGCACTTCGGAATTCAATATAATTAGATTTAAGATGAACAGATACATACTTGTTGCCGCCACGCATCACACGATTAACAATTGATTGCGCTGTTCTTGCTAAATCGTTGCGTAATTCTTTGGCATAATCTTCTGGTCGCACATTACTACTGCGTGATTTAAATAGTTTCTGAACCGCACCAAGACTGCTCTTGGTATACTCATTGCTGCCACGATCAAATAGGTCTAGCACATATTGATCACCAAGCAGCATTACTACTTTGAGTGGGTCAATTTTTGATTGTAGTTCTTCTGGTAGGCTAACACCAACATGGAAACCAGTTGATTCATTGCCATAATATCCGTTTTGACCTGCCCATTGGAAGAACTTATCAAGTGCCGCCATGCCTTGTTGTAGCGGCATAGGTGGTGATATAAGTTCAATACCGCTATCATCACCACTAATACTGCTATCAGGCTCAAGAATCCAACTAGTGCCATCACGCTCTAAACCATGATATCCAGCACCGTATTTTACCTTTGCTCCAATCACTGCCTTCCAACTAACGGCAAGTTCTTTTACGGTTATTGCCGTAGAGTCTTGTGGTGGGCTTCCTTTTAGAAATGGGTAAAATACATAATCATTTTGTGGTTGTCCCCATCTCATAAACCAATCACTTATGTTTTTAATATTATATCTTTTAAGATAAGCCTTCCATAACTCTTCATATTCTTGTGGTGTTGAATCTTCTAACATCTTTTCAATAAAGATTTTGCGAGCGTCTGAAACAACAGTATATCTATCGGAAGCATTTGGGTTATCTATGATTGCTTGTTTTATTTCTTTTTTAGTTAACATCCACGCACTATTCTTGTCAATATAATTTGCAATCCATTTTAAATTTTCTGGTTTTACTATTTCAGTTGATACATCTTTATTCTTCGCCACATATGCGATAAAATTTTGATTTATATCACGAAGTTCAACACGAATATTGCCAACATCCTCAGAATCAAGCATATCGCTTTTACTTGCCCATGCTGCTACTTGCATAGCCCAATGTTTTTCAGTTGGAAATGGAGCATCACGACTTAAATCCCAATTGCTTGGGTCTCTGCGAAACTCATATTGTACACGACTTACGCCACCATAGTCTGCATCTTCATCTTCGTAATCCAAACCTGGCACCAGCATTTCTGCTTCAAAACCAATAGTCATTGCCTGTGCTTGTGGCGTAGCAGCAAACTTCGCCAATGAACTCGGTGACATATTCACTTCATCAAGGTCATCAACATACGCTAATTTACTATTGCCAGTATCTGGCTGAACCCAACGGTCCCAAGGAAAAACCGCTACCTGACGGTCAGGATAATCATTACCACCGCCTACAGTTCCTATGATAGAACCAGCGTGTTCGCCAACAGAACTTGGACCAAGCAACTGCATAAACTTTGTTTTTTCTTGTGGCATGGTAAAATCATGACTTGAAGTTGCATTTCCTCTATTGCCATCATAAACATCTACGGCAATATGTGGTCTTGATAGTGCAGATGCTGCATAAACTCTATATAATTTTTTAAGACCACTTAATGTTCCTTCTAGAAAAAATGTATTGGGAAGATTTACAAAACGAACATATCCTTGGGTAAATGCTTCTTCATATCCATCAATGTCGTTATCATAAAGCCACGACAGATGTTCTTCTGAACCAACATAAACAACTTTACGATTAGGCAATATCCAACCATGTGTTTCATTTGTATCAAGTGCTTCTTCTACACTTTCTTTCTGTAAGGCTTCTGCATCCCACTTCTTGTGTAGGAACATCAATAAATCTTTTACATTATTGGCACCAATTTTACGCATTGCTGCGATAATTTTAGTAGCCTCTGGATAACCACTGCTACCTGGCTTGCGAGCATTGCTTATTTCATTACGCAGCCCAAGATCATCACTAAATTGACCACCAGTATAATATGTTAAACTATAACGCAAGTCATTTGCTCGTTTAGATAATTCACTGCGTTTCTTCTTAAACAGCAATTCTAACCACGGCTCTAACATTCGTTTTCCATACTCGGAAACTCTATTATTGCTTGTTATTTTTTGTCCACGAAGCAAATCTTGCGCACCACTTACTGGAACTGCCTTTTTAATATTTTGTAATCGCCAATCATTTGCATCTGTATAAAGATAAGTTGGCAATCCACGCTTCTTGGCAGCAATCATCACTGATCGTGCTTCTGGACTTATATAATCACCACGTTCTTTCAGCAGAATATGAACTGCGGTAATAGCATCTGCTGGCATAGTTGGCTCACGAGAGAAGATACGATCTTCGCTCTCACTATGACGGTCGCCTCTATAAAATCCTGCCCAATAATCAATTGCCTTACTTGGATAACGACGATTAAACCAGTTGCCATCAAGGTTAAACATAACCGCATAATCACCAGTTAGTTCATGATAGCCACCTACTTTACTGCGTGTTGTAGATAGGAAATATTCATAGCCTTTTGGAGCATATTGTGCTTCTACATTACCAGTAGAAATGCTTAACTTAAACTCATTGTTTCTAAGAATATCTAATGCTGCTCCACCATCTCTGGTATAATGGAACAACACTGGTGATGCTGCTTCGTCAAGTTGTGATTCTGTTTGCAATTCACCTTGGGGCTGTGCTGCTATTTGCGACTGTGGTCCAAGCAGTTTCATAAACTCTCGTTTTTGTTCAGGTATTGCAAGTGTAATATTTTTATTCTGGTCTGCTATGTCAATATAAACATGTGAACCCGCTGGCATTGATAGCACTGTTTGTGCATATATACGATAGTGTTTACGCAATCCATTAAGATTGCCATTCAAACTTAACGACTGCATTGAGCCACGAGTATCGGTAATAAATCTTACCCAGTCTTGGGCGAACATTTCCTTGTCCATTGCATCCATCGTAACATCATCATATTTGCTGATTATACCAGCATTGCGTAGATAACCTATATGACCGTCCCATATACTATGTCCATTGCCAAAGTTAACATAACCTACAAGCCCATCATCTTCAATCCAACCGCCATACATGTCATTGCGTAGTAACGCTTCATCTAAATCTTTACGATGACTACGCTTATAATATGAACACCAACCGTTTGCCGCAATCTTGCCACTAACAGCACTACAACCATGCGGAGGACGCCACATAGTGCAGTGATCACAACGCTGACCATTGCGAGGCATTGCCTGATACTTTGCTTCGGCTTTGGTTGATTTTTCTGTGGCTTCATTGACTTTGTTTTTGCTAATTTCTTCGATGTCACTGTCAGGAACTAATCTTGCGGGTATACTATCTTTTTTAAGTGTTTTATAAGCCCAAAATCTATGATGACCATCTAATACTTGATACCCACCTTTGTATTTGCGGACTAAAATAGGTGGTATATTTTCATTCTTCTCTAGACCATCTATAATTTTCGCAACATTTGCTTGGGCTTTTGGTAATTTCATCTTTGTATCAGGTTCAAACCCAACAAGTTCTTTTGTAGGAATGTTGATAATCGGCAATGAATCAAACCCGCTATCATCTACTTCTGCACCAAAATAGTCTGGATCAGTATATAGTTTTACTTTACCTTCGTTCGCCAAGTCAGGTGCAACCATGTAACTATTCTTGCTGCCTGGTGGAAACTCAAAACGCTGCGCACCCTTCTCACGAGCAGCAGCACGAGCCTTCTTAAACTCCAGTGTCCACCAGCGACGATTGGCATAATCCTTATTGCCCATATAGGCTTTTGGATCAGTAATGCGCAACTCTGCCCATTGGTCAGGAGTTAGGTCTTCATCTAATTCATACTTTGGCAAACCATACAGATCAAGGTCTATACCATGTGTAGAACCGTAATAGGTATCATCTACATTAGGTTTATATGGCTCACGACCACGCTTGACAAGTTTAGGATTATCACCCCAATCGCCACCAATACCTGGTGCTTCGGTGACGATACCCATTGCCTTCAACATAGCACGAGCAACTACACGATCTTTTTCTTTTTCTACTTCTGGCAACTGTGCGTAAGTTTGTTGGGCAAGAGCATAACGCTTCTTTTTCTTATCCATTATAGTCGGGATATCTAACTGCAATTTTCCCATATAATCAGCCACGGCAGTCTTATTCCAACCATCGTGGATAGCGTTGGCAATTGCTTCTATATCAGTGATACCACTATCAATCATACGCTTTGCAGCAGTGGCACTTTCAATGTTTGCCAACCAACCAAAGTTGTTGCCAGGTGTAGATAACCCATAGTGATAGGCATCATCTAGTACTTTATCACTAATGTGTGCAAGTTGATCAACTGTCAGGTTAATACTTTCTGGAATACCTAATTTTTTATTTCGTTTTTTATTTTTGCCTGTATGTAGATAGGCATGTGGCACTTTTGTATTTTTCTTGCCATATACATCGCCAATAGTAAAAAGTTTACTTGGCTTCTTTCCAATTCCATAATTTACATCAGGTGCAGACTCTGACATGCTTTCGTTAAAAGATTCATTTGCAGTCGGGTCTTCTGGTAAATTAAGACCTAAACGCACAGTTTGGAATAGCGTTTTACCATCAACAACGAGGTTTTGTGGAACTTGGGTTGCTCTTTCAAAGGCATCTGGATCACCGTCTTTTGCTGCTTGTCTGGCATTTGTTGCAGAAGTTAAACGAGGACTTTCCATAAATGTTAATGGATTAAAACTATAAAATCCATGCCCCATTTCTTTGTTATTATATTTTTCCAGAACTGGGCGCATGTTTGCAATATCATCTTCACCAGCAATAAATGTAGCCGAACGGAAACCTTTGTTATAAAGATATGTTGCTGCTTCTAAAAATGTTTTTACTGATGGGTCTTCAACAATATGATTTTTTGTTTCTGGATATAGCGCATAAATCCACTTCAATTTTGTTTGATAATCAAGCGGGTTTTTCTTGGAATCTTGACTTTTACTAAAAAATAATGCCCAAGCACCATTTTTTGCTGATGTAGATACTGTTGAAATTACACCTTTATGGCCATAATGGGGAGGATTACTTCTCATAAATGCAAAACTTACATGAGGACCAGATGCTTCGGCAAAGTTAGTGCGTGTTGTTAGGGTCATTATATTATCCAGATAAAATATTTATCTGTATACTGAACTGCGGTTAATTTGGTGTCCAGCGGTGTCTCGGAACTAATTTTATATTTGGTTGACCAAATTGAACATAGCCCTCACCGCCAGGAACTCCACGGGTTGATTGCTGTATGTCTGAAGATTCTTTATCAATTTGGTCAATGATTTGGTTTTTTACATCACGAAGGTTTTCTAATATCGCAAAAGTAGCAATAAAACCTTTTTGATTTTGCGCAATCCAATCTGTAATTTTCTGTTGCATCGGCGCAGATTGTTTGCTGCTACCTTGCAACCAAGATGCAAATGTATTTGCAAGGTCTGAAACTTTTCCTTGCCTTACCATGGTATTATTAAAGTTATATAAAACACCTTTAAATCCTGCCATCTTCATAGCAGCAAGTCGTTCATCATTGAGAAAATTATCAATTGCGGTTTTATTAACTGCAACATACTTTTGTAGGTCTTGTAGTTTCTTTGTATCAATCTTAACAGGTTGTTGTGCATATCGTGGACCTAACACAATTAGTCCTTGTGTCTTATTAAATGGCGTAAAGTCATCAATAGGTTGTTGTTGGTCATCGCCTATACCAAATTGCGGAAAATATGCATGTCCTACAACGGCTGCAATTGCCTTTGAAATGCGTTGCCCAAGTTCAGTAGATGTAGGAACACTATATTGAACATTGTTTGGAGTAAAAGTATATGCGTTATTTTCTAGCGGTGGACGACGCATAAACAACAAATCACCATAAACATATCCACGAAAATCTCTAGGAGTTGCTGCCTCAAATAACGCCCATAAACTGGCATATTCATTGGCAAAGCGCATGCGTTCGTCTTGCTTATCTGGTGCAACATTGCCAGTGTTCATAATAAATTTTACAAGTTCTTGTGGACTATTGCTTTTACCACTGCCGTCTGGCTTTAACCAACCATTATGTCCAACCATGATGAATTTGCCATCAGGTTCACGCCCCCAATATACTTGCGGTTTGCCGTCCCACTTCCAACGAATGGTTTGTGGATTACTAGCAAGTGTTGAAAGACGAGAAATGGCAGTATTAGCACCACTGCTGCCATCAATAAGAACAAGGTCTTCTACATGTTGAAATGCACGACCAACTTTTGGGGCTTCGCTAATAATCTGATTTATGAACATCAAATATTTATAGATTTACAAATTTTCTAAAAACCACATATAGGTAGGAACAGAGAACTTCAAACGATACTCGCCATTATAACCGATATTGGTATATTTGTCAGGCAGAGGTGTTTCATCGTATTGTGGTTTTGAATCAACAATGCCTGTTTGCTTATGGAAATTGCCAAGTGAATAGAACAGATAATCTAATTCAATTTCATCCATTTCTATTTGTTTAATATTAAGTAATTGATCTGAGATAATATTACCACTATCATCAACCGTAGTATGCTTTGGCAATTTACCACCTAATCTAATCTTAAGAGTATGATCACCTTCTGGTAAGTCAAGAGAAAAAGATATAATTTTCTCTTCGCCGTTATTAGATTTTTCTTCTACAACACCGTATGATTGAACTGCATCATCAATTAATACTTCATACTTCGGTGGAGCATTGTGCCAGATACTATCTAGCACAATTTTAAATTCTACTAATTCTGTATCTGGCACATCACTCATTGTTTAGTCCTTTTTCTTGCCTAGTTTTAACTTAATAGGCTGTGGTGCAGCAGTAGGTGCGGCTGGTGCAGCCTGTGGTTGACTTTGTGGATCAAGATGGTGAGGTCCACCATTTGACGTTTGATTAGTCAATACCTTTTTAAGTTCTTCAACATTGCCTTCATACTTGTGATAGCCAGTGTGGTCAAGTTTAATGCCAGTATCAGCAAAAATCTTACCACCTGCAAGACGCCATAGATAACAGAATGTCCAATCTTCACTTAGATAATTGTCATCCTTGTCAATCATGGTATCAAATAG